>UMIY01014330.1_pt1 | contig 37882 bp, 31 predicted proteins | sample 1965921 | NCBI WGS metagenome assembly UMIY01 (sample SAMEA4836134, study PRJEB28245) | human gut metagenome | biome: gut microbiome; material: fecal sample | place: Denmark | collected 2008
TGATTGAATGACACCAATATCTTTAACTATGTGATACCGGCCTCAGCTACCCGGACGTGACGCTGCTGGAGCCCTTGGCATCAGCCCTGGGGCTGAGGGTGGAGGAGCTGATGGCCTGCCGGCGGCGGGCTATCCCTAGCGGAGAGGAGGACCCCATGAAGAACTTACTGACCATTTCCGATGACAGCCTTCGTCGGGAACGCCGGCGGTCCTGGGGCCGTGTGGGGGCGGTGCTGGCGCTGGTGATTGCGGCGGCCCTGGTGATCGCTTACAGCGCCCTGTACGTGACGGAGACCCGCACACAGGAGCTGGTGCTGAAGGAGACCGTGGACGGAGTCAACTACTTTTATTTGCAGGAGGGGGACCACTTGCTCAAGCTCCGGTGCGAAGGGAACGTGGATTTTGACGGCACCCCCCTGAAAAGTGAGCGGGGGACAGACATCTGCTACCGGATGGACTGCCGCTGGAACCGGCTGACCCACCAGGGCACCGTTACCGCCTGCGCTGCAACCGCCCAGTTTTCCATCGGCTCCACGATGGACCAGGTGGGCGGTGCCGTGGGACTGGACTACAACCCGGAGACCGGAGACGCCCTGTTTGGCTATTATGACGCGACGTTTGAGTACCGGCACATTTACCCTTACCCCATTGGGGACGGTTTTCTCTTCACCTACAACTTCTGGCGGGGGGACGGGAAGACCTGGAACACGGAGCTGCTGCTGACGGTGAAGGACTGCCTGACCTTTGCTGCAGTGGACTGGGACGGCGACGGCGTCACGGAGCTGCTGGTCCGCACCCGCTGGCCGGAGAAACCTTACACAGTCTACGACATGGTGGATGGGTCTGTTACGGAGACCTGGCCGGACACTCTGGACCCGGAATTTACCGAGCATCTGCTGACGGAATCGGAGCGGCAGGAGCGATTGCAGGAGCAGCTGCGCCGGGAGGGCGTGGATCTGGAGACGGAACGGGCAGCCTCTGACGACTTCGTCCTGTAACAAGAAAGGAGATGCACTATGGAACAGACCGTCATGACCGGGCCCTGGCGGATGTGGGTTTGCCCGGAGCGGAAGATCGTTTCCTTCCATCCTGAGAACGGCTTCCATTTTTTGGAGTTCCAGAGCCGGGAGCTGTTCCTGCGGTGTGTGGATCGCTATACCGGGGAGCGGTATCGCTACCAGTGAGGCTGACATTCCGACGAATCTTTCCCGCGGCGAAGGGATTTCCGCAGTGATGGAAAGCGTGTGCCAGCCACATGCGCGCCATACGTTGATAGGCTCTGTGAACCATATTTGAAAGAGAAAAATTTTGCTGTGGTCAGGGAAATTTGCGGGATGATGCTTGCGGCGCTGATCATGTTGCCTGGATGTACAGATGGTGCTGCGGCTTCCCCCCAGCAGGACCAGGAATCGCCGGCTTGCGCCGGGGACGATGGGACCGTAGAAATATTTGAATACGGAGCGCTTTCTGTGGAAGTAACAGGCGTGGAAGAAAAGTGGCTGGGCCTTTTGGACTTCAGATGGAGGACGGATTGATATTATGGATCATATGGAGCCAGTGGAAATCACGGAGGATATTCTGGGAATTTACGATCTGGAGTCAAGCCTATTGGTTTTGGGCTTCTGCCTGAAATAAATAGGAGGCCATTGCCGCATTCACAGTGGTGCAAATTCTGAGATTTCGGACCTTGAAAGGCAGCCTCACGTCACGACTCATACCACGAAAAAATTGCAGCGCACCGGCAGGGAAGGATAGCTTCCCGTCCGGTGCGCCGCTGTGTTTTTGAAGGGCCAGGGTAACTGTGTGCCGAAGATCGTGGGGCCGGATGTGCTCCAGTCTGGGGCCTCTGAGGATTCTCTGGTGAAGGGCAGCCACAGAATCCGGGCAATACATGGATCCGGTTCGGGAGGGGGGAGAGCCGGGGAGTGTCTGGGTGCTTGGCCCGTTCCCGGGGGTGGTTGTCCTCATTTTTTCATTGTCTGCTTGTTGACGGAACTGGTTTCGGTTTCGATGTCCAGATCCTCCCACCGCAGGGGTTCCAGTGCTCCCCCGCAGTGGTCCCCATCGAGAAAGCGGGATCCGTGGCTGCGGCCATACCATTCCAGCCGGCAGCAGCTGGATGTTGCGGTAGTCATCCAGCTAGCCCCCTTCCAGAATTTTTCCGAGACCAGGGTACCCTTGTCAGCAGAATGTGCTGGCTTCGCATCGGCCGCATCGGCGCACCAGCAGCTCTCTCCGCAGGCTATTTTTGTTTTACCGCCGCACCCACTTGCCGAACAGGGTCTTTTTGTAGTGCCTTAGTTCCTCCTTGGCGTCGGGATCGCCACCGGCCTTCTGGAGGTATTCCACCCCCTTGGCAATGTCCGCCGGGACGCCTAGGCCATTGCAGTACATCTTTCCCAAGAGATAAAATCCGGGATGGCAGTTCCAGTTGATCCGATCCAGGTAGGTAAAGGCCTTGGCGTAATCCTGCTGGGTCCCCTGGCCATTGGCGTAGCAGGCGCCCAGGTAGTAAAGCATGGCCGGTCCGCCGTGGTCCTCCGCCCACTTCAAAAGCTGGAAGGCCTTGGCGTAATCCCGCTCCACGCCATGACCGTCATAGTAGAACATCCCCAGCCGGTTGGCGGGATTCACTTTTTCCTGAATGGGGGCCGAGAGCGCCTGCTGGTAATATTGGGCGGCCTGGGCGTTGTCCTTGGGCACGCCATCGCCCAGTTCGTAGGAATAGCCCGCCCAGAAAAAGGCCCGGGGCTCTCCCAGCTCTGCCGAACTCCGGTAGAGATCAAAGGCTTCTCCCTTTTTCCCCTGGTTGTAGAGCTCATTGGCGTAGTAGAAGAGGTAATCCGGATAGCCCTGCTCCGCCCCGTAGCGGTATACCTCGATGGCCTGTTCCGGCCGGGGAGAGATGAGCCCCGGTTTCCCCTCCCGGTAAAAATTGGCCAGGTTGACGCCGCCTGTGCTGATCCCGCTGCGCAGGGACTTCCACAGCCAGTCCTCACACTTGGCATAGTTCTCCCGCAGGTAACTCTGGATGGCATCGTCGTTGTCAAAATCCTCCCGGGTCTTGACCTGGACTTCCGGGAAATCTCCCCAGTAGTACACATTCCCAATGATCATCTGGCACAGGGGCTCTCCGTGCTCCGCCTTGTCCAGCACGGTATCAAAGGCCTCCTGGAGCGTCAGGGGCATGGCCTGGGCCAGCTTCCGGTCCATCACTCCGCAGCGCAGAGACAGCAGCGCCCCGATAGCGCTGCCTCCCAGCACAGAGCGGCGCATGAACTCGTCCCCCGCCTGCTCATCGACGGGGAAATTGTGGCCGGGCCAGGTGTACTCCGGTCCGTACAGGCACCGGGCCAGCAGACAACAGGCGTCCGCGTCTCCATCCTGTACTGCCTGTCCCAGCAACCGGAAGCCTTCCTGCCCCCGTCCGGACCGCAGGTCATAGTAGATGTATTTGAGTGCCCGCTCTACAGGATCACTGAAAAACCGTCCCATCTGTATGTCCTCCTGTTTTGTTTTTGAAATTCTGCGATAATTGGGGGCTGCTCACCAAGCGCGGAGTCCTTCATTCAAAGATTCATCTCCTCAAAACCGGACACATCCACTTCCATGTGATAGTAGGCAGCGGAGAAATACCCGATGGCCTCCTGCACATCAGTCGCCGTCCGCTCCCACAGGCAAGGGCTGCCGGAGACAGAGGATCCGATCTCCACTGCATATTTACCCTGATCCGGGCCCTGCCGGGCCACAGCACACTGAATGAACCAGTAGATCTCCGAATCCCGGGGATCCTTTTGCTCCAGGATCAGGAAGCTGTCCGCCTCCTGGCTGAGCTTCTGCAAGGATGCTTCAACGTCCTTCCAGCTGGGATTGGATGTACTGGAAACCGCGCCCACAGACAGGATCCAGGGCCAGTCTGGATTTGGCTGGGGCGGGGTGGAGGCGGTCCCGGTGCTCCCGCCGTCCAAGGGCTGCCAGGTACGGCCGGCGCGCTCCATATGTGTCCAGCCTTCCAGAGAGGGAATCTCCCCCCGCAGCCAGCCTCGCAGCACATCCTCCGCCTCGCCTGCGGCGGCATCCCGGGTCCAGGCGTACTGCCCGGGAACCCCCGGCGTGCCGGAATACTCCTCCAGCAAGATGCGGGTGAGCGCCTGTACACCGCCGGGCAGGCAGGCCAGACGGCTGAAAGTATAGCCCTGTCCCTGGATGGGAACACCGGGCACCAACTGGAAGGGACTGGCCTCCCCCGTCCGGCTGGGCCGGAGCAGCAGCTGATGGATGGTGTCCCAGGTGATGCGGGAGGTCACGGAACCGTCCGGCAAAGTGAGCACCTGGTTTTGGGCTCGCCGTTCCTGCTCCTGACGTTCCTGCTCCTCCTGCCGAGCCTTCCTCTGGCGGTAGGCCCGCTCCTGGGCGTACTGCTGTTCCTCCTCTTTGGCGTAGGCCAGATCCTGATACTCTTTGGAGTCGTAGGTCCCAAATACGGCTGCGGGGGCCCGTCGGTGCAGGCAATCCAGGGCCTCATCCAGCTCTTGCTTAGACTTCAATGAGGTGACCTGCCGCTGCCGGCGGTCGTCCACGATCCAGATTTCATAGATGTAGATGACCTGGGTGCGTTTGCCGGCGCGGCGGGTGTGCCGCTCTACCCGGCCGAATACGCCCCGGATGCGGGGGATGCGGGAGACTTCATCCCCCAGCACCCACTCCTTGCCAATCCCCAGTTTGCCGCACCACTGGCCGTTTTCCCGCAGATCCCGATCCACCATTGCGAAGAGCTCCTTCACCGCCGGCGCCTCGTCCGGGTAGGGGAGCTGGTCCCGGATAGACTGGGCCAGGGTGCTTTTCTCCGGGCAGAGGGCGTCCCGCAGGCTCCGGTAGGCCAGAAAGAGACCCACCAGTATGGCAACTCCTCCCGCCACGGGGATCAAGTAGTAGCCGAACTTCAGCTCCTCTTTTAACTGCTCTACCTCGTACGGCATGGTCTGAGCCACCAGGAAGAACCAGATTGCCAGTCCGCCTCCAATCAGAAAGAGGGCGGCCCAGATCAACCCGGTCAGCCGTCCCCGGGTGCGCTGGAGGCAGTAGCCCTCCTCGGGACCGTCCGGCTGCTGCTTTTTGTTCCACCACATAATGAGGAGGATCACCGGAATGGCAAAAATGCGCAGCAGCACCACCAGAACAATGTAGACCAGCACATTCCAGGGCCATTTGAAATAAAATCGCTTTTTAGAAGTTCTCTTTGCGTCCATGGTATCCTCCTTGTATCTATTGAATGCTTTCTTAAATCAGGCCGAGAGACAGGAAATGCCCTGTACCAAGCCTCAGATAGACAATTTGGTACAAGGCATAAAATGGCCGCACCAGAAGTCGCACATCCATCTGTGGATATGACTGGGCTGTTAACCTGCTTTTTCCTTTCATGACGGCAATCGGGCACTGTCTCAAGATTCTGCACACAGCATGCGCTCTTTTTTGGTGGTATCTTTTCATGCAATCGCATTTCAAATTTCACACAATACGTTTACGCACTTATGATATTCGATTATACTTGCTCCTGGAATTTTCTTCAATCCTGTTTTATGGGTGGAAGTTTTTAGCCTGCTGCAATAGGAATGGGGCAGCCGATCCTCGGCGGCCCCATTCCATCTATATCGTCCATGATTTGCACCGTATGATTTCCTTTTGGCACTCTGCCATATAAGACAGAGCTATCAAGCAAATCTCTTTATTCTCGCCTGACAGCAGCACAATCCCCTGGTCAAACACGGGAACCTTTGCGGTGCCCTGCTTTTCGCTTGCAATGTATTGATCAAGCCTGACAACCGACTTCGTTCAGCCGTGTAACAGAAGAGGGTCCGTTTTTCCTTTATAGAGGCACAGCTATGGTCCGGCGAAAGGCTGCTGTTTATAACGGCGGTAATAAACGGACCAACTCCATGGAGCCGTATTATCTCACACGTTTACCGCCGCGCTGAAAAAGTCGCCGGCGCCCATCGGGTGCCGGCGACTGATCTTGATTAGAAAGAGGGGTCGTCCTGGGGCTGGCCTAAGGCAGCATATCGTTGCCGACTGCGCCCGGTTTCCTTCATCCTTGGGAGAAAGGAACGATTGTCTCACCAATACGAAGCGCTACGGCTTGTTCCACTGCCACCGGCAGGTTCCAGTTGTAGGCGGAATACCAGTTGCTCTTATCCGCCTCACCTGTCCAGGTGCCATGTCCTCTGGAGCCGGAAATCTCCGATCCGTCCGCCAGGATCAGCGCTACATCCGCCCACAGCCTGTACCCGGAGAATTGAGGCTGACATACCAATTTGACCCCTGTAGATGTAATTCGGATCTCTTCAAACTCTACGGTGTCCTGGCCATCTAACCCTTCCACAGGCAATGTAATATGCTCCAAGACCACGGGTGCCGAGGCTGTTGTTTGGTCCAGCGAGAAGGAGAGATTCCACTGGCCCTCCCAGACCAGATCCCGCTCCATCTTCAGGTTCTCCAGCTGGAGCTGATAGGTTCCTCCTTGAGTCAAATCCGCAGTGGGATTCAGGCACTGATACCGGAGTAAGAGCTGCAAGCTGCCGTCAGTCAAAATCTGACACTGCTCCGTTGTGACTCCGCTGCTTACGGTGATCCCCAGTTCAGAAAACTCCTTTTTCGGGGCTCCCAGCAGCTCCCCCCGTCCAAAGGAGTATCTCTTTCCGGCTTCATAGTTTCCGGTGACATGCACCAGCATCCAGAGCGTATCTTCTCCGGCAGTAACGGAGTCCAGTGACACGGTTACGGTTGGATCCGGGGATGCTGCCGGGGCTTGCCCGGCAGACGGGGACTGCGTTGTATCCGGAGCTTCCGGATTATCCGCTGTCTGGGCGGGAATATCGTCGGGGGATGTTGTCTCAGAGGAAGTATTTTCCGATCCATCCTCCATATTTGACGTTGCATCTACGGACTGGGTCAGGCTGTTCATGACTTCTTCCTGCTGCGCATTCATGAGTTCTTCCCCGGTAGCTTCTTCCCAGTATTGCTGGAACCAGTCCTGAAGGTGGGGCATATTGACTGCCAAAGCAGTCCCAGCCAGAAGCAGGGCAATCACTGCGGCAATCAGGACAAATTTTGGGATGCGTCTGCATAGGTCTTGTTTTTCGCGTTTGGTCATGTCTAACACCTCTGCTTTCAACCTCTCGGAGGCGGTGACATGATCGAATGCTTCCTGATATGGAGTTCTCATTGGTCACCCTCCTCCAGTTGTGATTTCAGTTTCTCGCGGGCCCTGGCCAGTCTGGTTCTGACGGTGGATGGGTTGAGTTTGAGCAGTTCCCCGACTTCTTTGACGGAATATCCTTCATAGTGGTAGAGATACAGCGGGATGCGGTACTTTTTCGGGAGGCGCATGATCTCCTCCAGTACCCCCTGATACTCGGTTTCCGACACGTATGTTTCCGGTATATCAGCGAGGGAAACAAAGGGGAAGTGCCATGACGGCCGGGAGAGATCCTTGCAGACGTTCAATGTCACCCGGACCAACCAGTGCCGCAGATGGGCTTCCTCTGTTGGTACGGATTCTGCTTTCCACAGCCGCAGCATCACCTCCTGCGCCGCGTCCTCAGCATCGTGGACACAGCCGAACCAGTTTAAGGCAATGCGGTAGACCATATTCAGATATTGCTCTGCTGCCGCATTGAATTCCTGCTCTGTCCGCATAGCGCTCTGTCTCCTGTCCTGATTTTCTTGAAAAGCTTTTCACTTATAATACCTCCGGAAAATCGGAAAAGTCCCAAAAAATATAAATCATGATGTGATAAGGCTTGTTCTTTCGTGAGCAGCTCAACCGTTTCCTGGGAAATAAAACTTTTGGGGATGGCGTTTTCTGTTTTGGACCCTGTTATCGCAGAAGGCGGTCCGCCATCTCCCGTCTCTGAACCTGTGGAACGACATCTCTACCTCCGGAAATCCTGAGCAGGCGTTCTTTGGCAGCCGGCTCCATGGAGCAGGGGCGGGGCCTGCCATGCGTCAAGGAGCCGGGCTGCTGCCCGGCTCCTTGACGTCCTGATTAGTAGGATTTTTCCCCATTGCACGGTTTTGTACTTGAGCCGCTTTTGCCCCCTGGGGGAGCCAAGCGCTGTGCCTTCGGAGCATGGCCTGAAGTGGGGATATCCGAGCTGTCAAGCCACGATTCGGCGGTAGGAACGGGCAGTCAGTCCGTACACCAGGGCGTAGATGCCGCAGAACACCGCAAAGGTGCCTGCCGTGCACAGAGCGTAGCGGGCGGTGCTGGTCAGCTGGAACAGTGCCAGCAGCTTGGACACCATGGGATAGGCCGCTGCCGTGTGGATGCCCGCCATGCCCAGGGGCAGGAAGAATACCAGCAGGATCTGACTGTGGATGGAGGCGCGAACTTCCCGATCCGTCATGCCCACCTGGCGCATGATGGCATAGCGCCGCTGGTCCTCGTACCCCTCGGAGATCTGCTTGTAGTAGATGATGAGGGCTGTGGCCAGCAGGAACAGCAGTCCCAGGAAGACGCCCAGGAATAAAAATCCGCCGTACATGGTATAGAGGGTGGCGGTGTTGTCCTGGCGGCTGTTGACAGAGATGCCCTCGCCGGAAATGCCGCCCAGGAGATCCCAGGACAGGTCAAGTTTTTCCTCCTCCGTACCGTCCAGATTCATCTGGATCAGGAATTCCTCGGAGAAATGGTCTCCGGAAGGCTGTGCCATGACATCTTCCAGCACCGACCGGCCTGACACCACCAGTGTCACCCATGAGACTTCGCTGCTGACAAGGGTGTTGCCGTTGACCGGCAGATCAGCCTCCAGCCGCTGCGCCACATGAAAGGGCAGGGAACCGATATAGAAGGTGTCCGGCAGATCAAGCCCCTGGGTATAGACCAGCACCTGATCTGCCTCCAGTTGAGCCTCCTGACCGGTGCAGCGGATGTAATCCTCTTCCGTTACCAGCCGCAGACGGACCTCGGAGCCCGTCTCCCACTGGAGGGTATTGCCGCTGTACCAGCACTGGCCCTCCACCAGGTTGAGCCAACCGAAATGAGACGCGGTTTGGCCGGAGGTGGCGAGAATCTCTTCCGCCTGATCCAGAACGTCTCCTGACGCAGGAAGTTCCACATTTTCGTCGTAGCCGGTGAGGCGCTGAGCCACCTGTATGTCATAGGGGTACATCTGATCCAATGTCTCCTCACAGCTTAGGTAAAGGGTGACGGTGGTGGACACGGTTACCAGCACCATGGTGGAGAGGATGCAGATATTGGCAAGGCCCACGGCATTTTGCTTCATCCGGTGCAGCAATCCTGCCACCGCGGTGAAGTGCCGGGTCTGATAGTAGTAGCCGGGGTTGGAGCGAAGGGCCTTCAGCACAGCCACGGATCCGGCGGTAAACAGGCAGTAGGTGCCGATCATCACCAGCACCACCGCCAGGAAAAACAGGGCCAGGGCTTCCGTAGGCTGCCGGACTTTCCAGGAGAGGAAGTACCCTCCTCCTAAAGTCAGCAGGCCGAAGACCACCAGCAGCCGCTTCGTCCGGGGCTCCCGCTCTCCGGCGGACTCACTGTGGAGCAGTTCCACGGGCCTGGCCCGGCCGATACGGACCAGGTTGCACATCAATGTTAGGGCAAAGAGGACCGCAAAGAGAGCAACGGTGGAGAAAATAGCGCTCACGCTGATCTCGAAGCCAAACTCCACCGGCAGCCGGGAGAGCTGCAGCAACAGCAGCAGCGTCAGCTTGCTGAAGAGGATCCCGGCGGCGATGCCGCCTGCAATGGCGGCCAGGGCGCAGTAGAGGGCCTCCCACAGGCACAGCAGGGCGATATGCCGCTTTTCCAAGCCCAGGATGTTATAGAGACCCAGCTCCCGCTGCCGCCGCTTCATGACAAAGCTGTTGGCGTAGAGCAGCAGCACGGCGGAAAACAGCGCCACCACGATACACCCCAGGTACATCAGGCTCTGGAGGTACCCGGCGCCCCGGACGGATGCCACAATGTCGCTTTCCGTCAGGTAGCGGAGAATATAGAACATGGAGGCGGTACCGCCGCAGGAGAGCAGGTACGGCCCGTAGTACCGGCTGTTGCGCAGCAGGTTCACCAGGGCCAGCCGGGGAAAGAAACTGGACTTACGCATGGGAGCTTCCTCCCTCCGCCAAAACCGTCAGGGTGTCGGAGATACGGCGGAACTGGCTCTCCCGGCTCTCACTGCCCCGGTAGAGCTGGTGGTACACCTCCCCGTCCCGGAGAAACAGCACCCGTCCGGCGTGGCTGGCAGCCTTCACCGAGTGGGTCACCATCAAAATGGTCTGGCCGCCGGCGTTCACCTCTCCGAACAGATCCAGCAGATTGTCCGAGGCCCGGGAGTCCAGGGCGCCGGTGGGCTCGTCCGCCAGGATGATCTGGGGGTCGGTGATGAGGGCCCGGGCCACGGCGGCCCGCTGCTTCTGGCCGCCGGAGACTTCATAGGGGTATTTGGCCAGAAGATCCGTGATTCCCAGCTGCTCCGCGATGGGTAAGAGCCGCTTGCGCATGGTCGGGTAATCCATCCCTGCCAGGACCAGGGGCAAAAAAATGTTGTCCTGGAGAGAGAAGGTGTCCAGCAGGTTGAAGTCCTGGAACACGAAGCCCAGGTGGGATCGGCGGAAGGCAGCCAGATCCCGCTCCCGGATGTCGGAGAGGGCCTTGCCGTTCAAAAAGACTTCCCCGGCGGTAGGGCGATCCAGGGCGGCCAGAATGTTCAAAAGCGTGGTCTTTCCGGAACCGGACTCCCCCATGATGGCCACGTACTCTCCCGGCTCCACGGAGAAATTCACGTTGGACAATGCCTGAACCTGGTTGCCGCCGAAGCGGGTGGTGTAGATTTTCTGCAGATGCTGCACTTCCAGCAGTGCCATAAAACATGCCTCCTTGCTTGGGATGGCCCCAGTATAGCAAGGGAGCCGGGCTGCCCGCCATGGTTTTGGCTTACAGTCCGGCTCCGTATCTTACAGTTTTGTAAGGGATCACTCCATGGTCCGCTGTTTCCGGCTCAGATCCAGCCGGACGATGGTGCCCTGTCCCGGCCGGGAGACAATGGTCAGGCCGTGACCCAGCTTCTCCGTCACCCGGCGGCACAGGTACAGCCCGATTCCGGTGGACTTTTGCCCGGTGCGTCCGTTGTAGCCGGTGAAGCCCTTCTCAAAGACCCGGGGCAGATCCTCCTCCCGGATGCCGATGCCGGTGTCGGCGATCACCAGTGTCTCCCCGTCTCCGTAAATGCGGACGGTGCCTCCGGCTGGCGTGTATTTCAGGGCGTTGGATAAAAGCTGCTCCACCACGAAGCTCAGCCACTTGCCGTCGGTTACCACTTTGCGGCCGGTTTCCCGGAAGTCCAACGTGATGTGTTTGAGAATGAACAGCCGGGCGAATTTCCGCACCGCCTGACGGATCAGAATGTCCAGTTCCGTGTCCTGAAAGACATAGTCGGTGGAGTCGCTGTCCAGCCGCAGGTAGCCGAGAACCATGTCTACATACTGCCCGATTTTCAGGAGTTCCGCCTCCAGCGGCTCCCGGGGCGGGGGGTCCTCCTGCAGCAGAAGGCTGGCCGCGGCCATGGGGGTTTTGATCTGGTGGGCCCAGAGGGTGTAGTAGTCGGTCATGTCCTCCAGCTTGTCCCGCTCCCGGGCCAAGAGCTTGGCCCGGTGGGAGGCCACCGCCGTCAGCAGCGCCTGGTAGTCTGCTTCCAGCAGATCCCCGGCAGGGGGGAGGGGCAGCACCGGCTCCTCCGCCCGGTCCAGCAAACGCTGCAGCTCCCGGTGCCGGGTGTAAAACCGCCGGAAGCCCAGCAGGAACAGGATAATCCCCAGCACCACGCACAGCGCCGCCCCATACCCCACCGCCTCCACCGGCAGGTCGTACAGGGAGAACACAGCCGCGAACACTGCGGCGATCCCCACCAGCAACAGCAGCAGCTTCCACTGCCGCTTCAGATATGCCCAAAGCACCATGGATCACTCCTCCACCAGATAGCCCGTACCCTTGCGGGTGTGAATCAAGTCCGGCAGCCCCGCCGCCTCCAGCTTCCGCCGCAGACGGCCCACGTTGACGGTGAGGGTGTTTTCATCCACGAAACTGTCGGACTCCCACAGCCTGGTCATCAATGCCTCCCGGCTGACGGTCTGGCCCTTGCGCTCCAGCAGCATCTGTAAAATGCGGAATTCGTTGCGCGTCAGTTCCACCCGCTGCCCGGCCACAGTCAGCGTCCCGTCGGACACGTTCAGCACTGCCCCTCCGCACTGGAGCAGCTGCGCCGGCGGGCCGAAGTCATAGGCCCGGCGCAGCATAGCCTGGATCTTGGCGGAGAGGACCTGCAGGTCAAAGGGCTTGGAGAGCAGGTCGTCCCCGCCCAGCTGCATGGCCATGACGGTATGGATGCTGTCTCCTGCGGAGGTCAAAAATAAAATGGGCACCTTGGAGACCTTACGGATTTCCTGGCACCAGTGGTAGCCATTGAAAAAGGGCAGGGAGATATCCAGCAGGACCAGCTGGGGGTCAAAGGCGGCGAATTCCTGGAGCACCCGGTCAAATTCCCGGGCGCAGCGGACGGTATAGCCCCACCCCTCCAGGTGCCGGGCCACAGCCCCTGCGATGACCTCGTCGTCTTCCACCACAAAAATACGATACATGGCCCTACCTCCTTGATAGGAAAAAGCCTACCATCCTGTGATGGGATTGTCAATGACGGTGGGGGTGCCGGGTGTGCTGCAGACACAAGGACATCACCCTGCTATGATAGCGCCCCGCCACTTGAACGTGTCGAACCAGTACCGGTTTCCGATAAAAGTTAGATGCTCGGTGGTTGTTCCTTCAAAACGATCCTCATATTGAATATCAAAATGGAGAAAGATCGTCCTTCCCTCCCATTCTGCCTCCTGTGTTCCAGGTACAGCGGAAATAGAGAGGATGTCGTCTTTTTTTGAAGAGGCGTTCAGATAATTCTGAACCAATTCATCGCCATAAAGATTGAAAATATGCGTGGCATAGCCCCCTGCGCAGGCACCGGCATCCCAGTCCACAGGTAAAGTGGCGATCCGAATGATTCCGGCTATCACAAGACAAAATGCGGCGGAAACGATGATGCTGGCAACATGCTTTTTCTTCCATTTGAAGCGGCGCTTCGCGGGCCTTTCAGTGGGAACGGGATCTTCCGTTTTCCCGGTTGCAAGATATTCAACAGAAACATGGAACAGCTCGGCCAGCTTGATTAGGTTTCCTGTGTCGGGATGGGTCAAGTCCTGTTCCCATTTTGATACGGCTTGCCGGCTGACACCCAGCTTTTCCGCAAGATACTCTTGGGAAACACGATGTTGTTTTCGCAGTTCAGCAATCCTGGTCCCTATGCTCATTTGCATCACCTCTGTCCCAATTATAAAGAAAATCCCGAATATTTGCCATCAACTATTTGTCAACTTTGGGTTGCACAGTGCAATAGAAGGATTTTTTGCGGCATACATCTCCCAGATGACGGCTATAGCGGGAATGGCCTCCGTGTTTTCACGGAGGCCATTCCTGTTGTTCCGGCAGCAGCGCCGGTTTTTATCCGATGCCCAGTTTGCGGCACACGCTGCGGCGGGTGAGCCGATAGACCCCATAGAGCACCGCGGACACGGCGGCGATCAGCAGCAGACAGATGCCAAGCCCGGCCACCTCGCCCGTAGTCAGGCGATTGTCGTTGAAGTACATGATCATGGTATAGAAGGCGTAGATCAGGGCGGTGCCGGTCACCATGGGAACCAGGAACACACGGCGTACCTGGCTGCGGGCGGAATGGAACAGATATTCCCTTGGGGAACCCAGGCGGCGCAGGTCGTCATAGACCCGCCGGTTTGTAATGGCAATGGTGAGGCAGCGGGTGAAGGCGATGACAATCACAGCGGAAAAGCAGACAATGGCGATAAAGAGGAAGAGCATCAGGAATACCGCTGTGGTCTTGACGAAGTCCGCCTTATCCAGCACCCGGAATTGGGGCATGTACTGCCAGTAGAGGCGGAAGTTGGAACTGTCCCGTTGGCCGTAGTCGATGGAGGGAAAGCCGTACTTCTCGCAGGTCTCCGGATCCAGAAAGTACTCCCCTGTCTCGGCAAGTTCGATCTCCCGCGCAATGGGATCGAAACTGTCGTACAGTGCAACTTCCGGACCGGAGCGGTCCACGATCTCATAAAAGAGAGCCTTGGCAAAATCGTAGGTCTCTTGGTCATTCTCCACGTTGAAGAACACCATTTCCTCCCGCCAGTCGTCGGGAAGACTGGCGGTCATCTCCTTGTAGTCGGCGTCGTCCACCACATAACGGCCAAAGAGAAGGTCATTGCGCAGATCTTCCACCATGGTCACCGGCCAGCGCTCCCCGGTGAAGGGGTTGGTGACCAGGGAGACTTCTCCGCCGAAAACACCCTGGCCGTCGCCGGTGGCGTCCATAATTCCGGCGATTTCCCCGGGCTGCAGGTTCAGATCTTCTCCGGTAAGGGCGTTGTAGGCGGATTCGGAGAGGAAAAGGTCGGATTTGGCCTGCTCATAGTAGACGCTCTCCCAGGTGGTGCCCAGAGATTCCTCGGTCTCCACTTGCCTGGTTCCGTCCACTGCCAGCCGGGCCATGGGGGCCTGGGCCCAGGAGGTAATGGAAACGTTATATTCCTCCGCCAGAGCGCGTACTTCACCCTCCTGGGGGATGTCTTGATCGGCGCGGAAGTGATAGGCATAGTCCACCGGCCGGGCGTCGTAGCCCATCATGGTGCCGGTGCCCAGCATGGGGGCGTAAAAGGCGGCGAAGTAAGCCCCGGCGATGAGTACCGTCATCACCAGCATATTCCGCACGGTCTGCCGGCCCTGAAAACGCATCTGGGACACAGAGATCATATCCTGATACTTACGCCGCTTGCCGCCCCAGCCGTTGGCTACGGTGTGGAGCAGAATCATATACAGTCCTACCAGGGCGGGCAGGTAGAAAACAGCGGTGAGCCCCTCCGGAGGGTACCAGTGAAGGCCCCGGACAAACACGGCGGGGGCGATGTAGCCGCAGAAACCGCCCACAGCCAGCAGAATCCCCCCCCCCCAGCCGTACCAGTGCTTCACCTCACGGATGGGTTCGGATTTGTGGGACTCCTGAACTACGTCCATGATGTTGGTCTTGCGGATAGACCGTCCCCCCAGGAAAAAGAGCATGGCAGTCACATAAGCGGAAAAGGCCAGGGCGTAGGTGTAGGCTGCCGGGTCAAAGGTAAGGGACATCTCCTCCGTGTCCACCACCAGTGCCCGGAACACCTGCCACAGCCCCCAGGCCAGAGGGCCACCCAGAATAGCCCCGGCGGCACAGGCGCCCAGGGAGATGATGGCCAGATCCCGGCGCAGTTCTCGTTTCAGCTGCTTTCGGGAAGCCCCCAGAGCCAGGAACACGCCGGTTTCCCGGGATTTCTGCCGGAAGAAGAGGCCGGCGGCGTAGGTGGTGAACACGGCGCATCCGATGACGGCTAGGACAAAAATCATCATCACCTGCTTGCGGCTGTCTCCACCCTCCGGCAGCACTGAGAGAATGGTGGGGGAGCGCATCATGCACACATAGGCGGTGATCAGCAGCACGGAGAAAAAGCAGCAGCCGGTGAGCAGGGCGTACTGTCCCTTGTTTTTTCGCCGCAGGGCGGCGTACACTTGCGTAAATGTCTTCATGGTCTCACTCCTTGCCCATTTCCCGGATGGCGTCCAACAGCTGATCCTGGAAAGAACTCCGCTCCAGAGTTCCCTTCTCCAGTGTTTTCCACACCACGCCGTCCCGGAGGATCACCACCCGGTCGCAGAAGGAGGCGGCAAAGGAGTCGTGGGTCACCATGAAGATGGTGGCCTCCAGGGCGGACTTGGCCTGCTGGAAGGAGCGAATCACCGCCCGGGAGGACTTGGAGTCCAGGTTGCCGGTGGGCTCGTCGGCCAGGATCAGCAGGGGGTGGTTGATGAGGGCCCGGGCCACGGCGCAGCGCTGCTTTTCACCGCCGGAGATCTCCGCAGGATACTTGTTCCGGATGGCAGAGATGCCGAACACGTCACACAGCTGGTCCGCCCGGGCCTCCGTCATGGCGGAGACGGACCCGCCGATGATGGCCGGCAGCAAAATGTTTTCCCGAACCGTCAGCCCGTCCAGAAGCAGGAAGTCCTGGAACACAAACCCCAGCTTGCGGTTGCGGACGGCGGCTAGGGCTTTCTCGTCCAGCCTGGCCAGCTCCGTGCCGCCCAGCAGGATGTTGCCGGAGTCTGAGGGAATGTAGCAGGAGATGCAGTTCAAAAGGGTGGTCTTGCCGGACCCGGAGGGGCCCATCACCGCCACGAACTCTCCCTTCCCCACCTCCAGGGAAACGCCCTTGAGCACTTCGTAGGTGGTTTTGCCCACCTGATAGGATTTATGCAGGTCTTTTACGGTCAGCATAGTTGTCATTCCTTTCTGGATTCACATGAGATTCCGCACCAGGGCGATGAGGGCCAGATGGGCGGGATAGAAGATGTAGAAGAACCACTTGTTGATCTTCAGCCGGGGGCCCTCCTGGGGGAGCGACGGCGGGGTGGTAAGAACGCTCCATATCCTGGAGCGGGAACTGGTGATGGTGTTGGTCATGTTGTTACCCTCCTTGTTGATACCAGGGTACCGCGGCAGAAAGGCTGCCGCAAACGGAGGTGTCACTTCCGGCGGCCGGACTGACAAATTTGGAAAAACGTACTGCCCGGATGTCATAAACGACGGCTTTGATGTCAAGTTTGGTTTGGAGAAACCGGGTGTCCGTGGTAGAATAGCCCCAACAGCGGGAGGATTCTCCTGCAAAAAAGTCCCGCCTTTGGGCGGGACTGCGGAAACGGAGGAAAGAGGATGCTGCGCATCGGCATCTGTGACGATGTCTACGACGCCAGGCTGGTGCTCCGATCCGCCCTGGAACGGGCGTTGGAGCACCGGCGAAGTGCGGGGGCGTTTTTTGAATTCTCCTCCGGCGAGGGGCTCCTCAAATGGCTGGAACACCACGCCGGGGAACTGGATCTGGTGTTTCTGGATATGGAGATGGGAGAACTGGACGGCTTGGAGACTGCCCGGCGGCTGCGTTCCGCCGATCCGGGGCTCCAGCTGGTGTTTGTCACCGGCTACGCAGACCGGGTCTTTGACGGATACAGTGTAGGCGCGTTGGGGTATCTTCTCAAGCCGCCCAAGGGGAAGCAGCTGGAGGAGATCCTGGAGCGGGCCCAGGCGGCCTTGTACTGTGATCTGGACCGTGCCTATATCTGCCGCAGCGGAGACACCTATTACCGTATCCCCATCAGCAACATCCGGTACTTCGTCTCCGACCGGCGGCAGGTGAAGTGTGTCACCCCCGGGCGGGAGTATACCTTCTATGGCAAGCTGGACGCTGTGGCGGAGGAGGTGGGCGGCGGCTTTGTCCGCCTCCACCAGCGGTATCTGGTCCGGGCGGCGGCAGTGGAACGGGTGGAGGGCAGCGAGGCAGTGCTGGCCGACGGTACCCGGCTGCCCATCAGCCGCTCCTGCCTCTCCGCCGCCCTGCTGGCCCTGACCCGGGCGGAGCTGGAGGGATAGGCCATGGGGGAGCGGTTCCTGGAATTTCTGCGGTATCTGCTGCGGGGCGGGCTCTGGTATGTTTTGACCCTGTTCAACGGATATGTCCTCTACCGGTTGTCGGCGCCCTTCCTTTTCGTGAGAAGGAAATGGTGGTGGCGGGCCCTTCTGCTGCTTCTGTTAGCAGGCAGCAGCGGCATGGTGATCTGGGTGGGGGACCCCAATCTGCTCTATACCCTGCCGGTCTTCCTGGCAGTGTTCTTCCTGTGCACCCGGGGCGACCGGGTGGGCAGGCTCACCATGTGTCTGATTGTTTTCTGCCTGGTGATGTCGGTGTGCGCCCTGCTGGATACCTACCTGGGAAATCTGGACAACTATGACGTCCTGACCCGGCTGGCCCGGCCCATCGTGTTTGGGGGACTGTACCTCCTTCTGCGCCGCCGTCTGCCGCCGGAGCCGGTGAACCTTTCACCCCGGCTTTGGAGGCTGATGCTGGGCCTTTCCGTCATGCCCTTTTGCGCTTTGGCGGCAGTGGTACTGCTGACATACACGAAATATGATTCCCCGGCGGCGTATGCCCAGGCCATGAACCTGGGGCTGGTGGTGCTGCCCTTTGTGCTGCTGACCTCCGTCATGCTGCTGCGGGCGGTGCTGGTGCTCTCGGATCATGAGAGGTTGGAGCAGTCCAGCCGCCTGGCGTCCCTGCGGGAAGTCTACTATCAGGGATTGCGGCAGCAGGAGCAGCAGGTTCGGACGCTGCGTCATGATCTGCGCAATCATCTGACGGTAGTACAGGGAAGATTGGAGCAGGGGGACACGGCCGGGGCCCTCTCTTATCTGGAGGAGCTCACCGGCTCTCAGGCTCTGCAGGGTGTCCGGCGGATCTGCGGCAACGACACTGCCAATGCCGTCCTGACCGCTAAGGCGGAGGCCATGCGCCAGGCGGGCCTCACCCCGGACTTTGCTGTATCCCTGCCGGAAACCCTGCCGCTCTCGGACACGGATCTGTGCGCACTGCTGGGCAACGCGCTGGATAATGCCATGGAGGCGGCAGTGCAGGCGGAAGACAAGACTGTCACCGTCCGGTGCAGGATCCAGAAGGGCCTCTTCATGCTGCGGGTGGAAAATGCCCTGGCCGGATCCGTACCAGCGGATCTGAGCACCACCAAGGCGGACAAGACCGCCCATGGCCTGGGGCTTCCCGGCATGCGGGAGGTGGCTTTCCGCTATGGCGGTACCTTGGAAGCGGACGCTGCTTCCGGGCGGTTTGAACTGCTGGTCTGTATCCCGGTCTAGGAGAGAAAGGGACGGCTTCCGTTCTGCCGCCGCGGATGCGTCGAGGGCGGATTCTCCCTCCAAAGCGCATCTGCAGCAGACCGATTCTGTTATCCCCGGCGGCCCGGGGGCAGGCTCCGCTGTCATTCCGGAGAGGCCGCGTCTGGGGAGGCGCGGAATACGGCTTCCGGGACAGCTGCCCGCGTATATCCTGGTGCGCGGCATTTGTGAAGACGAGGTGGAGCTGGACGTGCTGCTCCGGAAATATTCCGGTATCATCGGATCCAAAGCTGCATAGGATGGCAAGAGCCAAGGCTCAATACAGCAAAAAGGAGAACAACTTACTATGGGTATGCCTGTGATTACCGCCAGTTCCACGACCAGAGACCAGGCGATCACTGATCTCATTCAGTCGGTGGCTTTGGAGGAGACCGCCCTGTCTCACATCCTCAATGCAGAGGGTGAAAAAATCCAGAAGATGGTGGCGCTTCCCGACGTGACGCCGGAAGTGCTGCTGGCTACCAATAAATCTGTGGAGTCTATGGTCAATGCGGTGTCCCGGCTGGAAATGATTCTCCAGTCCAAACTGTCCAATTTTGACGGCTGCCTGTGTCAGCCTGCTTCCCCCCAGGGATAATGAACGACCGGGCGGGGTCTCCCACAGGAGACCCCGCCCTTTTTCACGGCTTCGTCAATGCCGCATAATATGAGTTCGGAGCAGTTTCGACTGGCTCCCCCCTGGAAACAATCCGTCCAGGCTGGTGTAATTCCTACAGGAGGATTGACTATGGCAATCAATTTGGGCCTTGCCAATGATTATAATGTATTTGTTTTCGGGAATCTGACCATGGGCAATACCGATGCGGAGGGCCGAGTGGCTGTGGGGGGCAATGCCACCCTGAGCAACTACGGCGTCGGCGCCGGTATCATCCCGCTGCCTCCGGTCAATACCGATCCGTCCTTTGTGGTAGGCGGAGACGTCAACGTTACCGCCGGTTCCAATGCCTGCGGCAATACGGTGGTAAATCCCGCCAGCAATGTGATCAGCTATACCATGGGAAACCCCAACGGCCAGTTTATCGTGGGATCTCCCATTGACTTTGCGGCGGCGGAGCAGTATCTGAAATGTGCCTCCGCTTTCTGGAGCACGCTGGTGCCCAACGGCACTGGTGAAGTGATCTATGGACAGCTGAATCTGACTGGTACCGATGAGATCCTGAATGTCTTTACCCTGGACAGCGGCAACCTCTATGGTACCGGCATCTCCCTGGCACAGCTCAACGGCATCAATATCATTGCGCCGCTGGGGTCTACCATCCTCATCAACGTGGAGGGCTCTGCCATTGCGTACGGCAGTTATCAGATCTTCCGCAACGGAACGGGTGCTACCCGGGAAAATGCACGGCGGATCCTGTGGAATTTCCCCCAGGCTCTGACCTGGTCAAACAGCACCACCGCCATTTACGGTTCCGTGTTGGCTCCCTTTGCTGCGGCCAACACCACATTCAGCCAGATCAACGGCAATATCATCTTTGACAGTTATACGGGCAATGCCGAAAGCCACAATGAGCTGTTCATTGGAGAGCTGCCGGAGGCCATGGGCTGTCTGCTGACCACATCGACCACCAGCACTACCAGCACTACCACATCCACCACATCGACCACCAGTACCACCACCAGCACTACGACGACCACCAGCACCACGACAACGACCACCAGCAGTTCCACCACCAGCTCCACCACGACCACTACGACGACCACAACAACGACCACCACCACATCCACCACGACGACTTCTACCACCACCACCCAGGCCCCGGTGCCCCGCAGCCAGGCCATTACGGATCTGCTCACCTCTGTTGCTCTGCAGCAGGCAGCTCTCTCGCACATCCTCAATGCCGAGGGGGAAAAGGTTCAAAAGATCCTCTCCTTTGACCGACTGCCTGTGGAGACCATCCTGCAAACCAACCGGTCTGTGGAGTCCATGGTCAACACCGTTTCCAACCTGGAAATGATCCTCGCCGATAAGATTGCACTCTTTAAGGCGTGCATTTGCGACGAGCAAGAACCATAAGACGGGAGGAGCGCGGCGGGATCCCGCCGCGCTCCCTGCTTGAAGATCAGGAGAGTGAGGGGGAACTGATATGAAGGTTGCCATTTTGACGATGTTTTCCGGCCTGTCCACCACGTATTCCTTGGTGAATGTGGTGGCGGATCAGATCAGGATGCTGCTGGAAGCCCAGGTGGAGCTGAAAATCCTGGTGTGTGAGACTTGCCCGGATGAGGAGCGCTGGGGCGTTTTCCTGGATCCGCGACTGGAGTGGGTGAAGATCACCAATACCTGCAACGGAATGCCGATTGTGTGGCATGACTACTCTGCCCCTGCTGGGACTGTGCATGCGGGGTTTTATGAGGAAGCAGAGCAGGTTGCCGGGGATTATGTCCGGCATCTTCAGGATGTAGATGTGTGTATCATGCACGACATTCTCTATCAGGGTTGGCATCTGGTTCACAATGTGGCCATTCGCAAGGCGCAGAAGTCCTTGCCCCAAGTGCGGTTCCTGGCCTTTACCCACTCTCTGCCGGCAAACCGTCCGCAGAAGCTGGAAGAGCCCTTCTCCGCCCGGTTTACGCCCATGCCCAACACCCGTTTTGTCTATCCCACCTACTCGGGGATCGAGGCTCTGGCCCGGCAGTATGACGTGCCCCAGGGCAACTGTGCGGTGGTGTATAACAGCTTGCCGCTGCTGGAAACTCTGAGTCAGGATGCACAGCGGGTGGCAGAGAGTGTGGATCTGCTGAGCGCGGATCTCCTGGTGGTCTATCCCGGACGGCTTACCCCCGGCAAGCGGTTTGACAAGGTGGCCGCGTTGGCGGGAGCCATTGAGCATAAAACGGAGCAGTGCACCAAAGTCGTATTCTGCGACTTCCCCTGTGCGGATATACCCAGCAATATCTACAAGAGGACCATTCGAATGGAAGGACGCAAGTTCGGACTGGAGGAGGGGGATCTGGTGTTTACCTCCGATCTGGGGTATGAGCAGGGGTTCCCCCGGCAGGGCGTGTTTGATTTGTTCGGACTTTCCAACCTGTTTTTGTGCCCCTCTTACTCCGAGTCCTTTGGATTGACGGTGCTGGAGGCTGCCAGCCGGGGAAATTTTCTGGTGCTCAATGAGGCGGTCCCTGCTCTGAAGGAACTGGGAGACCGATTGGGCGCTTATTTCATGCGGTGGGACGGGCGGAATTTCGGCTATGATACACATGAGAAGTATGTCCCGTCGGAACAGGCTTACTATGAAGAACACGGAGAGGCTATCGTGAACCTGATGCGGGAAGATCGCAGCCTGTGGGCCAAGACCCGGACGCGTACCCGGTATAACGGAACATGGATCTGCCGAAACCAGCTGATGCCCCTGCTGACGGGGTGGGCGTGATCTGGGAAAGAGCGGAGCAGCAGGATCTCCTGTGCCGCTGTCCTGCTGCCTGTGTCCCGGGATAACGGGAGCCCTTTGACCAAATGGCTCATGCGGCGTCAGACAGGAAAAACGCAGGGGGAAGCGGAGCCGGGGCTGATCCCGGCGTTGCGCGCCTGGGTGCTGCGCTCCCCTGTGTGGATGGGCTGCGGCAGGAGCGGGGGAAAGGCAATTCTTGAACCCTGGCAGATAGGAAAGATCACAGCGCACCGGCAGGGAGGTTCGGCCTTCCGCCCGGTGCGCCGCCTTGTTTTGCCCCTCTCATCCCCATAGATCCCGCCGCAGCTTCCGCTGCGCTTGACAGGCTTGGTTTATTTATGATAGACTAAAAACAGAAAGAGGGTCTATCATAAATAGACCAAAAGGAGGTCCCTATGGACGATACGAAGCTGGGTGTTATCGAAAGCCGGTTCGCGGATCTGATCTGGGCGCACGAGCCCCTGACCTCCGGAGAGCTGGTGAAGCTGTGTCAGGAGGAGCTGACGTGGAAAAAATCCACTACATACACCGTGCTGAAAAAGCTCTGTGACCGGGGACTGTTCCGCAATGACGGCGGCACCGTCACTGCTGCGGTTTCCCGGGAGGAATTCCACGCCAGGCAGAGTGAGCGCTTTGTGGAGGAGACCTTTGACGGCTCTCTGCCGGCGTTTTTAGCGGCCTTCACCAGCCGGAAAAAACTGACCCGGGAGGAGATCCGCCAGCTGCAGAAGCTGATCGATGAGAGCAGGGAGGGGTGAGCTATGGGAAATTTCATTTCCTATGAATGTCTGCCTGTCATCCTGAACATGAGCCTCACCGCCGGTGTCGTGATCCTCTTCGTGCTGCTGATGCGCCTGCTTTTGCGGAAGGCACCGAAAATCCTCTCCTATGCGCTGTGGTTGGTGGTGCTGTTCCGGCTGCTGTGTCCGGTGTCGCTGACGGCAGAATTCTCCCTGCTGCAGGTGGTGGATCCGCCCCTGGAAGCCGTCACCGACCACACCAGCGCGGTGTCTTACGTGCCCCGGGACGTGGTTCACAATCCCACACCCGCGGTGGAACTGCCGCTTCCCGGGGTGGGCGAGGCCATCACCGGTGCCCTGCCCCAGGGAGAGGAGCAGACGGTGGCTGACCCCCTGGAGGCCCCTATGGCCATTGCCACGATCGTTTGGTTAATGGGTGTGGCTGCGCTGGCAGGTTACGGCGTGGTGTCCCTGATCCGGCTGCGCCGCCGTCTGGTGGGAGCGGTGCCTTTGGAGAAGCAGGTGTATCTGGCTGACCATATCGATACCCCCTTTGTGCTGGGACTGGTGCGGGCCAAAATCTATCTGCCCTCCGCCTTGCCGGAACGGGAGCGGGGGTACATCCTGCTCCATGAGCGCCATCACATCCGGCGGCTGGATCATGTGGTGAAGCTGGTGGCATTTCTGGCCCTTTGCATCCACTGGTTCAATCCTCTGGTGTGGCTGGCCTTTACGCTGCTGGGCAAGGATATGGAGATGAGCTGTGACGAGGCGGTGATGAAGAAGCTGGGGGAGGATGTCCGGGCAGACTACTCCGCGTCCCTTCTGAGCCTTTCCACTGGGCGGCGGATCATTGCCGGGGCGCCCCTGGCCTTCGGCGAGGGGGATCCCCGGGACCGGGTAAAAAACGTGCTGGCCTGGCGGCGGCCCCGGTTGTGGGCGGTGCTGGCGGGCGGGGCAGCCTGCGCGGCAGTCATCGCCGTCTGCGCCATAAACCCCACAGGCCATCCGAACAATGACCGGACTGGGCAGTACGCCAGCATGGAGGACTATGCCCAGGCCCGCGTCCAGGAGATTCTGGATGGCAACAGCATCACCTATGCCATTGCCGGTGAGGACGGTGCATACACCCACCAGACCGTCACGGACACGGTGGAGGATGCCCGGGGGAAGGTGACGTTTCTGGGGTCGCTGGAGGGTATGGCACCGGAGGGCAGGCTGGAGGCGTGGGAATTTTCCTGGGAGGTCAAGCCCACCAATGCCCAAAATCATGAAATCTTTATCGCCGGCGGCGGAGGCGTGACGGAGGACGGATTCTGTAACTTCGACCAGACTGATCTGCTGGTGGTGCTCTGCCGCAGCGACAACGGCCGCTACGAAATCCTCTGGAAGAAAACCGCCCCGGAACACACGGACTTCTACGGCTACCACAACAGCTGTGAGGAGGCCCTCTACGACTGGTATGTGGCGGAATATGGCCTGGATCTGCCCCTCTACGTGGAGGACTGGATCGACCGGGTGGAGGTTCCGGAGGGAGGGAGCCTGGGGAATTTCCCGGTCCACCGTTTTGACGGGGACGGCTGGTACCTCTATATTCCCGTGTCGGCCTGGGGGCGCGCCGTGATAGAAGATCCGGAAAACCAGTGGCAGTGGGTTTCCGGTTACGGAACCGGTTCCGCGCTGATGGTGGAGCGGTTGGACACGGCTCTGACCCATCAGCAGTCCGCTCTGGAGAACCAGGGCTTTGTTCCGGTGGATGGGGAAGGGCAGGCGTGGAGGTATCCCGACGGGAACATCCGCGTCCGGCTCTACGAGACTGACGGCGGCTGCCTGCGGGTGACCACCGACTATGACTCCGGACGCATCACAGATTACCCCTACATTGCCATGGAGCCCCAGACGCTGGAACTGATGGCGGAGAGCTTCGCTCTGGACGACCGTATCGGTGCGGACGTCAAGCCCCGGCTGACTCTGGAGGACGTACAGGATCTGGCTGGGAGAAAAGGGGAGGAGCTGTCCTGGGCGGACTTTGAAGCCTATGACTGCATCGAGACCGGTTCCGGGCTCTATATCCGGATCTATCCCATTGACGAGACCTTCTCCCTCAGCATCGGCGGCGCCGGTCCGGAGGAGGAGCCCCTGTACATCTATCTGACTACAGAGGAGGATCGTATCGACATCCGCCGGGAGAACGTGCGGGCCTTTATCCACAGAGTTCAGGCGATCCGGAGCGGCGCGGAGCTGCTGAGCGACCAGGAGGTGGCCTGGTTTAACGAATACCTGGAACCCATTGTACTGGACGAACAGGAAAACCCCATCGGGGTCAATCCCGTCAGCTGCTTTTTGACCTCCTACTATGATGACGTGACACAGCTGGATTTCGAGGAATTCATGCGCTACTTCCCGGGGGACGGCAGCAAGACCGGCGAGACGGAGTTCCAGGCCCTCAGGAAGGTGGAAAACTGGCCCTTTTCGGAGGTGGAATCCCTGGATGACATGCCGGTACCCGTCCATAAGTACCCCCGTCGGCAGGTGGATTTGATCCTGAAGGAGTATGCCGGAATCACCACAGAGGATCTGGATACCTCCACCGTGGCCTATCTGTCGGAGTATGATGCCTATTACAATTATACCTCGGATTTCGGCCCCGGGATGTTTCCCTGTACCTGGGGATACCGGGAGGGCGATCTGCTGTGGCTCTATAACGAGGAGTCCCCTTCCGGAACGGATGTGCTGACACTGCGGAAGGTAGGCGATAAAACGTATCACGTTGTCTCTCATCAGAGCATGGGGGAGGAGTAACGGGATCAGGAGCAGGTGCGGCCGCTTCCGTACCCATGGGATCCCGGAAAAATTGCCCAGCGGGCCCGGAAGGGGAGAAAGCCTCCCATTTCGGGCCTGCCGCTTTTTCCGGCCTTACAGATCCAATGGGATGAGAGGGTGATGTATTGGGGACTGTGACCTTGGATAGGAGACGACGGTCAGCGGTGGGGGTATGATAGCCCAAGTGCCTGTGATCTCCGCTTTGCCTGTACGTTTTTGACGGGACAGCCGTTTTACCGGCACTGTGTACGCAAATTTTTCGCCGTGGGATGGTGAAACTCCTGTTTGTGTGATATGATAAAAAACTACAAGAAAAGAAATACGGTGCCGCTCTGGATCTCTCAAGGAACAGCACGATCACAAGAAAGCTCAGGTGTCGTATAATGCAAGCAAATGTGAGTTCCACCCGGGAGGATGTGTTTGCAAAGCTTCCCATCCCCACTGCCCTGCGGAAAATGATCGTTCCGGCGATCTCCAGCCAGCTGATTGTCCTGATCTACAACATGGCGGATACCTTTTTCGTGGGGCAGACCAACAACCCCTACATGGTGGCAGGTACTTCTTTGATCCTGCCGGTATTCAACATCACCCTCTGCCTGGCTGGACTGGCGGGGATCGGCGGCGGCTCTCTGATATCCCGCCTGCTGGGCCAGGGGGATGAGGCGGAGGCCCGGCGGGTCAGTGCCTTCTCACTGTACCTGGGGCTCACCATTGCAGCCCTGTTTGCGGCGGGCATTGGAATTTTCATGGAGCCTGTCCTGGGGATTCTTGGCGCCGGGGAAAATACCTATGAATACGCAAGGCAGTACGCTTTGTGCGTCATCGTCACCGGAGGGATTCCCACGGTGCTCTCCAACGTGCTGGCCAACCTGATCCGCAGCGTCGGCCGTTCTAAGGAGGCCAGTGCCGGCATTATCCTGGGAGGTCTTTTGAACATTGCCCTGGATCCGCTGTTTATGTTTGTCCTCCTGCCGGACGGCCATGAGGTGTTGGGAGCCGGGCTTGCCACTTGTCTTTCCAACTGCACGGCCCTTCTCTTTTTCGTAGTGGTGCTGATGCGGATGGGCCGGGGCTCCGTGGTCACGTTTTCCCCCAAGGGGGGCCTGCCCCGGCGGGACAGCGTTCTGGCGGTCTTTGGGGTGGGAATCCCCTCCGCCATTGCCACTTTCCTCTTTGACCTGGACTATGTGATCATCGACAAGCTGATGGTGTCCTATGACGATCTGGCTCTGGCCGCTGTGGGCATCGTGCTGAAAGTGGAGCGCTTCCCCCTGAATGTGGGCATTGGAATCTGCCAGGGCATGATGCCTCTGATCGCCTACAATTACTCCGCCGGAAACAAACAGCGGATGGAGGATACCATCCGCCTGGCCCGGCGGCTGGGGCTGACCATCGCAGCGATCAGCATTGCCCTGTATGAGCTGTTTGCCGTTCAGTTCGCGCATCTGTTTATCGAGAATCCCCAAACGGTGGAACTGGCATCCCAGTTTTTGCGCATCCGGGTGCTGGCCACGCCGCTGATGTTTTTGAGCTTCTTCACCGTCTATATGTTCCAGGCTTTCGGAAAGGGCCGAATCTCCCTGTTTCTGGGTGTGACCCGGTGGCTGGTGTTCAATATCCCCATGCTGCTTTTCCTGAATGCCGTATTTGGGATGTTCGGGATCGTCTGGTCTCAGGTGACGGCGGACACACTGACGGTGCTTTTGTCGTTTTATGTGTACCGGAAGTACCGCCCTGTCATGGGAGATGCCCCCAAACGTGCGTGAGGGCGTGCAGCGCCTTTCCTCCCTGACCGGTACCGTCCTGGAGAGGCATGGCCGGGACTGCAAAAAGCGCACCGGAGAGGTGACCCTCTTCGGTGCGCTTTTTATTCTGGTTTTATCCGGGTGATCGCTCTGATGGGAGCAGCTTCGGCGTTGGGAGAGAAGGTGCAAATCCGCGGGACAAGGCTTCGGTTCCGGCAGCGGGCAGGGAGGGATACCCACGTAAAAAAGACGCGGCCAGATCTGGCCGCGTCTTTTTTGCTTAAGGGAAATAGGATCAGAGAGCCCGCTCCATCCGCCAGACGATGGCGGAGATCTGACCGCGGGTCAGGGTATTGTAGGGCTTGTAGGTGCTGGTGCCGTTGGAGAAGTATCCCTCCACGATGCCTGCGGCATTGAGCGCCTGGACATAGGGATCGGAAGTGTCCGTGAAGGGTTTGACGCTGGAGAGCCCGCTGGTGCTCAGCTTCATGGCCTTGGCGGCGATCTGCGCCACAGCAAGACGGGTGATGGGAGCGTCCAGGTTGATGGAGCCGGACACCAGGCCGTCCTTCTGCGCCCGGGACAGGTAGCCGCTGAAGGGATGGCTGCCGGTCTGGGCCTGGGCGGAATAGCCGGCGGCCAGCATGATGAGCTTGAGGGCCTGACCGTAGGTAACGGTATTGTTGGGACGGAAGGTGCCGTCGGTATAGCCGTCGATGACCTTGGCGTCAGAGAGCTCCGTTACGTATTTGTAGCACCAGGTGGAAGAGGTCATGTCCGTAAACTGCCGGATGCTGCTGACGACGCCCAGGCAGAACTTGCCTGCGCCGATGGCGGTTCCGTTGCTGGAGTATGCCACGTAGGGGATCTCCACGGAGCCGGTATAGCCGGTAGCAGGGACAAAGCGCAGCTGAGAAATACTGTTGGAGTTACCGGTGTAGGTATAGAGCGTGGAAGTGTCGGCTCTGGTGAGGGTGCCGCTGCTGACATACACGGTTCCCACAGTTGCAGAGGGCAGGGACAGCAGCTGGATGCTGGAAAGGGCGCTTCCGGTGGAGACCACAACGGAGGCATAGATGGAGCTGCTGGGGAAGTTCACGGAATTGCCCTTGGGCGTTACGCCGTAGACCTCAGAGATCAGGGTGGGAGTCACGCTGATGAGAATGGAGCCCTTCACAGAGGTGGAGCCGCTGCCGTAAGCGGTGAAGGGAACGGTGACGCAGTAATTGGAGCCGCCGGGGATGTAGGTCAGCTCCGAGAGGGAATACTGGCTGGTGGAAGTGGGGCTGAAGTACAGAAGCTGGCTGCCGCAGTTGGAAGCGGTGAGTCTGAGCTGGGCGGTGCCGTACTTGCTGGCGGAGTAGTAATTGTAGTACAGGCTGCCCAGGGAGGGGACACCGTCCAGCTTCACATACTGGAGCTGATAGCCGGGATAGGCTGCAGAGTAGAACCGGGCAATATCATTGGCGTTGATCTGCACCGCATTGCCGGTGGTGGTGGTGTAGAGGATATTGGCCTTCAGAGAGCTGGTGCTGGTGCTGGAGCCGGTGGGTTCGATCCGCACCGTGCCGTCCACATAACGGCTGTTGGAGTAGTAGGCCCGGAAGGACAGGGTAACAGCCTCGTCGAAATTCCGTCCGGCTACGAAGCTCAGATCCCGGAGGGCATAGTCGCCGTAGTCACTGTCGGAGTAATAGAACTTATAGTTGCCCAGCTTGCTGCGGGAGAAGGAGGTCTCGCCGGAGTAACCATAGTCATAGTACAGTGTGCCGTCGGCAGAGGTGTAGTTGCTGTCGGCTTCAAAGACCACATAGCGGAGGGTATAGTTGCCATATTCCTCCTGGAAGAAATCGTTGAAGTCGTCACTGTCAAAATAGACCTCGTCGTTGGGATCCACCTGATAGGTGATGTCGGCTTTGCCGGAGCTGGAGCCGGAGGGCTTGATGACCAGGGTGCCGTCCACGTAACGGCTGCTGGAGGAATAGGCCCGGAAATCGATGGAGAGTTCCTCGTCGAAATTCCGTCCGGCCACGAAGCTCAGATCATCCAGGTCATAGTCACCGTAATCACTGTCGGAGTAATAAAATTCGTAATTGCCCAATTTGCTGCGGGAGAACGAAGTCTCGTTACGCCCGCCGTAGTCGTAGTAAATGGCGCCGTCGGCAGAGGAGTAATCGCTGTCGGGATCGAAGACTACATAGCGGAGCTCGCGGCTGGAGTATTCCTCCTGGAAGAAGTCATTGAAATCGTCACTGTCAAAATAGACTTCATCGCCGGCATCCACTTCATAGGTGATGTCGCCCCGGCTGGAACTGGAGCTGGAGCCGGAGGGCTTGATGACCAGGGTGCCGTCCACGTAGCGGCTGTTGGAGGAATAGGCCCGGAAATCGATGGAGAGCTCCTCGTCGAAATCGTCTCCGGCCACGAAACTCAGATCCCGGAGGGCATAGTCGCCGTAGTCGCTGTCAGAGTAATAGAACTCATAATTGCCCAGCTTGCTGCGGGAGAAGGAGATCTCATCAGAGAACCCATAATCATAGTAGATGGAGCCGTCCGCAGAGGAATAATCGCTGTCGGGTTCAAAGACTACATAGCGGAGGGTATAGTCGTCGTACTCCTCCTGGAACAGCTCGTTGAAGTCGGAACGGTCGAAGGTCACCTCGTCACCGGCATCCACCTCATAGACGATCTCACCGCGGGAGGAAGAGGAGGAGTGGGTCTCCGTGGATTCGATGACCAGAGTGCCGTCCACATAGTTGTCGTCATCGTCGTAGGCCCGGAAATCGATGGAGATAGTCTCATCAAAATCGTCTCCGGCCACGAAGCTCAGATCGTCCAGGGCATAGTCTCCATCGTAATCGCTGTCGGTGGAGTAAAATTCGCAGCGATCCAAGTCATCGGTACGATAAAAAGCTTCCTCGTCTCGGGAGCCGTAATCATAATAAATGGAGCCGTCGATGGAATCGTAGTCACTGTCGGGATCGAAGGTGACATAGCACAGATCATCCCCGTTATATTCCTCGTCTAAGACGTCCTGAAAATCCGAAAGGTTAAAATAGACCTCGTCGCCGGGATCTACTTCATAGGTGATGGTGGTACCGGAGGCCTGGAAGGTCTGCACAGCGCTCATGGTGCGGGCATCCCCTCCGGCTTGTGAGTCCGCGGCCGCTGCGGCTGGCACCGTGCTGCCCAGCAGAAGCAGGGTCATGACAAAGGCCGGTAACCGTTTTGTGAAGAAATTTTTCCTTTTCATAAGCAGGTTCCTCCATACAACACGACTGTGAATCTATGAAAGCGTATTCTTTCATACCTGTACCATACCTGAAAGCCAAAGAAAAATCATGAATAAATTATGAACATGCTGCCAGATACATCCAAGTGCATGTGTTAAAATTCTGTGAATATTAAACTGCGGCACTTGCAACATGACAACTTGTCGTTTATGATATGCGACAGGTTGTCACATCAGAATGCGCGCCGCGGCGTTTTTTCTTGACTTTCTACCGGCTGGAAGGTGTAGAATCCAGCTGGCAATGAGGAAACTGCGGCCGCAATTTCGTATAGGGAGGGTGAGGCAGATGCCCAGCGCAACGTTTCTCAATCTTGCGCAGGAAAAGCAGGAAAAGCTGCTGGAGGCGGCTACCCGGGAGTTTTCCAGCCGGCCGTACAACGAGGCGTCCATCAATCAGATCATCAAGGATGCGGGGATCCCCCGCGGCAGCTTCTACATGTATTTTCAGGATAAGGAGGATCTGTTCCGCTATCTGATGTCCGGATATCTGGATCAGCTGATGCTGGTCATTGAGGAGTGCCTGATGCGGGCGAAAGGGGATATCTTCCGGGCGCTGTTGGATCTCTTTGATTACATCCAGCTGCGGGGATCCCAGTGCCAGCTGGGAGAGATGGGCGCCATGGCGGCCATTATCGGATGCAACCACGGCCTGCAGAAGACTTCGGTGATGGGGCTGCTGGATCCGGAGGCTGTTTTGTCCCGACTCAGCGGCCTGGTGGATCCGGAGCTGCTGGATCTGCGGCGGGACCGGGATCTGCGGGACATGTTGTCAGCCTTGCTGGTGATGACGGGTCCGCTGATTTACTCGGCGCTGCAAAACAACAACGCTCCGGAGATCCGGGCACATCTGGAGAATCTGCTGGATATTTTCCGGCGGGGCATGGCCCGGGACAAAGGGGCGGAAGGCTCCCTGGGGAAGCCGGCAGAAGCATAAGGAAGAACATGGTATATTACGCAGATGCGTGTGGGAGGTAATTTATGAACGAAGTACTGATGCAGGGGACGAAGACGGAAGATCCGGCGGTTACGGAGCAGGAGGAAGCACCCCGGAAAAAGCGCTTTCACCTGCCCAAGGGCAAAAAGGGCCGCAAGTGGATGAAGATCCTGGTGGTTTTGGTAGTGGTGGCGGCTGTGGTGGTAGGCTGCGTGGCACAGACCCGCAAGAGCGTCAACTCCCAGCTGGGAAGCAGCTATCTGGTGGACACCGTCCAGAGGCGGGACCTGACGGTGGCTGTCTCCGGTACAGCTACCCTGGAGCCGGCGGACTCCTATAACGTCACCACCCTGGTTTCCGGGGAGATTCTCAGCGCTCCTTTTGAGGAGGGCGATCATGTGGAAAAGGACACCCTGCTTTACACCCTGGACAACAGCGACGCCCAGAACTCCATGGACCGGGCCAATATCTCCGTGGAGCAGGCTCAGCTGAACTATCAGCAGGCTCTGGAGATGCGCAGCCCCACGGTGCCCATCTCCGGCGTAATCAGTGAAGTTTATGTCCACAACGGCGATACCGTCAGCTCCGGCACGGCCCTGGCTAAGGTGGTGTCCAGTACGGAACTGACCATTGATTTCATGTTCCCCTATACTGCCGCCGATACCTTTTACGTTGGGCAGCCCGCCTCCGTCTTTGTGGGGGATTTCGAGGGCTCTGTGGCCGGGACGGTGGTATCCATTTCGGACACGCAGGTGGTCACCAGCAACGGTATGCAGGCATCCTCCGTCCGGGTGAAGCTGACGAATCCCGGCGTGGTCTCCGATTCTTTCACCGCCTCTGCCTCCATCGGCGGCTATGCCAGCTACGGAAATGCCAGTGTCCATATGAGCGGCGTGGAGACGGTGTACGCCACCGGCTCCGGTACGGTCACCGGATTTGAAAAGCTGGCAGGCAGCAACGTCACCAAGGGCGAGGTGCTCTGCACGGTGGATTCCGAGTCCATTCGGGATCAGATCCAAAACGCCAAGCTGAACCTGGAGACGGCGCAGCTGTCCTCCCAGACTGCCGCGGATACGGTAGACGATTACAACATCAAATCCCCCATCTCCGGTGAGGTCATCGAAAAGAATTTCAAGGCCGGAGATAAGGTGGAGGGCGTCAGCTCCGGCAACCTGGCTGTCATCTACGATTTGTCCTATCTGAAGCTGGAGATGAACGTCCACGAGCTGGATATCGGCAAGGTGGAGGTGGGCCAGAAGGTCCGCATCACCTCCAACGCCCGGGAGGGCGAGGAGTACATCGGCGTGGTGGATAAGATCAGCATCAACGGCACCACTGCCAACGGCGCTACCAACTACCCCGTCACCATTGTCATTGAGGACTACGGCGATCTGCTGCCGGGCATGAACGTCTCCGCCCAGATCATCGGTGAGGAGGTGCCCGACGTGCTGACGGTGCCTGTGGAGGCAGTGGATCGGGACGGCACCGTGCTGGTGCCCGGCCCCGGTGCCATGAGCGAGGACGGCACCACGGTGGCGGACCCCAGCAAGATCGAAAAGCGGGAGGTCACAGTGGGCCGCAATGATGACCAGTACATCGAAGTCACCGACGGCCTGTCCGAGGGGGATACCATCCTGATCTTGAATCAGGCGTCGACTCTGATGCAGACCATGATGGGAGGCTGATCCCATGGGCCATCTCATCGAGTTGAAAGACGTCTATAAGATCTACCAGATGGGTGACGAGACGGTCCATGCCCTGGACGGCGTCAGCCTGACAGTGGATCAGGGGGAGTTCGTGGCCATCGTGGGCTCCTCCGGCTCCGGCAAATCCACCGCCATGAACATCATCGGCTGCCTGGATGTGCCCACCTCCGGAAGCTACCACCTGGGGGGCATCGACGTTTCCACCATGGACGATGACCAGCAGGCGGAGATCCGCAACAAGATGCTGGGCTTCATCTTCCAGCAGTATAACCTGATCCCCAAACTGACGGTGCAGGAGAATGTGGAGCTCCCCCTGCTGTATGCGGGGGTGGGAGCCGATGAGCGCCGGAAACGGGCCATCCAGTCTCTGGAGCGGGTGGGCCTGGCGGATAAGCGCCGGAACCTGCCCAGCCAGCTCTCCGGCGGCCAGCAGCAGCGGGTGTCCATTGCCCGGGCTTTGGCGGGCAAGCCCTCGGTGATTCTGGCGGATGAGCCCACCGGCGCCCTGGATTCCCGCACCGGCCGGGAAGTGCTGAACTTTCTGCAGCAGCTCAACCGGGAGGGGGACACGGTGGTCCTCATCACCCACGACAACTCCATTGCCGTGAAAGCCCGGCGCATTGTGCGCCTCCAGGACGGCCACATTATTTACGACGGCGACGCCTCGGATCCCCGGGCAGTGGTTCAGCCCCACGAGGACGATGAGGCGGGGGAGGTGATGGCATGAGCTTTACGCAGTCTTTCAAGCTGGCCTTGAAGTCTCTGCGCACCAGCAAGATGCGGGCCCTTTTGACCATGCTTGGCATCATCATCGGCGTGGGTGCTGTCATCGTCATCCTGTCTCTGGGCAACGGCATGCAGAACATGATGAACGAGCAGTTTGAGAAGCTGGGATCCAACCTTTTGCAGGTTCAGGTGTGGAGACCGGAGGACGGCAGCACCCGCAATGTGGAGCCGGAGGATCTCTACGCCCTGGCGGAGCGTTATCCCCAGTATCTTTCCGGCGTCTCCCCCTACGTGTCGGCCATGACCTCCGTCAGCTCCGGCACCCTGGAATTTGACCATACCTCCGTGTACGGCGTCAGCGAGGACTTTTTTGACGACGAGCGGATGCAGACCATGAGCGGCGGATCCCTGGCCCAGGGGCGCTTCCTCAGCTATGTGGATGTCTCCCGTTACCAGAATGTCTGCGTGGTGGGCTCCTATATCGCCCAGGAGGCCTTCCGGGGCGACGCCCTGGACAAGACCCTCACCGTGGGCGGCGTCTCCTACCGGATCGTGGGCGTGCTGGAAAAGCAGGCGGACAACACCTCCGGCAGCGGAGACGACCAGGTCTATATTCCCTATACCAACGCCCGGCTTCTGAGCGCCGGTTCCTCGATGGACATGTACATGATGACCAGCACCAGCAAGGATACCTCCACTGCTGCCAAGGGCATCGTGGAGCGGCTGCTGTATGACACCTATCTGTCCTCGGACTATTACATGGTCATCACATCTGCCGAAATGATGGACGTGATGAACACCATGATGAACACCATGATGATCGTCCTGGTGGCCATCGCCGCCATTTCCCTGGTGGTGGGCGGCATCGGCATCATGAACATCATGCTGGTGTCCGTTACGGAGCGGACCCGGGAGATCGGCATCCGCAAATCCCTGGGGGCCAAGCAAAAGGACATCCGGGGCCAGTTCATTATCGAGGCCGGCACCACCTCCGCCATCGGCGGTGTACTGGGTATCGTCTTCGGCCTTGTACTGGCCACTGTGGCGGGCACCCTGGTCAACGGCCTCATGGCCTCTTCCAGCATGTCCACCGGCGGTACTGCCGCCACTTTCACGGCCACCCCCACCCTGGGGTCCATCGCCGTGAGTTTCGGCGTGTCCGTGGCCATCGGCATCCTCTTCGGGTACCTGCCTGCCAACAAGGCAGCCCGGTTGAATCCCATCGACGCTCTGCGCTACGAATAAGAATCCCGATCTCTTAAGGAGAGAAAAGAGCCTGCAGCCATCTGCAGGCTCTTTTTCGCAGGTTTGCCTGCCGCATCCGACGGGCAACGGATCGTTGCGTGACAAAGATTTGCCGGTATGCTATCATAGATCCAATCTGGAAGGAGGGGAAACCTATGGTGGGACGTAATCTCAAGCGGCTGCGCCAGCGCTCGGGGCTGACCCAGGATGATATGGCGGAGCGGCTCCACGTCACCCGGCAGGCGGTGTCCGCCTGGGAGACCGGGAAGAACCAGCCGGACGTGGAGACCCTCACCGCCATGGCGGACGCTCTGAGGGCCGATGTCCGGGAGCTGATCTACGGCCCCGGAGCGGTGGAGGAGGGCTATGCCCGGTTCCAGCGGCGGTATGTGGCCTGCACGGTGCTCTGCGCCGTGGTGGTGATTGCCTGGCTGGTGATGGAGGTGACCCTGGAGCCGTATCTCTACCGCCTGCGCATGGAGACCTTTACGGTTCTTCCAGGATTGGTATACCTGCTGGTGGTGCCGCCCCTGGGAGTTCTGGCGGCAGGCTGCCTCATTCCCGCTTTTGCGTCGCTGTGGGCGGACATCCGGGTGCGCAGCGTCCGGGCCCGGCGGGGGCTGCTGGTGCTGGGGCTTCTGGCACTGTGCTACTATCTCTTGTGGATGACCGGCATTCTGAACCTGTGGCCCGATGCCTTTGCGCGATGCTACCCGCTGCGGTTGTGGTTTGCCACGCTCTCCACGGTGGGCAATGAATTGCTGCGGCTGGGCCCCCTCTTTTTGTCCGGCGGACTGCTGTTCCTGGTTCTGAACCGCTGACAGCCACATCATAAGAAAAAACAGGCACCCATTGGGTGCCTGTTTTTTCTTATATGGAACGCTCAGGAGAGCTTCAGGTCTCCCTCCTTGATCCAGCCGATGCGCCGGAAGAACAGGCCAAAGGCCCAGGTGAGGACAGCGGGGAGGATGAAGCACAAAAGAGCCATGGCCAGCCAGTCCATGCCGGTGATGGCGGCTTTGGCGCCGGTGGCCACATCGTTGACCCAGCCGGTGTAGACGCCGATGGGGCCCACCATGCCGCAGGTGCCCATACCGCTGGCCACGCCGGAGGCGGGGTCGTTCATCTCAAAGTGGAACACGCAGGTGGCAAGAGGTCCGGTGATGGCGGAGGTGAGGATGGCCGGCAGCCAGATCCGGGGGTTCTTCACGATGTTGCCCATCTGCAGCATGGAGGTGCCCAGCCCCTGACTCACCAGACCGCCCCAGCGGTTTTCCCGGAAGCTCATCACGGCAAAGCCCACCATATTGGCGCAGCATCCCGCCACGGCGGCGCCGCCTGCAAGGCCGGTCAGGCCGATGGCGGCGCAGATGGCGGCGGAGGAGATGGGCAGCGTCAGGGCGATGCCGATGACCACGGAGACCAGAATGCCCATCCAGAAGGGCTGGAGCACCGTGGCCCACTTGACGAAGTCGCCCACGGCACTGGCGGCGGTACCGATAGCCGGTGCCCACCAGGCAGAGAGAGCCACGCCCACCAGGATGGTCACCAGGGGCGTCACCAGGATGTCGATCTTGGTCTCCTTGCTGACGGCTTTGCCCAGCTCCGCAGCGATGATGGCAATGAACAGGACTGCCAGAGGGCCGCCGGCGCCGCTGCCGCCGGAGAGGGTGGTGGAGCCCAGGGCGTTGGCGGCATAGCCCACCGTTACCAGGGAGAAGAGCACCATGGGCGGCGCCTGGAGGGCGTAGCCGATGGCCACGGCCATGGCCGCGCCGGACATGGCGGAGGCGTAGCCGCCTACGGTTACGAGGAACGCGATCCCCAGCTGATCCCCCAGGGTGTCCAGAATCGTGCCGATGAGCAGCGAGCAAAAAAGTCCCTGGGCCATGGCGCCCAGGGCGTCGATGCCATACCGCTTGCCGGAGATGACGATGTTTTTACGTTTCAGAAAAGCTTTGAAATTTTCCATGGGAAGCACCTGTTTCTCTCTCAAAAGTAAATGTGGTATACAGGTGTCTTGACACCTGTATACCACATCATACTCACGATTTGTCCATCTGTCAAGGCCCAGATGAAGCTCAGCCCTCCAAAAGGACGCCCATTTCCCGCAGAGCTGCCTGCACCCGGTCAAAGGCGGCCTGATCTGGACAGGCAAGGGTGTGGAGGTGGATGCCCTCCGTCAAAAGAGAGAGGGGTTGGGCGTCGGAGGCAGCGCAGCGGTGGAGAAACTGCTGCACATCGTAGCGGCTGGACAGCTGCAGCGACCCGGTGAGCTGTCCGTAGACCGGGTGCTCCACGATGACGTCCAAAACCGTGCAGCCCTGATCTACCACGGCGTTGAGTTCCGCCTCCATCCCGCCGGGGCCGTGCTGGCAGG
>UMIY01043658.1_pt1 | contig 37494 bp, 31 predicted proteins | sample 1965921 | NCBI WGS metagenome assembly UMIY01 (sample SAMEA4836134, study PRJEB28245) | human gut metagenome | biome: gut microbiome; material: fecal sample | place: Denmark | collected 2008
ATTTTTATTTTATTATCTTTCTAACTTTCTTGCTGGCACTCCTACATAAATCCCAGGCTCTTCTATATCTTTTACCACAACTGCTCCTGCTCCTATTACAATATCAGAACCAATATTTATATTATTTCTTACTGTTGCTCCTGCTCCTATATGTGTACAACATCCAACTCGAACATTCCCAGTCAATGTGCTATTTGGTGATAAATGTACAAAATCTCCGATTTGATTGTCGTGCTCCACTACTACTCCCGTATTTATTATACAATGTCTTCCTATACTTGCATTTGAATTAACAACTGCATTCGCCATTATTACAGTTCCTTCTTTAATTTTAGCATTCATACCGATTGCTGCATTTGGATGAACTGCAGTATAATATGACAAATTATACTTTTGTGCTATTTTCATTCTATCCCTATTATCACCAATTGCGATTATAAATTCGATTTCTGGATTTTTATTTTGCATTTCAATGCAATCATCAAATTTTCCTATTACTTTGTAATCTGATATAATATTTGTATTTTTTTCTTTATTGTCATCTAAAAATCCTAATAAAAAATCCTTATTCTTAATGATGATATCTGCAATAACTTTAGCTTGTCCTCCCGCTCCAATCAAAATCACCTTATGTTGCATTTTTTCCACTTCCTTTAAACTTTTGAACTGTTGCACTTCCGTCAGCAGAAATGTCTTCTCTTTTTATAACTTTTTCAATTGTTTTAAATATTATTTTTATATCTTTCCACAGGCTGATATGGTCTACATAATAAACATCTTCTTTAAATTTTTCATCCCAATCAAGATTATTTCTACCACTTACCTGTGCTAATCCAGTTAATCCTGGTCTTGCTTCGTGTCTTCTTTTTTGTTCTTTATTATATAAAGATAAATACTCTACTAGAAGTGGTCTTGGACCTACTATGCTCATATCACCTCTTAAAATATTTACTAACTCTGGAAGTTCATCTAAACTGGTACTTCTCAATGTTCTACCAAATTTAGTTAATCGTTTCTCATCTGGTAGTAAATTACCTTCTTCATCTTTTTCATCTGTCATTGTTCTAAATTTATATAAGGTAAAGATTTTTTCATTCTTACCAGGCCTTTCCTGTTTAAAAATTGCTGGCTTTCCTAATTTTATTCTAACCAGTATAAATAGAATAAGTATGATTGGGCTTAATAAAATTAGTGCTAATAAACTTAGTACAATGTCCAAAAATCTCTTTATAAATTTTCTATACATCTTGTTCTCCTATTTTACTTTTATTTTGTCAGTTGCGTCTATTTATAATCTTTACTAATTTGAGAAATATAACAATTAGCAAAATTACTAGAATAAAACTTATGACTAAAGTTAAAATAACTTCTTAATTGTATCAATTACTGCCTTTTGCTCTTCTTCTGTCATTTTAGTATCACTAGGTAGGCATACCCCATTTTCAAATAATTTTTGCCCAATAGATTTATCTCCATCACAAACCTTAATAAAATCACAATTTTGAAATACAGGCTGTAAATTCATTGGTTTCCAAACCGGTCTTGATTCTATATTTTCTGCATCTAAAGCATCCATGATATCTTTTGGATTTACCTTAGAATTTTCGTCTATAACAAAAGCAGATAACCAATGATTTGGTACAGTATTTTCTGGTACTGGGTGCATTTTTATTTCTGGTATGTCTTTAAAAGCTTCTTTGTATCGATTAAATATTTCTGTTTTTTGTCTAATTCTTTCATTTATTACTTTTAATTGTCCTCTTCCTATTCCCGCACAAATATTACTCATTCTATAATTGTAACCTATCTCTTTATGTTCATAATGACGTGCCTTTTCTCTAGCTTGCGTTGCCCAGAAACGTACTTTTTGAATTCTTTCTTCATCATTCGAAACAAGCATTCCTCCACCGCTTGTTGTGATTATTTTGTTTCCGTTGAAAGAATAAATTCCATATTTTCCGAAAGTTCCAGTTTGCTTTCCTTTGTAAATAGAGCCTAAACTTTCTGCAGCATCTTCTACAAGTGGCACATTATGTTTTTTACAAATTTCCATAATTTCGTCCATTTTTGCTGGTGTTCCATATAAATGAACAACGATAACTGCTTTTGGATTTGGATATTTCTCAAATGCTTTTTCTAATGCTTTTGGATCCATATTCCAAGTATCTTCTTCACTATCAATAAATACGGGAGTAGCATTTTCATATACTACTGGATTTACTGTTGCCGAAAAGGTAAGAGAAGAACAAAATACAATATCTCCTTGTTTTATTCCAATTGCTTTTAAAGCTAGGTGCATTGCAGCAGTTCCTGCTGATAATGCTGCTGCATGTTTCGCTCCAACATATTCTGCTAGTTCTTCTTCAAATTTGTTAACATTTTCTCCTAAAGGTGCAATCCAGTTTGTATCGAACGCCTCCTTTATATATTTTTGTTCATATCCCTCTTTTGACATATGTGGGGATGCTAATAAAATTCTTTTCTCCATTTGTATTCCTCTTTTCTTTTTTCATTCTTTTATATTATTATTTATCCTTCTTTTCCTCTTTTTCTTCTGTCTCTTCTACTATTATCTCTTTCTCCTCATCTTCCTTTTTTCTTTCTTTATAGGTAGGAACTACCTTTTTCATATTTGCTTTTATTTTTGAGATTTCTATATTCTCATCTGCAATTGTTTCTCTAAGCACGTCCAACTTTTTCTCTAAGTCATCCATTGTAATTCTTGAAGGTTTTGCAATAAATATTTTGCTATGCTCTGTATTCTTTAATCCTTCTTCATTCATTAAGATTTCTTCATAAAGTTTTTCTCCTGGACGTAAACCTGTTATTTTTATTGGAATGTCTACATCTGGTTGTAATCCAGATAGTTTTATAAGGCTTACTGCCAAATCATATATTTTTACAGGCTCTCCCATATCAAGTACAAATATTTCTCCACCTTTTGCATAAGTAGATGCTTGTAATACAAGTTGTACTGCTTCTGGTATTGTCATAAAAAATCTTGTTATATCTTTATGTGTTACTGTAACTGGTCCACCTTTTGCAATTTGCTTTTTGAATAATGGCACTACAGAGCCATTGCTTCCTAAAACGTTTCCAAATCTAACTGCTACAAATTCTGTTTTGCTAGATTTATCTTTGGCCTGTATAATCATTTCGCACATTCTTTTTGTTGCTCCCATTATGTTTGTTGGGTTAACTGCTTTATCAGTTGAAATTAACACACATCTTTTTACATTAAATTTATCACAGCAATTTGCAACATTATATGTTCCAAATACATTGTTCTTTATTGCTTCTAATGGGCTTGTCTCCATCAAAGGAACATGTTTATGTGCTGCAGCATGGAATACTACATATGGTTTTGTTTTTTCGAATATGCTTTCCATTCTTGCTTTATCTCTAACACTTGCTACTATTGCATCAATTTTTATATTTGTGTAATCCGCTTTTAACTCTAGCTCTATGTTGTATAAATTATTTTCATAAATGTCTACTAAAACCATCTCTTTTGGCTCATATTTTGCGATTTGTCTACATAGCTCAGAGCCTATTGAGCCTCCAGCACCTGTTATTAAAATTATATTTCCTTTTATTAGTGTCTCTATGTTGTTGTTATCTAATACTATAGGGTCTCTTCCTAGTATGTCTTCTATTTCTACGTCTCTTAAATTCTGCATTATGTTTTTATCAGTTATGAAGTCTTGTATTCCCGGAAGAATTCTTAATTTAACTCCTGTCTCTTGACAAATTTGCAAAATTTCTTTTCTATCTTTATTTGGTATGTTTGATATTGCAAAAAATATAATATCGATTTTTCTTTCTTTGCAAATTCTTACTATATCATTTCTATTTCCTAATATTTTTACTCCATTTATTTTACAATGTGCTTTTTTATGATTGTCATCAATAATTCCTACTATATTATAATTATTAATCAAGTTTTCCTTAATATTTTTTACAACCTCTGTACCAGCTTCTCCACCACCAATAATAAGTAGATTCTTTCTTTCTTCCTCTGGCTTAAATGTTATTTTATTTGTTAGCATAAACTTAATAACAACTCTATAGAAAATCATTAAAATTGCTGCAAAAACTCCAGCTAGTATATTTTCCTTTGGTGATACAATATTTAAACCAAATATTACTCCAAGCAAAGAAACTACATTACAAGAGACCATACATACTAAAGCATAACTAAAATATTCTTTTGCGCTTTCATAAATAGTAATATTTTTATAGACCTCAAATAAGTTTAAGAAAATTTCATATATGATGATTCCATATATTATTGAGCTTATTACTCGTGTTGTTATTAAACTACCTATATCAAATTGGTCAAATATAAATGCTTCTGCAATTAAATATGATATTGCTATAATTATTATATCTATTAAAAATAATATTATCTTTGTTACTTTTATCTTATTTACTAATGTTTTCATTTTTATTTCTTCCCATCTTTATTTTCACTACAAAAAGGATAGCTTTCTTAGTAAGTAATAATTTTACTAAGATTTCTATCCTCTAATTTATCATATATTTCAAAAATATTACAATATTGCAACTTGTGTTTTCTCTTACGGCAGTAATAATTCTGGCGTTTTCATCCTTTATCATGTTTCTCTCCTCCATTTATTTTTTACGGATACACCATCATTATATACTATATAAATACAAATTTCAACATTTTTCTCGTTTTTCTATTATTTGGAAATCAATTTATCTATAGAATCTTCTCTCATTTTCTTAATGATACTGCAACTTTCATCTAATTTTTTCTGCTCTTTCTCGTCTAAATCTAAATCCAATAATTCTCTTACGCCTTTTGAATTAATTACTGCAGGCACACCAATGTATATATCATCTTGACCATATTCACCATCTTTTAAATATGCAGAAACTGTAAGTATTGAATTTTCATTATCTAAAATTGCTCTTACTATTCTATTTAATGCCATACCAATTCCATAGTATGTTGCTTTTTTCTTTTCTATAATCTCATAAGCTGCATCTACAACACCTTTATGAATTTTATCCAAATCTGAGATAGGATGTCCATTGTCATTCATTATATCTTTTATTTTTTTACATCCAACATATGCATGCTCCCATGGAACAAATGATGAGTCTCCATGCTCACCCATTATATATGCATGTATATTTTTGCTAGAAATTTTAAAATAATCAGCTAATAAATAGCGAAGTCTCGCTGTGTCTAAAACCGTTCCTGAGCCGAAAACTTGATTTTTTGGAAGTCCTGATACTTTTGCTACAACATATGTCATTAAATCAACCGGATTAGTTGCAACTATTATTATTCCATTAAATCCACTTGCCATTATTTGCTCTGTAATACTCTTCATTATTTTTGTATTTACTTCTGCAAGTTCCAATCTTGTTTGACCTGGCTTTTGAGCAGCACCTGCTGTAATAACTACTATTTGAGCATCTTTACACTCGCTGTAATCTCCTGCTTTAATTACCATTTTTTGTGGTGCATATGGAAGACCGTGAGATAAGTCCATTTCTTCGCCTATTGCTTTGTCTTTATCTAAGTCTATTAATACTAGCTCGTCTATTCCTCCTCTATTTAGCATGGAATATGCCATACTCATACCTACAAAACCTGTACCTACTAATACAATTTTCCCTTTTTTCATGTTATCAAATCCTTCCTATTTATTCTATGGTTTCACCAATTCAGTAGTTTATCACATTATGGCATTTTTTTCAACATTTTAATCATGTTTTGAAGATTTTACTACTTACGTGAAACGAGGTGACAGGTTTAAACCTGTCACCTCGTTTCACTATTTATATTTATTCAACCTTTACCTCATCATTCTCAGCTATAATCTTTGCTTTTTTGTGTGGTACTATCTTTCCATCAAGTATTGCTTCTGCTATTTTATCCTCTACGTTACTTTGTATAGCTCTTTTTAGTGGACGTGCTCCATAATTAGCATCCACGCCTTTTTTGGCAACTAAGTCTTTTACTGAGCTGTCTATTTCCACATTGTATTCTTGCTCTTTTAATCTTTTTTGCACTTGTTTTAGCATTATTTCTATTATTTTTCCAATGTCTTCATCTGTCAATTTATGGAATACTATAATGTCATCAATACGGTTTATAAACTCTGGTCTAAATTGCTTCTTTAATTCTGCCATTACATCTTTTTTAATGTCCTCATATTCTTTTTCTTGACCTTCTTTTTTATCTGCTCCTTGACTAAATCCTAGTACATTTTTATCTGTAATCATTCTAGCGCCTACGTTTGATGTCATTATGATAACAGTATTTTTAAAGTTAACTGTTCTACCTTGTGCATCTGTAAGTCTACCATCATCTAATATTTGAAGTAACATGTTCATTACATCAGGATGTGCTTTTTCAATTTCATCAAATAATATTACAGAATATGGTTTTCTTCTTATTTTTTCTGTTAATTGACCACCTTCATCATATCCAACATATCCTGGAGGTGAGCCAATAAGTTTTGCAACAGAATGTGGTTCCATGTATTCAGACATATCTACTCTTATCATTGCATCTTCGTTGCCGAAAAGTGCTTCTGCTAGAGCTTTTGAAAGCTCTGTCTTACCAACGCCAGTTGGTCCTAAGAATAGGAATGAGCCTATTGGTCTATTTGGGTCTTTTAAACCAACTCTACCTCTTCTTATTGCTTTACTTACCGCTTCTACTGCTTCATTTTGTCCAATTACTCTTTTATGCAATGTTTCCTCCAAATGTTTTAATTTCTCATTTTCATCCTGAGTAATCTTACTTACCGGAATTCCAGTCCAACTAGCAATTACTTCTGCAATATCTTCATCTGTTAAACTCATAACATTTTTACTGTTTTTACTTTGCCATTTTTTCTTTTCTTTTTCTAATTTATCTTTTTGCTCATTTTCTTTATCTCTTAATGTAGCTGCTTTTTCGAAGTCTTGGACACGTATTGCCTCTTCTTTGTCTCTATCAAGAGTTGCGATTTTTTCTTCTATTTCTTTTATGCTATCTGGCATTGTATATGTTCTCATTTTTACTCTTGATGCTGCCTCATCCATTAAGTCTATTGCTTTATCTGGTAAAAATCTATCATTAATATATCTTATAGATAAATCTACTGCTGCTTTAATAGCCCCTTCTGTAATTTTTACATTATGATGTGCTTCATATTTATCTCTTAAGCCTTCTAGAATTTTTATTGTTTCTTCTTCAGTTGGCTCACCTACTGTAACAGGACTAAACCTTCTTTCCAAAGCACTATCTTTCTCTATATATTTTCTATATTCATTTAATGTTGTAGCGCCAACTACTTGAACTTCTCCTCTTGCTAAAAGAGGTTTCAAAATGTTAGCTGCATCTACTGCACCTTCTGCAGATCCTGCACCAACTATTGTGTGAATTTCGTCTATGAATAAAATTACATCTCCTGCTTTTCTTACTTCTGATAGGCATTTCTTAATTCTTTCTTCGAAATCTCCTCTATACTTAGCACCTGCTACCATTCCTGATATATCAAGTGCTACCACTCTTTTATTTTTAAGCATTTCTGGCACATCATCTGCCACTATTTTTTCAGCCAAACCTTCTACCACTGCTGTTTTACCAACACCAGGCTCACCAATTAAACATGGATTATTTTTTGTTCTTCTTGATAAAATTTGTGTTACCCTATCAATTTCATTTTTTCTACCTATTACAGGGTCTAGTTTTCCTTCTCTTGCTTGTTTTGTTAAGTCAGAGCCAAATTGGTTTAATGTTGGTGTTGAATTGAAACTTCCAGAATTTCTATCTGCTTGTCTTGTAGTATTTGAATCCATGCCATCTTCATTTATAACTTTAACAATTTCATTGTAAAGTTTACGTGGGTCTATATTCAAATCCATCATAATTCTTACAGCAACACTGTCTCCCTCTTGCATTATACCTATTAGCATATGCTCTGTACCAATAAATTCAGAGCCTAGTTTACGTGCTTCCATAAAAGCATTTTCTATAACTCTTTTGCTTCTTGGAGTAAAGCCTAAGGACTCATCCTCGCTTAATGGCTCTCCAGTTCCAATAAGCATTTCTATTTCTTGTAAAATTTCTTCATCTGTCACATTTTGATTTTGCAAAACTTTGCTTGCTACACCAGTACCTTCCTTTGCCAAGCCATATAAAATGTGCTCTGTACCAATGTATGTATGCCCAAGCTCTAGTGCTATATCGTTTGCAATTTCGATTGCTTTTTCTGCTCTGTTTGTAAATTTATACATCATATTAATCACTCTCCTTTGTCGTTATAGGGACAGGCCTAAAAACGACAAGGTTGTCGTTTTTGGGACAGGTCACCTTAACAAATTTTTTATTCTTTGACAATCTGCTTTATTACTTCTGCTCTTTTTATTTCTCTCTCATATCCATCCAATGTTTTTCCTAAGTATTTTTGCAAGTTGCCAGATTTAGTATATAGCTCTAGTTGTTTTATTTTGCTATCATCTAGCTCTTTAATTATTCCCAAGTCTGTACCTAATTTTACATCAGATAATAATTTTCTGCATTCTTCTGATGATAATTTTCTAGCACATGTAAGCTCTCCAAATGCCCTATATACTCTATCTTCTAATTCTAACTGATTTTTGCCTAAATACTTTCTCGCAATTCTTTCTTGCTCTATTATTTTTTCTGTTATATTTTTTACATTCGCTACTATTTCTTTTTCTGAAATTCCTAATGTTTGATTATTTGAAATTTGATACAAATCGCCTTGATTTTGTGTGCCTTCACCATATACTCCTTTTACACTCATTCCAAAGTTATTTATAATTCTAACTATTTTTGGTAAGTTTCCTGTAAGTGTAAGTGCTGGCAAATGAACTATTACAGATGCCTTCATTCCTGTTCCTAAATTTATTGGTGATGTTGTTAAATATCCAAATTTTTCACTATATGAATATTCTAATATTTCACCTAATTTTTCATCAATTTCCACTGCCAAATTCATTAAGTTGTCAAGCTCTTGTCCACTACCAAACACTTGCAATTTTATATGCTCGTCTTCGTTTAGCATTATGCAGATATTTTCTTCATTATTTATTAAAATTGCTTTTTTGTTTTCCTTGTTCATTGCAAATTCAGGACTGATTAAGTGTTTTTCTACTAAGCTTACTTTTGTTACATCATCTAAATCATCAAATGAAATATATTTTAATTCATATCCTAAACTTGGGACAATATCTTTTACTGTATTAAGAATTTCTTGTTGCTCTTCTTTAGAGCATTTATTTAAAAATTTAAAACCATTTAAATTTCTATTTAATCTTACTCTTGAGCTTACTACTACATCAGAATTTTTACCATTTTGCAAATACCAATTTGACATTTGATTTCCTCCTTTTTTACACATTTGTTGTTATTTATTTTCTAATTTCTTAATTTCGTCACGTATCTTTGCAGCATCTTCATATCTTTCATCTTTAATAGCTTTTTGCAAATCTTTTTGTAATTTTTCTATTTGACTTTCTTCTTTCTTTACTGTCTTTTTTGCGGAAGTTTTTTCATCTCCAGTACTTGGTTTTATTGCTCTATAACCTCTTCCCACATGTCTTGTTGCACCTTGTAAATTTCTAAGTATTGGAGTAATTCTATCTTCGAATAAATCATAGCAACTGCTGCATCCAAATTCACCGCTATTTACGAAATTATCAAAGGTAGTTCCACAACTTTTACACCCTAGTGTTTGTGTACCCATAAAGCTTGGTAATAGACTATCATTATAGTCATTAAAGAAATCACTTAAAAAACTAGAGAAATTAATTGGCATACTAAAATTCATGTCTTTTAGTCCTAATTCTCTTGCACACTTATCGCAAAGATTCATCTCCTTTTTTACTCCGTTTATAACCTGAGTATATTTAAATGTAACTTCATTTTTTCCACAATTTTGACACAACATAATAAAAACCTCCTTTAAATTTATTCTTCTACTAAATTAATTAGCATGTTCTTAAAAATTTTTGCTCGCACTTCATCCTTTATATTTTGTGGTATTGTCAGTACATTATCACTGGTTGCAACCTTTAACAATTTTGCTTCTTTTTCGGTTACAACTCCATATGATAGAAAATTACTTAAAAATATATCTACTTCTTGTGATGTAATTTTATCTCCTATGCTTGATATTGCATGCATTAGATAATTACTTTTTGTAGTATTTATCTTTCGTATGCTAATATGTCCTCCACCACCTCTTTTGCTTTCAACATAATAGCCTTGTGACGGCTTAAATCTAGTTGCTATAACATAGTTTATTTGTGATGGCACACAGTTAAAATGCTCTGCCAAATCATTTCTTTGAATTTCTACATAATCTTCATCATCAAATAATTCTTTTATAAATTCTTCTATCATATCTGACATTCTCACTTCTATCACTTCCTTTAGCTCTATTATTTTACTTTTTTCTGCGTTAGTTTTGTGTTTGTTTGTCAAGTTTTCTTTTTGTTTCGCTTGACTTTGACTTTCTTTGACCTACAATATATATTATACTCTCTTCTTTAAAAATGTCAATAGTTTTTTTGAAATTTTATAAATCACTTGAAAAAAGCAAAAATACAATATATAATATACATACATTAAAACTAATGAACATATTTGGAAGGAGAGATTGTTATGAATATTAAAATAACAAGCAAAGAATTAGAAGCAACAGAAGCAATTAAAGATTACATCGAAAAAAAAGCTGAAAGATTAATAAAATATTTTGGTGATGACTTTGATGTTTATGCAACTATAAAAACAGAAGGAAGTGAAAAAGTTGCAGAAATCAGCATTAAAGCTGATTCAGATGACTTTAGAGCAGTAACTGCTCACAGAGACTTATATGCATCTATAGACAAAGATATAGACATATTAGAAGGTCAAGTTAGAAAAATGAAAACAAAAAAAGATAAACAAAACATGACAGAATCTATAAGAATTAAGGAAGATGCTAAAGCTGATGATAGAGAAGTAACAGATGAAATAGTTAAAGTTTTATATTATGATATAAAACCTATGACACCTGAAGATGCTAAGTTAAGATTACAAGAGCAACCACAAAATAGATTTTTAGCTTTCATCGATATAGATACTGGTAAAACAAACATTATATATAGATTAAAAGACAATAAAAACTTTGGTTTAGTTGAGCCAGAAGGTTAAATTTAAAAGCAACCTTTTTAAAAATTAATCTAAAAAGGTTGCTTTTTTACGTGTTTAGCCAAATATAAGTATATTAAAATAATAAACTAATATTTATCGCTAATATAAAGTTCTACGCAAAAACTATTTCATTTGGTTTTCAGCTTGTTGGATTAACTTTCTAACCATTTGTCCACCTATTCTTCCTGCATCTCTTGAAGATAAATCTCCATTATAACCTTGTTTTAAGTTAACGCCAACTTCGCTAGCTACTTCATATTTGAATTTGTCTAGAGCTTCTCTAGCTTCTGGAACAACTTTTGTATTGCTGTTTGAGTTTGCCATTATCATTCACCTCCTAGAATGTGATTATTTGTTTTTGTACTGTGAAAAAGTATAAGTACTTCTTCATTACATAGCATGCACAATTATTTTTAAAATAAACTGGAAATTTTTGAGAAATTATTGTATTAATAAAATTAAATGGTATAATGTATAAACGCGTTGTTAATAATAAAAAATGAAAGGAGAAATATAAATAATAAGTTATGTATAAATTAATCGCAATAGATTTAGATGGAACGTTACTCAATTCCTATGGTCAAATTTCAGAAAAAAACAAATTAGCTTTGCAAAAAGCTCAACAGTGTGGTGCACAAATTGTTTTATCATCAGGCAGGTCGAGCAATTCTGTAAAAAATCTTGCAAATGACATTGGTAATAACGAATATATAATTTGTGGCAATGGTTCTCTTATATATGATTTACAAAAAGAAGAAATAATATACGATAAATTTATAGAAAAGAAAAAAGCTTTGCAAATAATACAAATTTGTGAGCAAAACAGTATATATTATAATGTATATACCGAAAACATGGTAATTGCCAAAACTTTAAGTAATAATGTATTGTTTTATCATCAAGAAAATGCAAATAAGCCTGATAGTAAAAAAACTAAAATCAATTTAGTAGATAATATTTATGAATATGTAGAAAATCTAAATAATGAAAATATTTTAAAGTTTACAATAAGTGATACAAGTAGCATCATATTTAATAGTATTATTAGGAAATTAAGAGAAATAAAGAATATTGATGTTTTGGATGTGGCTCATATGACAAGGAAAATTATTAAATCTGGTACAGAAGAAGTTTCACTTGAATATTTTTACACTGAAATTACCAGCGAGAACGTGGATAAATGGATTGCACTAGAGTGGCTTGCCAAGAAATTAAATATTAGTAAAGAAGAAATAATGGCAATAGGTGATAATGTAAATGATAAAATGATGATAGAAAATGCGGGTCTGGGTATTGCAATGGGAAATAGTGCACCTTATATAAAAGAAATTGCAGACAAAGTAGTTGCCAATAATAATGAAGACGGCGTAGCAGAAGCAGTAGAAATGTCTATAGAATAAAAAGAATAGATAATATAAAAATGCATAAACTATTAAAGAATAGGAGGTGCATTTTTTTGGATAAAGATAAAAAAGAATCTAACGAAATAGAGCAAAACGAGGACACTACACAATATGGCGAATTCATTTCTTCTTATTTTGCCTGGCTTCCACCAGAAAAGCAGAAAAAAAGGGCAAAAGAAATAGATGACATGACAAAGTCCTAAACATGAGCAGGCTTTTTCTTCTGCAGAAATTTTATAAAACTCTTGCCAAACCCCTATTTTTATGCTAAAATAATAGATGTTACTTTTTATTTTACATAAAGGGAGGTGCAAAATATGCCAAATATTAAATCAGCAATAAAAAGAGTTAGTGTTATTGAAAAGAAAACTTTAAGAAATAGCATGATTAAATCTGAATATAAAACAGCTATAAAAAGATTTGAAGAAGCTTTAGCAAATAATAATGTAGAAGAAGCTACAAAATTATTTTCTGTTGCTACAAAGAAAATAGATCAAGCTTGTACTAAAGGAGTTATTGTAAAAAACACTGCTGCCAGAAAGAAATCTAATATGGCAAAAAAATTAAATGCAGTTAATGCATAAGTATTAATAAAAAATTGTGCACAGTTTTTTATTTTTAAAAAGATTGTAAGATACATTTTATGTATTTTACAATCTTTTTTTCTTCTCTGGTTTAAATTTCCTTTGATTTTTGTATTTTTATATGTTACCATAATATTGTATTGCAGTTTTATAAAATCTGAAAGATGAGGTGATTTTGCTTATGAAATCGATTATTTCTAATTTAAAGCATATTGATTCTTCTATCAACAGGGTTTGTAATAATGGTTTAAAATTTTGTTTTGTATTAAGTTTAATAGCTACATTTATATTAAGTACATATTTATCTATACATAATCCTAATCTTTTTTATATTGGTATTTCTATTTTGAAATCTGCTTTATTTTTTATGGTATTTTTTATTATTTGCACAATTGCTACAGACACTATAAAAAAGGATTCTAACTAATAATTTTTAAACAAAAATTTAGCAACTAATATAACATAATATTAGTTGCATTTTTATGTTTATGTATAATTGCATCTATGCTAAAATTTCCTCCTTTCTTAAGGATATACTAATACTATTTATATAGGGGTGAATATAGATTTTATAAGAGTATATTATATGAATTTAACACAGAATATCAATCTTTAGAATAAAATTTGCATAGAATACAATTACAATTATATTAAATCACATTCTCCCCTACTTTGCAAGAAAAATCGTTCGACAAATTGTGACATAGTTCGACCATAAAAAACTAGCCTCAGTTTGAAGCTAGTCTTTTTTTGAGATTTTTATACACAAGCCATTATGATACTTACCGAAATGGTAATTACTAATACTATGACGCATAATATGGTTAATAATGTAAACGCCATAAACCGAAGCATATCTTCTTCTTTTGAATAAAAACAGCTTGTGCAGAAGAAACCGATAATCAATAATACTAACAATAGTATAATCTTCAATTTTCTTCTCTCCTTATGTAAAAATTTTAGTGTGCTATTAATTATAGCACACTTGAAATAATTTAGCAAATCTTGTTTTTTTCCTCCGTCCTTAAAAACAAGATTGTCTACTTGTTTAGCTTTTCTAAAAACATTTTGTTTAACATTTGTGGGTTTGCTTTTCCCTTTGTTTCTTTCATTGCTTGTCCAACTAAGAAGCCCAATGCTCTATCTTTACCTGCTTTGTAGTCGGCTATAGATTGTGGATTTGCCTCAAGTATTTTAGCTACCACCTCTTTTATAGCACCTTCATCAGATATTTGTATCCAGCCTTTTTCTTTTATTATTTCTTCTGGCTCTCTTGGATTTTCAAATAACTCTTCTACTACTTTCTTACCAATTGCAGAGCTTATTGTACCTTTATCAATTAGCTCAACTAATTTTGCTAATTGCTCTGCTGTGAATGGTATGCTATCTGCTTCTTGCTCTTTTTCATTCAATATTCTAGATATATCAGAAAGTAGCCAGTTTGCAACTGCTTTTGCATTTCCACAGATTCTTTCTGCAGCTTCAAACATATTTGACAAATATTTAGAGGCTGTTAAAAGTCTTGCATCTTTTTCTGATAGTTTGAAGTCAGACATATATCTTTCTCTTCTACTCTCTGGCATCTCTGGCAAATTCTTTCTTATATTTTCTATATATTCATCTGATAAACGAATTGCTACTAAATCAGGCTCTGGAAAATATCTGTAATCTTGTGCGTCTTCCTTATCTCTCATTGAAAATGTTTTACCAGATACATCATCCCATCTTAAAGTCTCTTGCTCAATTTTGCCACCATTTTCAATTACATCAATTTGCCTATCTGCTTCGTATTCAATAGCTCTAGTGATTGCTCTAAATGAGTTCATGTTTTTCATTTCTGTTCTTGTACCAAATTCTTTTGCATCTCTTTTTCTTACAGAAACATTGACATCTGCTCTGAATGAGCCTTCTTGCATTTTACAGTCAGATACTTCTATGTATTCAAGGATTGATTTTAATTTTTTCAAATATCTATCAACCTCGCCTACTGAGCGTAAATCTGGCTCAGATACAATCTCAATTAAAGGTACTCCTGCTCTGTTTAAATCGACTAAGCTACCACCACCAAATTCATTGTGATTTAGCTTTCCTGCATCTTCTTCTATATGAATTCTTGTAATTCCTATTTTCTTTGGATTTCCTTCATCATCTTCTATTTCTATATATCCATGCTCACAAAGTGGCTTGTCATATTGTGATATCTGGTATGATTTAGGTAAATCTGGATAAAAATAGTTTTTTCTATCATTTTTGCTGTTTCTTGAAATCTCACAATTTGTTGCAAGACCTGCTTTTACAGCATATTCAACAACTTTTTCGTTTAGCACTGGAAGTGTTCCAGGCATTGCCATACATATTGGACACACATGTGTATTTGGCTCTGCTCCAAATTCTGTAGGACATGAGCAAAATATTTTTGTTTTTGTTGAAAGCTCTGCATGCACTTCAAGTCCCATTACTTTCTCATAATCTGTATTTGACATTCTCTCTCCTCCTGTTTTTTATTATTTTCCAAAACTTGGTCTAAATTTATCTCTAAACCTATATTCTTTTTCAAATGCATATGCCGCATTAAGTATTTTTTCTTCTTCAAATTTATTTCCGATTAATTGCATACCTATTGGCATATTTTCGCTATTTACACCACATGGAATAGATATTCCTGGAAGTCCTGCTATATTTACAGAAACTGTGCAAATATCTGCCAAATACATCTCTAATGGATTGTTTGACCTTGTTCCCATTTCGAATGCTACTGTTGGTGATGTTGGTGTAAGAAGCACATCATATTTTTCGAATGCTTTATCAAATTCTCTTTTTACTAGAGTACGTACTTGTTGAGCTTTTTTGTAATATGCATCATAATATCCTGATGAAAGTACATATGTGCCAAGTATAATCCTTCTTTTTACTTCTGCTCCAAATCCTTCGCTTCTTGAATTTCTATATAATTCTTTTAAATTACTAAAGTTCTCTGCTCTATGTCCATAGCGTATTCCATCAAATCTTCCTAAGTTTGAGCTTGCTTCTGCACAGGCAATTATATAATACGTTGCTAGGGCGTATTTTGCTATGTCTAGAGAAAACTCCTCTACTTCTGCTCCAAGTTTTTTATATGTTTCAATTGCTTCTTCTAGCTTTTCTTTTACTTCTGCATTAATTCCCTCTCCAAAATATTCTTTTGGAATACCTATTTTTAAGCCTTTTACATCTCCTTTTAAGGCTTTTGTATAATCTTTTTTAGGCATGTCAGATGAAGTTGTGTCTTTCGCATCATGACCTGCTATAATATTTAACAAAATGGCGGCATCTGTTACATCTTTTGTAATAGGTCCTATTTGATCTAATGATGATGCAAATGCTACTAATCCATATCTAGAAACTAGTCCATAAGTGGGTTTCAGCCCTACAACACCACAAAATGATGCTGGCTGACGAATAGAGCCGCCTGTGTCGCTTCCTAATGCCCAAGGCACTAATTCTGCTGCAACTGCTGCTGCACTTCCGCCAGATGAGCCTCCTGGAACTCTTTTTAAATCCCATGGATTGCTTGTTTTCTTAAAATATGAATATTCTGTAGAAGCACCCATTGCGAATTCATCCATATTTAGCTTTCCTAAGTCTATTAAATCTTCATTATTTAGTTTTTCTACAACTGTTGCATCATATGGTGCTATAAAGTCTTCAAGCATTCTAGAGCTACACGTTGTTTTCACACCTTTTGTACATAGGTTATCCTTAATTCCTATTGGAATACCGGCTAAATTTGATTTTATATCACCGCTTTTTCTTTTTTCATCTATCTTTTTAGCCTTTTCAAAAGCTTCATCACATAAAGTTGTTACAAAAGCGTTAACATCTTTTTCTTTATCATTTATTCTATCTACATAAGCTTTTGTAATTTTCTCTGAAGTTAGCTCGTTATTACCTAGTTTTTCCATAAGCTCATGCACAGTCAAATTTGTAATGTCCACTAAAATTCCTCCCATCATTTTATTGTATAACTTTTGGTATTTTAAACATATTTCTCTCTTGCTCTTTAGCATTTTGCAAAAGCGCCTTATTGTCTTCAAATACTTTTATCTCATCTTTTCTAAAAACATTTACTCTATCATTTTCTCCTATTGTTTCTTCTAAGCCTTCTGTATTAGCATTATTTACAATCTCAGCAAAATTTAAAATATCTTGAAGATTGGCTAAGTAATTGTCTATCTCATCATCATTAATATTTAAATCAGCAAGTCTTGCAATGTGTAACAATTCTTCTTTATTCACGGTTGCCATTCTATCACTTTCCCTTCTCAAAATTAATATCTACAATTATACATACTTTTTACAAAAATTACAAGTGTTTTTCCATGGAACTTACTTTCCGTGAAACTTAGGGACAGATTTAAATCTGTCCCCAAAATTTCACTACAAATATTTCTTTACATTCTCCCAAATTTCTTCATGTATATCTTCAATTGTTCTAATATTTCCATCTTTAACACATTTTATTTCACGCCAATTATATTTTTCTACCAACTTACAAGCCTCATTATATGCATCTTTCAAATGCTCTTTATTACTTTCATGTATATCCTTTTTTTCTTCATGTGTTATTTTATTAGCTCTATTTTCCATCAACTTTTGTGCGTATTCTGTTGGCATATTTAAAAATATAACTTCTGTTGGAATTGGAAGTCCATATAAATTAAATTCAAAGTCCCATAGCCAATCTAAAAACTTGGCTCTTTCCTCATCATCTTTAATTTTACCTGCTTGATGTACCATGTTTGCTGTTGTGTATCTATCTGCCAAAATAATTCCACCATTGTTATAATATTCTTCATATCCTGTTTTAAAAGTTGCATATCTATCAGCAGCATAAAAAGTTGAAGCTATATATGGGCTAATGCTTTGCGCATCTTTCCCAAAATCCCCATTTAAATACATCTTCACTAAACTTGAAGAAGGACTATCATAATTTGGAAAACTAACCGCTCTATAATCTATCCCTTCTTTTTCAAATCTTTCTTTCAACTTTTGTATCTGGGTCTGCTTACCGCTTCCATCAGTCCCATCTATTACAAATAACTTTCCCTGTTTCATTTTTCTTCCCCTTTCTGCTCAAGTTTTTTAAAAAATATATCTTTTTATAAATTTTCTTACTGCATGCCAGTATTTCTGTGGCTCAATCCATTGTGCTTCTGCATGCCCTGCATTTTTTATAACTAGTTTTTCTTTTGGACATGTTGCTGCATTATATAATCTATCTAGCATATAAAATGGCACGAATTTATCTCTATCACCATGTATGAATAATATTGGAATTTTTGACTTTTTTATCTGTTTTATACATGATGCTTTTTTAAAAGAATATCCTGCTCTTATTTTTGTTATAATATTTGCATTGTACAAAGCTGGAAATGTTGGCATGTGGAATATATATTTTAGCTCATGCGCAAACTCGTCCCAGACCGATGTATATCCGCAGTCTTCTATTACCATTCGTACATTGCTTGGTAATTTTTCTCCACTTGTCATCATTACTGTTGCTGCTCCCATGGAAATTCCATATAATATTATCTTTATATTTCCATATGTAGCTATAAGATAATCAATCCATTTTAACAAATCCAGTCTATCAAGCCATCCCATCCCGATATATTTACCTTCACTTTTTCCGTGTGCACGTAAGTCTGGGATTAATACATTATATCCATAGCTTAAAAACTGCTTAGCTGCATTTACCATAAAATAACCAGAATCTGTGTATCCATGCACAGCTATAACCCATATTTTACTTTCTTTTTTACTAACAATCTCATAACTATGCAATTTTATTTTTTTATCTTCTATATATACTTCCTTTGCATTTTCTTCTAACCATTTAGTATTATCTATTTTCATCTGAAATTTTATTTCGTCAGTTTCATTATTAAAGATAATTGATTTTGATGATTTCGGATTTAGAGCCAGATTAAACAAAAAATTTCCTGTTATATATCCAGCAATGATAAATATTAAGATTAAAATTATTAACGGAATTATCAAAATTGACCTCCATTCTCAGGATTATTCACCTTGTTAATTGTTTTTTACCATGTTAGTTCACTTTAATTATTTATTTGTTACATATTATATATATAAAAGCTCATTTTTTCAACAAAAATTTATATTTTCTTTCCATTGTCTCTTTCGTTTATTGTAATGTTTTAAAATATCCCGAAATACAAACAAAGAAACCAACTATTGCTAGTTGGCTTCTTTGTTTTCTCAGTCATTAAATAATGACCGCACTCGGACTAAAAATTATTTTTGTCCACTAGAGTTCTTACATATGCAGCGAGTCCATAAATAAACTCACCATTTTTGGTTACTCCCCGCGATTTATGAACAGTGTATCCAAAGATTTTTTCCAGATTTGAATTGTAATTATCAAAAGCACGCTCTATTGCATATTTCATCGCTCTTTCTACATTTTTTTTGTTTACACAGTACTTACTTGCTACATGATAATATACCAAGCTCAATGGTATTATTTCTTCCTCTCTATCAACGCAAAAAATAATTGCGGTTAAGCGGTTAGGAGCTCAGAAAAATCCTCAACTCCCCATCCCATTTCGATTAGTTCATCTACGATATCCCGTTGTCTCATGCATTTCCCTCTCTTCTATTTTTTTGTTGCAAATTAATGCTACCTTTATATTATAGCGTTTTATTGGCTTTATGTCAATTATACAAAAATAACAACGCTCCTGTATTTCTACATTAGCGTTGTTTTCAGTTTCAATCTTCCGAATTTACATAAAGAAAATATTATTTACTAGCTCTAATTTCCATAATAGCTATCAATCAATATTTGTTTTAGCTCTGTCACTAATGGCACTCTTGGATTTGCAGTTGTACATTGGTCTTCAAATGCTCTATCTGCAAGCATATCAACTTTTGCCGTAAATTCGGTCTCATCTATTCCTGCTTCTTTAAAGCTCTTTTCTATTCCTAAATCTGCATTTAATTTTTTGATTTCTTCTATTAATGAATTTACTCCTTCTTCATTAGTAAATGCAGGGAAATTCATTCTTCTTGCTAAATCTGCATATTTTTTATCTGCTATAAAATATTCATATTTTGGGAATGATACAAATTTTGTTGGTTTACTGCTATTGTATCTAATTACATATGGAAGTAATATTGCATTTATTCTACCATGTGCCATATGGAATTCTGCTCCTATTTTGTGTGCTAGTGAGTGATTTATTCCCAAGAAAGCATTTGTAAATGCCATACCTGCTATAGTACTTGCGTTATGCATATGCTCTCTTGCTTCTTTGTTATCGCCATGGTTGTAAGCTTCTCTTAAATTCTTAAATACAAGCTCTACTGCTTTTTCTGCTAAACCGTCTGTGTAATCTGATGCCATATTAGATACATAGGCTTCGATTGCATGTGTTAAAACGTCCATACCAGTATCTGCCGTAATTCTCTTTGGCAAGCTCATTACTAAATCTGGATCCACTATTGCAACATCTGGTGTTAATTCGTAATCTGCAAGTGGATATTTTTTATTAAGTTTTTTATCTGTAAGTACTGCAAATGATGTAACTTCTGAGCCTGTTCCCGATGTCGTAGGTATTGCTACAAATTTTGCTTTTTCACCAAGTTTTGGAAATTTATATGTACGTTTTCTAATATCCATGAATTTAAGTTTTAATCCTTCTGCGTCTGCATCTGGATGCTCATAAAATAGCCACATTCCCTTTGCTGCATCTATTGGGCTTCCTCCACCAACTGCAATTATTACATCAGGCTTAAATTCATTCATCATTTGAACTCCTTTGTTGATTGTATCAAATGATGGGTCTGATTCTACATCTGAGAATATCTCTGAATGTACGTAAGTCTGTCTTTTTCTTAAATAATATAATATTTTATCTATATATCCTAATTTCACCATTGACTCGTCTGTTACTATAAATGCTCTTGTGATATCTGGCATTTTTTCTAGATATCCTATTGAGCCTGCTTCAAAATATATTTTTTCTGGAACTTTAAACCATTGCATATTAACCCTCCTCTTTGCAACTCTTTTAATATTTATTAAATTTACACTTGATACATTTGCTGTTGTTGAGTTTCCTCCAAATGTACCACATCCAAGTGTAAGTGATGGCATGTTGGTGTTATATATATCACCAATTGCGCCATGAGTTGATGGAGAATTAACTATTATTCTTCCAGCTTTAACTGTTTCTGAAAATTTTTGTATTGTGTCTTTGTCTTCTGAATGGATAACTGCAGAATGTCCCATTCCTCCGAATTCAATCAACTTCTCTGCTAGAGCAATTCCTTCATCACTGTTATTTACCACATAATATGCAAGTACAGGACTTAATTTTTCTTTTGAAAATGGATATTCTATTCCTACGCCATTCTCTTTAAGAACAAGTACTTTTGTGTCTTGTGGTACTTCTATTCCTGCTTGAGCTGCTATTTTATATGGGCTTTGCCCAACTATTGCAGAATTTAAAGCACCATCTTTTTCTTTTAAAAACATTGTATCACGCAATTTTTGTGTTTCATCATCTGATAGAAAATAGCATCCTGCTTCTTTCATCAATCTTTCAAATTCATCTTTTATTTCTTTATCTACAATTACTGATTGCTCTGAAGCACAAATCATACCATTATCAAATGATTTTGACATTACTAAATCATTTACAGATGTTTTTAATTTTGCAGTTTTATCTATATAGCATGGAACATTTCCAGGGCCAACACCTAAAGCTGGCTTTCCACATGAATATGCAGCTTTAACCATGCCTGTTCCACCTGTTGCCAATATTAAGTTTACATCTGGATGATGCATTAGCATGTTTGTTGCAGTAACAGATGGCTCTTCTATCCATAATATACAGTTTTCTGGTGCACCTGCTGCTATTGCTGCATTTCTTAATATTGTAGCAGCTGCCACGCTACATTTTTGTGCAGATGGATGGAAACCAAACACAATTACATTTCTTGTTTTTGCTGCAATTATTGATTTAAACATTGTTGTTGAAGTTGGGTTTGTAACTGGTGTTACGCCTGCAATTATTCCTATTGGCTCTGCAATTTCCTCATACCCTTCTTCTTCATTTTCAGATATAATTCCTACAGTTTTATCATATTTTATACTATGATAAATATATTCTGTAGCAAACATATTCTTTGTGATTTTGTCTTCGTAAATTCCTCTTCCTGTCTCTTCTACCGCCATTTTAGCAAGCTCCATATGATGCTCTAATCCTGCCATAGACATTGCTTTGACTATTCTATCTACATCTTCTTGAGTAAGCTTCATATACTCTTCTGATGCTTTTTTAGCTTTTTCTATAAGAGCATCTATCATGTCTTTTATCTTTAGTTTCTCTTCTTCGCTAACTTCTTTTCCCATATTAACCTTCCTTCCTAAATAATAACAGACACCAATTAGAGATTTCTCCCCCATTGGTGTCCGTCCCTATTCAGGACTATCATATATAAATATTTCGTTAATGTCAAGCTATTTTTATCGCTTAATTTCGAGTTTTTTCGTTGCTCTCTGGCCAAATATCAGATAGTGTAATTTTTGTGCTTCCATCATTACTTTGTAATACTATGATATCCTCTTTTTTAGCATTTTCATTTTGCAATACATTTTCTATTGATTTCCAAAACTTAATTTCTTCTTTATCAGTTAGATTTCTGTTCATGGAATTATTTATAACATGTCCTAATTCAGCTTTCTTGACTTCACCTGCTATTGTTCTCATTGCCAAATTACTCATACTTTGTGCATTTTCTAAGCACAATCGCTTTGCAGATTTAAAACTTCCCCTATTTGCTAAATTCATTACAACAGCTCTGAAGTTTTCTATATATTCATTTGGTGCCAAGCTATTTAGTGTAGATAAGGTACTTTCCACATTTTTTACAGAATATTTCGTTGCTTGCTTCATTAACACACTTCTCAATTGAATTAGTATTTGAGCTCTAATTTGCTCATCTGTCAATCCGAATTTTCCTTGTGGTATCTGCTTTTTCTTTTCTGCTATTTCTGTATTTATGGCTTCTTCTATATCATTAACTTCAGCACTTCCACCAGCAATTTGAGCTGCTATATTTTTCATATTCTTTGAGACTGCTGTCTTTTGTTTTTTTTGCATTGTGATATTATTTATTTTTGACTCTATTTTTCTTCTAATGACATCAGTTTCAAAATGATTGTATGCTGGACCAGATACCATTTTATATAATCTATTTAATTCATCGATATCTGTTGTTTTCTGTGCCTCATCCCAAACTGTATTGACCACTCCTAGCTTAGCTTTACTTATCATTCCTCTAAGCTTTAATGCCATTGGAGTGTCCTTGCCTGTAAAGTTTCTGAAAGAATCACTTGTTACAAGATCCTCTATTTGTCTAGATTGCTTAATAGTAAGTCTTTTATTTAATAATTCTGTTACATCATTAATCATTTCAAGTGCGTATTGTTTCTTTTCGCTATATGAGCCATTGGCAATCATTATTTTTTCTTCAATAGCAGATATAAGAATATCATTAAGTCGTTTTTCTTGCTCAGAAATATTATTTTCTTCTTGCTCACTCTTTGCTTTAGATAATATTTGTTCATATTTTTCTCTCATAAGCATTGTTTTTTCTCTTGCACTCATTGATTTTAAAGGCTTTGCTCTACGAGTAATATTGGAAACCTTAGATTTTTTACCTGCTTGCAATAATCGCTGCATTTTTCTTATCTGTCTTTCTCTTTTATCAAGATACACTATGGATAAATCTTCTACAGCATCTCTGCTAACATTTAAGTCAAATGCTATTTTATCTAAATCTTCGTTTTTCTTTAATCTTCTCTCTACCTCTTTTCTTTTTTCTTGCCTTAGCTCATAGATGGATTTTCCTTCCACTTTAGTTAACTTTAGCAAAACACATACATCATCCTTAGAAATATGCATTTTTTCTGCCATGTTTTCTATTGGCAATAATTGAAGAGATAATGCTATTGAATATTGCCCTATTGGCTTTTCTATTTCATTTCTTGTTTCTGTGGTTATTCTTTCCATTTCTCATCCTCTACTTTCCAGTATAGGATTATATCATATTTTTGCCTAGATTTCAAGTGTTTAATGTAGAAGTAGACATAAGATATATTTCTCTATGCCTTGCAGCTATTTGTTCACAATCGATATTCCTTCTTTGTTCACAGTTGCTTTAATTTTTTAATGCCGTTATTGGAAGTACGTAAATTCCATCTGGTCTTCTTACTACTGCATTATATAAGCCACAAATTATACACATGAACTTAGGTTTAATTTCGGCTAAATCATAGAATTTCTTTAAACTTGCTGCTGCTTCCTCTTCTTTATTTGCTCCTAATTTTATTTCTATAGCTCCATATTCGCCATCTGAGATTTCTATTATACTATCTATCTCCAAACCTGTATTATTATCTCTGTAATGATATAATTTAGCACCTATACTTTCTGCATATATTCTTAAATCTCTTTCGCACAATGCTTCAAAATATAAACCAAATGTTTCCAAGTCATTCATAAGTTTTTCTGATGTTATATTAAGTGCTGCACATCCTAAGGATGGGTCCGTAAAATGTCTTTTAGGATTTTTGCCAACATTTGATCTTGAGCGTATTTTATACATAAAAGATTTTTGATTTTCAATTAGATGTAATCTATATAGTACATCTAAATAATCTGTAACTGTATTTCTGCTCACATTCAGTTCTTCTTCTGTAACATTATTATCAATATCCTTGATAAGTACATTGTTTCCAGATACTGTACTTTCATTTCTAGCAAGCGACCTTAATAACATTTCCATTTTATTTTTATCTCTTTTAATTCCATCAATTTCCACAATGTCTTTTTCTAAAACAGCTTCTAAATAACTTCTTGTTATCTTTGTGGCTTCTTCTGCACTCATCTCTATAGATTCTGGCCAACCTCCTCTAACAATTAAATCTGCTAATCTTTTTAGTTCAACTTTGTTTACTAATTTATTTTCTACATTATTTTTAAAAAGTTTTTGCAGAGAAACGTCACCTGTTGAATCTCCTGATTCGAATAAAGACATCGTATACATTTTCATTTTACAAATTCTTCCAGCTCCAGAATGATGAATCTTATCACTTACAGGTGTAGCAGAACCAGTTAAAATGTATTTCCCCTTTTCTTTGTCTTGGTCACATTTGAATCTCACAGCATCCCATATTTCAGGCACTTCTTGCCATTCGTCAATTAGTTCTGGTTTTTCTTTATCTAAAATTAAATTTACATCCATTTCTGCTAAGTGTTTTTCTCTAAAATTATCTGCTGTATTGTTCAAAAAAGCAACACTATTTGAATGATTTAAAGCTGTCCATGTTTTTCCACACCATTTTGGACCTTCTATACTAATTGCGCCAAAAATTTTTAAATTTTTCTCTAGTTCTTCGTCTATTATCCTAGGTCTATAGTTCTTTGGAGTTAATTTCATATGATTTTCACCTCAGTTAAATATTATCATATAATTTATTTTATTGCAATATCATTGTGCAAATTTAAGCAACTTTGTTGTGCAGATTCAGGTGATTTCGCTGTGCATTTTTAAGTAACTTTGCTGGTGCTTGTTTAAATGCAGATGCATTTATCATTATTATGGTTTCTGCTAAATCTACTTCTGAGCCTTTTGTAAAGCACATTATTAATGTCGTCTTATCTTTATTATATAAACATTCATTCTCAACTGTAAAATAATTATTGTCTTCTTTTACCTCTATATTAACATGTAATTTTCATTTATGATTTTATCAAACATGACGTTTAATGTTAATATATTTTTTGCTTTTTTCATATATTCTTACATTCTTAATAAATCGTCTTATTATTGTTTTTATACTCTTCAAAAACTTTTAGACATTCTTCTCTGTCTATTTCTTCAATATTTAATAAACTCTTGTTTTTTCCTTCTAAAAATTCATAAATTGCATTATCCCTAAAGCCTATTTCATTCGCATCATTTCGTGTACATGCATAGTACACATTCTTTATGTTTGCCCAAATTATTGCAGATAAGCACATTGGGCATGGCTCACATGATGTATAAATAGTGCAGTCTGATAAATCATATGTGCCTAATTTTTCACAGGCCTTTCTTATAGCTGTAACCTCTGCATGTGCAGTTGGGTCATTATTTTTCAAAACCATGTTATTTGCCTCTGCTATAATATTCCCTTCAGCATCTACAATAACTGCGCCAAATGGACCGCCTTCGTTATGGCTTGAGCCTTTCTCTGCACATTCTTTTGCAATTTTCATGTATTTGTTCATGTTGGTTTCTTTCCTCCTGTTTTTTGATTATTTTATCAAAATTTTCGATAATTATCAATTATAATTCAAAAAAACTCTCTAAATCTATGGAAATTTTCCCCATTTTGTGATATAGTTATATCATTGTTGGTTATAGGTAAACCGCGAAAACCTAAATATATTACACAAGGACTGATAATATGTCATACAACTTTAACGAAATAGAAAAAAAATGGCAAGAATATTGGGATAAAAATGAGACATTTAAAACTGATGTATGGGACTTTTCTAAGCCAAAATATTATGCATTAGACATGTTCCCTTATCCATCTGGACAAGGTCTTCATGTTGGTCATCCAGAAGGATACACTGCAACAGACATTATGTCTAGAATGAGAAGAATGCAAGGATATAACGTGCTTCATCCAATGGGATGGGATGCATTTGGTCTTCCTGCTGAGCAATATGCAATAAAAACAGGTAATCACCCTGCTGGATTTACTAAGAAAAATATTACTACTTTTAAGAAGCAGCTTAAAATGCTTGGTTTTTCTTTTGACTGGAGCAGAGAAATTTCTACATGCGAGCCTAGTTATTACAAATGGACACAATGGATTTTTAAGCAATTATACAATGATGGCTTAGCAAAACTTGTTGAGATGCCTGTAAACTGGTGCGAAGGCTTGGGTTGCGTTCTTTCAAATGATGAAGTTATAAATGGAAAAAGTGAAAGAGGCGGATTCCCTGTTGTTCGTAAAAACATGAAGCAATGGGTAATGGATATTCCTAAATATGCAGAAATATTGCTTGATGGCTTAGATGAGCTTGACTGGCCAGAATCTACTAAAGAAATTCAACGTAATTGGATTGGTAAATCAGTTGGTGCTGAAGTTAAATTTAAAGTAGTTGGTACCGATAAAGAATTTACTGTATTTACAACTAGAGCAGATACTTTATTTGGAGCAACATACTGTGTACTTTCACCTGAGCATGAATTAGTAGATGAAATTACAAACCTAAAGCAAAAAGAAGCAATAAAAGAATATAAAGCTAAAGCAGCTGCAAAATCTGACTTGGAGAGAACCGAATTAAATAAAGAAAAAACAGGATGCTTTACAGGAGCATATGCTATAAATCCTGTAAATGGCAAGGAAATTCCAATTTGGATTTCTGACTATGTGCTAGCAACATATGGAACTGGTGCAATTATGGCAGTTCCTGCACATGATGAAAGAGATTATGAGTTTGCAAAGAAATTTGGAATTGAGATTATACCTGTACTAGAAGGCGGAGACATCTCTAAAGAAGCATTTACAGGAGACGGTGTTCATATTAATTCTGATTTCTTAAATGGTCTTGGAAAGCAAGAAGCAATTGATAAGATGATTGCTTGGCTTGAAGAAAAAGGAATTGGAGATAGGAAAGTAAATTACAAATTACGTGAATGGATATTTGCAAGGCAACGTTATTGGGGTGAGCCAATTCCAATAGTGTTTACAGAAGGAGACGAAATCCACGTTTTAGCTGATGAGGACTTACCTTTGGTATTACCAGAGCTTGAAGATTATGCACCATCTAAGACAGGGGCTTCTCCACTTGACAAAGCAACCGATTGGGTAAATACTACATTTGAAGGAAAACCTGCTAGACGTGAGACAAGCACAATGCCAGGCTCTGCTGGCTCAAGCTGGTATTTCTTAAGATACATTGACCCACATAATGAAAATGAAATTGCAGTTCCAGAGCTTTTAAAACATTGGATGCCAGTTGATTTATATGTTGGTGGACCAGAGCATGCTGTTGGACATTTACTATATTCAAGATTTTGGAATAATTATTTATATAACAAAGGAATTGCTCCAACAAAAGAGCCATTTGCGAAACTACGTCATCAAGGTATGATACTTGGCTCCAACGGAGAAAAAATGAGCAAATCTAAAGGAAATGTAATTAACCCAGATGATATGGTAAAAGAATATGGAGCAGATGCACTAAGAGTCTATGAAATGTTTATGGGACCAATAGATGCAGCAAAGCCATGGGACCCAAACGGAATAGACGGCTCTAAAAAATTCTTGGATAGAGTTTGGAGATTGTTAGTTGAATCTGGTAAAGTACAAGCAAACGAACATGCAGATGGACAAGCTCATAACAAATCACTTGACAAAGTATATAACTATACTGTAAAGAAAGTCACATCCGACTATGAGAATATGTATTTTAACACAGCAATATCTCAAATGATGATATTTGTAAACACTGCATCTAAGGAAGACGTAATACCACAGGAATATGCAGAAGGATTTATAAAACTACTTAGCCCGGTAGCACCACACATTGCAGAAGAAATTTGGAATAGACTTGGACATAATGATACAATCACATATGAAGCTTGGCCTACATATGATGAATCTAAGCTAGTTGAAGATACTATAGAAATTCCTGTTCAAATAAACGGTAAAGTTAGAGCAACTATACAAATCACAGTAGACGCTGCTGAAGAGGACGTAAAAAATTCTGTACACGAAAACGCTAATATACAAGCTCAACTTGAAGGAAAAAATGTCGTAAAAGAAATCTATGTAAAGAATAAAATTTACAACATTGTTGTAAAATAGGAAGACATAGTTTGTAACAATTCTGTAACAAAAAAGTAATATTCTTGTAATATTACTTTTTTGTTTTTTGTAGTATAATGTTGATATATGAATTACTAAGGAGAAATACGTGTTATGAGTATTGAATCAGATTTAAGAAAAGATGGAATAACAGTTGTTGCTCCATTAGATACATTAAGCGTTAATACAATAGCAAGAGATGTTGCAGAAAAATTATGCAAAGCTTTTCCAAATCAACACTTTATTTTTCAGAATTTATTTATAGCATTGTCTAGAATACCAATGTATATTGCAGATATTCCAGAAGGATTTGCTGAAGCTACATACTTTTACAAAAACTCTTCTATGTATTTTAAACAAGGCTTAAAGCTTGACGAAATGGAAATTTTCGCTGTACACGAATTTATACATTATTTGCAAGAGATAAAAGACAAAAAAGGACGCTTACTTAGATTAGGTCTATGCGATTTTGATGATATTAAAGCTTGTGGTATGGGATTAAATGAAGGTGCTGTGCAGCTTATGGCATCTAAAGCTAATAACTCTGAAGAAGAAATTGTAAAATATTATGGTATATCACTTCCAACAACTAGCCCATCATATTATCCTGTTTTATGTAATTTAGTAAAACAAATGGCATATGTTGCTGGTGAAGAAAGTCTTTATGATAGTACTTTCTATGGCTCTGATAAATTTAAAGAAACATTTTCTAATCTATGCGGCTTAGACAATTTCTTAAAAATCCAGAGTAACTTGGATAAAATAATGGAAACCGAAGAGAAAGCAATAAAGCTAAATAACAAGCTAATGAGTGATAATTGCGAAGGAATGAAAGCTCAAAAAGTTGCTAAGAAAATTGAAAAGTGCAAAGATAAAATCAAAAATCTTTTCTTTGAAACACAAAATTTGATATACTCATCTTATTTTAATATGCAATTTTCAAAAATCTCTACTACTGCTGATATAGATGAATATAGATTAAAATTATACAATTACAAAAACTATATGGGCATTTCCGATAACTATTCTGATTTTAATGAATTTTACATTAATAAGATGATGGATTTAGATAATAAATATGAAAATATAATGAATAATACAGATTTAGCTGTTGTTAGCCATTCTAAAATAGCAAGATTTTTTAGAAAAATACGCTCTATTTTATCTGCAACAGTTGAATTGAAAAAATGAGAAATTGGATGCACTCCAATTTCTCATTTTTATTAACTTATTACTTGTGCAGAGCTAAGCGCGTCTTCAATTGTGCAAGCTGCATCTCTTCCTGCTCTCGATGCCCATGCAACTGTTGCTTTATCTCCTGCCAAATCTCCTCCTGCATAGATTTTTGGATTAGATGTTCTATGGTTTTCGTCTACTTGTATATATCCCCATTTATTTAACTCTATCCCTGATTGCTCTAGTTTTTCTAATAGCTCTTTTTCTGGGCATGAGCCTACTGCCATTACCACATAATCCATATCCATTACATAGTTACTACCTTCTATATTTACAGGCACTTCTCTTGTTTCCCCTTCTTTTTTTACAAGCTCAGTTCTAATACATTCTATTTTTTCTACTTTTTTGTCTCCTAATATTTTTACAATATTATTCTGGAATAAAAATTCTACTCCTTCTTCTTTTGCTTCTGCTATTTCTTTTACTTCTGCTGGCATTTGCTTTTCTGCTCTTCTATAGATAACATATACCTTATCTGCGCCTAATCTTTTTATTGTCCTTGAGCAGTCCATTGCTACGTTTCCGCCACCTATTACTGCCACCTTTTTTCCTCTATAATCTGGATGGTTTCCATTTTCTAATAAGCTATTTCCGCCATATACACCTTCTAACTCTTCTCCTGGGATATTCATTTTAGAAGGAATATTCGCTCCAAAGCCTAGAAAAATTGCATCGTATTCTTTTTCAAGCTCTTGTAAATCTAAATTTTTTCCTAATTCTTTACCATATTCTACATTGATGCACAAGCTTAAAATTGCCTCTATTGTCTTATCTAGTATGTCTTTGTCTAGTCTAAATTCTGGAATTCCATGCTCTAGAATTCCACCTAATTTATTATATTTTTCATAAATTGTTACATCTGCTCCACTTTTTGCTAAAAAAGCACTGCACGTAAGACCTGCTGGTCCTCCTCCTACCACTGCCACCTTTTTTCCGTCTAATTCATGTGTTTTTTCTGTATTTTTATACCACCCGTTTTTTAAAGCCTCATCAAAAACAAATGCTTCTATAGAGCCTATTTGTACTGGCTCTCCTTTTATACCTCTTACACAGCTTCCTTCGCATTGCTTCATATGTGGACATATTCTTCCACACACACTTCCTAGCACAGTTGTTTTAGACAAAATTTTATATGCTTCTTCTATGTTGCCCTCTTTTACTTGCTTAATAAATGCTGGTATATCATTATTTAATGGGCAGCCTTTTTGGCTGCATGGCTTCATTGGGCAGTTCAAACAGTATTCTGTATATTTTTGTATTTTTTCGTTCATTTTATTTTCCTTTCATAGTTATTCCTAATTACACATTTTGAGTAATTTCCTTATATTTTCTCATTACTTCTTTTAAATCTTTCCAAAACTCTATCTTTTTATTTTCGTCTCTCAAAAGTGCTGCTGGATGCCAAGTTGGCATATATAGTATGCCTTTTTTCTCTATCCACTTTCCCCTTGCAGCAGTAATTCCATAATTTTTACCACAAATATTTTTTAGTGCTGTACTTCCTAGCAACACAATTATTTTTGGTTTTACTAAAATAACTTGATTACGCAAATAATCTAAACAAGCCTCTGCTTCATCATCCTCTGGTACTCTATTAGCAGGTGGTCTACACTTTACTATATTTGCAATATATAAACTGTCTCTGTCAATACCAAGTCCTTCGAAAGCCTTGTTCATAAGCTGTCCGGCTTTTCCCACAAAAGGAATTCCTTGCTTGTCCTCGTCTGCACCTGGTCCTTCACCAATTAGCATGATATCGGCATTTTTATTTCCTACACCAAATACTATGTTTAACCTTGTTTTGCACAATTTGCATTTTTTGCAATTTTCTATTGATTCTTCTAATTCTTCCCAATTATTGTACATTTCTTCCTCCCTGCATCCTCAATTACGCATTTTTAGTCCATGAAATTCTCAACTATTTCTATCTTTACCTTTTTACTTGTGTCTATTCTAGCTCTCCCACCAACTGGAATTACTGTTTTCTTTTCTGTATGTCCAAAGTTATTTGATTTTATTATAGGAAAATCATATTTACCCTCTAAAACATCTAGCAATATTTTTTCCAATGCTACACTTCCATCATAATTTCCTACCCAAATTCCTTTTATCTTGTCAAATACTCCGTTTTGCTTCATATGATATAAATAATTGCTTACACCCTCTGGTGGAGTTTCTAAGCAAAACTCTTCTATAAATAATATTTTATCTGTAAAGTCTATACTATAATTGCCACAGGCCATCTCATTAGTTAGGCTTAAATTTCCTCCCACAAGTATTCCTTCTGCTTGTCCTTCTTTTATTGTTATGTATTCGTCATCATCCTGTCCAAGACTCATATCGCCTTTCATGAAACGTTTTACTACTTCCTCATATGCATATGGAGTTGCCCATGATGTGAGTGCTTTAAATGTTGGACCATTAAAAGTAATTACACCTGTTTTTGAATAAATTACGTTTTCTAAAGACGTGCTATCACTAAATCCGCACAATGGCTTTGGATTATTTTTAATTACTTCATAATCCAAATACTCAAATACAGAATTTGAATTAAAACCTCCACTAACGCAAAAGATTAACTTTACTTCTTTATCTGCAAACATCGCATTTATGTCTTCTGCTTTTTCCTGTGGTGTTGCACTATATCCAAGTGTTTTCTTAAAAGCATTTTTCCCAAATTTCACTTTTAATCCAGTGCTTTCCATTAAAAGTACTGAATTATTAATTACTTCTAAATCATCTTCATCTATTTTTGAAGAAGGAGCAATCACTCCAACTGTATCGCCTTTTTTTAATTTTTCGAACATAGCTTTCTCCCTCGCTCTTTTTATATTGTCTTTATTATCTTATCATCTTTCCTTACTGCTCGCAACCATCTAACCACAATTTTAACAACAACTTCTACTTCATTCCTATGAAAGCGCCATTTCTGCCAGATTCTCCCTTATCTGCTCTATAAGAGTGGAAAGAGTCTGAATGGCACACTGTACAAATATCACTATCTATTATATTCTCTGGCAATAAACCCGTTTCTTGTAAAATTAGCTTATTTATCAAAGTCGTATCAATATTGTATTTTTGTTTTTCTTCTACTTTTCTTCCTTTTTCTATAATTTCAGTAATTCTACCTGTATATTCAAATTCATTCTGAAACTTGCTCATTACATCTTCATCTACTTCAAAATGACACTTTTTAATGCATGGTCCAATGCAACAAATAATGTCTTTTGGGTTGCATCCAAACTCTTTTATCATTTTTTCTACAGCCTTTCTACCTATTTTTTGTAATGTACCCTTCCAACCTGAATGAACATCTGCTACAACTTTTCTATTATCATCATAAAAGAATAATGAAGTACAATCTGCAGAAGTTGTACATAAAAATATATCTTTTTTATTAGTAATTAACCCATCTATTTCATTAAACTCTTCTTCTACATTACTTACTACTTCCACTCTGTCAGTATGTGTTTGATGCGGTTTTACTATATTCTTGTAATCAAAATTCAAAGCTTCTGCCACTTTTTTATAGCTTTCTATGAGCTCGGCTTTGTCTCCGCCTTTTACTTGAATATTTATTTCGTTTTTTCTTAATGTATAGCAATGCTTTACATTAGGAAATTCTAGTAATTTTCTAAACTGTATAAATTCTGTGCCATTTATATTTTTATGAATTAAAACATCATTAGTAAAATCCACTCTATCACCTCTCTTAGCTGTGCAAGTTATCCAAAATATAATCCTTGCTCTCGTTTCCTATATAATTATATTCCTTTTTACAAATGCCTGTATTAAAATTACAAATAGACTTATATTTACAATATTCGCATGGCGTTTTGCCCTGCTTTATTTTATAATATGGCTTTACATTAATTTCTCCAGATAGTATGCTTCCCGCAATTTGTTTTATTATTTTATTTGTGTACTTTTGCAAGTTCTCAAATTGTCCTCTTGTTATTGTGCTGGCTCTATTTGACAAATTCCCATCTTTATCTATATATGCTGGAACTATATTTGAGTTTCCTTTTTCCAAAGCTTTATCCATTTTCTTTACTATATCTACATCTGCCAAAATTAAGCCTTTCATTTTAAATTGCTTTCGTATTTCTCCTTGTAATTTTTCATCGTCCATTTTGTTTGCTGCCTTAACACTTGGCTCTATCAAGTTAAAGTACAACACTCCTGCTGGCATTACATCTTCAATAGTACAAACCGCGTCAAGATAAGTAAGCAATTGAAGTTGGAGTCCTGCTACCACTTCATTTAAATTGATATCTTTTGCAGATGATTTGTAATCTATAATTCTGATATAGTTTCCTTCTGGAGTTTTGGCAATATCTATTCTATCTATCTTGCCAGTTATTTCTACTTTTTTTCCATTATCTAATGTGATTTGTATTGCTGGGTATTCTTTTCCATTCTTGAATTCCATTTCATGTCCCATTACACTAAAATCACTATACTTTAAGCTTTCCACAATGTATGTAATTGATTTTTTTATTACTTTCCTTAATCTATTTGCTAAAACTCTATACTTTGGTATGCTTGTAAAAATATAGTTCTTCTTTAGTCCAAGTTTTTCATCAATTACCTCGTCTACAATTTCTTGTATTTCCTCTTCTTTCACTTCTTTTACATTTACTTTTCTTTCTTGCAATTTATCAAAAAAGCTGTCTATTACATCGTGCATAAATGTTCCTGTGTCGATTGCCTGTATTTTGAATTCTTCTCTTTCTGATAAATTCAACCCATATTTTAAATAATATGAAAATGGGCAGGACTGATATTGCTCTAGTCTTGATACACTTGTTTTTAAGGTGTCTCCATATAGCTTTTCTACCATGGTTTTATCAATCCTATCTGGCTCTATACTAAAATTTAAAGCTTTCATGCTGTTTTCCAACTTTGCCTTCCATTCTGAACTGTTACTATAATAATTGTACAAATAAAACCACACAGGCTCTATTTCTTTCCCATCTCTATAATCACGCAATCTATCTAGTAATTCTTCAAAAGTACTTTCCTCTGTAACAATGTCATATATTTTCTCTATAACGTCACTATTTTCTATTAATTCAGGGAATATCTTTTTTATTCTATTTATTAAAATAGATGCTCTTAAAGATTTCCCTTCCAAATCTGATGATGCATAGGATAAGAACAGCTTTTCTTCTGCAGTTGAAAATGCTTTATATATGTTAAAGTTATCATCATATAGCTTTTCTAAAGTACCTTTTGCAAGCTCTGCTCCCTTTTCTTTTAGTATATCTCTATCTTTGTCATTAAAAAAACCTTCATTTTTATTTACACTTGGGAACATTCCATCATTTAGGCCTATAATAAATACAGCTTTAACCTTATGACTCCTTGACCTATCCACATCTCCCACAATTACTTGGTCTTGTGTACCCGGTATCTTTCCGAGTCCTGTACTTCCTAATCCGATTTTTAACAAATCTGCATATTTTTCAAAACTTATCTTTTTATCTCCAAGCACCATTACAATTTCATCTAACAGCTCCATAACCAGCTTGTAGCTTGTCTCATATTCTCTTGCTTTTTCTATTTCTCCTATTTCTTCTAACTCTTTTATTCTGCTCTCCATTGCAAGATTTATGCCATTCTCGATTAAAAATTGATATATGGCTCTTGTAATAGATTCCACATCCTTTGTATTAGATATATTCTTTTTTAATTTTAATAATGCTCCTACTATTTTTTCTCGTATATGTAATATTTTTTCTTGCTCTTCTTCATCCTCATTATAGAAAGTCCAGTCTCCGCTATACCATTTGGAGCCCTTTATTCCCCATCTTAATACATAATTTTCTATTACATAAATATCATCTTCTTCTATATCTTGTACAAGCCCTGTTTTTGCATATTCTAAGACGCTGTCAGTTGTCCAATTCTTTGCAAATATATTTAGTATAGATAATATATACCTTACCAAAATATTTTGGCTTAAATCCTTTTTCTCATCAATAAATACAGGTATTTCATATTTTGCAAAAATAGCTTTGCACAAATTAGAATACCCATCTAAATCTTTTGTTATAACAGATATATCGTTATATCTATAATTCTTATCTCTTACAAGTTTTACAATATTTTTTGCCACGTTTTCTATTTCTGAATACTGATTTTTAGCCAAAAATAATTGGATATTTTCATTTCTAGCTTCATACTTTCTGTATGGATATGCATATATATTTTCTTCCATATGTGCCAATTCTTTTGTCTTAAATCTATAAATCTTATCCAAGTTAATAGGCTTTTCTATTTTCACATTTTCTTGTTTTGCCAAATAATATATTTTATCTACAGTCATTTTATTTGAATAAAAAATGTCTGTATCTGGGTTTTGACTTAAGTTTATATCGTCAGTGCAAACTGTAATGCTTACCTCATTTGCTTTAACTAACAACTTTCTTAATATCTCGTATTCTTGATGTGTAAATCCCACAAATTCGTCTATGTATATGTCAGTATTATCAAAATCATGGACAAATTCTAGATATTCTGCAAGTATTGTTAAACTATCATTCTCATCAATATAATCACTTGAAATCTTTTCAGTATATTTTTCATATACTGTTAGCATATCATTTAATTTTGCTTTTAAATACTTGCTTTCTGTATTATTTATTACATTTTTTAAACTTTCTACTGTAATTCCATGCTTTTTAAACTCCGTTATCTGTGTAGCTATCATTTCTACATTTTCAGAAGATTTACCAATAAATTTAAGATTGCTTTTTTGCTCTGAAAGAATATTGTATAAAATCATGGACTTCGACGAAGAAGACAGATTTTTGCTTCTGGCATTTCCTACTTCTTTCATCACTCTATATGCCATACGATTGAATGTAAGCACCTCAGCCGAAATTACAGAAGTGAGCTCAATGGAGTCCAAAAGCTTTTTCTCTGCTGTAAAAGAAAACTGCTCTGGAGTTATAATGTATATTTTTCTGTTACCATTTTTTATTTTTTCTGCTATTTCATTAAAAATATATGTACTTTTTCCAGTACCAGATTTTCCATAAATAATTTTTAGACTCATTTTTTTATCCTTTCTGCACAATTACGCTGTGTCTCTCTTCCAATAGAACAAGTATTGTTGTGCTAGTCCTT
>UMIY01044719.1_pt1 | contig 36696 bp, 33 predicted proteins | sample 1965921 | NCBI WGS metagenome assembly UMIY01 (sample SAMEA4836134, study PRJEB28245) | human gut metagenome | biome: gut microbiome; material: fecal sample | place: Denmark | collected 2008
CAAGATCTTGTACAAGTTGTCTTTGAACTCTTACAAGTTTATTTATTGTTTCAACCATGTGTACAGGTATTCTTATAGTTCTAGCTTGATCGGCAATTGCCCTCGTAATTGCTTGTCTAATCCACCAAGTTGCATAAGTGGAAAACTTAAAGCCCTTAGTGTAATCAAACTTGTCAACTGCCTTCATAAGTCCGAGATTGCCTTCTTGAATTAAATCCAAAAAGCTCATTCCTCTTCCTACATATCTCTTGGCAATAGAAACTACAAGTCTTAAATTTGCTTCAGCAAGTTCTTTTTTAGCAGACTCGTCTCCCGCTTCCATTCTCTTTGCAATTTCAACTTCTTCATCAGCAGTTAAAAGAGAAATTTTACCAATTTCTTTTAAATACATTCTGACAGGGTCATCTACAGTTACACCCTTAGGTACTGACAAATCTTCTTTTGTAACATCTACTTCATCTTCATCATCTTTTAAATCTTTTTTATCAACTAAATGTATTCCTTCTTTTTCAAAGGTCTTATATAATTCATCTATATCGTCAGAATCAATTTGAAACTTTTCAAATGCATCGCCTATCTCGTCATAGCTGAGGTTCCCATCTTTTTTGCCATCTTTTAAAAGCTGTTCTGTTATTGATTCAATTGAATCCTTATTTTTTAAATTTTCACTCATTATTGCCCTCCTCTTTCAACTCACTTAACTTTAAATTAATGTCTTTTAAATCTTTTAAAGCATTGAGTAAGAGATTTTTGTCTTCTTCCCCTTGAAGTTTTTCGATGTTTATAAGGATTTCATCCTTTTTCTTTTGGAGATAATTTTTCTCTAAGCTCTTAATTAATTCATCCACAATTCTGTCATTGACATGAATATTTTTTATAATACTTAAAATATTCTCTTTGAAATTCGAATCAATTAGACGATTTTTTTCTATAAGATTTAGAAATTCAGAAACTTCAATTTCTTCTTCATACATTTTAGGAATTTCTTCAAAGACTGCTCTAGTCATAACACTTGTAAAGTAAAAAATCTCAATCTTATTTTTAATATAATTATAAATATCATTGTCAAGCAAAGAATAAGATAATAATTCCTCTTGTGCTTTAGTCTTTGAACTTTTCACAACATTTGTATTTTTCTTTGCTCTAACCTTTTCTTTTTTGGCACTCTTAATTTTATTTCTGTTTAAATAATTAATATAATTTTCAATTGCCTTGTAAGAAATATTATATTTTTTTGAAAAATCTTTTACGAAAATATCTCTCTCAATTGGATTTACAATGCTAGACAAGATTTTTGCAGCCTCAACAGTAAAATTGCTAAGACCTTCATTGTCCTCTAAATTGAAATTTTCTTTTAATTTTTTAATCTTGAAATCTATATATGAAATAGCACTCTTGATTTTATTTTCAAATCCTTCCATTCCATATTTTTTTATAAAATCGTCTGGGTCTAAGCCACCCTCAAGTTCAATAATTTTAGGCTTACAAGATTTAGATAAAAATATATCTATTGCTCTCGAAGTTGCATTTATACCAGCTTCGTCGCTGTCATAGCAAATATATATATCTTTCGCCATCTTATTAATAATGCCTGCTTGGTCTTCTGTCAATGAAGTACCAAGGCTTGCTACACTATAATTTATACCACTATTGTATAAAGAAATAACATCCATATATCCTTCAACTAATATTATTCTATCGCGACTTGATTCTCTGGATATAATATTCATATTAAAAAGGTTACTTCCCTTGTGAAATATTGGTGTTTCCTTAGAATTTAAGTATTTAGGCTTAGCATCACCAAATCCCCTTGCTCCAAATCCAATTACTCTATTGTTTCTGTTTATTATAGGAAACATAACTCTGTCTCGAAATCTGTCAATGTAATTTCCACTTTTGCTCTTAGAAATTAAATTTAATTCTAACAGCTCGTCATCTTCATAACCTAACTTCTTTAAATGATCATATAAATCCGTCCAAGAATCTTTAGAATATCCAAGTCCATAACTTCTAATGGTTTTATCATTTAGACCTCTATTTTTTAAATAATTTTGTGCCTTTTGTGAATATGATAAATTATTTAAAAAATGCATCGCCGCTTCTCTATTTATGTCATAAAATCTATTTCTTTTATCGCGAGCTTCTTTGTTTTCATCTTTATATTCTGAAAGTCTAACATTATATTTATCTGCCAAAAATTCTACTGCTTCTGGAAAACTTAAATTTTCTCTTTTCATAATAAAGGTAATAACATCGCCACCAACTCCGCAGCCAAAACATTTAAAAATAGATTTTGATGGAGAAACAGAAAAAGAAGGTGTCTTTTCAGAATGAAAAGGACAGAGCCCCATATAGTTTGAACCTGACCTTTTTAAGTCAACATATTCTCCAATTAAATCAACTATATCTGCTCTGTCTCGTATTTCATCAAGAACATTATCATTTATAAGGTACAATTAAATGCTCCATCCCTTCGGTATAAAAATATTTTTTAATTGTTCCATTGCATAGGTGTCTGTCATTCCTGCAATGTAATCAGAAACAATATCTTCGTTATTGTGAACTATATCATTGTAAAGTCTCAAATGATTTTCAGGAATTCTAGAAAGATCTTCCATATAATAATTATAAAGTTCTGTAAGAAGCCTTTTTATCTTCACTTCTTCACTTTTTACAACAGGATCCAAGTAGACAGTCTTAAACATATACTTTCTAAGATCCATTGTCGCTTCATAAATTTCCCTTTCCATTTCAACTATAGGTTTGCCATAAGACTTATCCACTATTCCAACTATCATCGTGTTAATCCTCTCAGAAGAAGTATTGCCCAAAACTTTCGTGAGTTCCTTTGGCAATGAATCAGATGAAATGATACCTGCCCTAATTGCGTCATCAATATCATGATTAATGTAGGCAATTCTGTCAGCAAATTTTATTATTTTTCCTTCAAGAGTTTTTGCCTCATTGGCACCAGAATGATTTAAAATTCCATCACGAACTTCCTCTGTCAAATTAAGTCCTATCCGTTTGTCTGATCTTTCTAAAAAATCTACAACCTTTAGGGACTGTTCTCCATGGATAAAGCCATCACTTTTTAGTTCATTTAATACAGACTCTCCCGAATGGCCAAAGGGTGTATGTCCCAAGTCATGCCCAAGTGAAATAGCCTCAACTAAATCTTCATTAAGTCTTAAAGCCCTAGCTATTGTCCTTCCTATTTGACTGACTTCGAGAGTGTGAGTGAGTCTTGTCCTAAAATGATCCCCTTCAGGAGAAATAAAGACTTGAGTCTTGTGTTTTAATCTCCTAAAACTTTTTGAGTGAATAATCCTATCTCTATCCCTTTGAAACTCAGTTCTAATATTACATTTTTCTTCTCTTTCATTTCTTCCCAAAGTTGAATCTGCAAATGTGGCAAAATCAAAAAGCATTTTGTGTTCCAGTTTTTCTCTCTCAACTCTAAGATTCATATAATCACACCCTAGATTCCATATGATTAATTATAATTTCAGCAGTTTCCTCAATTGCCTTGTCAGAAACATCTATTACAAAACAACCTAGTTCTTCCATAACTTGCTTTGAATAATTTAATTCTTCTCTAATTCTGTCATAATTCGCATACTTTGCTCCTGATGTTAGTCCAAGAGATTTTAATCTTTGCTCTCTAACAGAAATAATTTTTTCAGGATTAGCAATTAGACCCACTACCTTATTTACATCTTTTTCATAAACTTCCTTTGGAACAGGAACTTCAGGAACTAGCGGTATATTTGCTACCTTGTATAATTTGTTTGCAAGATACATTGAAAGTGGAGTCTTAGATGTTCTTGAAATACCAACAAGACAAATATCAGCCTTCTTAGCACCACGAGGGTCTTTTCCATCATCGTACTTAACTGCAAACTCAACACATTCAACTTTCTTGAAATAATTTTCATCAAGTCTTCTAATAAGTCCTGGTTCTCTAAGAGGTTCATAACCTAAAATATCTTGTATTTGACGCATAGGTTCGCCCATTACATCAACTGTATGAAGATTTAACTCATGAGTCTTTCTCTCAATAAATTCTCTAGTTTCTTTTACAACATTTGTGTAAACTATCAAACTATTATGAATCTTTGAAGCTTTTTCGAGAACTGGCTTTATCTGTTCAATGCTGTTGTGATAAGGATATCTAATTATTTCATAATTTTCTGACTCAAACTGTCTAGCAGAACTTTTTGCAATTAATTCACCAGTTTCTCCAATTGAATCAGAGATTACAAAAATAGTAAGTTGTTTATCTTCTTTATTCATTTCTCCTCCTAGATTATCTCGCCGTCACATACATCTACAAAGAGTCTAGTAACATTTGTCTTTGTAAATCTTCCAACAACTTCGAGATTATTATTTTTTTTAACTTCCACAACAGGTAGAGAATCTATACCCTTTGTTACAATTAAATTAGCTGCTTTATAAACACTATCATTAACATCGACATAAAAAACATTTGGCATTCTTGTCATAATTACACTAATCGGAGTTTTTTTTATGTCAGCATCTCCAATCATAAATCTAATTAAATCTTTTCTTGAAACTATGCCAACAAGATATCCACCATCAGTAATAAACATAGAAGATAAATCTTCCATAAAAAGACCTACTACTACATCATATACAGAAGTTTTTTGCTCACAAGAAAATGGTAGTGACATATAATCCCTAAGTTTTAATTTTTTTAGGTCATCTGAAAGCTGTGAAAGAATAGATTTGCCAGTATAAAAGTATCCAAACTTTGGTCTAGCTCCCAAAATATTAATCATAGTGAGAACTGAAAGGTCTGATCTAATAGTCGCTCTTGACAAACCTAATTTTTCTGCAATTTCATCGCCTGTAATGGGACCTTCATCTCTTACAATTTCAATAATTTCAGTCTGCCTATCGCTGAATTTCATTTACTCACCGACCTATTCCACAATGTTCTCGATTTTCAATATTTTTTGAATATTTTCCTCAATACTATTTATAAGTGCAAGTCTATTTTGTCTTATTTTCTCATCTTCTGCCATTACCATTACATTATCGAAGAAAGCATCAATAGATGGCACCAATTCATTTAAAACATTCATTGCTTCTCTGTAGTTTTCTGAAGAAAGAGAATCATTAAATTTTTCGTTTATTTCAATAAATTTATTATAAAGATTTTTTTCTTCATCTTCTTTTAGAAGTTCTTCATTTACTTCTGTGAAATCAACATTTTTAGTCAAATTATTAATTCTATTATATGCATCAACAAATTTAGATCTATCTTCATTAAACCATTGGTTTAATTCGATTGCCTTTGCAAAAATATCTTGAATTTCACTTTCAGGAATTAAGACAGCATCAATAATGTCATACCTAATTCCCTCTTCTTGAAGCATTGTCTTAATTCTTCCAAAGAAGAAGTCTCTTACATTTTGAATTACTTCTTCATGATTAAAAGTAAGTCCCAAATCCTTTATATATTCGTATAAACTTGTCTCTATAGCTTCGCTTAAATTAAACTTCCAAGCATTATTTCTAATTATATTTATTATTCCAATTGCAGATCTTCTAAGTGCAAAAGGGTCAGCTGAACCAGTAGGAATTTCTCCAATGGCAAAAAGTCCAGCTATTGTATCAATTTTGTCAGCAAGAGAGAAAATTGAGCCTACACTTGATTTTGGAAGTTCATCGCCTGCAAATTTTGGAAGATATTGTTCTCTAATTGCAGTTGCAACAATTTCTTTTTCTCCAGAATTTTGTGCATAAATTTCTCCCATTACCCCTTGAAGTTCTGTAAATTCCACTACCATCTTTGTTGTCAAGTCAGCCTTTGAAAGATGAGCTACCCTGTCAAGAGCATCAATTGCTTCATCTGCAAAAGAAAGTGACTTTGCAATTTTCTTCGCAACAACACCATCTCTCTTTTCTTTAGCAAGTATTGAGCCTAATTTGTCATGGAATAAAACTCCCTTTAAATTTTCAACATAGTCTTCAAGAGCTTTAGAAATATCATCTTCGTAGAAGAATTTTGCATCTTCAAGTCTTGCTCCTAAAACTTTTTCGTTACCTGCAATTACAATATCTTCATAATCATTAGTACCATTTCTTACAGTTATAAAATATGGTAGAAGTTCTCCGTCTTGTGAATAAATAGGAGTAAACCTCAAGTGGTCAATCATTGTAGTAGTTACAACTTCCTTAGGAAGACTTAAATATTTTTCCTTAATGCTACCCTTTATTGGAGTTGGATATTCGACTATAAAAGTTAATTCTTCTAATAAATCTTCATTTTCGTGAATTTCGCCACCAAGTGTTTTAGCAATTTTTGTTGATTCATATTTAATAATTTCTCGTCTTTTATTTTGATCTAAAATCACATAATTTTCTTCTAGTAATTTTTCATAATTATCTACATTATCAACGATAATTTCTGAAGATCCTAAAAATCTGTGACCCTTAGTTTTATTTCCAACAGGAATACCTTCAAATTCAAATTCAACTACCTTGTCATTTAAAAGTGAAACAACCCATCTAATTGGTCTGGCAAATCTAATATTTTTGCCGCCCCAACGCATATTTTTAGGAAAATTAATATCCTTAATAAGAGAAGGCATAATTTCAGCTAAAATTTCAGATGATTTTCTGCCAATTGATGAAATATTTGCAAAAACATAATCTGTTCCCTTTACTTCCTTAATTACTAAGTCATCTTCACTAATATTTTGTGATTTCATAAAACCTAAAAGAGGTTTTGTAGGTTTCTTATCATCATCGTATGCAATCTTTACAGAAGGACCCTTGACTTCTTTTTGGATGTCTTTTTGTTTTTCATCAAGACCTTCAATTATAAGACTAAGTCTTCTTGGAGTTGCATAAACTTTTACATCTTCAAAACCAATTTCATTTTCAATTAATAACTTTTTAGATTTTTCATAAAGTTGCTCAATTGCCATGTTGACAAATCTTGAAGGCAACTCTTCAACTCCGATTTCAAGTAAATAATTATTCATTAATTTCACCTCTATTGATAAGGGGATAGTTCATTTCTTCTCTATGTTTTAAATGTGTCTTTGCTACAAGTTTAGCAAGATTTCTAACTCTTTGAATATAGCTTGTTCTTTCAGAAACAGAAAGAGCTCCTCTAGCATCTAATAAGTTAAAAGCGTGAGAACATTTAAGAGTATAATCGTAGGCGTCAATTACTATATCATCTTCAATTACTTTATTAGCTTCAGCTTCATACATATCAAATAACTTTCTAAGCATGTCTACATCTGCAAGTTCAAAGGCATATTTTGAGTGTTCGTATTCATTCTTTTTAAATACTTCGCCATAAGTTATATTTTCGTTGTACTGAATATCATATACAGATTCAACGTTTTGAAGATACATTGCAATTCTTTCAAGTCCATAAGTAAGCTCCGCACTTTCAAGATCTAAGTTTACTCCACCAACTTGTTGGAAATAAGTAAATTGAGTAACTTCCATTCCATCTAGCCAAACTTCCCAACCAAGCCCCCAAGCGCCAAGGGTAGGAGATTCCCAATTGTCTTCTACAAATCTAATGTCATGCTTCTTTGGGTCAATACCTATTGCGAAAAGTGAATCAAGATAAAGTTGTTGCACATCTTCTGGAGATGGTTTCAAAATAACTTGCAATTGATGATGTTGGTAAAGTCTATTTGGGTTTTCCCCGTATCTGCCATCAGCAGGTCTTCTTGAAGGTTCAACATAAACTACCTTCCACTCTTCAGGTCCAAGGGATCTCAAAAAAGTATTAGGATTCATTGTCCCTGCACCCTTTTCAGTGTCATAGGGTTGCATAATAATAGCTCCCTTTTCCTTCCAATAATTTTCCAATGTCATAATTAAATCTTGGAAATACATTTTTTCCTCCTTAATTAAACAGCTTATCTGACTTAAAACTGCTTATATCTAAATTGTATTTTATATATTTTATAACTATATTGTGCAAATATTTTTTTCTATTTATATCAATTTCTTTAATTTCTTCTATATTTTCTAGATCATCTAACTTAGAGTATAAAATTTTATTTAAGTAAATCAAATCTCTTCTTGTCAGCGAAAAAGAATATGGGTCTTGAAAATCAATTATTCCTTCCCTTATAGAAAAATAAACCTTCTCTTTGGCATCAAGTTTTGGTCTATAACCAATAAAGGAAAGATACTTGAGCTCAAAGGCAAGCGCTAGGGAAATAGGGTCCTTGCTTGAGTTAAAAAAGCTCAGAGACTTTCTCATGAGGTCAAAAGCTTTTTTATTAGCTTCTCCACTTATAGATGATTTTTCTAAAATTTCAAGTAAAAGGGAAGCATAAACTAAATTTTCATAGCTAGCCCTGATTTTAAAATTAGATTCTACGATTTTTGCATCGCTTATATAAAAAAAGTTTTGACCTTTTTTCAAAAGATATTCATTTACTCCAAAAACTTGTGATACGCTTAAATTTTTTGATTTTGGCGTCATTGCTCCCTTTACCATAATGGAAATTTTTCCATAATTTCTAGTAAATACTCTAATAATTTTTGAGCTTTCGCCAAATTCCATTTCATTTAAGACTATACCCAAAGTATAATTATTTGTCGTAACCAAATCTCTTTACCAAGTTATCTCTTTCTCTCCAATTTTTCTCTACTTTAACCCATATTTGCAAGTTGACTTTAGCATCTAGAAGTCTTTCAGCATCCTCTCTTGCCTCAGAGCCAATCCTCTTTAGCATTGATCCGCCCTTACCAATTAAAATTCCTTTGTGAGAATCCCTTTCCACATATATATTTGCTTCAATATCATAGATATTTTTGCCTTCTCTCTTTTTGAATTTTTCAATAGAAATGGCAAGTCCATGAGGAACTTCTTCATTTAAGTACCTAAGTCCCTTTTCTCTAATAATTTCTGCTACTATAAATCTTTCATTTTTATCAGTAATCATATCATCTGGATAGTACATTGGACCAGGCTTTAAATATTTCTTTAGGGTTTCTATATAAATATCTACCCCATCATTTTTCATTGCAGAAATTGGAATAATTTCATTAAAAATTCCTTCATTGGCATACATTGAAATTATTTCAAGAAGCTCATCTTTTTTTATGGTATCAACTTTATTAATGAGTAAAATAATTGGCAATTTACCTTCATATTCCTTTAGAATATCTATGATTGATCTTTCAGCTTTTCCAATTTTCTTTGATGTGTCAACTATATATGTTATTACATCAGCTTCATCAATACTTTCCTTTGATTCAGTTAGCATAAATTCCCCAAGTTTATTTTTTGGTCTCTGAATACCAGGAGTATCCAAAAATATGATTTGTGAATCATCATCAGTATGAATAAATGTAATATTTTGTCTTGTAGTCTGTGGTTTTGAAGATATTGCCGAAATTTTTTCACCAATTATTGCATTGAGTAAAGTTGATTTACCAACATTAGGTCTCCCTACTACAGAAACATATCCCGATTTAAAATTATTTTCTGTCATGTTCATCTCCCATTAGGTCCTCTGGACCAAAGGAATGAGGTAAAATTTCCTCCATTCCATAAATTTTATAGTCTTCAGTAGAATTTGCAATTATTATTTCAGGATTTTTTGAAAATTCACGAATAACTTGTCTGCATACTCCACAAGGAAAAGTGAAATCACTGTCTCCAACTATTGCAATTTTTTTAATTTCTCTCTTGCCTTCAGAAACTGCCTTAAAAATTGCAGTCCTCTCTGCACAATTTGTTGGAGAATAAGATGCTATTTCAATATTTCCACCAGAATAAACTGAGCCATCTTCCATCTCAACTGCACATCCCACATTAAAATGTGAGTAAGGCGTATATGTCATATTATCTCTTGCCTTTATTGCAAGTTCAATTAATTTATTATATTCCATTTAACCAACTACCTTAAATACAAATATTGCAACACATACTCCAAGTATTGCACCAACAAGAACTTCAGAAACTTTGTGGATTTTGCCTTCCACTCTACTTTCTGCCACTAAAAAGGCAAGTCCAAAGGAACAAAGTGTCACAAGGGAGTTTTCTGCTATCATTGTTATAATTGTGGCTGCACAAAAAGATATTGCTGAGTGACCACTTAGTCCCCCACCTTGAAAATATGTACCACCACTTTTTTTAGCCATTAAAAGTTTCGCCCCAACTGTGGCAATAATTATTATGAGTAAGGACACAAATGCTAAATGATTTGGCATATTTTTTATTTTAAATAAAAGTAAATCTCCAAAAGATGCGAATTTATCATAAAAAACTAAGTAAGCAACAACAATTGCATTTAAAGCTGTAATTAAAACTGCACCTGCAGATACATCCTTTACATATTTGGCAATAGGATTATATTCCTGCACAACTAGGTCAATTGTCCTTTCTATTGCCGTGTTAATCATTTCTGCAAAAACTACAAGAGTTATAGCAAAAAGCATTAATAAAAACTCTGTCGATGATATATCAAAAAAAAGAGATAAAATAATTATTCCAAGAGCGGCAAGATAATGAAACTTCATGTTTCTTTCTGTCTTTAATACAGAAATAATCCCCTGCACTGCATAATTAAATGAAGATATAAATCGTCCTTTTTTCATAAAATCACCTGTATATGGAAAGCTCCTTCATTGCAAGCTTTTCTCTTTCTCTCATTTGCCTTTTGTCCTCATCTTCCATGTGGTCATAACCTAAAAGATGAAGAATGCTGTGAACTGTTAAGTAAGAAAACTCTCTTTCATTTGAGTGCCCCAGTTCTTCTGCTTGCTCCATGACTCTTCTTGTATTAATTATAACATCTCCGAGAATTCTATTGTCTAAAATAAATTCATCGTCTATAGGAAAAGATAAAACATCAGTGCTCTTGTCTACACCTCTATAATCTCTATTTAATTCTCTAATTTCTTCGTCGCCAACAAAGGACACTGAAACCTCTACATTTTCGTCAAGTTCCTCTACTTTTAAAACCGCAGCAACTGATTTTTCAATTAAAGCCTTAATTTCTTCACTTATTTTTATATCGTCTTGTCTATCGTCGTAATAAATTTCCACTACTTTCTCCAACTCTTTGACTTCTTAGCTTCTATTACTTTTGCTGCTTTCTCATTAGTTTTTTCATATTTTTCGTAAGCATCTATAATTCTTTGAACTAGAGGATGTCTGACAATATCATTTTTATTTAGATAAGTTATTCCTATTCCTTTAACTCCATCGAGAATCCTTAAAACAGTTTTAAGACCTGACTGTTTCCCATGAGGAAGATCTATTTGAGTAACATCGCCTGTTATAATTGCTTTAGATCCATAGCCAAGACGAGTCAAAAACATCTTCATTTGTTCATTAGTTGTATTTTGTGCTTCGTCAAGTATTACAAAGGCAGAATCTAGCGTCCTACCTCTCATGTACGCAAGAGGTGCAACTTCAATAAGCCCCTTTTCAAATAAATTGTTGTAAGTGTCATGACCAAGTATTTCAAAGAGAGCATCATATAGAGGTCTTAAATATGGATCAACTTTATTTTGCAAATCCCCTGGCAAAAATCCTAAATTTTCTCCAGCTTCAACAGCTGGTCTCGTTAAGATAATTCTATTTACTTCCTTTGCCTTAAAAGCACGAACAGCTGCTGCCATGGCAAGATAAGTTTTGCCAGTACCTGCAGGCCCGATTCCAAATACTATGTCATTATTGTTAATACTATCAATGTATCTCTTTTGACCTAGAGTCTTTGCCCTTATTGGCTTGCCCATAGATGTGTAAACAACAGTATCCTTTAGAAGCTCAGAAACTGGTCTCTTTTCATTGTTTTTAATAAGAGAAATTGAATACCTAACATCAGATAGACTCAAGCTATTTTGTTTTATTGCGGTGTCAATTAAATTGTTTAATAAAACAACAACATCTTCAACTCTATCTTCATTTCCACTTACCAAAATTTTATCATTCTTAGACTTAATAGATACATCCATTTCTTTTTCAACAAGCCCTATGTTTTCATCTAACTTGCCAAAAATAATTGACAATAAATTTATATCATTAATATCAATGGAACTCTCAACTTTTGCCAAATATATACCCCCTTAAACGTGATTATTATAATACCACAAAAAGGCTCACTTTTCCATAGATTATGAAAAGCAAGCCATTATTTATCTAAGACTTAAAGGTTTGTCAAAAATTTCTTTGTAAGCAATAATTTTTGGCAAATCTTTTTCATCAAACTCTAAAAAATCAAGAGAAATATTTTGGTTTTCATATTCATCTTCGTAGAAAACTTCATTAGATTCACACTCTCTAATAAACTCACTGTCAATAGTTTTGTCATAGACCTTTTCTTTCTCGTCAGAGTCCTTTTCCAAATTGTAGGTATCTGATAAATTGTAAGTCTTTTCTAGATTATAAGTATCAGACAAGTTATAAGATTTTTCAAGATTATAAGAATCTGATAAGTTTTCTTGACCTTTTTCCTTGGGCTTTCTCTTTTCAATAAGTTTTTCCTTTAACTTTTCTTGAGAAAGTTTTGGATCTTTATCTATTAAAATATTTTCTCTTTTTTTCTTATTTGCACTCTTAGAAATATTTTTATTCTTCTCTTTTTCTCTTTCTTCTTTGATTATTCTTTTGATTTCATTTACCAAAGTATCTGTATCTGATTTTCTCTCTTTATGAAAATTTTTCAAGTTTCTTTCATCTTCATGAAAATCTTCATTAAATTTCTTTTTGCCTCTATCTAAAATCGTAAGCAATACTTTAAATATTATTACGAATATAATTGCAGGCATTAAAGAAATTATTGCGATAAAAATACTCAAAATAGGACTCATTATTTATTTTCCTTTTTAGGATTTTTATCAGAAATTTTTGAAATAGATTTTCTCATATCAGTATCAGAATTTATATTTTGCATTTTATAATAATCAAAGACTCCTAAATTACCGCTCTTGAGTGCTTCAGCCATAGCAATAGGTACTTGTGATTCAGCTTCTACAACCTTAGCCCTCATGGCTTCAACCTCTGCCTTCATTTCTTGTTCACGAGCAAGTGCCATAGCACGTCTTTCACTTGCCTTAGCTTCAGAAATTCTCTTGTCAGCTTCTGCTTGGTCAGTTTGAAGTCTTGCACCTATATTTCTTGCAACATCAACATCAGCAATATCAATTGACAAAATTTCATAAGCTGTTCCTGAGTCAAGCCCTTTGTCTAAAACAACTCTTGAAATTGAATCAGGATTTTCTAAAACAGACTTATAGCTTTGAGATGAACCCACAGTTGTTACAATACCTTCGCCTACTCTTGCTATTATAGTTTGTTCTCCAGCACCACCGACAAGTCTTTCAATATTTGCCCTTACAGTTACCTTAGCCTTTACAATTACTTCAATACCATCTTGAGCAACTGCAGAAATATTCGGTGTTTCAATAACCTTAGGGTTTACAGAAACTTGAACTGCCTCAAGTACATCTCTACCAGCAAGATCAATTGCTGCCGCTCTTTCAAATTGAAGTGGTATATTTGCCCTTTGTGCAGCTATAAGTGCATCAACAAGAGTATTTACATTGCCACCTGCAAGATAATGTGCTTCAAGACTAGAAATTTCAAGATTTAAGCCCGCCTTAGTTGCCTTAATGGCAGGTGCAACTATCCTTGAAGGTCTAACTCTTCTAAGTTTCATTCCAATAAGTTCTGAAATTCTAATTTTTACACCAGAGAAAAATGCTGTAACCCATAGTCCAATAGGTACAAAGGACAAAAATATGGATATAAATATAAAAATTAAGACTATAACTATAATGCTTCCAAAGGGATAAAAATTCATAATTCCTCCTAAATATTTTTTTTGACGAAAATTCTTGCGCCATTAATTCTAACTACTCTAACCTCTTCATCTTTTCCAATAAAACCAACATCTGAAATTACTTCCATTTTTTTGTCATCTAAAACTGCATAACCTGTTGGTCTAAGAGCTGTCTTAGTTGTAAGTACATCGCCAAGCTTTACTTCTTCACTTTTAACTCCAACATAACCCTTTTCCGTTGAACTTTCAGTAAATAATCTAAGCCTTTTTATTACTTCTGAGTCAATTCCTCTTTTAAAAAGAATAATACCCAGAACTACTGAAATAACGAGAGCAATAGCAAGAGAAAATATGGCAAAGTAAATATCTCTCATAGATAATACAAGGGCAGCTGATATTGCAAGAATACCACTTATACCTGCTACACCAAAACCTGGTATCATAATCTCAAAGGCAAGTAACAATAAGCCAATGACAAATAATAATATTTCAAACCAATTGGTGTTGCCCATTACAATATTCCCCCAGAAGAAGAGTCCAAAGGCGACAAAAGAAATTACTCCACCTAGACCAAATCCTGGAGTCAAAATTTCAAGAACAGCACCAACTATTGCAATAATAAGTAAAAATGTAAAAATATAATCATTGGAAAAAACATTCTCTATTAAAGCACCATTATATCCTGCTGCAAACACAAAATTTATAATGCTTAAAAAGAATGACAAGATACAAAAATATTTTTTTAAATTTTTCAATTTGACCCTCCTCCATTACAATTTTATTACCCATAATTTTTTATCTATAATCCAAAAAAGTATTAAGATATTGTAAAGATTTTATATATTTATGAAATGGAAATAAGTGCAAGCTTTTTATTATAAGATATATTCTATTGATAATTTAAAAATTATTTATTTGAAAAAATATAATAAAAAATACAAATCCTTATGCAATAAAGTTTAGCTTAAAATTTTCCTTTATCTAGCTTACCCCTTATTCTATTCATATCTTCAGACTCAAAATCACATTTATTCAATAATTTTAAATAAAATTCTTTTATATCTTCATCTTCTAAAATCCATGAAACTTGACCATTCTCATTTGCAATTTTAAAAAGCTTCTCTAATTGGTTTTTATTCCAATTATCATAAGAATTAAGAGCTTCAATAATAAAATGCGTGTACCTAAAACTTCCGCTCTTTGAAAGATTTGAAATCAAATCATCCTTTATATGGTCCTCTTCGCTTCTATCATCTTCATTTTCAGCTTTTACGGCTTCATTATAATAATTATAATGTGCTGATTCCAATTTCTCATTGGCTGCAGTCCTATCTATTATGCTTTTTACTAATAAGTCCAACTCTTCATTTTCAGAATAATCAGCTGGAGCAAAATATTTAATCCTATTGTCACAAATCATCTTATAAACTTTTTCTTTATCTCTTGATTGAGGGTCATAGACACCAATTGAATAACCACCATAGGAATTGACGAGTTTCATGCAAGGAATATCCGTATCGCTATCCCCAATATAAATTATATTTCTAAAGGGCACTCGCAATTCATCTGGTGGAAAAAAGTCATTTACACCTGGGTCATTAATATCTAGAATTCCTTTTTCAATTCTAAAAAGAAACTGAGTTTTATTAGTATAATTTACAACTTGTGCAGGCCATTTTGCTACACCTTCCTCATCAAAATAAAATGAGCTTGCATATATTTTTTCTAAAAAGCCTTTTTTAGCAATTTCTGTTCCTTCAATCATTTCTTTAATTCCTGAAGAAATTATATAATGCTCAACTATAACTCCATGTTTTTCGCCATAATCACGAATTCGATTAAACCATTCTTTTACCCCTCGAAATAAAACCACGTCAGCTCCATATTTTTCTAAATTTTCTTTAGTTACTTTATTCTCGCCTTTAGCTTCTGTGACCATTAAATACATATAAGCAAGATTTTGATCCATATCATTGTCAGATGCCATGCCATTTGACTTAGTCCAAAATTCTTTAATATCATATTTTATAGATTGTATGAAACCTTGAGCTTGCATATCCTTAGGAGACAAAGTCTTGTCAAAATCATAGCAAATAGCTAAAACAGGGTTCTTTTCCTTACGTTTTCTATTGTATTCATTCTCACCCATATAATTCTCCTTCATAAAAATTTTTAATTTACTTAAATACTTTGAAAGATATCTTTAATAAAATGTTTTCTTGTAAGATTATTATACAATAACTTATTTAACTTTAATTAAAATTTTAACTTGTTTAAATTAAATATAAAAAAATCGCGCATTATTCAAATCACTAACATGAATTATAAGTGATTAAAATAACACACGATTGAATTTGGTGCTAAAGGTGGGACTTGAACCCACACGATCTTGCGACCGCCAGATTTTGAGTCTGGTGCGTCTGCCAATTCCGCCACTCTAGCAAAAAAAGAAGTGTCTATGACACTTCATAATATTGTGGGGTGGATAGTGGGAATCGAACCCACGATCTTCAGGACCACAATCTGACGCCTTAACCAACTAGGCCATACCCACCACGAACAATAAATACATATTAACAAATCATAAATATTTTGTCAATAAATTTTTACAAATTAGAAAGTTTATCTCGAAGATTTTTTAAAGCTTTAGCTCTATGACTAATTTCATTCTTTTCTTCATGAGTCATCTCAGCAAAAGTTTTTTCAAATCTATCTGGAATAAAAATGCTGTCATAGCCAAAGCCATTGTCTCCTCTCTCTTCAAGAGAAATTTTTCCAAGGCAAACTCCTTCTATTGGAATAATATTTTTGTCCTCATCAATTAAAATAATTTGAGTCTTAAAATAAGCACTTCTGTCTTTTTTATCCTCTAAATTTTTTAAAAGTTTTTGGCGATTTTTTTTGTCATCGTGCTCGGAAGCATATCTCGCTGAATGAACACCTGGCTCGCCAGCAAGAGCATTTACAAATAGACCTGTATCATCTGCCAATACAGCAAAGTCAACTCTATCAGCCATTGCCCTTGCTTTCTTTAGTGCATTATCATATAAAGTGTCTCCATCTTCAACTACTTCAAAGTCCATGCCATCTATATCTGACTTCCCGTAAATTTCTACATCAAGGTCTTCTAATATTTCTCTTATTTCCCTTAATTTATTTTTGTTGTCAGTAGATAAAACTATTTTTCTCATATATACTGCTCCACAATTTCAAAATATCTAAATATATCTTCTATACCTCTTTTGGCACCCTTTAAAAATTCATTTAACTCCTCTATGGAAAATGTGTCTCCTTCTCCAGTTCCCTGAATTTCTATAAGTTCAAATTTATCATTCATCACTACATTTAAGTCAACATCAGCATTGGAATCTTCTTTGAAGTCTAAGTCAACTAAATTTATTCCTCCAACTTTTCCCACGCTTATTGCTGCAAGCTTAGAAACTATTGGATCTTCTTCAAATATTCCACTTTCCAGAGCTTTTTTTACTGCAATTTTTAAAGCAATGTAAGAACCGGTAATAGAAGCTGTCCTAGTTCCACCATCAGCTGATATTACATCACAGTCAATCCAAATTGTTCTTTCTCCAATTTTATCTAAATCAATGCATGACCTAAGAGACCTTCCTATGAGTCTTGATATTTCACTGCTCCTGCCATCAAGCTTTCCTTTAGAAATATCCCTGATTTTTCTTGTTGGAGTTGACCCAGGAAGCATTGAATACTCACTTGAAAGCCAACCCTTATTCTTGCCTCTCAAAAATCCAGGAACTTTATTTTCTATCATTGCTGTGCAAATTACTTTTGTCTCTCCACATTCAATTAAGACCGAACCATCTGGATGTTCCAAATAGTTTGGTCTTATTCGAATTTCTCTTATTTCATCGTTTTGTCTATCTTCTCTCATAATTCCCTTTCTCATTTAATAACATAGCTATCCATATAGTCTTCTATTCCATTATAGATGCCCCTAGCTAATTTATCAATGTAATCAGGGTCTTTAATATTTTCTAAATCACTTTCATTTGACAAAAACCCTAGCTCAACAAGTGCTGAGACATTTTTTGTCTTATTTAAAACTATTATAGCTGGTCTATTTTTGATTCCACGATCAAGAGCTCCAGTTTCTTTTATCAAGGCTTTTTGCAGACAAGATGCAAAATGTTTTTGTACTGTGTCTTTTATTGACACATTTTTTTCAGATGCATAGAGAACTTCAATCCCTTTTGCACTTGAATTATCGGCACTGTTGAAGTGAATTGACAAAAATAAATCTGCGTTACTATCATTTGAAATAGCTGCTCTATCTAATAACTTAATGTATTCATCTCTAGTCCTTGTAATAGTGGCATTAATTTCTGAATTATTATTTAATTTTTCCATTAAATTTTCTGCAACTAATAAATTCAAGTCTTTTTCATAAGTATAGCCATCTAAAGCTATCGCTCCTGAATCTTTTCCTCCATGACCTGGGTCTATTACTATATTCAATTTGCCGTTTATTTCTATTTTATCTTTTATAACTCTATTTTCTTTGTCCTTTTCATCTAGTTCTGCTTGTTCAAAAATTTTGTCTTCATTTCCTTTTTTGATTTGATTTTTTATATTGTCAGTTTCACTCTTTTCAACATTTGATTGAAAATAATTGTTATCAAAAATAGAACTTGACTTTGTTTTTGTTTTTTTAGAAGTATTTTCCTTAGATCCAGTATTTTTATTTGAAGTTTTTTTATTCTTTGAATTATTATTTAATTCTTTCTTAGCTTTATTATCTTCAAATATAGATTTTGCTGACACTGTACTAATTTCTGCTCTAACTTTGTCGTTGTTCCAATCCACATTATAACCAAACGTTTCAGAAATAAATCTTAGTGGAACCATTGTCTTTGTTTCTTTTCTTGGTTTATTATAAAGTGCAAGTTGTGGTGCTTGTGCCTTATCTAAAGCAATTTCTTTATCATTGACAGTTACATTTGGATTATCTATTTGCATATTAATTACATCGCCATTTAATGTAATCTTTATACTTTCATCTTTTCCATCCCACTTTACATCTGCACCAAGTTTTTCTGTAATTTCACGAATTGGCACAAAAGTCCTACCATCTTTTATATAGGGGAAGAATTCAGTTTTTAATGATTCTTCATTTATTAGTACACCTGCTTCTTTTACTTTAAAGTCTTTATTTCCTATAATTACATTAAAATTATTTGTAGCAAAAACTTGAGTAATTAACATTGCTACAAATAAAATTGTTATTTTAATAATTCTTTTCATTTAATTCACCTAGTTAAAGTTTATATGTGATCAACTTATTTGTCAATATTGTAACCAAATTGTAACAATTAAGCTAGTACTCTGTAAAGCTCATCCGAACTTGGTTCAGAAAGAATTAATATTTGATCATATGCAATTACTTCTGTATCTTTACCTTCAATAACTTCTCCAATGTCAGTTACCTTTATTCCAAATTTTTCTGTTTCTTCTTTAAAATCTTTAAATTTATCCTTATCAAAAATCATAAGCATACTTCCACTTGAAATAAGCTTCATAGGATCAATTTCATAAAATTTTGAAATTTTATTTGTTACATCAAGTAAAGGTATATTTTCATAATAAACTCTCAGACCATGCCCAACAGCAACTCCTGTTTCCCAAAGAGCTCCATAAAGTCCTCCTTCCGTTATATCATGCATATACTTAACTCCATACTTTGACGCAAGTTTAGATTCCTTTAAGACAGAAATATTTTCAGAAAGTGCCTTTGCAAATTTTATGTCTTCTTCATTTAAAACTTCTTCAATATCATCTCTTTCATTTGCTATAATACTTGTTCCTTCAATGGCAACATTTTTGGAGACAGCAACTACATCTCCAGCTTTAACCTTTTTTATGTCAGGCATAACGTCTCTATTTACTCTACCTAAAACAGTTGTTGAAATTAAAATTTTATTAACTGCTTCAGTGACTTCTGTGTGTCCACCAATAATGTCAACATTTAATTTTTTTGCAGTTGCATTTGCATCTTCAATTATTTCTTTTAATTCTTCTATAGTGGCACTTGGCGGAATTAAAACTGTCATTAGAACACCAACTGGGTCTGCACATTGGCAACTTACATCATTCACAGAAACATTTATTGCAAGTGATCCAATATTTTTTGTTGCACCAGTAATAGGGTCTGTTGAAGTTACAATTAAATCCCCTCCAAAATCCATTACAGCACAGTCAAGTCCAACCCCACCTCTTATAACTACTTCATCTCTATTTGAACTCAAACTATTGAAAATATATTTTTCTAATAGCTCTGTTTTTAATTTTCCTATTTCCAAAATTAACACCTCATAAAAAATTTTACAATTATTTTATTTGCATTTCAAATTTATAAAATCCATTTTCCATATAAAAATTTTTGCTCAAAATATATAAATCCTTGAAAGCTCTGTCAAAATAATCTTCGTCCTTTACGATTCCCTTAACTGTCATTCTACCATTGTCAAAATAATAATTTGTTATGATCAAATTTTTGTCTTCCCTTTTTTGAATTTCAGAAATTTTATCTATAAAAATTTTATTTCTCTCTTGAAATTTGTCGCTTGATACATCAATTTTTGATGCTTCTTCAGTTTTTATTTCTTTGTTACTTTCTAACTTTTTATCATTTTCCTTTCTTAAATTTAAAAAGTATAAGACATTAAAAATTATTATTGCTGCAATAGCTATTGGCAAAATAAAATTAATTGGATTTTTATTTTTTCTATTCTTCTTCTCTTTATTTTCTCTTTTTATAGAAATTTTATTGTAAATATCACTTTCTAACAAACTGTATTTTAAATTGCTGTAGGAATTTAGAGTATCCTTAATAATTTTTGAATCACAAATATTCCCAAATAAATTGACCTCTTCATCCTTAGCAAATTTTTCCATTTCACTGATATGGTTTACAAAATAATTTTTATATCTAAATAAAAAGTCCTCATCAATCTTTAATTCTTCAGGGTCGTAGCGTAAATTTATAATGTTTGAAGCATTTTGTTCTTCCAAATTATTATCTTCAACTAATTTTTCAAAATTTTCATCATAAATTTTTTCGTAGGAATTTATTAAATTATTCTTAACAAAAATATACTTTAAATAAGTTGGAGCAATTTCTATATATTTCCCATCTTTTTTAATTGCTTGCGGCTCTGGAATTATTTCAAATTTTTCTATCTTTAATTTTTCCAAAACTTGTCTTAATTTTTCAATTAATTCTCTTGGAACTAAATCAATTGAAAGATTTAAAATTTTATTTTCCTTTGCAAAATCGTAAAAAATTTCATAGTTTGACAAATCATAATCGCCATAATCTTCAAGCTCTAGAGCGAGAAAATCTTTTATCTCAGATTCATCTATTTCTGGGATTTTATAATTTATGTGCATAAAAGAAGAAGAGTCAAATATTAAAATTAGACTATCTTTCTTATCAAATTCAACTTTCTCCAAAATTTTGCTGAACTTGTAGTAAAAATGATGATAATCTAAAATTTTTCCATCTCTATAAATCCTATAGGGCAAAGAAATAATATCAAACTCTTCTGTATTTTTATTAACTTTTATAAATCCGTCACTTAGTAGTAACTTAGTAGTATTTTTTTGAAACATAATTCACCTGCATATTAAAAAAATAATTATAGCAATGCTTATAAAGGGACCAAAGGCAATTGAATCTTTAAAATTCTTTTTCTTTAATAAAATTAAAATTACAGAAAATATTGCTGCGATTATAAAGGCATCTCTAAATAAAATAAAGGCATCTAATAAATTATTTGCAAAAATTCCCATAACAAAGGAATAAAAGACGTCTCCCAATCCCATCATACCTGTAAACTTGTATAGCAAATAAAATATTATAAAAAATCCCAAAGAAAATTTTAGGGAGATAAAAATATTTTCTCCTGCAACTAATTTTAATAAGATTGCAAAAATTAAAATTATAAAAATGTCCATATTATAAATAAAGCCAGTCTTGTAATCTATTATCCCTATAAAAGTCGCCACTGTAATTATTGCAATTATCAAAAAAACTGAAAGAGACAAGTCAAATTTAAAAAATATTAAAAGGGAAAGGATTGAAATAAAAATTTCTGTAATAAATTTCTCTATTCCAATCCTTTCTCCACAAGATTTGCATCTCCCGCCCAATAAAATATATGAAAAAACTGGAATCACTTCATAAAATTTTAATTTTCTATTGCAATTGTCGCAGTGGCTCCTCCCAAATATAAAGTTTTCATCTTTTTCTCTTCTGCTTACAAAAACATCATAAAATGATGCAAAAGAGCCACCCATAATAAAAATCATGAAAGCTATAAAAATTTTATAAAAATTATTTTCCATTATCTAATTCTAAAGATTTCCCATTTGCTTTTAACATTCCTGGTTCTACAGTAACATCTCCATCATCAGTCGCTTTAACTGTAAAAGTTGTTGCTTCCTTATAATGTTTCGCAGGCTTAGGAATTTTTCCTCCTTCAAGGTATGGTTTTAAAGCTTCAAGAGAAATTCCATCTTTTGCATCAGGATTGTCAATTAAATATAAAATCCCTGCACTCTTTAATACTTTCACATTGGAATTATGAGCTGCTGCCTCAGCCGCCAAATTAGTTGTGCTATACTTCATAGCTGCAATTGAAATTAAAATTGCAATTATAGCTATTACAATTACTAACTCAATAAGTGTAAAACCCTTTTGTCTTCTTTTAAATTTCATAAAAACCCTCCTAAAATTGGTTAACCATATCGAAAACTGGAAGTGCAATTGATAGCACTATAAATCCAATTATTACCGCCATAATAATTATTAAAATTGGACCGAGAACTCCCAAAAACTTCTTGTTGTAATTATTTAATTCTTCATCATAAAATCCAGACATTATTGCAAAAATTTCTTTTAAATTAGAGGATTCTTCCCCAACATGAATCATTGATAACAACATTTTAGGAAATACATTTACTTTACTTGTGCTCTTGTAAAAGGACTCTCCTGCCTTTATATCTCTTAAAATTTCTAAAAATTTTCTTTTTAAAACTACATTATCTTCCATTGTAGAAACTATCTCTAGGCTTTTATCCACTGTTAGACCTGCTCCAAGGAGCAAATCCATATTAAAGGTAAATTTCAAACTCTTTGTCATCTTATAATATTTTGATTTTAAAAGTAGTTTGTGTAAAGTTTTTGGATTTTTCCTATGATAGAAAAATGCAATCGCTATCACAATTATAATAATTAAAATTATGTAAATATAATTTTTATAGACAAAATTAGAAAAATTTAAAAGCACTCTAGTTGGCAGTGGCAACAAGTTATCATTGGCACTAAAAATTTCTCCAAAGCTTGGGATTACATTTATAATTAAAAAATTAATTACAAAAATAGAAGTAATAAGTAAAATTATTGGATAAGCTAAGGCCTCAATAATTTTTGAATTTGTCTCTCTCTTTTTTATGTAATAGTTTGACAAGGAAGCAAAAATCTTCCCAAGGCTAGATGTATTTTCCCCAACATAAACCATATTTATCACAAGATTTGGAAAACACTTTGTATCTTCCATTGACTCGGATAGAGTAATGCCACTCCTTAAATTGTCTCTCACTTGGCTTAATATTTTACCCTTATCCTTAGAAAATTCCGAACTCAAAATTCCAAAGGCATTTTCTATACTTATGCCAGAATTTATTAGTAAAGAAAGTTCTCTAAATAAAATATATAAATCTTCATTTTTCAATTTTCTGTGAAAATCAAAGGAATTAGTGGACTCAATATTTTCTTCAATTTTTATTGGTCTAAGTCCCTCTATTTTTAATTTATCCTTTGCATCTTTAATGCTTATGGCTTCAACATTGCCCTTTACTTTTTCGCTTCCTCTAAAAGCTTTGTATTTGTAAATCATAATTCACCAACAGTATGCACATTTTTGTAATACTCTTCAAAGGTTGTCTCGCCCTTTTCTATTAAATTTAAAATTTCACTAGATAGTGTGTTCATTCCTCTTTCTATTGCAAAATTTTTTATATTTTTGACGCTTTCTCTTCTGCTTATCATATCGCGAATCTCACTATCCACTATCATTATTTCAAATACCGCAATTCTTCCGCTATAACCACCGTTACACTTATCACATCCCCTTGCCTTATAGATAAAGTCACTAGCTATAAGTGGATTTGTATTTTTAATCTTTTCTCTACAATGAGGACATAATTTTCTAATAAGCCTTTGAGAAATAACACCAATTAAACCTGCAGATATTAAATAAGGCTCAATACCCATATCAATTAACCTTCCAATTGACGCAGGCGAACTTTCTGTATGTAGCGTTGATAAAACTAAGTGACCTGTGATAGAAGATGAAATTGCAATGTGGGCAGTGTCTTCATTTCTAATTTCCCCAATCATAATTTTATCTGGGTCCATTCTTAGGATCGCCTTTAAGCCCTTTTCAAAAGTAAGACCCGTATTTGGATTTACTTCAATTTGATTTATTCCATCCATTTTATATTCAATTGGGTCTTCAATTGTCATTATGTTTATATCATTATTTTGTATTTTTCTAAGAACTGTATAAAGAGTAGAGGTCTTGCCTGAAGAAGTTGGTCCACAACAGAGAATAAGTCCAGAAGGTTGGCTAATTAAATTCATAACTTTATCATAATTATCTCCAACAAGACCTATGCCCTCAGGTGTATAAGAAATTCTTTGTATGTCTAAAATTCTTAGGACAATTTTTTCTCCAGTGCCAGTTGGTGTAGTTGCAACTCTTATGTCGATTTTATCTCCCTTGAAATTAAAACTAAATCTTCCATCTTGAGGAAGTCTCTTTTCAGAAATATCTAATTCAGATAAAATTTTTATTCTAGTAACAAGATGGGGATAAATTTTTTTAGGAAGCTCTATTAATTTATGTAGAGCTCCATCAATTCTAATTCTAACAATAATATTTTCAAAGCGAGGTTCAATGTGTATATCACTTGCATTTTTTTCTATGCTCTCTTTAAGTATATAATTTAGCAATCGAATAGCTGGCGAATCTTCTTTTTCCTCAACTTCAGCAACTAACACATCTTCATAATTTGATTCAATATCATCTAAGAGAAAATCTTTTTTATCATCCTTATAAATTTTATCTAGCTCACTTAAAATTTTTTCTTTGGAAGCTTCTTCTAAGACTACATTTTTCTGTAATCTCTCTTCAAGATTATATTTTAAAATATCATCAATATGTAAAGAGTAGAAGACAATTCTGCCTTCTTCTTCTCTTGCAGGAGCTATAAAATTCTTTCGGCAATAATTTTCGCCAAATATATCTCTAATTCTAATTTCGAAGGAAAATCTATCCACAGTTTATCTCCTGTAATCACATTTATCGTTGCTACATTTTATAATTTTTTTGCCTCTGGAACTCATCTCTGTAAGAATACTGTTACATTTTGGACATTTCTCATCAATAGGTTTGTTCCAAGAAACAAATTCACACTTAGGATAAGAGTCACATCCGTAAAAAATTCTACCTTTTTTACTTCTCTTTACAACAATTTCTCCTTTACCACATTCTGGGCATTTTACTCCAACTTTTTCTACAAGTGGCTTTGTATTTCTGCATTCCGGAAAACCTGGACAAGCTAAAAACTTTCCATATCTTCCCATTTTTATAACCATGTTTCTGCCACATTTATCACAAATTACATCAGTTACTGGATCTTCTATTTTGACTTTTTCAATATTTTCGTAAGCTTTATCTAAATCTTTTTTGAGATCTCCATAAAAAGCTCTTACAAGGTCTTTCCATTCTTTTTTTCCTGCAGCAATTTCATCTAATTCAAATTCCATTTGTGCAGTAAACTTTTTGTCAACCAAGTTATCAAAATTTTCTACTAAAATTTCATTTACAGTTTGTCCCAATTCAGTTGGTACAAATTTTTTCTCCTCAAGAACAACATAATATCTGCTTTGAAGAGTTGAAATAGTAGGTGCATAAGTGGAAGGTCTGCCAACTCCTAAGGCTTCGAGCTCTTTTATTAGAGAAGCTTCGTTATATCTTGGAGGCGGATTTGTAAAATGTTGCTCTTTATTAATCTCTTTAAGCTTTAAAATTTGTCCTTCTTCTAGTGGTGGGAGTTCTGTATTTTTTTCATTTGAATAATCATAAACTTTTAAAAACCCATCGAAGGATAATATTGAACCTGAAACTCTAAAAAGCTCATTGTTTGATATAATATCTGAAGAAATTGTGTCATAAACTGCATCAGACATTAGAGATGCAACAAATCTATTCCATATAAGTGAATATAATTTAAACTGCTCCTTTGAAAGAGAACCCTTTATAGAATAAGGAGTCTTTGTCACATCAGTTGGTCTAATACATTCGTGAGCATCTTGAACATTTTCACTTTTCTTCTTGCCGGCTGTCCTCTTTTTGCCTAAATATTCTTTGCCATAACTTTTTTCTATAAAATTAAGGCAAGCATTCTTAGCTTCATCAGAAACTCTAATTGAGTCAGTTCTCATATAAGTTATAAGACCAACAGAACCCTCTTTTGGAAGTTTTACACCTTCATAAAGACTTTGTGCAACCATCATAGTTTTCTTTGTAGAAAAATTTATTCTCCTTGAACTTTCCTGTTGCATAGTTGATGTTGTAAAAGGATTTGGAGATTTTCTACTTCTCTTTCCTTTTTTGACAGAATCCACAAGAAATTTATCTTTATCAATATTTTTTAAAACCTTGTCTGCATCTTTTTCAGTTTTTAACTCAACTTTTCTTGCCTTACCCTTTTCTTTTATTCCATAATAATCTGCAAGAAGTTTCCTTCTGCCAACTCTTAAATCAGCTTGTATTGTCCAGTACTCTTCAGGGATAAAATTATTAATTTCATCTTCTCTATCACAAATTAATTTTAAAACAGCAGATTGAACCCTGCCTGCAGAAAGTCCTGCTTTTACCTTTTTCCAAAGTAGTGGAGAAATTTTATATCCAGCAAGTCTATCTAATTCACGTCTGGCTTGTTGAGCGTCCACAAGGTCCATGTCAATTGCCCTTGGATTTTTTATTTCCCTTTTTACAGTGTCCTTTGTTATTTCATTAAAAGTTACTCTATTTTTATCTTCTGGGTCTATTCCCAAAATATGTGAAAGGTGCCAAGAAATTGCCTCCCCCTCTCTGTCGGGGTCGGTAGCAAGAATTATTCTGTCAGCTTTTTTTGCCTCAGATTTAATCTCTTTAATAAGAGGTCCCTTGCCATAAATATTCATATATTGTGGTTCAAAATCTTTTTCTATATCAATACCAAGCTTTGATTTTGGTAAATCCCTAACATGTCCAACAGAAGCAATTACTTTGTAATTTGTTCCCAGCATCCTTTTTATAGTTTTCGCCTTTGTTGGCGACTCCACAATTACAAGATTTTTTGCCAAAGTATCATCTCCTTCTTCCTAAAATTTATTTTAAAATTTGAAATTCATTCATTGAAATTCTCTCAATAATTCCCTTTAACTCCAATTTTGTCAAAATCTTATTTATATAAAATACCTCATTCTTTAAATTATTGCAAATATCATTTGTATTATTTATTCCCTTTTCAATTAAATTGTAGACAGAAATTTCCTCTGCATTCATTTGGATTTTCTCGTCTGAAACTTTATTTTTTGTAAGATCTGGATAGAAATCTAAAATGTCTTTAACTTCTACGAGAGGAATTGCACCATCTCTAATTAATTTGTTAGTACCAAGAGAATAAATTGAAGTTATGTTTCCTGGCACTGCAAAGACTTCCCTTCCCTGTTCTGCAGCAAGCCTTGCAGTTATAAGGCTTCCACTTTTATCCTTTGCTTCTACCACAACAACAGTTTTTGAAAGTCCAGAAATAATTCTATTTCTCATTGGAAAAGTGAATTTATTTGCCCCAGTGCCAAGTCGAAACTCGCTAATTATGGCACCTTTTTCTGCAATTTCTCCATAAAGTGCTTTGTTTGACTTTGGATAAACAACATCAATACCCGTTCCCAAAACAGCAATTGTATTCATATTATTTTTTAGAGCCCTTTTATGTGAAAGAGAGTCAATGCCATAAGCCATTCCACTTACAATTGTAAAGTCATAAGGGCTAATGTCATCAATTATTTTATTTACCGCCATATTCCCATAACTTGAGTGATTTCTTGCTCCAACAAAAGCTATGGGATTATAAATATTTAAGTTTCCTTTGACATATAAAAGAGAAGGTGGGTCAGCAATATATCTTAGAGATTCTGGAAAGTTTTCATCTAAAATTGTAATGACTTTTACACCCAAAGAAGTGATTTTTTCATTAATATTTTCAATTACTAATTCAAAATCTCTCGCTTTTTCCATTAATCTATCATAGCTTCTCTTTGATAAAATTTTTTCTTCAATATAATCAACTTTATCAAAGTCTTCAAGGGCAATATTTTTATCCAAAAGATAATTTAAAATTTTAAGAGAATTTTCACTGGAAAAATTTATTCCATTTAAAAAAATTAGTAAGTCTCTTTCCTTCATTGTAATAGCTCCTAGTTTCCCCAAAACTTTTTATCCATAGTTCTGTATTGAATACTTTCCAAAATATGATCTTCTTTAATATTTTCACATCCGCCCATGTCTGCAATTGTTCTTGCAATTTTTAAAATTTTATTGTACGTTCTTGCACTCATGCCATATTTTCTAAAGGCAAGCTCCAAAATTTTTTCAGAACTACTATCAAGGGCACAATACTTTTTTAACTTTTTCTCAGGAATTTCTGAATTATATTTAAAAATCTCTTCCTTATATCTGTCCTTTTGAATTTCCCTGACGAGTTTAACCCTTTCTCTAATTACTTCAGAACTTTCGCCTGCTCTCTCAGATGAAATTTCCTTGTAATTAACTTCAGGGACTTCCAAATGAATGTCAATTCTATCTAAAAGTGGATGAGAAATTCTTGAAAGATACCTTTGAATTTCATAAGGCGAGCAATTGCACTCGTGAGTTTTTGAATTATGATAGCCACATGGGCAAGGGTTTAATGCTACAACTAACTGAAAATCAGCAGGATACCTCACACTTGCATTGGCACGAGAAATTATTATATCCTTTGATTCCATTGGTTGACGCAGCACTTCTAAAACTGATTTTGAAAACTCTGGAAGTTCATCTAAAAACAAGACTCCCTTATTGGCAAGTGAAATTTCTCCTGGTTTTGGTATTTGTCCTCCACCTATAAGGGACACTGCTGATGCTGTATGGTGGGGTGCTCTAAAAGGCGGCTTTGTTATAAGTGCGTTATCGTCCAAAAGTCCAGATATAGAATAGATTTTTGTAACTTCAATTGCTTCTTCAAAGTCAAGCTCTGGCAAGATTGTTGGAAACCTCTTTGCCGCCATAGTCTTTCCAGAACCAGGAGACCCCAAAATTAAAATATTTGACTTGGCACAGGCAGAAATTTCTAGTGCTCTCTTTAAATTTTCTTGCCCCTTTATATCAGAAAAATCCATATCATAAGAAACTTTTTCCTTTGTAAAAGATCCCATACATCTTTCAATTTGAATTTCTCCTCTTATAAAAGAAATTACTTCTTCCAAAGTTTTTACAGGATAGATTTCTACATCGCTAACAATAGCACATTCCTTGCGATTTTCATAAGGCACAATAAATTTTCTGTAGCCTTTTTCACGCATAGAAATAACCATAGGTAGAGCTCCTTGAATTTTATTAACTTTTCCGTCAAGTGCAAGTTCTCCCATATATGTATAAGGACTGTAATCCAGCTCCAAACTCTCGTCACAGCTCAAAAGACTCACTGCAATGGCAAGGTCAAGTTGTGTGCCATCTTTTCTCAAATTAGCAGGAGCTAAATTTATGGTAATTCTCTTTTTTGGAAAGTCGAAGCCAGAATTTTTTATTGCAGATTTCACTCTTTCAGTCGATTCTTTTACTGCAGTGTCTGCAAGCCCAACAAGTATAATTTTTGGCATTCCATTTGATAGGTCAACTTCAACATCTACTGGATAGCCATTAAGTCCAGTTAAGGTGCAAGTTTTTGTGCAAGAGTACATAATTCCTCCTAATCTATTTTAAAATCTTATGGTATTATTCTTAATTATATTATAAGAATTTTAATCTCTTTAATCAATCGTTTGCAAAATAAAAAGCCAGACTTTATTATCTGGCTTAAATTAATTTATTAAATTACAAAGTTTCCTTTTTTAAAAATTTGAACTTCTTCTCCATTTTCTTTCAGACCAATTATTTCTGTACTTGCATCGCCCACCATAAAGTCAACATGAGTTAGTGAATCATTCATTCCTCTAGCTTTTAATTCTTCAATGGAAAGTTTTTCTCCACCTTCAATGCAAGATGGATAAGATTTACCTAAGGCAAAGTGGCATGATGCGTTCTCATCATAAAGTGTGTTATAAAATAAAACTTTTCTCATTGAAATTGGAGTGTTGTGGGACACAAGAGCAACTTCCCCAAGTCTCTTTGAGCCTTCATCAGTTTCAATAATATTTTTTAAATATTCTCTTCCACTTTTGGCATCGTAGTCAATTACTTCCCCATCTTTGAAAACTAAATAGAAATCTTCAATTAAATTTCCATTGTAATTAAGTGGCATAGTTGAGTAAACTTTTCCATTTACTCCGTCAAGTCTTGGAGCAGAAAAAACTTCTTCGCTTGGCATATTTGCAATAAATTCTTCTCCATCGCTGTTTACATCCCCAGCTCCTGCAAAGATATATCCCTTAGGAAGACAAACTTCTAGATCAGTTCCCTTTTCTGACTTATATAATAATTTTTCAAATTTATTTTCATTTAAGAATTTACTGTATCTATTTAAGTTGTTTACATGATCTTCTAAAGCTTTTTCTGGGTCATCTTCAAAAAGTCTAACTGAGTTGAAAATTTCGTACCACAATTTTCTCACAGCTTCATCTTCACTTAATTCTGGAAAAACTTTCCTCGCCCATGAAGGAATACTTGCTCCAACTACAATCCAAGAAACATAATTTGCCATCATCTTAGCAGAAAAATCCTTTAGTGCTTTTGATGTTGCAAGATTTGCCTTAAATAATTTTTCAGAGTCAATACCCTTAAAAGCATCAGGATCAGAGCCTGTCACAGAAAGATACTTTGCCTTCTTTTCCATGTAGTAATTTTCTTTATCAACCTTGTGTTTTGGCACATCTGTTAAAACTTCTACGCTTTCATTTTCATACTTTAGCCTAGAAATTTCTTGGTCTCTATAATCTATCACAACTTCAGATGCACCAAGCCCGTAGGCTTTTTTTGTAAAAATAATAGCAAAATCTCTTGCTTCTATTGGACATCTAACAACAAGTTTGTCCCCTTTTTTTATTTTTAGACCAACTTTTAAAATTAGCTCCACATATTTTTCTATATAATCATCAACAACAAAATTTTTGTAATCCATTTTATCATCCTTTCAAATTATTTCTAGTATTAAAAATAATATACAACAAAAAATTTTTATTTGCAAAAAATACTATTGGAGCAAATGTCCAATAGTATTCTAAAATTATTTATTGTATTTTTTTGTCAAGAAGTCCTTTGCAACTTGTGGGAATAGTGCATAAGTTAAAACATCTTCTTCAGTCCTTGCAAGGTCTCCTATTTCAGATTTATATTTATCTAATGCTGGCTCAAGATGATTTGCAGGTCTATCTGTAATTACTTCAGCGTCGCCTATAATTGATTTTCTAAAAGCTTCATCAACTTCAACTGGAGTTTTACCATAAAGACCCTTTAAATAATCTTTTATTTCATTTGGCACCATCTTGTATCTATTCCCAGTCATTACATTAAAGGACGCTTGAGTACCAACCATTTGACTCATTGGAGTAACTAATGGTGGATAGCCCATATCTTTACGTACATTTGGAACTTCAGCAAGAACTTTATCAAATAGATGCTCTTGTTTTGCCGCAGAAAGCTGTGAGTTTAAGTTTGAAAGCATGCCACCAGGCACTTGATAAATAAGTCCCTTTGGGTCAACTGTAAGCATTTTTACTCTCAAAGTTCCATCATTCAAATATTTATTTTTTACTTCTTGAAAGTAAGGTGCAAGTTCATTTAAAATATCAAGATTCAAATCAACTTTATAGCCAGCTTCCTTTAAAATTATTGCAAGACTTTCAGTTGGAGGTTGACTTGTTCCGCCAGAAAATGGAGATAGCGCTGTGTCTAAAATATCTGCACCTTCTTCAACCCCTTTTAAATAAGTCATTGAACCGCAACCAGTAGTTTCATGTGTGTGAAGTTCTAATGGAATGTCAATCGCTTTTTTAAGAGACTTAACTAAATCTCTTGAAACAGGAGGTGTTAGAATGCCAGCCATATCCTTTATAGCAATTGAATCCGCTCCCATATCCTGAACTTTTTTTGCAAGATCAGTGAAGTATTCTATTGTGTGAACTTCTGATGTTGTGTAACAAATTGCAACTTGAGCTTCTGCCCCAGCCTTCTTTGTAGCTTTAAGTGAAGTTTCTATGTTTCTTAAATCATTTAGTGCGTCAAAAATCCTTATTATGTCAACTCCATTTTTTACGGAAAGTTCAACAAATTTTTCTACAACATCGTCTGGATAATTTTTATATCCTAAAAGGTTTTGACCTCTCAAAAGCATTTGAGTCTTTGTATTTTTAAGGTGTGATTTAATATTTCTAATTCTTTTCCAAGGATCTTCATCTAAATATCTAATGCAAGAATCGAAAGTTGCACCGCCCCAACATTCAAGAGCTTTATATCCTACCTTATCTAATTTATCAAGGGCAGGTTCCATATCTTTATAAGTCATTCGTGTTGCCATAAGTGATTGATGGGCATCACGAAGAATTGTATCAACAAATTCTATTTTTTTCATAAATCCTCCTATATAATTAATCGAAAGATATTCTTTATTTATGTTTTAAGTATAACATAATTATTTTAAAATTTTTCATCAAAGCATGGCATTATTGACAAAAAATTCTTGTAATACCATAAAACTTTCCTTATTTTAATTTTCCCTTTACAAAGAGCTTTCTTTCTAGTATAATGCTATCGGCTTATAAATTATCGCGGCGAAAATTTATAGGAGTTTGATAAAAATGGCAAAAATGATGGATCCAAAGTTCAAGCAATCAAGAAGACTTGGACTAAATGTATGCGGTCACCCAAAGGCAATGAAAAGAGCTACAAAAGGTACTGCAAGAAGCGACAAGAAACTTACTGAATATGGTAAGCAACTTTTAGAAAAACAAAGACTTAGAGCATACTACGGTGTACTTGAAAGACAATTTGTTAATCTATTCAAAGAAGCTCAAAGAACTCAAGGCCAAACTGGTCCTACTTTAGTAACATTCCTAGAAAGAAGACTTGATAGTTTATGTTACAGAATGGGCTTTGCATCTTCAATTAGACAAGCAAGACAAATGGTTACTCACGGTCACTTAACAGTTAATGGTAAGAAAGTTAATATTCCTTCTTACAGATGTGAAGCTGGCGATGTAATTGCATTATCTGCTAAAGGAAAAAAAGTTGATTTATTTAAAGAAAATTACAACACTAATATTGTTGTAAACTTCCCTTACATTTCTAAGGCTGAAGACTTTAAGGCAACTTTAGTAACTCTACCAAATAGAGAAGATGTTCCAATAGAAATTGAAGACCAATTAATCGTTGAATTCTATTCAAAGAACATGTAATGAAAGAGAAAAAGACCCTCGGAAGGGTCTTTTTTCTTGCCTATTTTTATAATTAAACATAAAAAAATCGCTTGGCATCATCATTACCAGGCGATTCTTATTTTCTACAAATTATTTTATAAACTGACTGAAAAATATTATAACAATTACTATTGGCGAAATATACTTTATACTTACATTCATCCAAGTTCTTACAAAAGGACTTTTTATATTAGCCGCTTCCAATAGGTTCTCCATCTTCCATGCTCTTGCAGAGAAAAGTGCAATCAATAGGCAACCAATTACTAAAATGTAATTACTTTCTACATTGTCAATAAAGGCAAAAGCTGGCTCATAAAAAACAGAAAGTGCAGCTATTCCTAAAATTATCACACTTGCAAGAATAAGAGCCTTTATTCTTTCTAGTTTAAATCTTTCCATAAATTGTCCTACAATTGCTTCTAACACACCAACTGATGATGTAAAAGCTGCAATGTAAAATCCAAAATAAAATAAAACTGAAAGAATTCTACCAAAAGGAACTACGTTAAAGGCAAGTGGAAGAGTTAAGAATGTAAGTCCAACTCCTTCTCCTGGTGTAAGTCCTGTTGCAAATACTATTGGAAGAATCATAAGACCAGATAAAATTCCTGCAAATACAAGTGCAAGACAAATTACTGATGAATCTTTAAAGATATTTTCATCCTTTTCTTTAATATAAGAGCCAAATACCATGGAGCCAAGCATTGCAAGTCCAAGGGCAAAGAAAGCTTGACCTAGGCAAGTTATGACAGAGCTCATAGAAAATTTTGAAAAATCTGGTTTAAATAAAAATGTAAGTCCATCCTTAGCACCTGGAAGTCTGAGTCCAAAAATAATTATAACAATCATAATTACAAATAAAATTGGAATTAAAATTTTTGAAACTCTTTCTATTCCCTTTTGTACTCCCAAAATTATTACTGCATCGTTTAGTAAAAAGTTAATTAAAAAGAATAAGAATACCATTGGTTTATTGGCATTAAAAGTATCAAAGTAACTTTGTATTCCTTCGCTTGTAAGTCCAACAAAATCTCCAGCGACAGCTCCAGCAATGTATTTTATTATCCACGCATAGATAACTGAAGTGTATCCTACTATAATAAGTGCTGCAAAAGTGTGTAGGTAGCCTGCTAAATACCATTTTGTGTTAGGTTTAAGTGTCTTATAGGCATCTATTGCCGCATTTCCTGTTGCATAACCAATAGTTACCTCACAAGTCATTAGGGGAATTCCTATTACTAAAATTATTAAAATGTATAAAAATATAAAAATTGCTCCACCGTTTTCGCCAACTACGTAAGGAAATCTCCATAGTGTTCCTATACCAAGGGCAAGGCCAATGGCAACCATAATAAATCCAAGGATTGATGAAAATCCTTCATTTTGTTTTGACATACGTTCCTCCTCTATTTTTGTATAATAAAGATAGTATCACAAAATTTATTTTTTTTAAATAGATAAAAGCGTTAAAGTGTCCCTGCTTACTAAATTTTTATAAAAAGCTTTAATAAAATTTATTTTTCACTTATAAATGGTATAATTTCATTAGGTGATATTATGAAAAAAGATATTGAATATGTAAAACTTGTTACTTCAACTAATAAACTTCTCTTTGATGAAATTTGTGCTTTCTTGGAAGACAATTCTATCCCATATTTTGTAAAAGACGAGGGCGACTACATGAGACTAATCTCTGGATTTTCACTTTACGAAAAGGGTATTTATGTGTCTGAAAATGATTTTGAAAAGGCAAATGAACTTTTAGTATATTTTATGAATGATAATGCTGACACTGATGATTTAATTTTTGATTAATTTAAGAAAAAGAAAAAGCTGATACAAAGATAATATGTACCAGCTTTTTTAAGCTTATATAAATAATTCAAGCAGTTTTTCATTTACAGCATTGGGTGAAAAATTTATAATTTCATATTTAATGTAATTTTCTAAATAGAGAGGGTCATTGTCACAAAAATCTTTAACTTCATCCCCTCTATAAATACCAATTCCTCCTCCACTTTCTTTTGGACCTGATAAAATTAGACTTCCAAGAGAAACCTCATTCTCATAATAATTTAAGTGCTCGTCTAAAATCCTTTTAAATTTATCATCAAAGGTAACATCTTCTTTTAAATTTCCAATTATCAAATAATAATTCATTATCAACTCTCCAAAAATTCCAAAATATCTTTAAACACTTTATCCTTATCATCTTCTCTAAAAATTTCGTGTCTCATATTTTCATATAGCTTCGATTTTATATTTTTATATCCAACTTTATTTAGAGCTTCAATTGAATTATTAAATCCACTTTCTCCACCAATTACCACGTCATCTTTGCCAGCAACAAATAAAATATCAAGCTTTGGATTTTTACATTTGAATTTTTTCAAATTATTTAATTCCTTTACACCTTCAAAAACAGTAAGATATCCACGATTTGTAAAAACTTTTGGCATCAGTGGATCTTTTTTTGCATCATCAATATTTTTTTCACTGTAACTTAACCAGTCCCAATTTATTTTGTCTCCAGTGTATAATTTCTTAAGGATATAAACTGTTCTCTCTTCTCCAAAATAAAAATTTATAAAATTTGCAATAAATATTGCAATAGAAACTTCTGGAATATAATTTGGCGGCCCAGATAAAACTAATTTTTCAATTAAATTATCTGCCCGCTCAAGATAAATTCTGCTAAAAACTGTGCCAAGAGAATGCCCCACTAAATAAATTTTTTTATCAGGAAACTTTTCTTTAATCGCCTTAGTGATTGCAATATTGTCATCAACAACTTTTTCAACTCCATTAATATAACCAAATGTATACTTTCCACCAAGAGAAGCACCATGTCCTCTGTTGTCCGAGATAAAAACGCTGTAATTATTTTCATTTAAAAATTTGATTAAGCGAAAGTACCTCTCCTTGTGTTCCAAGGCACCGTGAATTATTTGTACAATTGCTTTTGGATTTTCTACAGGGAAAAATGCAGCATCAAGAATAAAATCATCATAAGATTTAATTTTCACTCTCTCACAATTTGAAAGCTCATAGAAATCTATATAGTTTCCATAGTTTTCAAAGCTTTCTTTTTTATGTCCTTCATTCCTTAGATCTTCAAAAATCAAATCACACTTTAAA
>UMIY01055920.1_pt1 | contig 36382 bp, 37 predicted proteins | sample 1965921 | NCBI WGS metagenome assembly UMIY01 (sample SAMEA4836134, study PRJEB28245) | human gut metagenome | biome: gut microbiome; material: fecal sample | place: Denmark | collected 2008
TGAGGAGGCCTGGGCCCCCGGGGCGGAGGCCGTCTGGGCGGCCTGGGAGGCCGGGGCGCCCGGTAGCGCCGGGGCCTGCCCCAGAAGATGGGGTAGTAGAGCACCGTGGGCCGACCCATACCCGGCTGCAGGTAGCGCCGCCGGTACCGGCTGTACCGCACGCCGTCCAGGATGATCCAGACCACAAACAGCACCACCACCAGCATCACAAGATCAAACACCAGCGTGCCCAGAGTTGGGGTAAAGTACCCAGTAGAGACACTCTCATAGCCGCCGGAAACAGCGTGGTAACTCTCCGGCACCGCGGGAATATAATTCTCCTTCACAGTGACCCCGTAGCCCTCTGCCATATAATCGATGAGGGCGTCAAAGGTGGTACGCACCGCAGCGTCGTAATCCCCGGCGGCAAAATCCGTCTCCATATAGCTCCACAGGATGCTCTGGAGAGCCTGCTGCTCCGAGGAACTCCACCCGCTGCCCCAGCCCATGTAATAGTCCCCCACGGGAGCGCCGTTGTACATATTCTCCAGGGCCAGCACCAGTAGCACGCCGTTGTTGCGCTCCGCAGAGCCTACCCCCAGGCGGTCAAACTCCCGGGCAGTGTAGTCGGCAATGGGTTCCGTCCCGGTGGTGTCCACCACCTCCACGGCGATCTGGGCGCCGGTCTGGGCAAAGAGGGAGGCGTTCATGGCGTCAATATACGCCATGGTATCCTGGCTGATGACCCCCTGGGAATCCATCACATATTGATAACTGCCGGTGACGGAGGTGGATGCCTGGGCGGTCTCATCCGGCCGCCTGGCCTGGCCGATGAGGATGCCTGCCACAATGGCCAGCACCATCACCACTGCCGCTACCGGGCGTTTTTGCAGGAATTTCATAGATCTCCTTCCCGGTTTATCCGTGCAGCTCCATGAGCTTCTGCTTCAGCTCACCCTCGATGCGGCCCAGCTCCGCCTCGGCGGCCTTGCGCTTGGCGGCGCCCTCCTTCTGGATGTTCAGCACCTCGTCCAGGGTGGAGATCAGCTGCTCATTGGTGTGCTGGAGGGTCTCGATATCCACCACGCTGCGCTCGGCCTCCCGGGCGGTTTCGATGGTACCCATCTTCAGCATGTCGGCGTTCTTCTTCAAAAGCTCGTTGGTCATGTTGGTGACGGCGCTCTGGGCAGCAGTGGCCTGACGGCCGTGCTCCAGGCCCAGGGCCAGCACCATCTGGCTTTTCCACAGGGGGATGGTGTTCACCAGAGAGGACTGGATCTTCTCCACCATCAGTGTGTCGTTATTCTGCAGCAGCCGGGTCTGGGGGCCCATCTGCACGGAGATCATCCGGGTGAGCTCCAGGTCGTGGAGCTTCTTTTCAAACCGGTCGCACATCTGCACCAGGTCGTTGTAAGCCTGGGCATCCTCCTGGGCCCCGGTCTGCTCTGCCTTGGCCTTCAAAGCCGGCAGCTCATTGGCCTGGACATCCGAGAGCTTCCGCTTGCCTGCCAGGATATACATGGTGAGCTCCTTGTAATACTTGAGGTTGAGCTCGTACATCTGATCGAACATGGCCACGTCCTTCATGAGCGTCACCTGGTGCTGCTCCAGCTCCCGGGCGATCTTATCCACATTGGCCTCCACCTTGGAGTACTGGGCTTTCATGGCCTCCAGCTTGTTGCCGGTCTTCTTGAAGAGGCCGAAAAGGCCCTTCTTCTCCTCTTCCTCGCCGAAGCCCTTGAGCTCCACCACCAGCTCGGAAAGGGACTTGCCCACCTCGCCCAGGTCCTTGGTGCGCACAGAGGAGAGGGCGTTCTCCGAAAAGCCCGCCACGTTCTTCTGGGCGGCGGCGCCGTACTGGAGCACCTGGTTGGAATCCGTAATGTCGATCTTCTTGGCAAACTCCGCCACCGCCTGCTTCTCCGCGTCGGAGAGGAGGTTTTCATCCATCTGCACCGGGGTGACCTCCGGCTTGGGCGCCTCCTGGACATCGGGGGCCGCAGGGGCCGTGGGGTCCAGCGTCAGTTCCGGAACCGCCTGGGCAGCCGCCGCGGCGGTATCATTGGGTGTGAGGGTCAGCTCCGGCATTGTGTTCTTTTCTTCAGCCATGGTCATATCCTCCGTTCATTCTTGATCCATATCCACAGACTGCGGAGCGCTCTCACAGCTCCAGCTTGATATCCGGGTCGTTCTTGGGGGTGGTCTCCGCTTTGAGTTGATCCCCCACCAGGCCCTCCCGGGCCATCATGTTTTCCAGCACGGTGATATCCGTGGAGATATCCAGGGCATCGGCGCCGTAGAGGGCGTCCAGCTGCTTTTCAAAGGCGGAGACGATGGTGCGCATCATGCCCTCCACCTTGGCAAGGGTGGTGTCGATATTCTCCCCGGACACCCCGGCGGCGCTCATGCGGTCGTAGGCGTTGAGGAGCTTCAGGGTGGTAGGCAGGTAGTAATCCATGAATTTTCGGATTTGGGGCAGCTTCTTGGGATCCCGCTTGACCTCCTCGAAGATCTTGGCGGACACCTGCTCCAGCCGCACGATGTCGGCGGAGATGCCGGGGTCGGCGATGTTGTCGTCCAGACGCTTCATCTCCGCGATGGCCAGGCGGCCGTCCTTGAGCATCTTGTCCAGGGCCGGGTCTCCGGTGGAGTCCTCCTTGGGGGCTTCGGCTTTCTTGGTCTCCTCCGCCTTCTTCTCCTGTCCGATGGGACCGGAACGGCACAGCCGATTCACCACTAGGAACACCACCACCGACGCCGCCCCCAGCAGCACATAGTGCAGCGGTTTGTACAGCGGGAACAGCAGGGCATACACCAGCCACACCACCGCCACCGCGTAAAAAGGGGCGGGACTTTTTCTGACGGTTTCTTCCATTGAGACCTCCTTTGCCGGGCGGAACGCTCCGCCCGCGCCTGTGCGGCCAAGGGGCCGCCGGAAATTGGTTCTGGGGATATCATACGCGCCCGGGGCTCCCGGGTCAAGGGACGGCTCAGGTCAGCTGATCCAGGGTCAGGGAGAAGCTCTCCAGGAACGTCTCCATGAAGTATGCCACCTCCGGAAGCGCCATGGCCTCCAAAGCGGCCCGGGTCTGGGCGGCCGCCTCCCGGAACTCCAGATTCCCGGCCTTGACCTCCTCCAGGCACTTGATGTAAGCGGAGAGCTTGTCCGCCGCCTTCACCAGCTGACGCACCTGGGGATCCTCCGGCCGCAGCAGCGGGGCGTAGGCTCCCTGCAGCTCGGGAGGCAGCAGCTCCAGGAGCTTCTCCGCCGCCACCGTCTCCACATCCTTGTAGGCATTGCGGATGGCGGGGTTGAAGTATTTGATGGGGGTGGGCATATCCCCGGTGAGGATCTCCGTGGCGTCGTGGTAAAGGGCCGCCGCTGCCACGGCACCGGGATCCACCTGCCCGCCGAACTTCTCGTTGCGGATCACTGCCAGGGCGTGGGCCAGAACCGCCACCTGGTGGCTGTGCTCCTGGACGTTCTCCGAAGCGGTGTTGCGCATGAGTGCCCAACGGGTGATAAAGCGCATCCGGGCAATATAGGCGAAAAAATGGCTCTTCATCTCACCCCTCCACGATCTCGCCCAGCAGCGCCGTGCCGTCGGTTCCGGTGATGCGGACGTTTTTCAGCTGGTTGTGCAGGTCCTCCCCTTCCGCCAGCACCTCCATATAGTTAGGGGCGTGTCCGGAATAGAGGCCCTTGCGGGGCTGCTCAAAGAGGACGCAATAGGTTTCCCCTACACAGCCCGCGAGATACGCCTGGTGCATCCGGGCGGCAACAGCCCCCGCCCGCTTGGCCCGCTCCTCCTTGACGGCGGGGGGCACCTGAGGCATGTCCGCCGCCGGGGTGCCCGGGCGGATGGAATAGGGGAACACGTGCATCTGGGCAAAGGCGCACTTCTGGATGAAATCCAGCGTCGTCTCAAACTCCTCCTCCGTCTCCTCCGGGAAACCTACGATGAGGTCCGTGGTGACGGCAGGGCGGGTGAAAAAGCGGTTGAGCAAGGTGACGGACTCATAGAACCGGGCGCTGTCGTACTTGCGGTTCATGCGCCGCAATGTGGCGTCACACCCGCTCTGCATGGACAGGTGGAACTGGGGACACAGGTTGGGCAGGGCCGCTGCCCGGCGGCAGAAGTCCTCCGTCACCGTACGGGGCTCCAGGCTGCCCAGCCGCAGCCGCACCCCCTCCGGCACGGCGGCGCTGGCGGCCTCCAGCAGATCAATGAGGCTCTCCCCGGTCTTGAGATCCTTGCCCCAGGAGGAGATCTCGATGCCTGTGAGGACGATCTCCCGGTATCCGGCCTCTGCCAGTTCTTTCATCTGACGCACCGCCTCCGCCGTAGGCAGGGAGCGCACCCGGCCCCGGGCGTAGGGAATGATGCAATAAGAGCAGAAGTTCACGCACCCGTCCTCGATTTTCAGCAGGCACCGGGTCCGGTCGGAAAGGCCGCCGGCAGGCAGCACCTCGAACTCCCGGCGGGAGAAGGCATCGTCCAGGGCCTCCGCCGGGGCACGCTGTGCCACGGTCTTCTCCAGCAGGTCCACAAAGGCCACCCGGTCTCCGGTGCCTGCCACCAGGTCCGCCCCCAGCTTCCGGGCGTCGTCCTGGTGGGTCTGGGTATAGCAGCCGCAGATGGCGGCAATGGCCTCCGGATGTTCCCGGCGGACCCGGTGGAGCATCTGGCGGGACTTCTGGTCGCTGACCGCCGTGACGGAGCAGCTGTTGATGACATAGGCATCCGCCGCGTCGGCGAAGTCCACGATCTCGTGTCCCCGGCGGCGCAGCTCCTGCTCCATGGCCTGGGTCTCAAACTGGTTGACCTTGCAGCCCAGGGTGTAAATGGCAACTTTCATGGAATCTCCTTGCACTTTGTGTAAATTGTTTATATAATGAGAGGACTGCCGGATGGGCCATGCCCCTCCGGGCCGCTTTTTGCCCCTTTAAATCCTTTTTATTATATCGATTTTTCCCCTGTTGGGCAACCCCCAATGAAAGGAGCCTTTTTCCATGATCTATCTGGATCACGCCGCCACGACACCGGTGCCCCGTGAAGTGGCGGACGCCATGTATCAGGTGCTCACCGAGCAATTCGGCAACCCCAGCTCCCAATATCCCATGGGCCTGGAGATGAAGCGCCGGGTGAGTGCCTGGCGCTCCGTCGTCGCCCAGGCGGTTGGCTGCGACGCCAAGGCGCTGTTTTTCACCTCCTGCGGCACAGAGGCAGACAACTGGGCCATCACCGCTGCCTGCTGGCAGAACCGCCGGGTAGGCCGCCATATCGTCACCACCGCTGTGGAGCACAGCGCCGTCATCGAGTGCTGCCGCTGGCTGGAGCGCCAGGGCTACGAAGTGACCTATGTGGCCCCCGACGCCAATGGTGACATCACGGCGGAGCAGATTCTCTCCGCCGTCCGGCCGGACACGGCGGTGGTCTCCTGCATGATGGTCAACAACGAGCTGGGCAACGTCTACCCCATCGCCGAAATCGCCGCGGGGCTTTCTGCCCGCAATCCCCAGACCCTGCTGCACACCGACGCCGTCCAGGGCTTCTTGAAAATCCCCTTTGCGGCCAAGAGCCTGGGGGCAGACTTCATCACCATCTCCGCCCACAAGATCGGCGGTCCCAAGGGCATCGGCGCGCTGTACATCGGTCCCCGGGTGAAAAATCCCAAGCCTCTGCTTCCCGGCGGCGGCCAGGAGTCCGGTCTCCGGGCCGGGACGGAAGCCACCGCCCAGATTGCAGGCTTTGCCAAGGCCGTGGAGCTGCGGCGGGATAATCTTCCGGAGAAGCTCTCCCACATGGCCGAGATCAAGACCTACGCGGCGGAGCAGCTTGCCGCCATCCCGGACCTTCAGATCATCGGTAGCGGCACCGCCCCTCACATTCTGGCGGTATCCCTGGCAGGGTGGCCCAGCCAGAACATCGTCAACGACCTGGGCAGCCAGGGCATCTGCATCTCCGCCGGCTCCGCCTGTCACCAGGGCAAGCCCAGCCATGTAGTGGCCGCCCTGCACCTGCCCAAGCGCACTGCCGGGGGCGTCATCCGCCTGAGCTTCGGCCCTGAGACCACCAAGGCTGACATCGATGCCTGCGCCCAGGCCCTGCGCAGCCACCACGACACCAAATTTCCCATGCTTTAAAGCCGGACGGCCCCGTCCGGCGGAAAGGATTCTTTACCATGAAATACCTGCGCCGTGAACCGGGCTTCTACCGCCGGTTATTTCTCCTGGCCCTTCCGCTGATCCTGCAAAACCTCATCACCACCTCCCTGGGCTTTGTGGACACCTTCATGGTGGGCCTTCTGGGCAGTGACCAGCTCTCCGCCGTCACCGCTGCCAACGCCCCCATTTTCCTGATCCAGGTCATCATCTTCGGCCTCATGAGCGGACTTACCATCCTGGTAAGCCAGTATTGGGGCAAACAGGACATTGCCTCCATCAACCGCTGCATGGGCTTTGCCATGTACGCAGGGCTGGCCATTTCCATCCTGATGGCGGCGGTGCTGTTCTTCTTCCCCTCCCAGGTGCTCTCCCTGGTGACGGACAACCGCACCCTCATCGAGATGGGTGAGCCGTATCTGAAAATCGTAGGCATCTCCTACATCTTCAACTCCGTCAGCAGCGTGTATGTGAGCATGCAGCGCAGCGCGGAAAATCCCTCCCTGGGCATGAAGGTCTTTGCGGCTTCCATGCTGCTCAACACCTTTTTGAACTACTGCCTGATCTTCGGCAACTTCGGTGCCCCCAACATGGGCATCACCGGCGCCGCCATCGCCACCCTCACCTCCCGGATCGTGGAATTTCTGCTGGTGCTCCTCTATGCCCTGTTCAGCCGCCGGGTACCCCTGATGCCCGCCCTGTTGTTCCGCCCCGGCAAGGCCACCGCCCGGAGCTTTGCCAAGTACGCCACTCCCGTGCTCTTCAACGAAACTATGTGGGGTCTGGGCACCACGGTGATGACTTCCATCCTGGGCCATATGGCCGACAGCGCCGACATGCTGGCGGCTTACACCATCATGGGCAACATCGACAAGTTCACCACCGTCTCCTGTTTCGGTCTGGCAGGCGCCACCGCCGTGATCCTGGGCAAATCCATCGGTGAGGGTTCCTCCAAGGACAAGGTGTACGACCTGAGCTGGTGCTTGCTGATCGTCTCCTTTTTGCTGGGACTGTGCCTAGCCGTGGTGCTGGCCTTTGCCCTGCCCTTCCTGTTCATCCCCTACCTCTATCCCCTCTTCGGCCTTTCGGAACTGGCCACCCGGGCGGCGGCCACACTGTGCGTGGTGTATCTCATCCTGCTGCCCCTGAAATCCTTTGATATCTCCAACATCACCGGTGTTCTGCGCTCCGGCGGAGATGTGCGGATGGCCACCATCATCGACCTGTGCCCCCTGTGGCTGGTGGCGGTGCCTCTGGCGGCTCTGACAGCCCTGGTGCTGGACGCCCCCCTGCCTCTGATCTGCATCGGCATCTACTCCGAAAACATCTGCAAAATGCCTCTGGGCGTCATCCGGCTGCGCAGCCGCAAGTGGATCAACGACGTCACAAAGGGGGCTTGCGCATGAGCCTGTTCCGCTGTCCTGTCTGCGGGGCGCCTCTGGAGCGGGAGAGCGGCGCCTACCGCTGTCCGAACCGCCACAGCTATGACATTGCCCGGGAGGGCTACACCTACCTGCTGCCCCCCAACCAGAAGCACTCCGCCGCCCCGGGCGACGACAAGGAGATGTCCGCCGCCCGGCGGGCCTTCCTCTCCAAGGATTACTACCGGCCCCTGCGGGACGCCCTGTGTGCCCTGGCGGTGTCCCACACCTCCCAAGCCCCCTCCATCCTGGACGCCGGCTGCGGCGAGGGGTACTACACCGCCGGGATCTTCCAGGCCCTCCGGGACGCCGGGAAAGCCCCCCGTATGGCGGGCACCGACATCTCCAAGTTCATTCTCCGCGCCGCGGCCAAGCGCTCCCCGGACATCGAGTTTGCCGTGGCCTCCTCCTACCACCTGCCCCTGGCGGACGGCGCCGTGGAGCTGCTGCTGGACTGCTTTTCTCCCCTGGCGTTGGAGGAGTTCCGCCGGGTACTCTCTCCGGGCGGCACCTTTTTGTACGTGGTCCCCGCCGCCGACCACCTGTGGCAGCTCAAAGAGGTCCTCTACGACCATCCCTACCCCAACGAGGAAAAGGAGACCCCATACGAGGGCTTTGCCTACGAGACCATCGTCCCGGTGGACGCCGACATCACCCTTCCCTGCCGGGAGGATATCCAGAATCTCTTCCGCATGACCCCATACTGTTGGAAAACGCCCAAATCCGGCGTGGAACGGCTGGCACAGCTGACGGAGCTCACCGTCCGCACCGCCTTCCGTATCCACGTGTTCCGAAAGCTCTGAACCCATCCAAATCGTCAAGGAGGTCCATGATGAAACCCAATCCCACCCGTTCCGCCCTTCTGGTCATCGACATGGAAAACGGCTTTGTGGAGCCGGAGGGCGGCCACTGCATCCGCTTTGCAAAATCCACGGTGCCCGCCTGCTGCCGGGCAGTGGAGCTGGCCCGGGAAAAGGGCATCCCCGTCTTTTTCGTCAAGCGCATCTACCGCGCTGACGGCAGCGACGTGGAGCTGACCCGCTACGCCGGCTGGAAAGCGGGCGGCCGGGCCTGCGCCCCCGCCTCCCGGGGTCCCAACAGCGCCCAGGCACCGGAGGGCCTGCAGCCCCAGCCCGGGGACTACACCATCATCAAGCCCCGGTGGAGCGCCTTTTTCCAGACGGAACTGGACCTGATCCTCCGCCGCCTGGGGGTGCGGACGGTGATCCTCACCGGCACCACCACCCCTAACTGCGTGCGCACCACCTGCTACGACGCCATCGCCCTGGAGTACAACACCGTGGTGCTGACGGATTGCTGCTCCTCCCAGACGGAGGAGATCCAGCGGGTGAACCTGGAGGATATGGGCCGGGCAGGTGCCATTCTCATGGACAGCGCAGCCTTTGCCGGGTACGGACCGGACACCGTGCCGGACACCTCCGCCGCCATCCGGGCGGAGATGGAGGGCTGTGACCTGGTGCCGGAGCCCTTTGAACCGACGGAGAATGGCTCCGCCTGGACCGACCAGTGGTAAATACAAAAAGACTCCGGCGGAACATTCCGCCGGAGTCTTTTTATCTGTTTTTCTTTACAGGGCGGCCATCTGCTGCGCCACGCTCTCCTCGCAGGACTTCATGGCCTGGAGGGTCTTGTCCAGCAAGGTGTCCAGCTCCCAGCCCAGGCGCTCGGCGCCCTCCCGGATCACATCCCGGGAGCAGCCGGCGGCAAACTTCTTGTCCTTGAACTTCTTTTTCAGGGAGCTCAGCTCCATGTCCTGGCAGCTCTTGCTGGGACGCATCAGCGCCGCGGACCACACCAGGCCCGTCAGCTCATCGGCGGCAAAGAGCACCTTCTCCATCTCCTCCGTGGGCTCCACGTCGGAGCAAAGGCCATAGCCGTGGCTGCACACCGCATGGACGAATTCCTCGCTGCACCCGATCTCCGCCAGGAGCTCCGGAGCCTTCTTGCAGTGCTCCTCCGGCCACTTCTCAAAGTCCACGTCGTGGAGGAGACCCACCGTGGCCCAGAAGTCGGCGTCCTCGCCGTGGCCCAGTTCCTGGGCATACCAGCGCATGACGCCCTCCACCGTCAGGGCGTGCTGGATGTGGAAGCGCTCACCGTTATACTTGCGCAGCAGCGCCATGGCCGCCGCCCGGTCCGGACATGTTTTCATGGAAATCCGCTCCTTTTGTGTTCAGAATCAAATTGGTTTCAGTATAGGCGTCTTTCCCCGCTTTTGCAAGCCCCGGCGTCACACCTCCCGGGGATCCGGATCGCCGTCCAGGGTAACAAAGTAGTCATACCAGGGCAGGAGATACTCGTATCCCGCCTTCAGCCGCTCCACGATCTCCCGGCCAAAGAGCTCCTCCGTCAGTTTTTCGCCGTGGTCCACCACAAAGGATTTGGCCTGGAACCAGGGCTCCACCAGCTTGGAGGGAGCGGCAGCCCGGGGCTTTTTGTAGTCCTCCGTCTCCAGGGTGAACTCCTGCTGGCGGGAGAGGGAACGCATCAGCTTTTCCATGGGGGCGGGATCCCGGGTAATGCGGGCGCGGAGCTTTGCCATAGTCAAAGGCTTTGGCATGTAGTATCCCATGCCGTAGTTCCACCCCTCCGGCCCCAGTTCAAACCAGAAGGTGGGGTGGGCGGTCCACTGCTCCGAGGGCTGCTCCACGGAGAACCACAGATGATCCTTGTAGGGGCCCCGGCCGTGGAGCCGCCGGGCGTCCCGGTAGATGCGGGTCACCTTGCGGATGAGGCCGTAATCCGGGCGCTTGTCCCGGATGAATTCGTAGATCTCATCCCCCAGCTCCGTCATGGGGCGGTAGAAATGGGTGAGATACGTCTCCTTATGGGCCTCAAACCAGGTGCGTTCGTTATTGAAGCGGATCCCCCACATGAAATCCACGGTTTCGTCTGTAAATCCGGTAAACATGCCGTCCTCCTGCGGAAATTTTCTTAATCCCGCCCAGTATAGCACATCCGCCGGCGGCATGGAAGCGGAAAATCCTCCAAAACTCACAAAACATCCCCGGCTTCCCAGCCGGGGATGTTTTTCTGCGGGACTGCCTCAGCAGCTGCTTCTGCCGGAGAGGGAGCGCTCCAGCATCCCCATCAGCACCTCCGCGTGGCGGTACTCGTCGGCGCTGAGCTGGCCCAGGAGCTCTCCCAGGCAGGGATCCGTGGTGCCGTCCTGGGCCCGGGCGTAGTTGAAGCCGCCGCAGGCCTCGGCGTGGTAGCGCTCCCGCAGGGCGGCGCACCACTGCCCCACGCAGATCCGCTCACAGCTGACGGCAGGCCGGTAGCAGCTGCCGGTAATGAGATAGTACACCGCCATCAGCCGCCGGGCGTGGCAGGCCTCCTCCGTGGCAATCTGGCGCAGGTGCTGCCGGGCCCAGGACGGCGCCTGCCGGGCAAAGGCCTGGTAGTACCGGCAGTCCGCCAGTTCCTCTTCGATAAAGCCCTGGATCACTCCCAGCATCTCCATGGCCGCACTGCCCATGCAGCAGGGATCCATCTGGGCGCCGGGGAGCTGTTCCTCCGCCGCCGGGGCGGGCATGGGGGCGGCGTTTTCCGCCGGAGTGGGCTGGCCCGGCAGGTCTGCCATATCCGGATAGGGTTCCATGTCCGGCGCCACCCGCCGCCACACCCGGTCATACTGCCGGTAATCGTAGGTACCGGGGCTATGTAAGTCTCGTTCCATACTGAGATTCCCTCCTTTTCCGTTCACTTCAGGATATGCGCCGGGTCAAAAAAGCGTACCTGTTGCAAATACAACTGGTATATTCCGGACGTCCCCGGTAAAATATAGGAGAAAAGGCCGGAAAAGCGGCGTCGCCTCGTTGCTTTTTCGTGTTTATTCTGATAATATAAGAAGACTGTGAGCATTTTTGCCAAAAAGGAGGTTCCTTCTTCAACATGCTGGAACTCAAACATATCAGCTACGCCGTCCAGGAGGGAGACGGCCAGCTGGGCATTCTCAACGATATCTCCCTGACCATCGACGAGAACAAGCTGGTGGTATTCACCGGCCCCAACGGCGGCGGCAAGACCACCCTGGCCAAGATCATCATGGGCCTGGTGAAGCCCACCTCCGGCCAGATCATCTGGAACGGGCAGGACATCACCGACCTGGGCATCACCGAGCGGGCGCGCCTTGGCATCAGCTACGGCTTCCAGCAGCCCCCCCGCTTCAAGGGGCTGACGGTGCGCAACCTGCTGACTCTGGCCTCCGGAGACCAGCACCTGTCCAAGGACAAGTGCTGCCAGCTTCTCACCAAGGTGGGCCTGTGCGCCAACGACTATCTGGACCGGGAAGTGGACGTGTCCCTCTCCGGCGGCGAGGTCAAGCGCATTGAGATCGCCACCATCCTGGCCCGCAACAGCCAGCTGATGATCTTCGACGAGCCGGAGGCGGGCATCGACCTGTGGAGCTTTGCCCGGCTGACGGAGACCTTTGAGCAGATCCACGCCGCCGGCGGCGCTACCATGATCATCATCTCCCACCAGGAGCGCATCATCTCCCTGGCGGACGAGGTCATCGTGGTGGGCGACGGCGCCATCCGCCATCGCGGCAGCGCGCAGGAGATCCTGCCCCAGATTCTGGCGGACACCCTGGGCAGCTGCCCGGTACTCACCAACGGAGGTGAAACGAAATGATGGACAACCAGATCGATCAGGAGCTTCTGGAAAAGATCGCGGACATGCTGGGCAAGCCCGTGGGCGCCTTCAACATCCGCAAGGACTGCGGCTGTGACGGCCGTCAGAGCACCGAGCACATCAAGATCGACAACCGGACTGACGGCAAGAGCGGCATTGATATCCGTATCCTGGACGGCACGGTAGGCGAGACCTGCCACATTCCCGTCATCATCACCAAGCCCGGCATCCAGGAGACGGTGTACAACGACTTCTACATTGGGGAAAACTGCGACGTGGAGATCGTGGCCGGCTGCGGCATCCACAACTGCGGCGACCAGGAGTCCCGCCATGACGGCGTCCACACCTTCCATGTGGGCAAGAACTCCCGGGTGCACTACACGGAAAAGCACTACGGCGAGGGCGACGGCAAGGGCGGCAAGATCATGAACCCCCAGACTGTGGTGTACCTGGACGAGGGTGCCACCATCCAGATGGATACCACCCAGATCCGGGGTGTGGACTCCACCAAGCGCTACACCAAGATCGTCTGCGGCAAGGGCGCCGAGGCCGTGGTCACCGAACGGCTGCTGACTCACGGGGAGCAGATCGCCGAAAGCGACATGGAAATCGTGCTGGACGGCGAGGACGCCAAGGGCCGGGTCATCTCCCGCTCCGTGGCCCAGGACACCTCCTCCCAGGTGTTCTATCCCCGGATGGTGGGCAATGCCAAGTGCTTCGGCCACGTGCAGTGCGACTCCATCATCATGGGCTCTGCCAAGATCCGCTCCATCCCGGAGATCACCGCCAACTGCACCGAGGCCCAGCTGATCCACGAGGCGGCCATCGGCAAGATCGCCGGCGACCAGCTTTTGAAGCTGGAGACCCTGGGCCTGACCGAGGAGGAGGCCGAGGACTGCATCCTCAAGGGCTTCCTGGCCTGAGATTTTTTCACAATTCATCCAAAGCCCCGGAACGGTTTCGTTCCGGGGTTTTCCTGTTTGCCCTTGCCCCCGGCGGGAAAGCGTGCTATCATGGCGGCTATGGAACCATATGAACTCATCCGCTCCCGCCGGAAAACGCTGGCGCTGGAGATTACCCGGGACTGCCGGGTGGTAGTGCGGGCCCCCCTGCGGGCGTCCCGCAGCCAAATCGATATCTTTGTCCGCGCCCATGCGGACTGGATCGCCAAACACCTGGAGGCCCAGCGCCGCCGGGCGCAGCTGGCACCTCCCGCCCCCTCCCCGGAGGAGCTGGCGGAACTGAAAAGGCGGGCCCGGGCGGTGTTGGAACCCCGGGTGGCCTACTGGAGCGGCGTCACAGGCCTGGTACCCACCGGGATGCGGATTACCGCCGCCCGCACCCGCTACGGCAGCTGCAGCGGAAAAAACAGCCTCTCCTTCTCCTGTTTTCTGGCCAACTACCCGCCCCAGGCCATCGACCTGGTAGTGGTCCATGAGCTATGCCACATCCGGGTGAAGAACCACGGCCCCGGCTTCTACGCCCTGCTGGAGCAATACCTGCCGGATTACCGGGAACGCAAGCAGCTGCTGCACCGTCCCAACATGCCGGAACCTTAAAAAACGTCCCCCGGAGTTTCTTTCTCCGGAGGACGCTTTTCCCATATTATGAAGTCTCATCCCAGCAGCAATGCCACGCCCCACAAAATAGCCAGGCCCAGCACATTCCCCACAGTGAACACCGCCAGGAACCGTCCCGGCCGGGCACCGGGCCAGCGCAGGTACGCCTTGAGTGTGATGAGGCTGGCCAGAGAGGCGATGGGGGTACCCAGGCCGCCGATGTCCACGCCGATCAGCAGCTCCCGCCAGTTGTCCGTAAAGCCGGAGAGCAGCACCGCCGCCGGCACATTGCTGATGATCTGGCTGGTGAGGACGGAGGTGGCCAGGGTGCTGGCAGAGAGCAGGCTCTGCAGCGCCTCCCGCACCGCTTCCACCCGACCCAGGTTTCCGGAGACGATAAAGAAACAAACAAAGGTAGCCAGCAGGCTCACATCCAGCTGCCGCAGCCGCTGCCGGTCTGCCGCAGCCAGGGCCGCCAGCACGATCACCGTCAGCACGCCGTAGGGCAATATACGGAACACCGTCATAAGGCACAGCAAGAACAGCACGCCGTACATCCCCAGCTTCTTGGGGCTCTCGATGGTCTGGGCCGCCATGTTGGGCGTTTCCAGCGCGCCGGGCAGCACCGGCACTGCCGCCACAGTCAATCCCATCAGGCTCACAATGGTCAGCGGCAGCAGCACGGTAAAAAAGTCTCCGGCGGAGAGGCCATAGGCCCCGTAGAGATACAGGTTCTGGGGATTGCCCACGGGGGTCGCCATGCTGCCCAGGTTGGCAGCCATGGTCTGCAGCACCAGTACCGGCACCGCCGAATGGGGACAGTCCAGCTGTTCCAGCAGCAGCAGCGTGAAAGGCACAAAGGTGATGAGGGCCACATCATTTGTCACCAGCATGGAGGTAAAAAAGGGCAACAGCACCAGCGTCACCCCCAGCCGCCGGGGGCCTCCGCAGCGCCGCAGCAATGCCGCAGCCAGCCACCGGAATGCCCCGCAGGACTGGAAGCCCGCCACCACTGCCATCAGGCACAGCAGCAGGCACAGCACCCGCAAATCGATATAGCCCCAGTATGCGCTGTCCGGCGGTACCGCCAGCATGGTCAGCACGGCACACACCGCCGCCACACACAGGACTGTCTCCCGTTTGAAAAAGCTCCGCAGGCGGGCTCTCATAACGCCTCTCCTCCCCGGTCTGAAAAAATCCGGCTACTACCATACCACAGCCTGGATTCTTTTGCAAGATTTTAACAGTCCGGCCAAGGAGAATTTTCCACAATCCGCCTGCGGCATGTGTAAAAATTCCCCCGGATAATCTATCCGGGGGGATTGCTGATCTGTTAAGAGCTCACTCGCCCATGGGCGCACCGCACTGGGGGCAGAACTTGCTGTCGGACTGGGCGCCGCAGATGGGGCAGGTCTTCATCAGCGGGACCTCCACCACCACTTCCGGATCGTCGCTGTCCCAAGAGGGCTTGCTGGCCTCCAGATCGGCGATACGGGCCTTGGAGGCGTTCACCGCTTCCACCAGATCCCGCACAGCGTCGGGGATCTCGCCCTCGTACTCGCTGACGAACCACTCGCCGATGGTGCGGTAGTTCTTATCCATCTCACGCTGCTCGCCGGCAATGGCCACGCTGATCTTGGTCAGCTCCGCGGCATCCTTAGCTTTGTCAGCCGCCACAGAGGCCACGTCCCGGGCCTTATCCGCCGCCACATAGGCTACATCCCGTGCCTTTTTGCCCAGTTCATCAAAAAATGCCATATTGGTTACCCCTTTCATCTTGGTGCAAAGCCGTCTTTTGGTTTCCTGTTATTTCCATTTCCTTCCTCTAATTGCTAACAGTATAGCGTACTTTACCCGGAAACGCAACCGCTTTCCCTGGGAATTTACACATCGTTTTCAATCCAGTTCCGGGCCCGGGAAACCGCCCGGCGCCACTGGGCGCAGTCCGCCGCACACGCATCCGCGTCCCGCTGGGGCAAAAACACGTGCTGGCTGCGGCGCAGGCCCTCCAGCTCCCCAAGATCACGCCACACTCCGGCGCACAGTCCCGCCAGGGCCGCTGCACCGAAGGCGGTGGTCTCCACCTGGGCGGGGCGGTCCACCGGCAGCCGCAGCAGATCCGCTTGTGTCTGCATCATGATATCGCTGACAGAGGCTCCGCCGTCCACCCGCAGGGCAGTGATGGGGCAGGGTGCATCCGCCTGCATAGCCTCCATGAGATCCGCCACCTGATAGGCGATGGAATCCAGTACCGCCCGGGCAATGTGGGCCCGGGTGGTGCCCCGGGTAATGCCCACGATGGTACCTCGGGCGTACATGTCCCAATAGGGGGCGCCAAGGCCCGTGAAAGCAGGTACGATAAAAACGCCCCCTGCATCCGGCACGCTCTCCGCCAGTCGGTCGCATTCCGGCGCACTGGAGATGAGCCCCAGTTCGTCCCGCAGCCACTGGATGGTGCTGCCGGCGTTGAAGACGCTGCCCTCCAGGGCATAGGTGGTGGTTCCTCCCAGGCTCCAGGCTACAGACGTCACCAGCCCCGCGCCTGAGCGCACCGGGGACTCTCCCACGTTCATCAGGGTAAAACAACCGGTGCCGTAGGTGTTTTTGGCCTGGCCCGGGGTGAAGCAGGCCTGTCCGAACAGCGCCGCCGGCTGGTCGCCGGCGCTGCCGCAGATGGGGATGCCCGCAAGATCCTCCAGCCCCGGGATCCCCGGAGCTACCCGGCCGTACTCCCGGCAGTTGGATACCGGTTCCGGCAGCAGCGACATGGGGATCTCCAGCGCCCCACACAGCTCTGCGTCCCACTGGAGGGTGTGGATATTGAAGAGCATCGTGCGGGAGGCGTTGGAGTAGTCCGTCACATGGGCAGCGCCACGGGTGAGGTTCCAGATGAGCCAGGAGTCTACCGTTCCGGCACACAGCTCTCCCCGCTCCGCCCGCTGCCGCAGCCCCGGCACATGATCCAGCATCCAGCGGATCTTGGTTCCGGAGAAATAGGCGTCGATCAGCAGTCCCGTCCGCTCCGTCACCGTCTCCCCCAGGCCGTCGGCCTTCAGCCGGTCGCAGATGCCCGCCGTGCGGCGGCACTGCCAGACGATGGCGTTGTGCACCGGCTCGCCGGTGCGGCGGTCCCAGAGGATGGTGGTCTCCCGCTGGTTGGTGATGCCGATGGCGGCGATCTGCTTGGGGTCGATGTGGGCACTGTCCACCACCTCCGCCAGGGCCCGGCGCTCCGTGGCCCAGATCTCCATGGGATCGTGCTCCACCCAGCCGGGCTGGGGGTAGATCTGCCGGAAGGGATACTGGGCCCGGGCGACGATTTCAGCGGAGCGGTTGAACAAGATGGCGCGGGAGCTGGTGGTACCCTGGTCCAGGGCGACGACAAAACTTTCCATATGCCCTCCTCTGGCATTTTCCGCCAAACTGTGTTATTCTGACAACAAGGCCGTTTCCGCCTGCGGGGCGGCGCGAAAAACGCCCGGTATTTGTTGGGCACCAGTATATCACAAGAAGGCGTGATTTGCCATGACCAGAAATAAATTTAGCTTTCTCTCCTCCGACGCCAAGACCTCCATCCACGGTGAGCTGTGGCTGCCGGAGGGCCCGGTCCGGGCCGTGGTGCAGATTGCCCACGGCGTGTCGGAATACATCCTGCGCTATGAGCCTCTGGCCGCATATCTGACAGAGCGGGGCATCGCCGTGGTGGGCAACGACCACCTGGGCCACGGCTCCTCCGTGGCGCCTGGAGCGCCCCGGCTGTACTTCGGCCCCAAGGGCAGCTGGATGCACGTGGTGGAGGATCTTTACACCCTGCGCTCTCAGGTGGGCCGTCAGGCGCCCGACGTCCCCTGGTTTTTATTGGGTCACTCCATGGGCTCCTTTCTGGCCAGGACCTATCTCATCCGCTACCCCGGCACCGTCTCCGGTGCCGTACTGGTGGGAACGGGACAGATGTCCCCTGCCCTGATCGCCGGCGGCCGGGCCATCGCCGCCCGGGAGGCCCGGCGTGTGGGGGAGACCCACTCCAGCCCCCTGGTGGGACAGCTGGCCTTTGGGGCATACAACAAACGCTTCGCCCCCAACCGCACCGCCTTTGACTGGATCTCCCTGGATCCCGGCAATGTGGACCGGTACTTGGCAGACCCCATGTGCGGAGAAGATCCCTCCACGGGACTGTTCCGGGAAATGCTCTGGGGCATCTCCTACATCACCCGTCCAGCCAACCTGCGCCGGATGAACGCCAACACCCCGGTGCTGTTCCTCTCCGGTGCCATGGATCCCGTAGGGGATTGTGGAAAGGGCGTCCGCCGGGCGTACCGCAGCTTCCAGAAAGCCGGTGTGCGGGATGTATCCATGAAGCTCTATCCGGATCTGCGCCATGAGATCTTCAACGAGGCCTGCCGGGAAGACGTTTACAACGACCTGTACCAGTGGCTCAGCCGCTATCTCGCTGAGAAAGGAGAACCGTGCCCCACATGAATCCCACCCGTACACAGCGCTATTATCACGCGTGTCTGGCCGCCCGGACTGCCGCTTTCGCAGTGGTGCTGGCAGGCGCTCTTTTGGTGCCGGACCGCTTTGACCGGGATCTGGCCGACGGCTTCCGGATCCTCTCCCCCTTGAGCATCCTGTGGCTTTTGCTGATGGTCTCCATGGTCTTCCGGCTCTTTCCCTCCAAAGTGGAGAGCCTGGGCTGCCAGAAAGAGTTTGCCCGGCGCTACCGCCCCACCAACCACGCTGCCCCTCCCCAGGACATCCGGCAGGCCAATCGGGGTGCCTTGATCGTGGCTCTGGTGTGGATCGCGTTCAACGCCGTCTTCTTTCTGGGGCATGCCAAGGGATGGCTTACGGATCGCTTCCTGGTATGTCTGGCAGGATTCTACGGGATGAGCGACATCATCTGCATCCTTTTCTTCTGTCCCTTCCAGTCCTGGATGATGCACAACCGCTGCTGCACCACCTGCCGCATCTATGACTGGGATTATCTGATGCTCTGTACCCCCCTGCTGGCTCTGCAAAACGCCATGGCCCTTTCCGCCTGTCTCCTGGCCGCCGTTATTTTTGTGCGCTGGGAAGTGACGCTTTTGCGCCATCCGGAGCGTTTTTTTGAAGCCAGCAACGACGCCCTCCGCTGTGCCGCCTGCCAGGAACACCTGTGCCAGCAAAAACGGGCACTAGCTGCCCACGGCCGTTCCCGCCGTCCTCATACAGAGCACTGAAACGCCCGGCTAAGGAGTCAGCCGCAGCACTTCCGGATCTCGGGCCAGGTACAAAAGACGGACTGAGACCGCTCCGTCTGCCGCCAAAATCACCAGCGCGGCATAGGTGGCCCAAGGCGGAACCGCCGCCGTCCACTGCCGGGCCAAAGGCTGGAACCAGGGCAGCCATGCCGCCAGCAGCACTCCCCAGGCCAGGGAAAACGGGACACACACCCGTCCCCGCAGGTTTCCCCAGACACCGGAGTAGTCCCAAAACCGGACCCCCAAGAGCCGGTCATAGAGAACATGCACCCCGTACTCCACGGCGGTGGCGGTGAGCCCGCCCCAGAACGCCAGCTCTGCCGGATTGTCCACCAGCTTCTCCGGCAGGGCCAGCACCGCCAGAACCCCCAGCCCATACACCGGGCACAGCGGCAGCAAAAGAAAACACTTTCGGGTCTGCCGGGGTGAGCCGGAGAGGGCCGCAAATCCTTTTTCCAGCAGGTATCCCAAAAAACTATACAGCAGGAATTGCCAAAACCACGCCTGCATCCCATTCCCCCTTCTCCGGCAGTGTGTCCCGCCGGAGATTTTTTCATGCAGCCGATTGCGAAGGCGCCGCTTTCATGCTAGACTAAGCTTCATGGAAGGAGGTGCGCCTGTGGATCAATGGGAAGCACTGCGGCAGGATTGCCTGCGCTGTCAGGGCTGCGCCCTGGCCCAAACCCGCACCAATGTGGTCTTTGGCGACGGTGCCCAGGATGCGGAGATCCTGCTGGTGGGGGAAGGCCCGGGCCAGCATGAGGATGAGCAGGGCATCCCCTTTGTGGGCAAGGCCGGGATGCTGCTGGACGACATGCTGGAGATCATCGGATTGGACCGTACCAAGGTGTATATCGCCAACATCGTCAAGTGCCGTCCCCCGGGGAACCGGGATCCTCTGAACGTGGAACAGGATGCCTGTATCGGTTTCCTGCGGCGGCAGACGGCGCTGCTGCGCCCCAAAATCATCGTCTGCTTAGGCCGTATTGCCGCCAAGGTCATCATCAAGGAAGATTTCAAGATCACTGCCGAACACGGACAGTGGTTTGAACGCAAGGGTGTGCAGATGACCGCCATCTATCACCCAGCGGCACTGCTGCGGGACGTGGGCAAGCGGCCGGAGACCTTTGAAGACCTCAAGTCTATCCAAGCCAAGATCCGGGAGGTCTGCACCCACACGGAGATCTGAAAAGCGGCAGGAGCCGGGAGCATCCCGGCTCCTGCCTTCGCCTTCTATTGTAAACCAATAAATTTATACAGGTTGACATCTTGAGATTTCCATGCTATACTCCCATACAGTTTTCCATGAAAGGAGTATTTTCCATGTCAACCGCCGTCTCCCGCCATCATCTGCGGACGCTGGATCTTGTATATATCGCCCTCTTTGCCGGGCTCATCGCGGTGTGCGCCTGGATTACCGTCCCCGCCCCGGTACCCTTCACCATGCAGACTTTCGGGATCTGCGCAGCCCTCTTTGTTCTGGGAGGCCGGCGGGGCACCTGGGCCGTGGGGGTTTACCTTCTGCTGGGCTTTGTAGGGCTTCCTGTGTTTTCCGGATTTCAGGGCGGGCCCGGAACCCTGCTGGGTACCACCGGCGGTTATATTCTGGGCTTTTTCGCCATGGCGGCAGTGTACTGGCTGATGACTGCCTGGCTGGGAGAAAGGCTCCCGGTCTCCATCCTGGCCATGGTGCTGGGACTGCTGGTCTGTTACATTTTCGGCACCATCTGGTTCATGGTACTCTACGCCCGGAACTCCGGCCCCATCGGTCTTGCCACCGCCCTGGGATGGTGCGTATTCCCCTTTGTGATCCCGGATCTCGCCAAACTGGCTCTGGCGGCGCTGCTGGCCCGCCGGGTCTCCCGGTTCCTGCGATGAAAAAACACCCCGGCCTGCGTCAACAGGCCGGGGTATTTATGTTTCAGGGATCACTGCTGCCCTTTTGACACACCTCCAGATAATACCGGGACTGTTCCAAATCCAAGGACACCTCCGTGATCCCGTTCTCCAGGTCAAAGCCGAAATTCTGCCCCGTGATCCGGATGCCGCCGGTATTCTCCAAGGAGGCATTGGCAGCCGTAAAGGTCAGGTTGGAACCCAGGTCTATCGCCAAATCATAGCCGTACACCTTGGAATTCCCATATCCGTGATCCCGGCTGGCCGGCCGGATCATCTGCGCGGTGACCGTGACGCTGCCCCCCGCCGGAATGGTAACTTCCGCCGCCGTGTACCACACCCGGTTCATCCAGCCTGTCCGGCTCAAAAGGTTCTCCAGATCCTCTCCCGGCCAGCCGGTAAGCTCCATGGCCCGGCCGGGCCCCGGGAAGGAAGCGGTGAGATCCCGGCAAAAGAGGGTATAAAAGTCCTGGAAGGAGCAGATTTGCTTCAGATCCTCCTGCTGTCCGTAAAACGCCAGGGCCAGCGGCTCCAGGATCTCCTCCAGCGTCATCTCCTGCCGGGTGACATCCGCAGTTACTTCCAGATCATCCTGGGGTTCCCGCCCCAGTTTGCTGTACGCCTGTACCGGACCGATCCCCGGATCCTCTCCCAGGAAAATCAGACAGTGGGGCGTATCCTCCCGGTCCTCCGAAATTGGAAATCCGATCTCCATCTCACCGGGCTCATCCTGCGCCAAGGATCCGAAGCCATAAGCCAGCAGGGACGTCCGGTCCGGGTCGATATGGAGGCGGATGCCCGCGCTTGGATTTCCGCTCTCCCCGGCAGTCACCCGGGCATAATCAACTGTATAGACGCTCACCTGCTGGGCCAGCAGGTTCTGCACCGTATCAGGCAGGGGCGAAACGGCCTCTTTGAGATACCCGCCGCCGGAGAGCAGCGCCTCATAGTCCGCCCACTCACTCCCCGAATCCGTCCCGCTTCCGGGAAACACTTGTGTCCGGACAGCGGCACCATCCACAGTCAGGGTAGGCAACGGATACCTCGTCAGATCCAGCAGGGAAACAGCTGCGGGATACAGCACCGTCACCGTCCGGTCCTCGCCGCCGTGGTTGGTGAGCTCCGTCTCATCCGTCACCTGGACGTCCGCAGGTAATGAGGCGGAGGAAGTCTCCTCCATGGGGGGCGCCGCGAACCCGGTAAAATCCCAGGTCATCCGTCGAACGGCATCTACCTGCTCCGCCGGCTCCGCCAGTGTCAGGGGAAGCACCGGCCCGGCGTAGAAATCGAAGACGTCCCCCGAGACATGCTCTTCCCGGCTGGCGGTACCACCCATGGACAATGAGCCGTTTCCCAGCAGCCGAAAGGCGCCCGCCACCACGATTGCCGCGCAGGCCGCCAGAGCCGCCCAGCGTTTCCAATGGATGGGGGGATTCTGTTCCAGCCGCCGCGCTGCATCCTGAGAGGCCGTCAGGTACTGGTCCTCAACCAGGTCCAGCATCCGGTCCAAATCCCGCTCTCTCATACCGCGACCCCCTCCCGCACCAGGTGGGCCCGGAACTTTTTGCGCAGCCGGTGGAGCCGGGCGGTCACCTTGCTCTCAGACCATCCGGTGCGCTTGGCGATGGTTCCCACTGTGTCAAAGTACCAGTAACGCCACAGGAAGAGATTCCGTCCCGTGGCATCCAGCGCCCCCAAAAAGCTGTTGATGATCTGGGCCAGCGCCACCTCCTCCAGGGGCTCCTCGTCAAATACCGCCACTTGGTGCAGCTCCTCCAGGGCCTGGGTAGCATCCACGTTCCGCTTGGCAGCATGGAGATAGTCGCTGCGGTCCAGGGCCACATTTCGGGTAATGCGGCATAAGAAGGCCCGGAACGCCGAGGGCCGCTGGGGCGGTACTGTATTCCACACCCCCAGATAGGCATCGTTGACGCATTCCTCGGCATCCGCGTACACCCGCAGGATATTCCGGGAGATGCGCAGGCACAGCCGCCCGTATTTGGTATCCGTCTCCCGAATGGCGGACTCATCCCGCTGCCAGTACAGCTCCACGATCTGGGCATCTTCCATGCTTTCACCCCTTTTGCGCCTCTCGTCCTTTCCTCTTACCCATATAGACGGAATTCCCGGGGCGCACCTTGCGCTGCCGGAAAAATTTTTAGAAAAAAGCGGAGCAGATGCTCCGCTTTTTAAAAGGTCAGACGCATATCGTACCAGACGGCGCCGCCGTGGGTAGAGGCGGACACCCCCTCGCTGCGGTAGCCGAAGGTCTCGTAGTAGTGTACCAGACGATCCTTGCAGGTGAGAACGCAGCCCTTGCGGCCCTGGGAGCGGGCATCGGCGATCACCTGCCGCATCACTTCTCCCGCCAGGCCCCGGCGGCGGTACTCCGGCAGGGTGTTTACACCGAAGACCATCTGCCAGGCGCCGTGCTCATTATGGAAGGCGGCATCGGCAAACATCTCGTCCCGGATGGTGGGCTCGTCGCTGACCAGACCGTTGATGAAGCTCACCAGGCGGCCGTCCTCCTCCAGCAGCCAGAAGTGGTTGGGGTAGACCGCCAGGCGGGCCGCGAACTCGTCCCGTGTGGCAGCCTCGGCCGCCGGGAAGCAGGCGGCCTCCACCGCCATGACGGCATCCAGATCATCCATGGTAGCAGTGCGGATATGCATGGAAAAACGCTCCTCTTATTTTAAATATTGATAGGCCAGCAGCAGCCGGGCAGTGGAATTGAACATGTTCTCAAACCCATAGGGCTGGTCTGCAGCAAAGCGCAGGGCATCCCGCTCCTGGAGCTGCAGCTGCTCTCCCTGGGCCGTGACCTGCACCGTACCGGAGAGCACCGTGGCGTGGCACACGCAGCCCGGTACCGACACCTCCGGGCAATATTTGCCGCTGATGTACAGATCCAGGAAAAAGGTTTCCTGCCGGGTCACCTCGTCATAGGGGAAGGAAGGCCGCAGCAGCACCTTGCCTCCGTCCAGCCGGGCAGGCTTGTTGTCCAGCTCCCGGCTGAGAAGAAAAGCCTCAAACCCGTCATTCTCCATCAGCACCTGGGCAGGCACCTTCAGCGCTGTGGCGATCTTGCCCAGAATGGCCACAGAGGGATTGGCCTCCCCCCGCTCGATCTGGCCCAGCATGCTGCGGGAGACCCCCGCCAGTTCCGCCGTGCGCTCCATGCTGAGTTTTTTGGTCTTCCGGATGCGCTTGATGTTTTCCGCCACTGCCCGGTTCAGTTCCATCTTCGTCTCTCCTCCGGCAAATCGGCCATTATATTGAAAATTTTCTCTCTTATAGTATCCGAGCCGCAGAATTTTGTCAAGCGTTGTCGATTCAGGCAGAACAAAGCGCGGCGGATTTCCGCCGCGCTTTGTTTGCGTCTGCCTTTATACGTGCCGCCAGCTGGCGCCGCCCTTGGTATCGGTGATCTCAATCCCCTGGGCCTTGAGTTCGTCCCGGATCCGGTCCGCCTCGGCAAAGTTCTTGGCCTTCTTGGCCTCGTAGCGCTGCATCACCAGCGCGTCGATGGCGGGATCCCCCTCTCCGGTGACGGTGTAGTCTCCGCCGGCCGCAGCGGTAGTCTGGGATGCCGTCTGCCGGCGCAGTTCTTCCGCCTTCTCCAGGAGGCGCAGCCCCAGCACCGTATCAAAGCTCCCCAGCAGCGCCAGCTTGGTGGCATCGTTGGTGTCGGCCTTGAGGACATCGTAGAGAGCGGTGATGCCCATGGAGGTGTTGAGATCGTTGTCCATCACCTGGCGGAACTTGGCGGAATACGCCTCCACCACTGCCTGATCCACAGGAGTGCCGTCGTCCTTCAGGGCAGCCACCCGCTTGAGGAGTTTGGTGTAGGCACCCTGGGCATTGTCCAGGTTCTCCCAGGTGAACACCAGGCTCTTGCGGTAGTGGCTCTGGAGGCAGAAGAACCGGTAAGCCAGGGGATCGTAGCCCTTTTCCTCCAGCAGGGAGACCGTCAGGAACTCACCCTTGGACTTGCTCATCTTGCCGTGGGCGGTGTTCAGGTGCAGCACGTGCATCCAGTAATTGCACCAGTGATGCCCCAGATAAGCCTCCGACTGGGCGATCTCGTTGGTGTGGTGGGGGAAGGCGTTGTCGATGCCGCCGCAGTGGATGTCCAGGTCCTCGCCCAGGTGCTTCATGGAGATACCGGAACACTCGATATGCCAGCCGGGATAGCCCACGCCCCAGGGAGAATCCCACTTGAGGGCCTGGTCTTCAAACTTGGACTTGGTGAACCAGAGGACGAAGTCGTTCTTGTTGCGCTTGTTGGTGTCCTCCTCCACGCCCTCCCGGACGCCCACCGCCAGATCATCGGCGTCGTGGTCATTGAAGATATAGTACCGCTCCAGCTTGGAGGTATCGAAATAGATATTGCCGCCGGCGGCATAGGCGTAGCCGGTATCCATCAGTTTGGAGATGATCTTGATATACTCATCGATACAATTTGTTGCGGGCTCCACCACGTCGGGCCGCTTGATGTTGAGCTTACGGCAATCCTCAAAGAAGGCGTCGGTGTAGAACTTGGCGATCTCCATGACGGTCTTGTGCTCCCGATGGGCGCCCTTGAGCATCTTGTCCTCGCCGGTATCGGCATCGGAGGTCAGGTGCCCCACGTCGGTGATGTTCATGACCCGCTTGACGTTGTAGCCCAGGTAACGCAGGTACTTCTCCAACACATCCTCCATGATGTAGGAGCGCAGGTTACCGATGTGGGCGTAGTGATAGACCGTCGGGCCGCAGGTGTACATCTTTACGATGTCCGGGTGGTTGGGAACGAATTCCTCTTTTTTATGGCTGGCGGAGTTATATAAATACATAATCAGGCAGACCTCTCTTTCGCAGAATGTTCATTGGATAATTGTCTGAGCTCTTGCTCCAGTTTTTCGATCCGCTGGGTCAGGGCGCTCATCTCCCGCACCACCGGGTCTTCCATGTGGATCTGATCCACATCGTCCGCATAGTAGACGGGCTTGCCCTGGACCCGGACGATCCGGGCGGGAACGCCCACGGCGGTGCATCCCGGCGGTACCTCCCGCAGCACCACTGCACCGGCGGCAATGCGGGCATTGTCCCCCACCCTGAAGGGGCCCAGCACCCGGGCACCGGAACCTACCAGCACATTATTCCCCAATGTGGGGTGGCGCTTTCCCTGATCCTTGCCGGTGCCCCCCAGGGTAACACCCTGGTAGAGCAGGCAGTCATCACCAATCTCGGCGGTCTCACCGATGACGATGCCCATGCCGTGGTCGATGACCAGGCGGTGGCCGATGGTGGCGCCGGGATGGATCTCGATGCCGGTCCAGAACCGGCTCCACTGGGACACAAACCGGGCCGGCAGGAACAGCCGGTGCTGATAGAGCCAGTGGGCCAGACGGTGGTAGAGGATGGCATGTACGCCGGGATAGAGGAGGAAAACCTCCAGCTTGCTGCGGGCCGCAGGATCGCGGCGCTGGTAGGCGGAAAGCAATCCGCCCAGACGGGTCACTCGTTTTGCCATGAAAAAAACTCCTTGTGTCGGGCCGGGAGAAACAAAAAGCGCCTCCCGTACCACATAGTACGAGAGGCGACGAATCGCGGTTCCACTCTCTTTTATCACTCAAGGAAGCCGTTGACGCAGGCCAGGCGGAGGGCATCCACATCCCCCGCGCTCCCGGGCGCACTTTCCCAGCCGCCGCCGTAGGCACGCTTGCAGCCGGTGACGCGCCCTCTCTGTCCTTTGGTTTATGCCGGTACTCTTCCCGATCATCACGCTATTCAATTTACCTTAGCATATTAGCAGGATTTGTCCCAGGTGTCAAGTCCCCACCCAGGCATGGTGGTTTTTTGCCCGCCCGCTGCCCCGTCCGGTGCCCAAATGCCTGGGCGGCAAGGGAAAGAAGTATCTTGTCAACGGACTGTTGACAAGATGCCCCCGGAAGTCGCTTGTCAAGCACCCAAAGATTTGATATGCTCTTTACAAGGAAAAAGGGGGGATTCCATGGAAGAGCTGAAGGATCGCATCGCTGCGGCGCGCAAGCTGGCGGGACTTACCCAGGAACAGCTGGGGGAACTTCTTGGGGTCACCCGCCAAGCGGTGAGCAAGTGGGAGAGCGGGCAGACGGTGCCGGACGCCGTCACCGTGGCTCGGCTGTGCAAGGCACTGCACGTATCGGCAGACTATGTGCTGCTGGGCAAAGAGCCGGAGGAATCCGACGACCAGACACCCCCCGTCTACACACTGCCGGACACCTGTCCCTGCTGCGGCCGGGCTGTGGAGGGTTCCATCTGCCCCACCTGCGGCTATCCTCTGCCCACGGTACCGCCCCGTGGCCCGCGGTACGCAGTGGTGGCCACCAGCCAATATTACGCCAATGTGCACGCAGAAGAAGAACTGATGCGTTACTGCGGTATGACCCGGGAGAAGGCCCAACAAGCGCAGCAACAGGGATCCTGCGATAAAGTTGTCCTGCGCCGGAATCTCACAGACACCGCCGCCCAGTATCTGACAGCCCATCTGAACCCCTATCTCTTTCCCTGGCTGCGTATTGTGGAAGATCATGATGAGACAGAGGACGTTCTCAAAAACAGCTCTAAAGGGATGGAATTGCCTCCACGGGATTCTATGCAGAGCAGCAACAGCTTTTGGATCGTGGTAGCGGCCGTGGATGTGGTGGTACTCATGATTGCGGCCTTTTTCTATTTCTTTTGATGCGGCATTGGCACCTTCTGCCCCTCAGAAACCTTTTCTCTGCTGCATCCCCTCTTATTTTCAGATGCGCAAAAAGCCGCGGGCATTGCCCGCGGCTTTTTCATCATCCTTTATGCAGAGGCGATGATGTCCTTGTTCTTGGCGAAGTACTCCACACCGGAGTAGAGGGTGGTGAGGGCGATGATCCACACGCAGATGGTATTCACCACGGGCGGGATGGGTAAAAACATCACCACAATGCACACCATGGTGGAGGCGGTCTTCACCTTGCCGGACCAGCCGGCGGCGATGACCCGTCCCTTGTCGGATGCGATCATCCGCAGGCCGCTGACGGCAAACTCCCGGATGATGACGATCAGCAGTGCCCAGGCGGGCATCTGCCCGATCTCCACAAACCACAGCATGGCCGCCGTCACCAGCATCTTGTCCGCCAGGGGATCGGCAAACTTGCCGAAGTCTGTTACCAGATTGTACTTCCGGGCGATCTTGCCGTCCAACATGTCCGTGAGGCTGGCGATGATGAAGATGGACAGGGCCACATAGTTGGCCCCAGGAAAGCCCCAGTACAGCACTACCATGAATATAGGGATCAGGATAATGCGCAAAAGTGTTAGTTTATTGGGCAAATTCATGGCTTATCCCTCCATCTCTCCGGTGAGTTCGCCGTCCATGGTGCCGGTGAGACGGACGGTGACAAAGGTACCGGGCTCCACATCACCCTCCGCGGTGAAGTAGATGCGCCCGTCGATATCCGGAGACTCGGCATAGCTGCGGCCGAAGTACATCTGAGCCTGTCCATCAAAACCCTCGCACAGGACTTCCCGCTCCGCGCCCAGAATGGACTCGTTATAGGCGTCGATGATGTCGGACTGCACGTCCACCACCAGCTCCGCCCGGCGCTTGGCCTCATCCATGTCCACATGGTCCATCTGGGCCGCCCGGGTGCCCTCCTCCGGAGAGAATGGGAACACGCCTGCCCGCTCGATGCGGACCTGACGCAAAAATTCGCACAGCTCCGTAAGCTCTGTCTCTCCCTCGCCGGGCAGGCCGGTAATGAGGCTGGTACGCAGCACCAGACCCGGGATCCGCGCCCGAAGCTTTGCAAAGAGGTCCAGCAGCTCCGCCTTGGTATCCCGGCGGTTCATGGCCTTGAGAATGCCGTCATTGCAGTGCTGGATGGGGATATCCAGATAGGGCAGGATCTTGGGCTCTGCGGCGATGGTGTCGATAAGCTCTTCCGTGATCTCGTCGGGATAGAGATAGTGGAGACGGATCCAGTGGAAGTCCAGCTTGGCAAGTTCCCGCAGCAGCGCCGCAAGCTGATGCTCGCCGTTCAGGTCCGTACCGTAGCGGGTAATGTCCTGGGCGATCACCAGCAGTTCCTTCACCCCGGCGGACGCCAGTTCCTCAGCCTCCCGCAGCAGATCCTCCATGGGACGGCTGCGGTATTTGCCCCGCAGGGAGGGAATCACACAGTAGGCGCAGTGGTTGTCGCAGCCCTCTGCAATGCGCAGATAAGCATACCAGGGAGGCGTGGAAAGGATGCGGGGCCCTCCCTGTTCCGCCGTGTGGATATTACCCATATGGCAGGGCCGCATGCCGCCGGTCATGACCTCATCGATGGCGGCGGCAATATCGCCGTAGCTGCCGGTACCCAGAACGCCGTCCACTTCCGGCAGCTCCGACAACACGTCGGCCTTGTAGCGCTGTGCCATGCAGCCGGTCACCAGGATCTTTTTCAGTTTCCCGGCTTTTTTCAGTTCCGCCATCTCCAAAATGTTATCAATGGCCTCCTCACAGGCGGAAGCCAAAAAGCCGCAGGTGTTCACCACCGCCACATCAGCCCCCTCGGGAGCGGCCACGATGGTGTGCCCTGCCGCCTGGACGGCGGCCATCATCTGCTCGCAGTTCACCTGGTTTTTGGCACAGCCCAGGGAAATAAATGCAATTTGATAGGACAAGGTGTTCTCCTCCATATCGTTTTCCATCTCTCTCATTCCTCCGGGACTTCCGTTCCCAGACGACTCAATCCCGCCCGGATATCCGGCCAGGCAAAGCCCCGGCGGGCCAGGGCATCGCAAAGGCGCTTTTTCTCCCTCTCATCCGGCATTCTTCCCCGGAGCTTGGACGATAAAAAGCGGTCGATCTGTCCGGCGGGATCCGGCAGCGTATCCAGAGCGTCGTCCCACAGCTCCCGGGGTACGCCCTTTTCGTAGAGCTTCTCCCGCACCCGCTGGGGACCGTATCCCAGATCGGCACAGTGCCGGGCCAGAAGGGCGGCGTACTCCGCGTCGTTGATGGCGCCGATGGCTTCCAGCCACTCGGCGGCGTAGCGGGCCTCCGCCTCGCTGGCCCCCTTGTCCCGGAGCTTGCGCTCCAGGTCCCGGCGGGACATGGCCCGCTTGCCGATGAGGTCCGCGGCGGCGGCCCGGGTATTGGACACTCCCGCCGCCTCTTTGAGCTTACGCAAAGAGGCCTCGTCCAGTTCATCCCCGGAGCGCAGACCAAAGTCCAGCAGCTCCTGCTGCGTGATCTTCAGGCAGGCGCCGTCCTCCAGGAACACCAGTACCCGGTCTTTCTTGTGCCGGGAGGCCTCCACGCGGTCAATTCTCATCGTTGAAATCGTCGGCGGTCACATCCACCGCGCGTCCGGCGGCTTTGGCCGCGATCCGGGCCTGGTTGCTCATGAGCTTGTCGAAGTTGCGGCGGATGTCCGCCTCCAGCTTCTCCGCCACCTCCGGATTCTCCTGGAGGTATTTCTTGGCGGCATCCCGGCCCTGGCCAATGCGCACCTCGCCCATGGAGAACCAGGAGCCGGCCTTCTGCACCAAATCCAGCTTCACGCCCAGATCCACCAGCTCGCCATAGCGGGAGATGCCCTCGCCGTACATGATATCGAACTCCGCCTCCCGGAAAGGGGGCGCCATCTTGTTTTTCACCACTTTGGCCCGGGTGCGGTTACCGATGATCTCGCTGCCGTTTTTCAGAGCCTCGATCCGGCGCACGTCGATACGCACGGAGGAGTAGAACTTCAATGCCCGGCCGCCGGTGGTAACCTCGGGGTTGCCGTACATGACGCCCACCTTTTCACGCAGCTGATTGATGAAGATCACCACGCAGTTGGTCTTACCGATGGCGCCGGTGAGCTTGCGCAGGGCCTGGCTCATAAGCCGGGCCTGGAGGCCCACATAGCTGTCGCCCATCTCGCCCTCGATCTCCGCCCGGGGCACCAGGGCCGCCACGGAGTCCACCACCACCACGTCGATGGCGCCGGAGCGCACCAGGGCCTCTGTGATCTCCAGGGCCTGCTCACCGGTATCCGGCTGGGAGATGAGAAGATCGTCAATCTTGACCCCCAGAGCCCGGGCGTAGGTGGGATCCAATGCGTGCTCGGCATCCACGAAAGCGGCCTCGCCGCCCCGCTTCTGAGCCTCCGCCACAATATGCAGGGCCAGGGTGGTCTTACCGGAGGACTCCGGTCCGTATATCTCCACGATCCGCCCCTTGGGGACGCCGCCGATGCCCAGGGCCACATCCAGGGCCAGGGAGCCCGTGGGGATATAGTCCACATTCAGCTCCGCCCGGTCACCCAGGCGCATGATGGAGCCCTTGCCGTACATCTTCTCGATCTGGGCCATGGCGGTGTCGATGGCCTTTTTCTTATCGTCCGCCGGAGCCGCCGTGGGCAGGGGCGCTTTCTCTCTCGCCATTCTATCTTCCTCCTGATCTGTGTAAATACATCAATGAAATTCAGGCGGTCATACCTCCGCGCACAGGGTGCCGAATACCACCCGGGGGATCTCATGGAGGTCCTTGACCACCTGGATATCCCCAAAGCCCTGGGCGCGCATGATGCGCAGCACGCTGTCCGCCTGGCCGATGCCTACCTCAAAATAGAGCCGGCCGCCGATATTCAGGGCATCTTTCCACTTTTCAGAGATATCCCGGTAGAAATCCAGGCCGTCCTCTCCGCCGTCCAGGGCCAGGTGGGGCTCGTAATCCTTCACCGACACATCCAGCCCGTCAATGTCTGCTCGGGGAATATAGGGGGGATTGCAGACGATGCACTGAAAATCCCCCAGGGCCTTTTCCGGCTTGTCCCGGGCATCTGCCTGCATGGGCACCACCCGGCCGGAGAGTCCGTTGCGCCGGATGTTCTGCCGGCAGATTTTCAGCGCCCCGTCGGACCACTCTCCCAGTACCACCCGGGTCTGCGGCACCTGGGAGGCGATGGCCAGGCCCACGCAGCCGCTGCCGGCGCAAAGGTCCAGCGCCCGGCACTCCCCCTGGGTGCGCAGATAGTTGATAGCCTGCTCCGCCAGGACCTCCGTATCGGGACGGGGGATCAGCACCTCCCGGGAAATATCCAGGGGCAGGCCGTAGAACTCCCACTCCCCGATGAGGTAGGCCACCGGCTCCCCTGCCAGGTGGCGGTCCACCAGATCCCGGACCCGGCGCTCCAGCTCCGGGGAGGCATACAGCCCGCCGTCTCGCTGGAGCTGCTCCCGGCTCTTTCCGGTGCCGAAGCACACCAGCTCCCGTGCCTCCAGGGTAGCAGCCTCGATGCCGGCCCCACGCAGCTGGCGGCGGATATCCAAATACAAGTTGTTATATGTGATTGCCATGATTCCGCTCCATCATCAAAAATACACACATATGCCCGGTCACCAGGCGTCTTTGCCCTTTTCCTCCGGCAGCACCAGCTCCAGCGAGCGGATAGCGCACTCGATCATGGAATCGTCAGGCTCGTTGGTGGTGAAATTCTGCATCCAGAGGCCCGGAGCTGTGAGGATCTTGGCCAGGCCGTTGTCCTGGACGTGGCGGCCCACCCAGCGGTTAAACTCGTAGGTGACGCCTACCACCAGCGGCAGCAGCAGCAAGTGGACGGCGGTACGCAGCCAGACATTGGTAATGGGCCAGATGCCGAACACCACGCTGGAAAAGAGGATGGACACGAAAATCACCACGAACAAGAAGCTGGTGCCGCACCGGGGATGGTGCCGGGGCTGGATCCGGACATTCTCCACCGTCAGCGGCAGCCCCGCCTCGTAGCAGAAGATGGTCTTGTGCTCTGCCCCATGGTATTGGAATACCCGGTAGATATCCTTCTGCTTGGAGCAGAAGATCAGGTACAATAAAAAGATGGCGATTTTCAGCAGGCCCTCCAGGAGGTTGCGGCCCCACAGGGGAAAGCCCGGGAAAAAGTGCAGCAGCCCTCCGGTGAGGAAGGTAGGCAGCACCATGAACAAAAAGATGGACAGCCCTACACCCAGCACCACCGCCAGCGTCACGATGGCGCTCTCCAGCTTTTTGCTGGAGAGGTGCTTTTCCAGCCACTGTTCAAATTTAGAGGGCTGGGCTGCCTCCTCATCGGGGTAAAAATCCGCTGAGTACATCAGTGCCTTCACGCCATGAACCATGGAGTCCAGAAAGTTGACGGTACCGCGGATCAGGGGAACACCCAGGATGGGATAGCGGTCCCGCACGAATTTCAGCGGTTCCACCTTCTCCACCAACTCACCCTCCTGATTGCGAACCACGATCGCCTCTTTTTCCGGGCCCCGCATCAGGATGCCTTCAATGAGCGCCTGCCCGCCGATGCTGGTGCGGAAGGCGCAGGATCGATTCTCTTCTTTGTTTTGTGCCATGGGGATTCCTTTCTATTGGCTAGATTCTATCACAGTCTGCGGCAGATTGCAAACATTTGTTCTAGTTTTATACATGTTCCTTCAAGGGCAGGCGGATGGTGACCACCGCGCCGCCGCCCTCGGCGTTGCCGATGGTGAAAGTGCCCCCGTGGAGGCCCACGATCTCGTCGCACACCGCCAGGCCGATGCCGCTGCCCCGGGCCTTGGAGGAGCCTTTATAGAACTTCTGCTTGACGAAGGGCAGCTCCGCCTCCGGGATGCCGGGACCGTAATCCCGCACCCGGACCACTGCCTCCTCCCCCTCCCGGCAGACAGAGACGTCGATGCGCTTGCCGGCACCGCCGTGCTTGGCGGCATTGTCCATGACGTTGCAGAACACCTGCTTAAGCCGTTCCGGATCGCCGGGGATAATGGGAAGCTCCTCATCTCCGTCGTTGTAGGTCAGCTCAATTCCCTCCTGCCGGAACAGCTCCCGGTAGGTGAAGATGGAATCCTCCAACTCCGCCTGGAGATCCACCTGCTCGATCCGCAAGGTAAAGCGCCCGTCCTCCATCTTGGAGAATTCCAGCAGCTCTTCCACCATGGTAGACAGACGCCGGGATTCGTTGAGGATGATGCGGATGCCCCGGCGCATCTGCACAGGGTCTCCGGTGGTGTCCTCCAGGATCGTCTCACCCCAGCCGTTGATGGCGGTAAGCGGCGTGCGCAGCTCATGGGAGACGGAGGAGATGAATTCCGTCTTCATCTTCTCATTGCGGCCGATTTTCAGGGACATATCATTGATGTTGTCCACCAATTCTCCCAATTCGTCGGTGTACTTGTTTTCGATCTGGAATCCGTAGCTGCCGGCCGTGATGCGTTTGACCGCCTCGGACACCACGGCTACCGGCTCCACCACGTTGTTGATGAACAGTAGATTGGAAATGAAAACCAGTGCCATGCACAAAAGGGCAATGGCCAGCACCGCCAGCACCGCCAGCAGGATCTGCCGGTCCGCCGCCTGCAGCGACGTCACCACCCGTACCACACCGGCCACCCGGCCGTCACTGGAGGAGAGAGGATAGGAGACGGAAAGGATCTTCTCCCCGGTATCCGGATCCTGGCCCTGGAAGGAGGCCAAATCCTGCTGGGTGATGGCTCTGGTAATATCGTCCGTCCCCGGGGCGCTGCCCGCCCGCAGGCCGGAGGTGGACACGATGATGTGTCCGCTGGTATTGATGAACTGCAGCTCCATGCAGTCCCGGTCCTCGAATGTTTTCGTGGCCTGTTCGGCGTTACGGTAATACTCGTTGAAGCCGTTATTCATGAAATACTCATTGAAGGAGGTAGCCAACGCCTGGACCTGCTGCGCCATGCCGTCCTCCATGGAGCGGTAATAGTAATTGGAGATGCCGGCGGAAAACAGCGTCACGATCAGCGCCAGCAGGATCAATACCGGCAAAATGGTGTTGACCAGCCACCGCTGCCGCAGGCCGCGGATCTGCAGCGCTTTCCAGTTGCCGTTTCTCTCTTCCGCCATTTCAGCACACTCCTTTCCTCAATGGATCATCCCGGGCATGGCCCGGAGAGGCTCAAAAGCCACACTTGTAGCCGTAGCCCCACACCGTTGTGATATACGTGGGGTTTTGCCTTCCCATGGAGTTCCACTCCATGGGAGCCCTTTTTCCTTGCGCGGCGGAAGTCAATCCCGCCTGGCGCCAAGGGCTTCGCCTGGGGCGATGCCGCTTGCACGCGTTTTCCGCGCCCCGCTCTGCGGGGCCCCGACAATGTGCCGATACTCCCTGCGGCTCAAAAGCCCCACTTGTAGCCGTAGCCCCACACCGTTGTGATATACGTGGGGTTTTGTCTTCCCATGGAGTTCCACTCCATGGGAGCCCTTTTTCCTTGCGCGGCGGGAGTCAATCCCGCCTGGCGCCAAGGGCATCGCCCGGGGCGATGCCGCTTGCACGCGTTTTCCGCGCCCCGCTTTGCGGGGCCCCGACAATGTGCCGATACTCCCTGCGGTTCAAAAGCCCCACTTGTAGCCGTAGCCCCACACCGTTGTGATATACGTGGGGTTTTGCACATTGTCCTCGATCTTCAGCCGCAGGCGCCGGATGTTCACATCCACGATCTTCAGCTCGCCGAAGTAGTCCCGGCCCCAGACCATGTCCAAAATCTCCTCCCGGGAGAGAGCCCGGCCGGGGTTCTCCATAAACACCTTCATGATGGAATACTCCACCTGGGTGAGCTTGATACGCTGGCCGTTCTTCTCCAGAGTGCGGTTGCGGGTATTGAGCAGGAAGGGGTCCTGCCGGATCTCTCCGGTCTGGGCGGAGACATCTCCCCCGGCCCGGCGGAACAGCGCGTCCACCCGGGCGGTCAGCTCCGCAGGGGAGAAGGGCTTTGTCACATAGTCGTCGGCACCGGTCATCAATCCCGTCACCTTGTCCATCTCCTGGGAGCGGGCGGTCAGCATAATGATGCCGATCTGTGTGTTGGTGACCCGGATCCGGCGGCAGACCTCAAAGCCGTCGATTCCGGGCAGCATGATGTCCAGCAGCGCCACCTTGGTATCCGGATTCTCCTTGAGCCGCTCCAATGCCTCCTCGCCGGTCTCTGCCTCGATGACGTCATATCCGGCCCGGCGCAGGTTAATGACAATGAAACTGCGGATGCTGGCCTCGTCTTCCAAAACCAAAACCTTTTTCATAGCAGGCATTCCTTTCTGTAAGATACACGCTTTTTCCGCGTGCCGTCAGTAGTCGCTGGTGAGCCACTCCGTGTCGATGAGGCTGAAGGCCTCCCGCACATCGTCCTCCGTCACGCCGTATTTCCAGGAACTGTTGGCCTCCAGCAGCTCCGCCGTGTAAATGGTCTTTGCCTGGCGGCTGAGGATGAAGCGTCCGCTGCGGGCGGCCTTGCTCTCCCGGCCGCTGCCGGTGATGGCGGTAATGCGCAAAAATTCCTGGGGGGAACCATCCTCATCCTGATAGAGGAACGTGACCACAGCCTCGTCACTGCTGACGCTGCGGTGTACCAGGACCCGATCCTCCCAGTCCTCCGGGATCTGCAGATACCAGCCGTCTTCCGTATTGTGACAGGTGGTCTCCACCACGGCGTACCCGCCGC
>UMIY01044809.1_pt1 | contig 36310 bp, 24 predicted proteins | sample 1965921 | NCBI WGS metagenome assembly UMIY01 (sample SAMEA4836134, study PRJEB28245) | human gut metagenome | biome: gut microbiome; material: fecal sample | place: Denmark | collected 2008
TGTCCTTCGTCCTCGCGGACATCCCCGGCATCATCGAGGGCGCGAGCGACGGCGCGGGCCTCGGCCATGACTTCCTGCGCCACATCGACCGCTGCCGCCTGCTCATCCACCTCGTGGACGTCTCGGGCAGCGAGGGCCGCGACCCGGTGGAGGACTTCGAGGCAATAAACGCCGAGCTGGCGCAGTACAACGCCGACCTCGCCTCCAGGCCCCAGCTCGTGGCCGCCAACAAGTGCGACCTGCTCGAGCCGGGCAGCGACAACCTTGAGCGCCTGCGCGCGCACGTCGAGGCCAAGGGCCTGAAGCTCTTTGAGCTCTCCGCGGCCTCCACCCAGGGCACGCGCGAGCTGATGCGCGCCGCCGCCGGCGAACTGGCACACCTGCCGCCCGTCACGGTGTATGAGCCGGACTACGTCCCGCCCGAGCCGGAGATCGGTACGGCGGACGATGTGCAGATACGGCGCGACGGCGACGTGTGGATAGTCGAGGGCGACTGGCTGGCAAAGCTGGTGGCGACGGTGAACTTCTCCGACTACGAAAGCCGCATGTACTTCGACCGCTGCCTGCGCAGCGCCGGAATTTTCGACCGCATGGAGGCCATGGGCGTCCAGAACGGCGACACGGTGTCCATCTACGACATCGAGTTTGAATATCAGGACTAAGCAAAAAGCCGCCCGATACCGGGCGGCTTTCCGCTTTTTTTGAAGCTTTCGCTTACTTCATGCCGTTCTCGTAGGCCTCGATCATCTTCTTGACCATCTGGCCGCCGACGCTGCCGGCCTGGCGGCTCGTGAGGTCGCCGTTGTAGCCCTGCTTCAGGTTGACGCCGACCTCCTTTGCCGTTTTTTCACCTCAAAGCTTCTGCTTCAAGCCCCTTTGGACAGTTCCTTTGTATCCACTTCCCTTTCTGGGCTTTCGTCAAGCGTTCCTATAAAGCGGTAATATATCTTTATGCTCTGCCTGTAGCTCTGTTTATGGCTCGTCACGCGCTTGCCTTCGGGCAGGAGCTTCGGGCCTATCTCGATGCGCTCTATAAAGGTGTGGAGGATGTCCCGGTCCAGCTTCTCGATATGCGTGTACTTCTTCGCAAGCTCGAAGAACTCCGTGTAGGCGTCCCGCACTTTTTCTGATTCCAAACGGCCGGATTTGAGCTCCGCCGACCTGCGGTTCAGCTCCTTCATCTCGTCCGAGAGCTTCCTTGCCATGTTCTCAAGCTGCGTGTCGCTCAGGATGCCGGAGGCGTTGTCGCGGTACATCCTCTCCAGCATACGGCTTGAGTTTTCAAGCTGCTTTTCAATAAGTCTCAGCTGCTTCGGCACATCCGCCTCGCCGGAGAGCTCCCGGGCGCGCTCTACGGCCTGGCGCGTTATCTCCTCCGTCTCCTCCACGCTGAACCTTATCAGCTTTTCCAGGTCACGCCGGACTATCTCCACGAGGTCGTCATAACGTATCCTTGCGCCAGCCTCGCAGCGGTGCGTCGATCGCGATGAGAGGTTGTTGCACACGAGGTACCAGTATTTCTCCCGCTCGCCCTTGTACACCGAGCCGCCGGAGCACATCGCAGCGCCGCAGCTGGCGCAGTAGGCCACGCCGCCGAAGATGCTGTGGCGAAAGGCCGGATTCGCGGCATTGGACTTCGTGTTCTCGCCGAGATAGTGCTCGGCAAGCTCGAACTGCTCGGGGCTGACGAGCGCCTCGTGTGTGTTCTCGGTGACAAACCAGTCCTCCTCCGGCACTTGCAGCTTCTTCTTCGACTTGACGCTGACCTTGCGGCTGCGGCCCAGAATCGTGTGGCCCAGGTAGACGCGGTTGCGCAGGATTCGCTTCACGGTGGTATAGTTCCAGGCGTCCGAGACGTGGGCCGCGCCGCGCTCCGTGAACTCGTCGCGACACTCCACGCGGTATTTAAGCGGGGGCATTACCCCCTCCATCGTCAGCCTTGCGGCTATTGAGCGCGTGGACTCCCCTGCCGCCGCCAGGGCGAAGATGCGCTGCACCACCGGCGCGGTGTTCTCGTCGGGTACGAGCTGGTCAGTGGTGTTGCGGGCCTTTTTATAGCCATACGGCGGGCAGGCGGCGTATTTGCCGTTCCTGCGCTTGTTGTCGAGCACCGCCCGGACCTTGCGCGAGGTATCGCGTAGGTAGACGTCGTTCATGGCGAACTGGAACGGGGCCATCATGTTGTCGCCAGTGGAGTCGAAATTGTCCTGCGGCGCTATATAGCGGATGCCGTTCTCGGGGAAAAATCGCTCGGCGTAGTAGCTCGACTCGGACATATCCCTGCCGAGCCGGGACAGGTCCTTGGTGACTACCGTATTTGCCTGGCCGGTACTCAGGTGCCGGAGCATGGCCTGGAATCCAGGCCGGTCAAAGTTGCCTCCTGAGAAGCCGTCGTCCACGAACTCGCGGACTATGATAATACCGCGGCTGCGGCAGTAGCTCTCGACTATCTCCCTTTGGTTCATTATACTTGTAGACTCGCCGCGCTTTTTCTCCTCATCTGAGAGCCGGTAATAGGTGTCGGCAAGTCTGAGCTGGGTCCCCAACAGCTTTCCTCCTTTCCGGATAGGGACCGCCCGTACATGGCGATATTATACCACCGGCCTGTCCGGGCGGTCAAAGCTGTGGATCATTCCAGCAGAGGCAACGATTTCCTCCACCACGGCCTGTTTCGCAGTCCTGTGACCCGTGAACACCCGCTCGACGACGTAAATCGCACCGCCGAGCTCATGCAGGCAGCTGTCCTCATACACGGTGTTTGCGGGATTGGCTACATTTCTTGGCCTTCTCGCCGCGCTGTGCTGCATACGCTTCACCTCCATGCTTCAAGTGTTCCCGCTTTTGCTGTCAGGTAGTACTCTCCTACTCAGACATAGCGATTCAGATTTACTGTTTGCCCGCCGTATTTGCCACGCGCCCCGGCGGTATGGGGATACAGCGAGCCGCCTCTGGCGAGGCCGTCATAGCTCCACAGTGCCGATTGCCGTACACCGCAGGGCTGCCCCCAAGTCCTCGGGAGCGCGTGAGCAAGTACCTTTATCCCCCGCGATTTCATTGCGAAGCGGCTTGCCAAAGCCGTTTTTGGGGCCGCGTTCATCGCTCAGGCTCACGCCGTCATCGCGCCGCGCCCCACGTCGCTGACCGTCTCCAGTCACGCGGGATCTGTGCTCGCTGTACCGTGTATTCAGTTGTCCAAGGCTGTCAAAATAAGTGCCTCTATATATCCCGTTTTTTAGCCCGATTTTTACAGGGTGTTTTATGTCGAATAAAATTGTTTACAGAAAATTCACAATTTTGCTGCTGACTACCGTCCCTATTATGTGCATTAGATTTGGATTGACATTTGTTGTTTGCCTTGTCACGGGCAGCGTCATAGGTCTTCAGATGTGTACTGAATTTAATGGACTTGAGCCGCTTCATCGCGTAACGAATGGAGTCGACAACCGCTGTAACGCTCACTCCTTCACTTGAGGCAATCTCTGCAAGTTCATATTCGCAAGCAAATCTCTGCCACAATCTTCGGAACTGCGTGTCTGTAAGTATTGATCGTATTATGGAAATAATCTCTCCCTTTTTTAGCTTCTCTGATCCTTTGAGTTCAGCGGACAGCCAGTCGCTATATTCATGTCTGTCGAGAAGATGATCTAATTCAAACGAATACCGCCTATCATTAAATGCTCGTTCTCGAAGTGCTGCATTTCTATAGTCTTCATCGGACCACGCCTTCCACTTTTGAAACTCCTCGTCGCTGTCGAAGTGCTCGCGTGTGAGGCGCACATTTTCGCCTGTTACACTGCGGCATACTATGGCCTCGGGGTCAGTTTTGTTTACTGCGTAGTCGCATCTATTACTGAGCATATAAAAAGCCTCCATTGCCTTTGACTTAAATCTCAAGTATGCTTAGGAGGTGCCCGTTGAAACGCAAATACACAGGCAGCGTTGTTTCCGCCTAATCGTATATTAGACTGTCGGAATAAACTTACCGTTATAAATCATGACGTATGTTGCGCTTATGTATACGATTTTGCATGTTATCGCGGTTTAACCAATGCAATTATGCTTTGCTCTATCAACAGCAAAATTGTTATAGATCAGCGGTACAGCAGGCCATTAGAAGAAAGGCGCGGACACCCATGAGGTTGTCCGCGCCTTTGTAGTTAAATTATATCTTATCCGATAGAATGCCGCTCGCGCTGCTATGTCGTTTCTGCCAACAACAGCTCCTCAAGCATTTTTATTCCTGCCGTGGGGAAATCAAGATTCTGCACATACCTCCCGATCTCAGTCTTTGTCATTGTTTTAAGCCGCTCCCACTCCCTTTCCTTGTACATGTTGTCCTGCGGAAGTCTGATCAGGAGTTGAAGGAGCTCACGCTCGAAGCGCTCTCTCGGCGTCTCCGGCTTCCGGTGAAGCTCCAATGCTGCATTTTCTCCCGAATGGAGTGCGAACTCCGCTCTCAGGCCTCCGCAGCGGCGAGTTCTCACGGGCCGCCGCTCCCCACAAACATGCATTATAAGTTCCCCGGAGAATATCCCCTCGAACCTCAGTTCGAAGCTGCGTCCGGTATCCCACTTCCCCGGCGGCATGGATATCTCCAGACTGAGTCTGCCCTCTTCCTCCATGCTCTGAGTGAAAACCGTAACGTACGGCTCTTTCGGGCTGCCCTCAAACAGCTGGAAGGCCCCGTTTCCCGGGAAAACGCGCACGAGCAGTTTTTCCGGCTCCGTGCAGCGGCTGTCGGGCTCAGCGTCGAGCGTAAGCACGGTTCCAGCTTTTGCAAGGGCAGGTATGCTGCCCATATCCCGGAGCATATGCAGTCTCCGTCCGCCGTCGTAGACCAGGCCCGTAAAGATATCCGTCCACCGGCCCTCCGGCAGCCATACATCTGTTTCTCCCATGCCAAGGCTCTCCGAATGCGCGGTAATCGGCGCTACCAGAATATCCTCACCGAACATATACTGCCCATCTGCCTCATACGCCTCCGGCTTGTCTGGATAAAGGTGATACATGGGGCTGACAAGCTGGCCGCCTTCCCGCTCTCCCAGGCAGGCGTAGGTATATATGTATGGGATCAGCATATGCCTGAGCCTGAACCACTTTGCCGCGATCTCTCTCGCTCCTGACGAAAGTGTCCAGGGCTCCTTTGAAACTGTGAGAGCTGGGCAACAGTGTATTCTGTTTATTGGGCTGAACACACCGAATTGCAGCCAGCGAAGATAAAGTTCGTCATCGCGTTCGCCGCGGTGATGGCCGCCTATGTCGTGGCTCCACCAGCCAAAGCCCACGTTGGAGGCATTTGCCGTAAAGTACGGCATATATCTCAGGAATTCCCAGTCCATATGCGTATCACCGCTGAAGCCGACGGGATACCTGTGAGCGCCGGGACCGCAGTAGCGCGAGAGTATAAGTCCCACGCCCGTTCTGTGCTCGCTGTCGAGCCAGTGGTAGTGGTTGAGCGCCCAGAGCGGGTCCAGGTCATTCTGGCCGATCTTGTCGCCCTGCTGCCAATCCACCCACCAGAAGTCCACGCCCTCGTCCTCGAGCGGGTGATGCAGGATATCGAGATAGCTGTTTACAAAGTCCGCGTCCTGTATGGCAAAGGGAATGTGCAGCTTTGTTTCGGGGTCCAGGCCGAGGCTCAGCGCCATGTCGGCGTAGGGCTTTTCATACCAGCGGACTCCAAGCGCCGGGTGCAGGTTCAAGCTTGTCCTGCGGCCCTGTCGGTGGAGCTCCTTCAGGAGGGCGACGTGGTCCGGATACAGCTTCTCGTTCCATGTATATCCCGTCCAGCCGTCCGTTCCGCCGTATTCGTCCCCGTCCAGGCCCTTTTCCCGGCTGCCGAATTCGCCTTCTATGTCCACATAGTGCCAGTCCATGTCTATCACGGCTACGGAGATGGGTATGCCCTCGTCGTCAAAACGCTCCATGAGCTCGAGGTATTCGTCCTGGGTGTACGGCCAGTAGCGGCTCCACCAGTTTCCCAGTGCCCAACGCGGTACGGCCGGAGGATAGCCGCTGATGTCGTACAGTGCGCGAACTGCCGCAGGGTAGTCGTGCCCATAGGCAAAGACATAAAAGTCCTCCGTTCCGCTGCGGCGCGGCATCAGCCAGCCATCGTCGCAAAGCAGCAGGCTTGACGAGTCGTCCAGCACCGCGACGCCGCTCAGCGAGCACACGCCGGCGCTCAGAGGTATGTGCTCCTTGTCATAGCGGTTCACCTGAGGCAAAATTCTCAGGTGTTCGCCGTTGGTGTCAAGCGTTCTGAATGTGCCGAGCAGGTTCCCACCGTTGTCCAGGGCGGCGGAGCTGCCGTCCGGGAAGATCACCCTGCCCTCCCGGGGCCTCTCCGGCTCAAGCGTCAGCCTGACGGCGCCCGTATCAAGCTCAAGTCCGTTTTTCGTCTCCCTGAGTTCGAATACCCTTGCCGGCATATCTCTATACCAGGCAAGCTGGCTGGCCTCGTCCGTGAAAACGCCGTCCGGGGACGTCTCGATGCGGAAAAGCCTGTCTGCCAGTACCGTTATTCTAAGTCCACCGCGGGTCACGATGTTTTCACTTTTAGCCCTCGGCCTGAGCCGCGGCACGAGATGGTCGTGAAGCATATTTCCTCCATTCCGTCGCTGCCGCTCAAGCGGCGAAGCAGCGCACCGAATATTCATATGGAACAGCCAGTTTTGTGTATTCATCCGTAAGCTTCAACGTATAGTGCTCCCCTGAGACGTAATCGAACCAATCATACTCCGAACCGTCCGCAAAGGACCAGAATTCCAGATCAGAATAGCCCTCGGTATCGTTTCCCACATAGCTCCCGAGCTTCCCGTCCACTGTGTTCAGAGGTATCACGGAGCCGGCCCTGACGAACACGGGTATCTCGTCGAGCTCGCACTCGAACATGTGGGTCCCGGGCTCATATCGTTCCCCGTCAAAGAAGCCGTACCACTCCCCTTCGGGAAGATACACCTCCACCCTGCCGCTCGATGTCTCCGTCAACGGGGCGACCAGCAGGCTGCGGCCCAGCATATACTGGTACTCATACTCCGCCGCCTCGCCGTCCTCTGGGAACTCATAGGCCATGCTCCGCATGAGCGGCTCGCCGCTCTCGCTTGAATATGCCGCCTCGGAGTAGATGTACGGCAAAAGGTTCATTCTGAGGTTTGCGTAGTACTTGTACACCTCAAGGCAGGTGTCGCTGCCCTTGCGCTCGGCCATGTTCCATGGCGTGCGGGCCACACTTGGGCTGGGGTCTCCGCTGGTCTCCGAGTGCAGCTGCATCACTGGGGAAAAGGCCGCCTGGGCTGCGCTGCGGCAATAGAGCTCCGTTGTGGGCACATCTCCGCTGAAGCCCGCAATATCCCAGGCTACGAAGGGTATGCCGGACATGGACGCGCTCTGGGCGGCGATTATAGCCGATTTGAAGGCCTTTTCATCCGACAGCTGGTCGCCTATCCAGCACAGTGGGTGCGTCTGCATGGAACTGCCACCCGCCCGGCTGAAGGTCACCCGCTCCTGCCCGTCGGAATTTATGAAGTCATAGTAAGCCTGCGCATAGGCATCGGGATATGCGTTTCTGAGGCTCCGGCCCGAGAGGCCGTTCGAGGCCACGACGTCACTTCCCCAGACAAACTCGCCGCCGTCGGTCTTGAAGCCGTCTACGCCCAGCTCGTCTATAAGATATCTCCGCTTTTCCAAAAACCAGCTCGTCGCTTCGGGATCTGTGAAGTCCACCAGGAGGCTGCTTCCGAACCAGGTCCCGGACGGCATACGGTAGACCGAACCGTCCTCGCGGCTGAACACATAGCCCATATCCTCGGCATAAAACTGGTCTCGCATGGACTGTACCGGAGCAGTCGCCGAGTATTTGAGCACCGGTATCTGCCACAGCAGGACCTTTATCCCGTTCTCATGCAGCTCGTCGACCATACCTGCGGGGTCAGGCCATCTTCCGGAGAACGTAAAATCATCCAAACTGAAGGCTCCCGAGCCGTCATTCGGCTCATACTCCGCGTCGTTCCAGATGTAGAAGGTCTCCTCGTCGCTCCAGGCTTCGATGACTATTACGCTGGTGGATATCCGGTTTTCCAGAGCGGCGTCCAGCTGCTCCATTATCTCGGATTGCCTGTTCCACTCGTTGGCAGATATCCACGGGCCAAAGGCCCAGGCAGGAGGCAGTTCCGCCTTCCCGGCCAGCTCTGAATACCTGGACAGGATGTCGGCGTTATCTCCGGTTATGAAGTGGAACGGCACGGAAAGCTCGCCGTCGCCCTCGGTATACACCTCCACGACGCAGGCGTCTTCACGCTCAGAACACATGGCGAAGCGCGAATAGCAGGTGCTGTCCACAAAGAGCCCGTACTTATCCGGCACAAAGTAGAACGGCACGGGCGTATAGGATTCGCCCTGCTGCTGTGTATACCAGTTGACGCAGTAGATGTCCACGGTCTTGCCGCGCTGGTCTAGCGAATCGTACCTCATGCCGAAACCGTAAAATGCGTCTGTCCTATCCGCAGCGACACTGAGCCTGATCCCGCTGATGTCGGCGCCGTCCGTCAACAGCTCCAGGCCCTCGCACATGCTCAAAAGCTCACGTCCGTCAAGCTCTGCGGAGAAAGCGCAGCTGTCCTCTGCGAATTCGGCTTTGAGTCCGCCGCTTGTCAAAGACAGCTCTCCGGCTTCCTCCAAGTCCGGCTCTTCAGCGCCGTCTTCCACCGTGAGCGAAAGCACGCCATCCGACAGTTCCGCCCTGGCCGTGGCCTCCACGCCTCCGGCCGAGCCGAAAATGACCAGGCTGCTTTCATCAGCGTGTATGCTTTCGGGGATAAACGTCTGCCACTCGGAAATTGAGAACTCAAATATCCCGAGCTGTTTTTCCGCTTCTCCATTCGTTCCGGCGCAGACTGTGTATTCCACCCTGTCTCCGGTGTCGAAGCTGCCGAGCTTGCCTATGCATCGCAGCCTTTCCACGCCGTCAACGCTGACGTTTGCCCTATGGCTGCATTTTACCGGCTCCATGAGCTCTCCGTTCAGAGACCACTCAAGCCAGATATCCTTGTCCTTCAAGGATGTCCCGACAGATACGTTTATCTCCACTTCTTCGCCGGCTTTGGGGTCCCTTGGGCTTCTCTGCCACCATTTCTCGGGCACTTCCTTGCTGCCGTACAGGTTGTCCCAGCCGTAGGGCTCGTGCGCAAGACCGTCCGACGGCAGGCCATAGAGCTGCAGCTGCGTCTGTTCCAGCTCCTGCTGTTGTGTTGCCCGCGGCTCTGTTGTCCCGCAGGCAGAGATCGCGGCGGCGAGCAGGATCGCCGCCGCGATTATCAGGGTCTTTCGCATCGTTATTCTCCCGTAATGCCGGTCTTTTCAATGCTCTCCACAAATTGTCTCTGAATTATGACATAAAGCAGAATGAGCGGTAGTATCGAGAGCAGAGTTCCGGCAAGGCGTATAGACTCGTTGAGCGCGCCTCCGGTGCTGACGCCGGTCGAAGAGAACATCTTTTCAAACGTGTCTTCAAACTGCTGCAGATGCATAGGCAAAGTAGTGACCGCTCCGGTTGAATACTGCGGTATCTGCGTGGTATCGTTCCAAGTCCAGATGAACGAGAACAGGTATGTCAGCACCAGCGCGGGCTTGGCCATCGGAAGGGCTATGCGAAAAAATATTTTCCACGGTCCCGCTCCGTCTATCTTTGCAGCCTCGTCCATGGCTTTCGGGTAGGAGCCGAAATAGTTATAGAATATGAGCAGAAATACCGAGCTTTTTATACCCTGCCCCAGCAGGCAGATCAGATACATCGGCCATATCGTTCCAACAAGCTTGTAGGCGTTGAAGAGCAGAAAGCGCGGTATCGTTGTGACCTGACTGGGTATCAGGAATATGAATACAGCCAACAAGACCCATAGCTTCTTGCCCGGCACAGGATATCTCGCCAGCCCGTAGCCCGCCATTGCTAGCGTCAGGGTCTGGAGTCCGGCCGGTATCACCGTCATTATGAGCGAGTCTTTAAGGCCGTCCCAGAACTCCAGTGTACTTGCAGCCTTTTTGAAGCCTTCAAGAGTGAAGTGCGTAGGCACCCAGGTCACAGTGGCGTCCACGAGGTCCGCCGTGTCCATCAGGCTGACAGACACCATGTAGAGCAGAGGGTATATGAACACGAAGCCAAGACCTGTCAGTATGAAATATGTAACGATTTTTGTGGGCACGCTTGCCGAGCCGGCTTTTCCGCGGCAAAACCTTCTGAGCGCTTCCTTCGCGGCGCCTTTTCTTCTTGTCATTTTGCGCCTCCCTTTTCCCGGCGCTCTCTGAGGAGCAGAAACGCTATTGTCATGAGCAACATCAGGCAGAACGCGTATATCCACGACATGGCCGCCGCAAAGCTGTACGGTCTGGCTATGTCGGTTATAGATTCCATGATCTTGGCATTTGTAGCGTCGTCAGCCGCAGTACCCATTTCAATTATGGTGTAGATGGCGTTTAGCATTATAATGGGTCTCAGGTGCGGCAGGGTGATCTTCCAGAATGCCTCCCATGGGGACGCTCCGTCTATGGACGCCGCCTCGTACATGCTTCCGTCAATCTTCTGGAGCGCTACAAGAAAGACGATGATCTGCACACCGCAGAACCAAAGGATCTTGATAAAACTGTTCAGAACCTTAAGCAGCAGCAGCGACCAGCCCTTGTCAAGTTCCATGAGTATAGCGTTAAGGCCCATCAGATCCATATCTATGCTCATCGCCGAAGTCTCCGTCATAAGCTCGGACATGACCGGACCGCTCATAATGATGACGGGCATGAAAAATATCATTCTGTATACAGTTCTGCCCTTAAAGCCTCGGTTCAGCAGAAGGGCCATGACCAGTGCGAAGACGACGGAGATCGGTGTGCCTATTGCCACCTGCGTAACGGAGGCAACCAAGAGAGTTGGAAACTCGGTGTCCAAAAATAGCGCCTGCCTGAAATACTCCCAGCCTACCGGTTCGAGTACCACTTCGCCGGGACGTATCGCCACTTGGTTGAAGCTGATGACTATGGAATAGATAAGCGGGTAACAGGTTATGGCCAAAAAGCCTATGACCCACGGCAGGAAGAAAAGCAGTCCGGACAGAGTTTCTCTCTGTCTGTTTTTAAGTCTTGGCGCCCCGGACCTCACGACCCGTTCACGCTTTAAGATGCTCATCCGCCTCACCCCCCTCATTGCGCAACAGTGAACCAGCAAGGCTCCACACTCAAGCCGTCCACCATCTGTGTGCTATCTGTATAGTTTACATATATTTTCACGCCATTGTCATATTCCACGCGGATCAGACCCGTCTCAAGGCAGCGGTGCTCTACAATACTGTGTCCCCACACGCTTTCAAGAGCGGAGGCCACCGTTTCATAGGACTCAACCATGATATCGTGCCAGCCTTCAAAGCCAACCGACGCGTACTGCGCCTGCGGCGTATTTACAAGCTCTGAGCTGTCGCATGCCACAACTGCAAAGGACGGAGCCATACCGTATTCCACCAGCCTGAGCAACTTTTCACGCGAACACGATGTCATGTTGAGCGGTTCGGAAAACACCTCGACACTGCCGCTCAAGACTATCTGCAAAAACGGCACTGTGTCGCTCTCATACAACAGTTGGCTGCTCACTGCCGGAGCGCCCAAAAATTGAGACGCAGACCGCCAAAGGTACTGATTTGGCTCATACATCGCGAGCTTTTCCCCGGAGGCGAGCTTTTCCACCAGCTCAGTGGTCTTTGCAAGCCCGGCTTGTCTAACAAGCTCCTTGCCTGATGTGAAATCGCTGTACAGCCTTGAAGGCAGCTGGTCGACGGCAAAGCGCGCGCCATAGTTTCGGCCGATAGCCGAGTCGATGATTCGCTCCGCCTTTGAAAGCCGATATACATACGTCGTATCGTATATCGCTCCGTATACATCCAGGGAATTCAGCCATTTTATGACCATGCTTGACAAGTTGTTGGCCGCCTCTGTGCGCTGTGTTATCTGATCCTCATTGGCCGTCAGCGGGTCGATATAGAGGTTTAGCGTTCCTCCCCCCTCCTCGAGCTGAGCGCGCAGCTGCTCAAATTCCTCCTGCGTGCCCAGCCGGCTGAGCATTTTTGTACCAGCCTCATTATTCTTTGTATAGCAGCGGTACACTAGCAGCAGATCTTCCACGCCGTCTTCCTTCAGGGCCGAAACGATATCGGACGCTTCCGAGTACGTCGTGAAGGTCTCTGTAGTGTTAAACAAAAAGCCCTTCCTCTTGTCTGCGCCCAAAACGTCGAGGTGCATAGGCACGTTGCTTATCTCGCTCAGCTCAAGCTTTTCAAGCTCGCCGTTTTCCAAAAGCATCTCCCTGTACATTACGGCCATCCCGTCGTAGCGGGCGTCGTCTCCGTTTACAAAGAAGAATCTTATGCGCGGCTCGACCTGGTTCATTTCGGGCTGCGGCATGAGCGCGCCCGAACCCTCCTTGCGGTTTATATTCATCATGTACTTCTGGCGGTACTCAAATCGCGCCGCCGCCCAGTTGTACGGTATATTGGTCAGCGCCGGAGACGCTACTATACTCGCATACTCGTCTCCGCTCTCCACAACGGCAAGGAATCCGTTCTGTCCGTCTCCATGCACTATTCCGTAGATGGGCATATAGGCCTGATTCTCTTCCTTTATATAGGCATATCCTCCATAACTGTAGTTCTCCACTCCAGCGTCCGGGCCGTATATTCTAGCCGCATAGGTCGTGACATAGTTCGCTGGCTCCAAAAACCGTATGAGCGCACCTGTACCATCGGGTATCAGAATGTAGCCGTCGATGTCTGTTCCATAGGATGAACCCAAAAAAGGCATGAATGTCACAGATTTGAGCATGTATCCCTTCTTGTCGTCCTCGAGCAGCTTTTCCTTCAGGCTGCCTTCGACGACCTCGAAGCTCACCTGACCGCCGTTGAGCTCCACTTCAACGTCCATCTCTATGCCCACGTTTTCAAATGAGACGCTGCATACGAAGCCGTTTTCCGTCATTTCGTAGCTTGCGCTGCCGTCCTTGCCTATGCTGAGCCTGCTCTCTCCTCCGGTCCTATCGAAGCATTCCACAGCCACGAGTGAATTGCCGTAGCAATTCCACGTGCTGTTCAGGCCCTCTGCCTCTTCAAGGGGAAGGCTGCCCCAGACATAGCCGCTGTGCTTATCCACTATCCTCAGCGCGCCGTACTGTCTGTTCAACCACAGCTCAAGCTCGTCAGACTCCGCCGCCATTTCAAAGCCCGTGAGATCAAAGCGACTCTCCACAGGCTCGTCACTGTACGGATGCACCTGACGATTCGAGTTCGCCTCAAGCATTCCGTTTTCCAAGGGCTCTCCAGACAGCGGAGCTGGCTCCGCTGTCTGGTCTGCCGGCATAGTGCCGGCAGCGCTGGCAGGCTCTAACAGCAGCAGCACCGTCAGCATCAGGCAGGCCGCCCTCAAAAGGCTCTTATTGGAACACACGATATCTCACCTCCTCAAACACCTCAAGCACAAAGGTCACGAGTTCGCGCCAGAGTATGTACAGCACTGCCGCTGCAACGATCACCATCAACATGAAAAACAGCGTAAGCAATACATTTGTGATTGTCTTCGGTATGCTGTAGGAATTTGTCTCACGTATGGCTATGAACACCAGTATGCAGGGATAGCCAAGCATAAGCACGCCGAGCAGAGTGTATACGAACATCTCTGTCCAGGTAAAAAAGTATGACAAGACCACAAGCACCGGCCAGAACACTATTATGGGCGTAAGCGTATATCCAAGTATTATGTACATCTGCCGGAAAGTCGCCTTGCCCTCGTTTATGGCGCTGATCAGATAAGTCCCCACAAGGAACAGCGCCGCGGGTACTATTTCCATAAGAGCGATGGCCAGCGGGCTGCTGCCTATCCAGTAGCCGCCTCCAAACACGAAAGAGGTCAGGCCGCGGCATATAAGGCTCATCGCGATCGCTGTGATATACAGTATGGTCGCCGCTGCCAGGCTTCCTCTGTCCCTCTGCTTTATATAGTACGCGCCGTCTATCGGATGGACCACCATGTACCATGCATCCGTGGTCAGCTGCTTTATCAGCGGGTGCCTGACCTTGAATTCATGCACTGCATCAGCGATATACTCGTGATATGCGTACCGTTTCCTGGCAAAATGGTCCACAACAGCCAGAGCCAGCAAAATCAGCACGGCAAGCAGTACCCATTCTATGTTCTGTCTCATCCACTCACTGCGCATCTCCCAAAAGCAGTCTGAGTACATCTTTGCGTCTTCGCACAGCTTGTAATACTCCGCCGCTTCCTCGTAACGCATCAGCTGAAAAAGCGCGTCGGCATAGCCATAGTTGGCCATCAATGTGTTGGGATTCATTTTCTGTACCTCTCCCCAAAGGGCGAGGCTCTCCTCATAGTTGCCGGCATTGTATGCAGCGTTGGCGCTGTTGACCAGCTCTGCAAAATCTGTAGGAGTCCAAACCTGTATAAGTCCGCGCTCCTTGTCAAGCAGATACATATTATTTTCAGCATCCGTCTCAATAGCACTGACTACCGTCATGACCCCGTTTCTGTCTGAGCCGGTCGCCCGTCCTCCAAACTGATACAGAAACATGCCGTCATTACTGAATTCATCTATATAACCATTTCCTGTTACCGCGTAATAGCTTCCGCTCGGACTTACCGACACATCCACATAGTCAGGCCTTCCGAAATTGCTGGACTGAAAGGTATTCGCACCGGCTAGATTCAGGCGTTTTATGGAATCAAACTGCGAATCGGCCTGCTGCGTGACTGAGAACACCATGTTGTCCTCCGCTATATCCAGCGATATCACTGGGGCAGGGGTCCGCAAAAGCATCCTGTCCTTTTGCTCCTCGGTATAAAATATCTTTTGAAACAGCTCAATCAGCGACAGACTTCCCGTGGTATTCGCGCCGAAAAAGCCGTTGAAGCTCCCGTCTGCGTTGAATTGGAGTATGCCCTCGCTCGTACCCTCGCTCACAACAAAAATGGTTCCAAAATCATTTACGGCGATCTTTTTCGGCTTGTAAGGGCTAGCGCCGAAATAGCTCTCATCAGGACGGTCGATACGCTCGATCTCACGCCTGTCTGAGTCAAGGATCACCACTTCCTCAGCCTTGTAGTCTGCTATATATATCGTGCCGAAGTCGTCTATCCACACCCCCGTCGGCCCCTTCAGAATGTCCTCTCCGAAAGTCTCCACCTTGCCGCTTTCCAGCTCGTAGGCGACGATGCGCGCGTTGCCCGTGTCGGCAATATACAGGCTTCCGTCATATAAAAACATGTCCTCAGGTGAATTGAGCCCTATATTGGAAAGATATGTACCCGCCGGAACGAACGCATCCTGAATCCTCACAAACATCGTCAGCGAGTTGCGTGTGGCGCCGTAGGTCACGGTATAAGTCGTGCTGTCCATAGCCAGGGCAGCGGTCGCCCCGCCCAGTATGGAAGTCACAGTCAGGAAGCATATAAAAACCAAAAGCGCCTTTTTCAGCTTTCCTCTCATGCCGTCCACCTCATTTCATGCCGGAATGGGACATGGTATTCATGACCCTGGACTGGAGCACGATGAACAGCACAAGGTTAGGGATGAACATTATCAAGGTTGCCGCAGCTTGCATACCTAGGCCGGCCACAGCGCTGTTTCCAAGTATGCCCGTGGTTCCCACAAGGTTATTGGCATTTGCCAGGTTGCTCGCACCCGCCTGATTTGACAGTGTCATCAGGTAGAAGGCAAAAGTTTTCAGCGCCTCTTTGTTTGTAAAGTAGTTCGAAGCCTCAACGCTGCCCCAGGCCGACTGGAAAGCCAGGATGGCCACCGTGGCGAGAGCCGGGGAAATGTTCGGAATGACGATCTTCCTGAGTATCATAAAGTCGCCGGCGCCGTCTATCCTGGCGGCCTCGATCATCTCGTCCGGCAGTTCGTCAATGAATTGCTTGACAAGATACAGGCCAACCGGTAAAGCCAGAAGAGGTATTATCTGAGCCCAGATCGTGTCGGTAAACCCCAGTTTGCTCATGATGATATACCGCGGTATGGCCACGGCGGCAGATACGAACATAAGCGCCGCTTCATTTATTCCAAAGAGGATGTTCTTCAGCTTGTACTTCTTTTTCGACATGCAGTAGGCGGCCATCGCAGTTATGAGCACCGACAGCAGCATCACTGCCATGGTCGATATCACGCTGTTGAAAAGATACCTTGACACAGGTATGGCTTTGTTGTCCGAAGTTGCGATAAGGCTCTGGAAGTTTTGCAGCGTCGGCCTGAGCGTTATCAGGTTCGGAGGATAGTTCAGCAGCTCGTCAAGCGGCTTGAACGCATTGCAAACGATAAAAATCAGGGGGAAGGACATAAACACCATTATCGGAAGCAATATCAAATAGAATTTGATCTGGCTCCTGTCAAAACGCGTGGGGTTGATGCCCGTGATGCGGATGCGGTTGCTTCTCTTTGTTTTTTTCATCACGCCGCCTCCTTGTCCTTGAACACCTTTTTGGACAGCTGAGATATTACCCATATGATGATCAGAACGATGACTGATATCGCCGCACTGTACCCCATCTCATACCGAACGAAAGCATGCTCATCCGCGTGCGTTATGAGCAACTGACCGCCGTATCCCGGCGTAGGATTCGCGCCGGAGAGCTGGACGCCTATGTTGGCATTCTGGAAAGCGTTCACTATCGACATTATCGCGCCAAACATCATGTGAGGCTTGATGGCCGGTATCGTCACATAGATGACCTCCTGCAGCCTGTTCGACACTCCGTCTATGTGCGCAGCCTCGTACAGCTCGCGGTTCACGTTCAGAATGCCTGCCAGCATGGAGAGAAATCCTATTCCCATACAGCTCCAAAGAGATACTACTATCATTATTGTCATAATGTAGTTTGAATCCGAGAGCCAGATTATTGGCGTCTGTATGATGTCCAGCTTTAGGAGCAGTGCGTTCAGGTACCCTACCTTGTCTCCTGCGAAAATTATTTGCCACACGTTTTGCATCATGGTTGGTCCGGTCATCGACGGCAAGTAGAGCATGGCAGCTAAGATGGTACGCGGCACACGCGGTACCTGCGCCAATATCCAGGCCAAGACAAAGGATAGTATATAGCCAAAAACGCCGACGATAATGGCAAATTTTATCGTATTCGGCAGGGCGTGTCCCGCAAAAACGTCGTCATTGGTGAGGATATTTATGTAGTTTTCCGCCCCCACCCAGTTAGGGCTCTGAATGGAGTTGAAATCCGTAAAAGACAGCACGAAGGCCACAACTGTCGGGATAATGATGAAAAGAAGAAAGAGGACGATAAACGGGAGCTGCAGCCAGAATACAGCGTGTTTATCCATTTTTCCGATAATCGAGGATATTCCGTTTTTTATCGCTCTTACGGCGGTCATTGCTCCGCCTCCTTTCTCGCTTCCCATTCGGCAATGATGTCGTTTACAATGTTGATATTGTAGTCTTTCAACTTATTGCCGTCCTCATCAAAGTACCCGAACTCTGTCAGCTTTCTCTGCATCTCCCGGTTCGAAACGAGCGTTGCTTCATCGATCATCGGCCGGAACGACTCCCCCTCTGTGACGATCTGTATCCAGGCGTTGCTGAGTGAGCGCTCTACTATATAGCTCGCCGGATGCCTGAGTATCTCCTTCTGATACTGCCACTGCTCAAGTATGATCTCCCTGTGTGCAAGAGGGTAGGCCATCTGAGCAAAGGCGTCCAGATTTGCAGTATTCCAGATGTAGTCCGAGCCGTATCTTGTTATCATCTCATTCGCATACTTGATCTGCGTCTCGGAGGACAGCCACCACTTGAGGAACTCGTAGGCCTCATCCTTCATTTTGGTGTTTGAAAAGATCATGGCGACCGTTGTGTCCGCCGGCTGGTCACGGCGAATCTCCCCATCCACCACTGTCCCCGGTGCAAGAGCGATGTCCCAGAGCCCACTAAGCTCCGGTGCGCTCATCTTGAGCTTGACATACACCTCCGATGTCGCCACACCTATGGGTATATAACCCGAGCGGAAGGCGTTGAAGAAGTCCGGCACGTTCTGCGCCATACCATAGACGCTGTATAGCTCCGTCATCTCCTTCAGTCCTTTGAGAGTATTAGGATCGCTGAAATTGGCATAACAGCCGTCAGCAGTGTACAGGTCTCCGCCATTTTGAGTTATAAAGCATGAAAATGTTTCCAATCCCTTATAGCTCGGGTTTTTGGCTAACGGCAGATAGAAATTCATCGCGTTGCTCAAAAGCGTCGGCATCATCGCCTTAACGTCGTCCCAGGTGTCAGGCACACTCAGCCCCAGCGAGTCGAGTATGTCCTTCCTGTAGAACAGCACGTAATAGTCCAGCGTCTCCGCCGCGCCGTATATACCGTCCTCATAGGCCATGGGAGTCAGGGTCTCAAGATTGAATTCCTCTGCGTACCAGTCAATGAAGTCGTCAAACTCCAACAGGTTGAGCGCCATGCCCCTCATAGCAAACTCGGCGGGCCTGTAATAACTCAGTCCCAGCGCAATATCCGGCGTGTCTCCGGTGGAGTTGGCCATCGTCACCTTTTTCTCGTCCGGCATAATTGCAAATGAGACGTCGATGCCGGTCTTCATGGTAAAATCTTCGGAGGTTATTCTCCGCATGGTCTCAACATATGCGCTCGATTTGTTTACCCAGACTGTTAGCGTGTCAGCATCTTCACTCACGCCGTCCGATTCATTCATTATGGGAGAAAAGGAAAACAGGAACTGCCTGAGCGAGGCATCGGCTCTCTCAAAAATATTCGTCGACGGCGACGGAAGCTCTTCATCCGCTGAATGCAAATACATGCAGTCGAAGCTCACATTCTGATCATATATATTTAGCAGAGATTTGGCGGCCAGCTGAGCCGCAGAATTTGAGCCGTCATTGAGCAGGTTCAGTCTGTTCGGTATCTCCCTAGGCTTGGACATGAAGCGCTCCAGGTTCTGAACGGCAAGCATAATGTCCGCAGCAAACGAGGGATCGCCATCCGTAAGCCCCCCAAGTTCATTGTAGATTTCCGTCAGTTCGTCTATCCAGCCCTGTGTCCGGTCGATTATGTCCGGCATGTACTGGAATACGTCCCAGGTCCTGTTGGAGTCTGTTGCCTTGTCCGAGCCGGAACTGCTGCCGCGAATGCGGCTGAGTGTCAATCCCGTCTCGTTGATATCGGCAATAACATCTATCAGTCTGTGATACGGCCCGTCGACAGGGCCCGCCGTAACTTTGATTGAAATGATATGTATTCCGGCAGTGAGGTATATGCGCACAGGCTCATCCCCGCCTGCCGTGTAGTTCTCGTAGGTATTCATTCCCGTGTTCCGGAAGCCTATGTCCATAAGCCCCGTATGCGGCACCTCGCCGTCCACTTCCACGGTCCTGTACGACAGTCCGCCAGTCTTCAATGGCTGACTGAATTTGAAGGATAGATAATAAAAAGCGTCCTCCGGCACTTCCACCTCATAGTGCAGCTCCTGCCCAATGCGCTTGTTGGACTTGTCGTCTGTTGCGTTCAGCAGCTTTCCATATGGGCTGTACGGCGTCAGAGACGCGTTCTGCACACTTGCTGCACGTATGGCGCTGTCGTTTTTTGCTCTGAAGTATTCTCCCTGTATAGTTATTGCCGGACCGGAATAGTCCTCCGCTCCGGAATGCATTGCAAGATAATCCTCATAATCCGGCGTCTCATGCGGTTCCACTGCATACAGCGCAAACAGCTTGATGCGCTGGTTCATCGGAACGATGGTGATGATGTTCTCTCCCTCGTTGAGCTCATACTCTATCGGCGAGCGGGTAAAGTCCTCATACTCTTCAAAGTAGTATATCGAATACGGCAGCTGATACTGCTCCGGCTGTATCTCATTTCCGTATCTATCGATCAAGTCATCGCGGGTGTCCGCCCATAAAAACGGAAGCACCACGGTGCGTACATCGGAATTCACTCCGACCTGCACCTGGTTTTCAAAGGCGTTATCCTCATAGGCTGCATATACTGCAGCTATCCAGTATTCGCCAGCTTTATCTACCTCAAGGCTGAATTCATACTCCTCTTCGGCTGCAAGCTCCCTGCCCCCGTCAAACTCAAGGCTGCCCGCGGCTCCTTCCAGGAGACTGAGCTGTGTCTCTGCCAGCTCGTCATCGGAGAGAATATACTCTCTTTGGATCTGGGCAGCCAGGCTGTCAAGATCTCCTGCTTCCGCGCTCGTGATCACGGCAGTTGCCGCCACCCAGATAGCCAGCAGTACTGCCAACAGCGCGGATGCAGCCTTTGCGACTTTCTTCATGTTCATACCCTCCCCGATCTTGCTTCGTTCGCCCTGCCGCCGCAGTAAAATACTGAGGCGGCAGGGCTTGCTGTCAGCTAGTATGCTTGCGTCTTATCGAATTTTAAGGCTCTGACCCGGATCATTCTCCGACTTTAGCGTTAAATGCCTCGAGCTGCTCGGCCAGAGCGGCATTCACAAGCGCGTCGATTTGAGGGGCAACGTCAGCCGCGTTTGCCTGCCCCTGACGTACAGAGTTGAGCAGAGCATTGACTTCATCATTAAATATGTTGTTGTAACCCGGAATGACCTTGTTGATGTCGCCGCGGATGGAGTACTCAAGGCTCTCGTACAGGGCGGCGAGGCCCTCGGTCACGTTCGGGTTCTCGCTGAACTTGGCAACAACATCCGGGTGCTGCGTGCAGGGCATGAACCAGGTCTTGAGCAGAGTGGTCGTCTCGCCGGCGAACTCGCCATCGCTGCGTGCCGCGAAGATATCAAGCCTCTGGAGGTTGCCCTCGACACCGTAGGTCAGCCACTTGAGCAGCTGGAAGGCGGCCTGCGGGTCGGCGCAGGTGCTGGTGAGGTAGGCGCAGTCGACGTGGATGGGGGTGTAGGTCGGGGTATTCTCATCTACCCGCGGATACGGCCAGTAGTCCCAGTTGACCTGGCACTCGTTGCGCATCCAGTTATCGTTGTAGGTGGCGTTGGTGCAGAGCAGGGCCAGACCGTTTTTGAAGGTATAGTGATTGTCGTCCTTGCCGGCCTCGCCGAACTTGGCAACGTACTCGGAGTCAAGGGAGGTCGTGTCGTCCTCAAGCTTCGGGTAGCGCATGATCCAGGCCTCAAGGCCAGGGACTGCGCGCAGCTCAGCCAGTCTGTTCATGGCCGGGACCCACATGTTCGTGAAGTCAAACTTCTGGTTCACAAAGTCGTAGGCGGGATACCACCAGCCTTCAGCCTGAGCGGAGTAGACATTGTCAAGATCCTCGAGCGTAGCGGCGCCGACAGTACCGGCAGTGATGCCCTTCTTGACTATCTCGATGAATTCATCTATCGTCCAGTCATAGCCGGGCTTCTCAATGTTCAGCTCGTCGAGCATATCGAGGTTCATCGTTATACCCATGGCGTTCATCTGGCAGGGCAGGGCATAGAGCTTTCCGCCGTAGGTATAGGGATCGGTCATGCCGGAGGGGACATATTCGGACTCGGGGTCTGAGAAGAACAGGTCGGTGATATCATACACAAACCCGCTAGCGACCTCGGGGGCAAAATCGTTCCAGTCAAGCCACATGAGGTCGGGCATGCTGTTGGCGGCCGCCGTCTGAGCAAGGTACTCGTTGAAAGCACCGCCGGTCGAGCCGGGGAACGGCTCCTCAACGACTTCGATGTTCGGATACTGGGCTCGGAAGGCCTCGAGCACGGGCTGGATCTCAGCCGTCTCGCCTTCGGGATAGGCTATCGTCACCGAGCCTTCCATGGCGTAGACGTCCTCGCCATCGGTGGACGTTTCGCCGGTATCTGTGGGGGCTGCGTCTGTCGCATCGGCGGGCGGCTCGCTCGTTTCGGTCGGCTCCTGGCCGCAAGCCGATAGCAGGCCAAGCATCATGATGAGCGCAAGGCACAGTGACAATAGCTTCTTCCAATTCTTCATTTTTTGATTCCTCCTGACTTTTTGATGATGTTGTTCTATCGATCAACTCCCCCCGTTGTCGTGCCGACCGCGAGCAGGACGGCTCTCTACAGGGAGAATTAATTATAACTTTAACGTTAAAATTTGCATACTTCGGCAATATTTGCTTCTTGTCCGGTTATATGTACTGCGAATCGTTTGCCCTCGCACTGCACGCTGAACTCAACAGACTCGATGCCCGCCGGCAGTCTAGGCTCACACACCGGTCGTCCGCCCTGCTGTTTCAGACCGCAAAAGCCGAACACCATCGCCTGCCACGTCGCACCGAGAGATGCCGTGTGTATCCCCTCGTGTCCCGTGTTTGACATCACATCCTTGAGGTCAAGGAACAGGGACTTTTCAAAGTAGCTCACCGCCTTATCCTCCAGCCCCAGCCGGGCCGCCAGCATGGCGTGTATGCCGTAGCTCAGGGTCGAGTCGTGCAGGGTCTTGGGCTCATAGTAATCCCAGGCGGCACGCAGCTCTTCAATGCTGAATTCCTCCGGTATGAGCGCCATATACATGAGCACCGCCGGCTGTTTGAGGACCTTGTATCTCTGGAGCCTGTCAAAGCTGATGGTTCTGTAAAGCGGCAGATTTCCCGTCTTGTGTGTCTCTATATCCAAGGGCTCGAGATATTCAAATGTCGAGTCCTGGATCCAGAGCTTTTTCTCCGCGTCGTAGCGCTGAGAGGTCTTTTCGGCGATCTCCAGCCATTTTTTCGGCTCGCTGTCGTCAATAGCGAGCTTTTCACGCAGGCTCTCCCACTTCTTGCGGAATCCGCGTCTGACTGTGTCCACCGCTTCCGCCGCAAGGCGCAGGTTATGGGCCGCCATTCTTACGGAGTAGAAATCGTCGGTTGTCACGCCGCAGTATTCGTCAGGACCTTTTACAAACAGCAGATGGTATTTGTCCTCGCCGGGGCAATAGTTGAAACGGTCGGTCCAGTATCTGGCCGTCTGTACCAGTATCTCGCAGCCGCAGTCGAGAAGGAAGCCAATGTCTCCCGTCTGCCTGCAATAGCTGCCTATGGCGTAGGCAATGTCTGCCGTTATGTGTATCTCGCAGCAGCCGGTATCCCAGGTCTCGCACTGCTCAAAGCCTGTGTCGGCCGACATCCAGGAATATCTCGCGCCCTTTGCCGAAAAGCCTTCGGCGCTCTTGACGGCGTCGTCCAGCGTGCTATACCTGTACTCGAGCAGGCTGCGGGCTGCGCCAGGCCTCATGCATGTGAGCATGGGCATCATGAATATCTCTGTGTCCCAGAAATAGCAGCCCTTGTATCTGCCGTGAGTCAGGCCTCTTGCGCCGATGCTGGCCCTGCCGTCGCCCTCCGGCGTGGACTGGATGAGCTGAAAGATGTTATAGCGAAGGGCTCCCTGCCACTCGTCGCAGCCGGTGAGCTTGATATCCAGGTCGCTCCAAATTTCTGACCAGGCCCGCTGCGTATCCTCGAGCATGCCGTCAAATCCCTTTGACTCCACGCTTTTCAGGGCTTCATACGCCATCCTTTCAGGCTCTGCGCCGTCTCTGAAGCAGGCAACGGAGACGAGCTTTTCAACAGTGAGGCTGCGGCCCGGCTCCAGCTTTGCTTCAAAGCGGCTGCCCACATAATCTTCCCGCAGTTCCCTTGAACCAGCGGCGACCCCGGTGCAGCGGGCAGAAAAGCACATTGCCGTTACGCGCCCGCTCTCAGAGGTCTTGGCGGTGAGCATACCGCCGCCCTCTAGCGGCTTTGTGTCCAGCTCTCCCCAGATTCGAGCAAATTCTGTGTTGTCCTGGAGCTGGTTATCTGCAATGGGCAGGTTCCTGACCGCCCCGTCCAGGCCTACGGCTACCGTGCAGTCCACAGCCGCGCTCTTTGGGGTGAGCGTGAATCTCATGGCCGCCGTGTGCCTGTCTGCCATGCTCAGGAATTTCTCCACCCGCACACGCACAGCGGCTCCGTCCGCCTCCGCCGTATACTCCCATTCGACAAGGCCGCTATCCATGTGCAGCCTCTGTACGCATTCCGAGATCCCAAGCTCCTCAACAGGCCGGCCGGATATCCTGAGCTCAGACGCCGAGAAGTCCGGCTGATTCACCATGTCTGTTATTCCCGGGCGGATGTACTCGAAAAAGCCGGAAATAAAGGTAGAACGCCATGCGCTGTGGACCCCGGGCTGCTCAGGACGATAGCCCCGGGTACCCATGTATCCGTTGCCGAGCGAAAATATGCTCTCCCGAAACTCACGGCTCTCCTTGCCGCAGTCTTCGGTTTCAATTACCCAAGGCAGGATCTTCACTCCATCACCCGCTTTCTCCCGCCGAAGGCGCTGTCTATGGCGTATGCCAAAAAGCCGGCGCATGTGGCAAAGGCATCGCCGGTCCTGCTCTCCCCCGTATACTCATCGACGCTCTCGCAGGCTATGCCATTGTCCATAATGCAGAGCGAGAGGTGCTTTCCGGCTTCCTCCTTTCTGTCCGAGAGCAGGCTGTTGGATATGCTCAGCACCCAGGGATGCGGCGCATGCGGGCATCCTATCTCTGCTATCGGGCAGTCCGCAAAGGAGTATGGGTAGTCCTTTCTTCGTATTACCTCGGCGGTGTTTTTCCAGACCTCGTCATCCATGCCGCAGAAGCCGTAGTGCGGCAGCAGCAGGAGGCTCCCGGGGGGCTCGTCATATATGTCCCAGCCGCCCTTCAGGTCCACCGACCAGGCGAACATCGGCTTTCCGTCCTTTTCCTTCACGCAGTGCTCCATGATCGCAGCCCTCACCGCTCCGGCCTCTTCCGTCAGGCCCTGCCATCTGCCGGGATACAGTGCGTCGAGCTTCCCAAGTATGTACCACACCAGCACATTGTCGTAGCAGATATATGGATAGCTGCGCATATCGTCCGTCGGCTGAAGGAAGGTCTCATACAGGGCGGCCTGTGAGCTGCGCTTTGTACTCAGCAGCTTCAATATCCTGTCGGCGCCTCGCTTGACGCAGTCCTCGTTGAGTATTGAGCTGTCCCCTGTCTTATCCACATACATGCCCAGCGCTATTATGGGAGCGCATAGCTCGTCAAGTTCAAAGCCCGGTTCGAGCAGCGTGCCGTCTATGAAGCGGCTGTGGACGCCTATGTTCCTTATCTGCCTTGTGAACACGTAGCGGAGCATCTCGGCTGCGGTCTCGCTGTCCGCCATTAGGATGGCCGGGAAGCTCCAGAGCAGGCTGTCCCTGTCCCAGTACGCCGCGCTGACGTAATAGCGCGGGCTCCGTGAGGTCACGAGCACGAACTCCTCCGTGTCCAGCGTGAGCCCGCCGCCGAAGAAATAGCTGAAAAACATGTTCAGGTTCAGCGTCTCATCCAGCTTCTCGTCACCGACAGTGCGCTCTCGCTTTGCCAGCCAATCAAGGGTCTTTTGCAGCTCGGCCTCGTAACCCTGGCGCAGCATCTCCTTTGCCGAGGTAGAGGCTGCGACCTCCTCAAAGCCGAGGCCGAACCATATGCACAGTTCCTTGCTTTCGCCCGGCTCAAGCCGCCCGTGGAGCTCCAGGCCGAAAGAGACCTGATCTCCGCGCTTTTCAAACCAGTCCTGCACAGCGCAGGTCGTTCTGTCCTCGGTGAATATCGGAGCGAAGGCAAAGAGCGACAGGCCCGGACGCATATCCATCACAAAGCTGTGGTTCCATCCGCTCGCATACACGTGCTTTTCGGTCGCTATAGGCTTGCTCTCGTTCACGGAGTGCAGCGCCTCAGCCCAGCAGCCGTTCACGCCCAGCTTGTATCCCACGCCGTCGGCTCCGGCATTGAGTACCAGCCTGTACCCGAAGCCACGCTCTCCAATCGGCGCCAGCAAGGTCCCCTCCAGCTTGCAGCCCCCGTATTCGGCCTCAAACTGCGGCACCCAGCTGTTTAGGCGCTTCCACCGCAGGCCTCCCTCGGGCAGGCTCAGGCCGTTTATCTCCGCGAACGGCGCTATAAGCGGCTTATCAGAGCTGCCGCAGAGCTCTATCATGCCCTTTGCGCCCATGTGCAGAAAGCTCAGGCTCTCTATCGCCCCGTCTCTCTGCCTGATCGTGGGCAGCGATACATATTCGTTTCCCGTTACCAAATATTCTGACACGTTTACCTCCCCCCAAGAGCCTCACTCTATTCTGACACCGTTCATGCTGCGCCCAAAAATGTTCCCTCCGACGCGGCTGTCTCCGTCCGGGCAGGGCAGTTCCTCTTCCATCAGAAACACGGTAACAGGGCATCGCCTCTCGCCCTCTGTCACCGGTTTCCCCTTCGACCAGCTCAGGCGGAACGTTCCGGCTGCGTCGTCCTCTATATCCGCTTCCGCCATACCGCCGTATATCAGAAGCGCGAAATTCTCGTGTTTGCCCAGTGTGTTGCCCATCCGGCCCTCAGGCGCCGTGGTGCCCATACACATGCCGCTGTTCAGGCTGACCGGCAGCACAGAGCCGTATTTAACGAAAACAGGTATTCTGTCCAGCCCGCACGCTCTCTCCACTCTTACGCCGCCTTCTATCGTCTCGCCCGTCCAGAGGTCCAGCCAGCGTCCGCGGGGCAGATATATGCTCCTTGAGCTCTCGCCCTCTGTTATTATGGGGGCGACCAACAGGCTGCGGCCGAACATATACTCGTCTTCGATGTCCATTACGGCATCGCCGTCCGACTCAAGGAAGTCGTAGATGAGATGCGCCATCATCGGCCTGGCCGTCCGGCTGCTGTATCTCGCCTCGCCGAGGATATAGGGCATCAGATTCATCCTCAGATTGGCGAACAGCCGGTATATCGGGACTATGCTCTCGTCCCGGTTTGCCTCCGCCATGTTCCAGGGGCTGCGGTCGTTGTTCCAGTGCTCGCGTTCGGTCATGTAGTACTGGCCGTACCTTGGCTCGGAGTGGAACTGCATTATCGGGGCGAAGGCCGCGAAGGCGGCAGAGCGCAGATACAGCTCCGTGCTCGGAAAATTTCCGGCAAAGCCGCCTATGTCAAATCCCCAGAACGGCACCCCCGTCAGTCCCAGTGACAGACCTGCGACGAGCTGTCCTCTTAGCTCTGAGAACTCCGACACCTGATCTCCAGCCCAGTGAGCCGGATACTTCTGCGCCCCCGTGAAGCCTGCACGGCTGAATGTAAGGCCCTTTCCGCGTCCGATGGTCTCATCCATAAATTCGTGGTAAGCGCCCTCGTACAGCAGTGGATACTCATTGTGCAGTTCATAGCCCGTGCGCCCGTCCGAGCTGTACGCCTCGGGGTCGAACAGGAATTCGCCGCCGTCCGTCTTGAATCCGGCCACGTGCATCTGCTCGGTCAGATATCTGCGCTTTTCAAACCACCAGCGCCGGGTCTCTGGATTCGTGAAGTCCGGCATCAGGGAATTACCGAACCACATCTCGGTTATCCGGTATGGGCTGCCGTCGCCGTTTTTTATGCAGAGCCCGTTCTCAATGGCGTATTTTTCGTCAAGGTCCAGCTGTCTGCCGTGCTCCGCCCGCTCATACTTGATGACGGGTATCTGCCACAGCACCAGCTTGACTCCGGCCTGTTCCAGCTTGTTTGCAAAGGCCATCGGGTCCGGCCATTTTCCGTCCCGGCGGAAGCTGAAGTCCTCGTACCTGAACGCCCCGCCGTCCTCGCGCGGCTCATACTCGGCGTCATTCCATATGTAGAATGTCTCCTCGTCGCTCCAGGCTTCGAGCACCATCACCGACGCCGGTATCGAGGTCTCACACATTCTTTCAAGCTGTTCCTCGGCTTCGGCCTGCGTATTCCAGCCGTTCGACGACATCCACGGCCCGAACGCCCAGTCCGGCGGGAGCGAGGGATACCCCGTCTCTTCCGCGTATGCCCTTATCAGTTCGGCGGGCGTCCCCTCGTTGATCACGGCCTCGTATAGGGAGTCTCCCTCAGGGCAGCTGCAGGAGATATCCGCAGAGAGCAGCTTCCCGTCTGAGCCCCGGCTCAAATCAAACTGTGAGCGCGAAAAACCTCTCTGCAGGAAACTGACCCCGGCGTCTGTGAACATGAACGGCACCGGCATATAACTTTTGTCCTGCTGATGCGAATACTGCTCAACGACGTAGTTCAGCGGCTTCAGTCCCGCCTGATCCACGCGGTCGAATTTTTCTCCGAAGCCATATGCGGCCCTGCCGGGGAGGCTGAGCCCAAAGCAGAGCTTGATCACTCTTCCGCCGGACACCCGGACCTCAATTTCGTCAGCTGCTTCAAGCAGTGTGCGGCCGTCCTTACTCAGCCGGAGCTTTCCGTCTTTCCCTGCGATCTCGTAATTTGGCTCGAATTGTTCATGTAATTCAGAATTATAGTTTATTTTAACGTTAAAGTTAGTTGTAAAAATCAAACGGATACATGGGAATAGCTCAATTTTCAGTCCGACTTCCAGTGTATCCGTTCCATAGGCCGCCCAAATTCCGTTTTCGCAGCGGCAGCTTCCCGCGAACGAGAGCCTCCTGCGTTGTGTCAGCGGGCAAGTATATGTTTTGCTGAGTTCTCCTGTTTCCGAAACGAAGCGATAGTCAAAGCTTTCGCCCGTCAGCGGAGCCGTCATTGTGAAGCTGAAATATTTCTGCCCAAGGTCGTTGGTATTTACCAGCTCACCATCAAGTATATGAGCTTCTCCTGCGTGCAATACGTTCAGCGCAAGCCGTTCTGCACCCGAGTCAAGCCTGCAGCCGATGGATAGCTCCGCTCCCGGCTCCGCCCATAGCGGTCTGCGCTCAAAGCCGCAGTCGAAGTGGGGAAACAGTCCGCCCGGAATGTGCTTGTATTTCATGTTACCTCCGTGTACATCTCTAATTTCTTTACAGAAGCCCTCTCCACCAACTGCATCGGGATTATCGTCTCGCTTGCCGTCTCTTCTCCGTTCATGGCCTTTATCATCAGCTTTGCGGCTTCGTGGCCTTTCAGGATTATGTTCTGCCGCACCGTTGTAAGGCCGGGCACGCACATCTCCGCGTAGTCTATGTCGTCAAAACCCATGACCGAGATGTCGTCCGGCACGGATAGGCCGTTCTCACTCAGCCCTTTTATAAGGCCGATGGCCGTTATGTCCGACGTGGCGAACACTGCCGTTATCTTCTGCTTTCGGCGCCTGTTTGACCTTGCTATGGTCTCAGCCGCTTCGGCGCCGTAGCTGAAGCCGACATAGCCGTCAAATGTCAGGCGGGCGTCGCACTTGACTCCGAATTCCTTGAGCGCGTCAAGATAGCCCAGGTAACGCATGTAGTTGACGCCGTCCTCCTTGATCTCGCCTGAAACGAAAGCGATGCTGCGATGCCCCATATCCAGCAGATATTTCGTCGCCATGTATCCGCCGAGCCTGTCGTCCGTGCGGATGCTGTAAAAGCCCTCTCCCGAGCTGCCGTAGCAGTCCACCAGGACCGTGGGGATGTTGAAGCGCCTGTACTCCTCCACGTCCTCAGACGGGTACATGCCGATTATTATGACTCCGTCAAGGGCGCGGCTTTTCACTACCTCAATGTAGCTCTGTCCCCTGTTGGTGCCGGTGACAAGAACATGGTAGTTGGCCCGGCGCATCTCAAACTCCACCGCGCTCAAAAAAGTGCTGTAAAAGGGGTTGCTCAGCATGATGTAAGCGTCCGCTGCTGTGTCCTCTGTCTGTGGGATCACGACCCCGATCATTTTAGATTGTGTCTTTCCCAACACCCTGCTCGAACCCAGGGTCTTGGCAGCCTGGCTGGGCACATACTTCAGCTTTTCCGCCGCCGCAAGCACCCTGTCCCTTGTCTCCGGCGTAATGGAGACGTTTTTATTATTATTCAGGATATAGGATACGGTCGTTGGAGACACTCCCGCTTCCTTTGCAACGTCTTTTATGCTGACTTTTTTCATAGTCCACTCATCTTTCGCACATATTGTTTTTATTGAATCGTTAATACTGTTTATTTTAACGTTTCAATAGGTGCGTACAATAATAGCCCCCGTCTGATGTGCAATTTTGGTCAAGCAGTTTGTCACGGGAGCTCACATTGTCAATATTTACAGCTACATTATATTCTTCGCATTATTCTTTGTCAATCTAAATAATAGCACATATTTTACCCGCCACTTTTGTAGAGGTTGCGTAAGCAATCTAAAAGACATATATATTCAGCGCTCCTCACTCGAGAGCCCCGGTATTTCAAAATGCTCCGACTTGAAGTTGCTGTAATAGCTCCCCCGAGCGGCCGTAAATCTTAGCACGCAGTAGTCCGGATCGTTCACGCCCTCCTTGTAATACAGGGTGTCGCCTTCTCGCCATATCCTCATTTTTGCCTCAGCCGTTTCCAGCACTTCCACAGTCCCAGAAAGGCTGGCGCCCCTAAAAAACCGCCTGTCCATAAAATATACACCGGCTTTATTGTTTTTCCTGAACGACCTCACTTTGTTGGATGATGTGTTCGTGGAAAACCACAGCTCCTTGATACCGTTCCTCTCTCGCGGCGGCAGCATCGCCTTTGTTACCGGGAATCCGTCCTCGTCCACATACGAAATAAAACATGTTCCCGCTTTGTCTATCATCCCACCAATGGTCTTTTCCGAGTCTTTCATTTGTAATACCTCCTAAAATATCCTGCAGCATCTGCAGCCTTGGAACAACGCTCAAACAACAGGCTTGACTTATTGTCACACTCAGGCAACATTGGTTTGCAGTCCGTCCTGTACTCGATTCCGTATATGTGCTTTTTACTCCTCCTCTCATTTCCGCCGCTCAAATAATTGGCGCGTTTTCGCAATTATAATGCAGATTGCCCTATTTGTACATATGACCTTTTATCACAGACCTATACTCATCATTTTTTCTTGTCATAATTGACAACATTCCCAAACATATATCTGTATCATACTCTGTTTTACTACAGGCTGTATACACTCTTCGCCGAAATATTGCTTCGACCGTCCCCGATCTGCCGCTTGTTCCGGTAATCTATCGACTATCATTCTCTGCTCGCTGGTAGCAGGCGGCTTGCGTTTTTGCAAGGTGTGGGTAGGGGCTCGGGAGGCGGCGGAGAGAGATGGGGTCCGGGTCAACGGGCTCTGGATGGCGCGGTGTCCGCTCCACGATGACCAGCGGCCAAGCCTCCATGTTGCTGACGACCACTTCCACTGATTCGCCTGTGGGGCGCATGTGGACTGCATTGCCTTTGCGGCCCGGTAGATAACGGTTCTGGAGCTGCTGAAAAGATACGTCAGCCTAAAGCAGGGCGTCCGCCACAACACACGGATGGGCTACAAATTCGTGCTGAACTTAGTCCCAAGGAGGAGTTCGGCAGCCGCAGGATATTCACGGTCAAGGTCTCAGACGCCAAGCTGTGGTTCCTGAAGTTGCACCAGGACGGCAAGGGTTACAGCACCATCACCAGCGTCCGCGGCGTTGTGAAGCCGGCCTTCCAAATGGCCTGCGACGAGGACGCCATACGCAAGAACCCCTTTATCTTCAAGCTGACCGACGTGGTGCTGAACGACTCCGAGCGCCGCATCGCCTTGACCGAGGAACAGCTCAGGACCTGGATGGACTTCATCCGGCAGGACGAGACCTATTCCAAGTACTATGACGAGTTTGTCGTGCTGCTGGATACAGGCCTGCGCGTCAGTGAGTTCTGCGGCCTGACTCGCAAAGACCTGGACTTCAAGAACCGGCGCATCCGGGTGGACCACCAGCTTCTTCGCGAGCTGGGCGGCAAATACCATGTGGTGGCTACAAAGACCGCCAGCGGCATCCGCTTCATCCCCATGACCGACGCGGGCGTGACGCTGAACGTGTACACCCACGCGAGCTACTCTCACGCGGCGAGTCAGATGGTCAGCCTGGGGCGCTCCTGGTCTGAAGTACCGGCGCTTAAAACGGCGGGCTGCGCCGCCGTTTCCTGAGCTTTTACTGCGCCATTTACTACACCAAACGGCCCAAAAACGGCGCAGACCTATGGAGATTTACGAAAGTTTAAAAGAAATGATTTGTTTGTAATATCCTCGAATTGCAAGGATATACAGGCTTTTGGAGGCTTACAGAGACCATGATTGGAGTGCTGATGATTTGCACGGCAAACATTTGTATTGACATTACAATACCCAAAATATATAATGCCCTACAAGTACAGGCTCCCGTTTTTCGTTTTACTAAAGCGACGGATGTGACGGGAGCTGTTATTAAATTCAATTATTTTATCGTTAAAATTGATGTATATCACGATTTTACATCATTTTATGGAGAGAGACTGCTTGAATATGAACGGTGAGACTGTTACGCTCAGCGAAATACAGGATGGCTTTTTAGCTCTTGGGGTCAAAAGAGGAATGATGCTCGAGGTCCACTGCTCTCTCAGCAGCTTTGGATATGTTGAGGGAGGAGCACAAACAGTCATAACGGCCTTGCAAAGAACTGTAGGGAACGAAGGAGCTATCGTAATGCCGTCGTTTTTGAATTCGCGAGATTTTCCTCTGAGCGACGAGGACAGAGCACTGGGACTCACGCTCAAAGTAAGGAATCTGCATGAAAACAGTGAGAGATCCGGGATGGGGATCGTATCGGACACCTTCCGGCAAATGCCCAGCGTCATTACCGGAGAGGGCCATTACAGGGTCTCAGCGTGGGGTAAGGATGCTGAACAGCACGCTGCATCGGGCTTCCAAAAGATAATAGACGAGGGCGGCGCAGCTCTGCTGATCGGCGTTGACATTTACAGAATGTCTTCCATGCACTATGTCGAAGGCTGTATGCCCCAGAGCATCAGGGACAAGTTCAAACCCTCTGAAGCGGCAAGAGCAAAGTACCCGGAGGTCGATTGGTTCATCGAGGCCTGGAGTCCTGATGCAAAGCCCTGGTACACAATTCAAAAACTCGCATATGAGCATGGGTACATCGTAGATCGCATGATAGGACAAAGCAAATGCATGTTATGTCAGGTAAAGCCTGTCGTGCAGCTTTATGAGCACGCATTACGGACACAGCCTTTCAAACTATACGGTCTGGAATGAACCCCGAAAAATGCCAAGGTCAGTTATGCGTAATATGGAGATTAGGATGAAAAAGCGTTTCAGCTCATTGCCTGAGTCAATGAAGAGCATGGATATGTATGGGTTTAACTGGATGGAGTTCGTCATTTCCGTCCCTTCCCCGCTCTACATAATGACGTCATATAAGAGCAACGGATTGTCCAATGCTTGTATGCAGTCATGGACTACGTTTACGGGAGGAAAAAGCGGCTACTATGCCATTGTTTCCGCTGTCAGCAAGCACGGACATCTCTACCAAACGCTCCACAAAACGGGTGACGCCGTCATCAATTTTATGTCAGCCGACTTGTATGATAGGTGTATGTCGACCTGCCAAAACAACGATTTTGAAATCGATGAGATTCTGGCAGCCGGTCTGACTTCGGTTCAGGCGGAAATCGTGAACGCCCCTTTGATTGACGAGTGCTTTATGAATCTGGAGTGTCGCTTAAAGTGGGAGAAGGAAATAGCTGAAGGTGACGACAATGTCCTTGTCTGCCTGGAAATCGTTAACGTTCATATTGATCATAGGCATATGAACGAGAACGATCTGGGAAGGACAGGAGACACTGGAGTGCTTTACAACATCCATCATCCTGTCGACCCGGAAACCTTTGAAGGAACGGCACACGACTACATTGGCGTTATCAAAAAGATTAGGGATTATGGTGAATATTGAGAGTTGTGTCGGTCTGCATCAGGTGTTTATAGAAAGGATGGTGGTCTGATTGATAACATCGCTGTAGCAATCTTTTTCAGGAGCCGCACCTGTTCGGTGAGCTTTCAGGAGCAATGCTTGAAGTCTGGTGTGGCAGCGGTCATTCACTGAAATATCATGCGGAACGAGATCTGCTTCATAAAAATAAGGAGGCGCTTATGAAAAATTACCCACAGGTATATGTAAAAAACAGTTTTGAAGCAGCAGAGACCTATTGCAGAGCCTTTGGTGCGGAAAAAACCCTTGAGTTAATAAATGAAGATAACACCGAATACGAGCACTGTGAGCTATCTGTAAATGGAGAATTCTTTTTGGCGCTGTCGGAAGCGCAAAACCCATGCGACATAAGTATCGTTCATAAGAATAGATGGGATACAATGACGTTTAATGCATTTGAAATGGGTACCGTCGAAGCGGTTGATAAAGCTTTTCAAGTTTTGAGCGATGGGGGCATTGTTTTAGAGCCGCTGCATGAACTTCCCTGGAGCAAGCGTTGTGCTACAATTATTGATAAGTTTGGAGTGTTTTGGTGGATCTCAATTTGAGATAATGAGTTCGTCAATAAGTCGTGGATGTTTATGAACTCATTGCAGGGACTAGCCTAATTTGCGGTCTCTTCGCACCACCTTAAACCTGTGCCGCTGAGGGCATGGCTTGAGCGGCGCATGAAGTCCGTGCTCACGTTTTTGGGGCACGAGGCTATTTTCATAATCAAGCGTGGATACAGCAGACCAGCAAACCTGCTAATGTGTGTCAAGCACAAAAGAAGAGAAGTACAGGATAAAAAAAAGTATTTGTTTTGCGCCATTAAAAAGCATTACACTGTGAAAACCCTTGTAAATACTAACTTTTTTACACAGATAAAGATACTCAAAACAATAATTTTTCACATTTTGGTGCCCAAATGGTGCCCGGATTTTCTACGGTGATATAGGGTAATATAGACAGATGTAATGAATATTATATCGTGTGCGGACAAAAGTGCATACTGCTTTCGTTCTCTTGTCTGCTATTTTCAAGAAGGAGAACGCGAAAAAATATAGACAACTGCCTATTTGAATAATATAATTTAAATTTTATAGACATCAATGGAATGCAAATTACAGAGGTATATTTATGAATAAAATAGCTCATAGAAATATCATTCTTGAATCAAATGATTTTCAGAACATGGTCTGTTTTCAGGAAGATTTGTATGGAAAAGGAAATCATAATTGGACATTGGGGCGATTATATAGTTGGAGATATGGCCTATGGACGCCGGAATCTAGAAATCCGGAATTATTTTCAAAATCGGCGGAATTGTTTTTTGATGAAGCTGGAGTATTGCTAGGTTTTATTATCCTAGAAGCGTGTGGAGGGAATACTGCTACAATATTTGCTCAGGATGATGAACAGGTTTTAGAAGAAATGGTATGTTTTTTGGATAAGGGTGGTAATTTTGGAAATACATATTCCATTTATTGTTCAGAAGACCGTTTGTTAGAAATAGAAGTTCTTCGCAACCATAAATATATTAATGTGAGTTACGCAGACATTACCTATGAATATTGTGCGGAGAATATCGTTCTTTCTTCAATAGACTTGCCTAACGGATATACTTTGACTGATGAAAATGTTTTTTTGGATAAAGAGAGGATGGAACGATTCCGTTTTTCTGTATTTAATCCCGGTGCCAATTTTGATGAAGAGATTGCATGGGCATACTGTTATTCAAGAGAAAATCCTTGTATCAAAAAGGAATTGTGTATAGTTTTACTTGATGAAAGTAAGAATCCTGTTTCCTCATGTGTGGGATATTTTGATGCTGCAAATTTGGATGTGGAAATAGAAGTTGTATGCACTAAAAAAGAGGAAGAAGGCAGAGGATTTGCCAAAGCTGTAATAGCGGAATGTATTCGCAGATCGTTGAGAATGGGAGCCAAAAAGGTCAATATATCCGGTTGGAATTCATTAACACAACATCTGTATTCATCCTTTGGGAGAAATAAAAAAATTCAAAAAATAATTATTACAAAGAAAGATAAATAAGCGTAATATGTAGTTTGCAAATTGATATTTACTTGAAGGATTGAGATATTCCCAACAAAAAATCGCTCCTACTGTTGTAGATAGAAACGAGTTGTTTTTACGGAAAGGGTACCCCTTTCCTATGCTTGCTACGGAACTTTTTGCGAAGGAACAGAAAGGATAAGATAAACAGATAATAGCTTACTTTGAAATGTTACGCAGTTAAATGGCATTTTCGAGGAGCAAGGTATAAACACCTTGCCTCATCGGTTTTAGCTCCTAAAAGCCTTTTCTTGCAAGGCATATTTAGACTCTAATGCGTAACATATCGGCGTAAAGTAAGGTAGTCATAAGCTGCCTCTGTCGGTTCGATAACACTGTTCTTTGCTTATGTGTATCATCTTGTTTGTGGTGCTAAAATGGTGCCCAATTTTTCAAAACCAACTTATGCGACAATATGAGGAGATACAAACAACAACGAGAAAAGCCATTGAAAATACAGGCTTTTTCCTTACTTCTATAAACACTTGTAAGAAGTTATAAAACGATTTTCGTCTATCAAATCAATAAAAAAGCAGGCATAGCAAAAGGACCTGCAACATATTCCGGCTGCAGGC
>UMIY01045002.1_pt1 | contig 36275 bp, 62 predicted proteins | sample 1965921 | NCBI WGS metagenome assembly UMIY01 (sample SAMEA4836134, study PRJEB28245) | human gut metagenome | biome: gut microbiome; material: fecal sample | place: Denmark | collected 2008
TTTAAGGATAAAGTAAAGTCTGTAAATGAAAAAAGAAAAAATAAATAGGAAAAAATTAAGCCTCATCAGTGATGGGGCTTTTGATAAATTTATTTTGACTTATAGAATTGAGGAGGAAATATGTACGAAGGCTTTTTAACTGATGTCAATGGAATTAAACTTGGTCACGCAGAAGATAAGCTTGCCTTAACTGGCACAAGCGTAGTCTTGTGTGAAGATGGATTTACGGCAGGAGTTGATGTTCGCGGTGCTGGACCTGGCACTCGTGAAACTGATTTATTGAGAGCTGAAAATTTAGTTCAAAAGGTTCACGCAGTTTTTTTAACTGGCGGGTCTGCCTATGGTCTTGATGTTGGTGGCGGCATCATGAAATACTTGGAAGAAAAAAATGTGGGCTTTGATGTTGGTGTGGGAATTGTTCCCATAGTTCCTGGTGCAGTTTTATTTGACCTTGCTCTAGGCGACTCAAAAGTTCGACCTGACTTTAATATGGGTTATGCTGCAGCAAAAAATGCAAGTGAAAAAGATGAAACTATGGGAAACTTTGGTGCAGGATGTGGCGCAAGCGTTGGAAAAATTCTCGGCAATGACTTTGCCATGAAGTCAGGCGTAGGTCAATCTTCAATAAAAGTTGGCGACCTAGTTGTGTCTTCTATCGTAGCCCTAAATGCTCTGGGAGATATTTTTGATTACGAAGCTGGAAAGAGAATCGCAGGAGTTTATGATAGAAAAAATAAAAAATTTTTAGACACCTGTGCCCTTTACGAAAAGAGTTTAAAGGACTATAATCAATTTAGCCCAGCCAACACAACTATATCTGTGATTGCGACAAATGCAAAGCTAACAAAGGCAAACTGTAACAAGATCTCACAAATGGCTCATGATGGTTATGGAAGATCCATTAATCCAGTGCATACCATGAACGATGGAGATACTATTTTTACTCTTGCAAGTGGCGAAGTAGAAACAGATATAAATTTAGTTGGAATACTTGCTGCAAAAACAATTTCTAGGTCTATTGCAAATGCAATTTATTCAGCAGAAAGTGCAGGTGGGCTTGTAAGTTATAAGAGCATCTAATGATGCGTGAAGGGTATCTTAATGAACCCTATCTGGAGGTAAAAATGAATAAAACTAATGAACGTAACAGAAAGCTAGTAATAGCTGCTATGCTTGGTGCAATCACTGTTGTACTTAGTCTAACTCCCCTTGGACTTATTCCACTTGGAGTAATAAATGCAACTACAATGCACATCCCAGTCATAATTGGAGCAATAGCTGAAGGTCCTCTTGTTGGAGCAATGGTAGGACTTATATTTGGAGTGTCATCTCTTTTAAATGCAATATTAAGAAATGCAAGCCCCGTTGCCTTTGTCTTCTACAATCCACTTATTTCCGTTGTGCCCAGAGTTCTAATTGGTATAACTTCTTACTACTCATACACAGCAATGAAAAAGCTTGAAGACAAAAATTTAAGAACTCTTACAAAAATTTTGTGGGGACTTGTATCACTATTCTTGGCATTCCTACTTTATAAGAATATTAATAATGGAGGTTCAACTCTTAACATAACTTTTGTAGTAATTCTTCTCATACTTTGTCTTGGCTTTTTAGTTTACTCCTTTAAGTCAAGCGAAAAGGACTTTCCTATTGCCATTGGTGCCTTTGTTGGCTCAATGACTAACACAATATTAGTCCTTGGAGGAATTTATGTTATCTATGCTAAGAGATATGTGGAGGCACTAAATATTCCAATGGAAAGTGCAAAGTCAGCAATCCTTGGTGTTTCAGTGACATCAGGCATACCTGAAGCAATTCTATCTGTTATTATCACTACTGCAGTTATAAAAGCTTTAAAAGCAAGAAAGGGTTAATATGTTACTTGCAATTGATATAAACAATAAAAATACCAATTTTGGCATATTTAAAGAAGAAAAACTTGTCACGAGATTTTCTATAATGACTGACAAAAATAGGTCCACTGAAGAAATTAAACTCACAATTAAACTAATACTCATGGACAAAAAAATAGAGCTCACTGACATATCTGATATTATACTTTCATCAGTTGTTCCTGAGCTAAATTCAAGTTACGAAGGCATTGCAAGAGACATAATCGGCAGAAGTCCAATAATTATTTCTGCTGGAGTGAAAACTGGTTTAAATATAAAATGTGAGAGTCCAAGAGAAGTTGGCACAGACAGAATAATAAGAGCAGTGGCAGCTACTCACAGATACAAGGAAAATATAATAATTATATCTGCATCTTCAGTTACCACTATTGACTATATCAATGCAAAAAAAGAATTTCTCGGTGGATTAATCCTCCCTGGCATTAGTCTTCTTCAAGAAGGATTAGTAAAAGGCTCTACAAAGCTTCCGCTAGTTGAAATAAAAAAAGTAGATGATATTATTGGCAAAAATACAGAAAAGGCAATTCAAAGAGGAATTTATTTTGGATACACAAGAGCCGTCTTTGGAATAGTAGATGAAATAATAAAGACATATTCCTTAAATAAAGAAAACACAAAAATATTAGTCACTGGATCAAATGCACACCTTCTCGAAAGTGAAGTTTATCCCGTAAAAGAGCATCAATCACTGGGAATTGATGGACTAAAAATAATTTATGACTTAAACAAAAATAAGGCTTCCTAAGTGGAGCCTTATTTTTTATACTTGTCTAAATCTTCAATTTTAACCTTGTGAAATTTCACATCAAATTCACTTAAATCTACAATCTTTTCCATTGTGTAGCGAAACTTATCAATGTCGCCAATTATGTAGAAGTCAATACTTTTATAATTATAAAAAAATAAACCCATTAACAAAGTTAATAGGTTTTAAGTGGTGCACCTTTACGGACTCGAACCGTAGGCCCACTGATTAAGAGTCAATTTTTAAAGCCCTGAAACCCGCTATTTTAACACCTTGTGCGTAGTTTGTGCGTTAAGTTAATTTGTGCGTTAAGTTAATTTGTATTTTTAGGCTATGTGATTAATTATATAGAATATTTGGCTTATATCTTATACTAAGTTTCATCTCATATTTTCATTTGCTAATTTCTTTCTTCCATCTGTTGAGTTCTAAGACAGATGCCCTTCTCATATCATCGAGTTCCTTTTCTGTAACCCTAAAGCCTTGCTCATTTAACCTCATCAAGACATATTTCTTTTTAAGGTCGCCTTGACCAGTCTCTTTGTAGATTTGCTCCGCAGCCTTAACTGCAATATCCACTGCCTCCATAACACTAAGGACTTTCTCCCTTCCATATTTTTGTTTAAGCAAAGGTATTAAGATACCAGTGATTAACACAGAAACGATTGATAAAATTACATAAAAAATATTATTAGCCACAACTATCATTCTCCTCTCTAAAATCTTTAATTTCTTTTCTTATTTTCTCTTTCTTAATTCTTGCAAGCTGCCATAGCTCCACAGTGGTAAAAGAAAACCAAGCACCTATTAAAGTGCTTGGCTCCATTCCTGTTTCCCAAAAGGATATTAATATAGCAGCTGTGAAGATCACATTGCAAGTAATTATAAAGCTGACCCAAAACTTGCTGTATTGGCCTTTGCTTTTCTTCTTTACATGCTTATTTTTACCTTGTTGTCTTGCCATGCTACATCAGCTCCAATAGATTCAAAGATTCTTCTTATAGGCATATCCTTGCCATTGATACGAGTGTAGGTTATGCCATTAATGATATAACCTCTCTTAAACTCTTTACCATTGATTAGGATTGGCACATTCTCAATAGCCTTGCTTGGAATTAAATCTACATAAGCACCAGATACATAAGCCTTTTTGCCATTGTGGTTGATTTCAAACCAACCATCAGCCTTACCCGTTATACTTATTTCTTGACCTAACATTAATTGTCCTAGTATTGGACTATTAGTGTGATTAGATTCCCTAACATTAAGCAGTTTAGCCTTAACCCTGCCCTTGGCACTAAATGGAGTTACTTGAACCTTTTTATCTGCAACTTCCAAGGCTACAACCCTAAAGGCTCTTTGCCACTTAATTCTTGATATAGGGTAAGTTCCTACACCCGCATAAATAGCTTCAAATATCTTGTTGTTGCCTAGGTATATTCCCACATGACCGAAGTATTTGCCATTTTTATCATTTCTATACCATACAAGATCGCCACGCTCTAAGGAATTATAAGGGATTTCTCTAAATCTTCTATCCCCTTCAACTCCCATTCTGTGAGTTGTTACTGCAACACCTTTTCTTGTGTTCCAGTTTAGCTTATTTAAGGCTTTTTCTATAAGACTAGAGCAATCAGAATAACCTGCTTTACCCTGTTTTTCAGTCATTCTCCATCTTTGAGAGTACCTGTTGCCATCATAAAACATGGCAGCATCTATAAATTTTTCTACTTTATTTTTATCAAGCATATTACACCTCACTTTAAATTTGGGAGAACAAATCCAATAAAAGCACTAATAAAGATACCAATTACAACCCCTATTACTTGGAATTTTATCTTATCAATATTTGCTAATGGCTTTACAAAGTGGTCTTCTTCTCTTTTTCTTGCAAGTTCCTTAATCTCTGCTTTCAATTCATCATTATTATGATCAATTGTCTTTTTGATTTCCGATGTCTTTTCAAGTAAAGTGTTTATATTTTGATTAATTAATTGTATAGATGTCTCCGCACCACTCATTCTACCTTCAAATCCATCTAATCTTAAATTTGTCTTTTCTAATTGATTTTCAATTGTTTCAAATCTATCTTTTACATCTTGTTCCATGTTCCACCTTCTTATACTAAAAAAACACCCTTAAAAGAGTGTTTAAAAATAAATTTACTAAAAAATATAAAAATATCTTTTAAAATAAATCACTATGACTACCTATTCTAGCAAGAATTAAAATAAGTTCGTTTTTTCTTATCTCATAAATTAATAAAACATCAGGTGTAATATGACATTCCCTAAAACCTTTAAAGTTTCCTTTTAAGTCATGATCTCTATATTTATTATCTAACCTTTCTCCTTTTGCGAGTTTTGTAATAACTTCATTCATGGAAAAAATAATTTTATCATCCTTTAAAAATTTTTTTAAATCTTTTTTGAAGCTGTTAGAAACTCTAATTGAATACTTTAAAGTATCCTTTGAAAGATTTTTTAAAAATAGTTTCTTATCAATCATCAGAAAGCATATCCTTCCAAAAATCTTCCATATTATTATAAGGTTTACTCAAATCAATATTATTCTGTACATCTCTTAACACCCTTTGAGTGTCTACATTCAAATCCAAAGACAAGGGCAATCTATTCTCTCTTATAGACTGTTTAACAAACATATTAAGAGCAGCTGAAAAAGTAATCCCTAGTTCCTTTAACATTTTATCCATTTGAATTTTATCATCTTTGTTAAAACTTGTAGTAACATTTACCTTATTCACAATACCACCTCTAATAATATTTTAATGGTATTACAAGTGTATTTCAAGTGCTAATTCTGTGATTAATACCGTTTTAATTTGTAGTAATTCATAAAGTTTTACCTACTCAATAAATTCATACCAATAACCACCCTTCTCGCCACTTACCGGATATTCATTTTTATTTTTTGCTTTCACATCTTCAATATAGTCTCCCTTAACTTTCCTATAACCATAAAAAAGATACTTGCCTAATTCTGGAGTTACACACTCAAATTTATAATACTGAGGATACCTTCCACTCAAATAAGAATCAGACTTAAATTCATTAAATGTCCCTATAACTTCTCCAACAATCTTTAGTTTATATTTTCCCCAACTGTAATATCCTTGCCATATAATTTGATTTTGGCTTAAAACTTTCTTAATATTAATATTAGAATTTTTAATACTGTTAATTTTCATCATTTATTCCTTTACAAAATAAATCTTACTTGAATCATTTTTTTGAATGTCAGAAAGTGCATTATATTCTGTTTCCGTAAGTATCACTTGTTCTTTCATATTGTCTAGCTTTTTCTTGTCGCTTGCACTCATAAGACCATCACTTGATGGACTTGCATTTGAATAAGTAGTGTCAGTGTATTTGGGATTAGATGGTATTGCATCAACTTTATCCTTGTCAGAATCCGTATAGTCATTTGTAGAAAACTTATACCATTTGCCCCAAGTTGAAGACCCTCTTCTTTGTCTAAAATATGGAGTAGAGTCGGTATTGTCTCTTATGGTAATTTGGAACATATAATTAGTCTTATGTTGATTCGATGAGTCAGTCGGGCAAACTATAAGAGTGTATTTACCACTACCATTAGGACAATTTGAGGAGAAATCTCCATTATATATGCCTTGTTTACTAACATTATTAAAGTCAGAGCTTGGAGGATTAGACATAGTAAGTTCTTCAAGAGTAGCCTTGAAATCATTTGTAAAGTCATTAGTTGATAATCCTTTACCGTCAACTTTGTCAACCTTATCTTTTTCAACTTTTAAAACATAATTTTCAAGTTCTTGCAAACCTTTTAAATTAGCTTTAATTTCATTATTTAGTTCTTTTTCAATATTTTTAATTGCAGCCAAAGTCACAATTTTTGTCAAATCACTATCTCCTATGTCATCAGTCACACGCTCATCTTTAACATAATGCTTAGCAATTTCTTCAATAATGACCTTGTTTGCTATATCTCTTTTCTGCTCTTCCGTCAGCTCTTCAAATTTTAAAGGGTCGCCCTTTTCTCCTTTAAATCCTTGGGCTCCTCTGTCGCCCTTATCCCCTTTAATTCCTTGGATACCTCTATCTCCAGTATTACCTTTGTCTCCCTTTAAACCCCTATCTCCTTTAGGACCTTGTATTCTACCAACATTAGTAAATTTATTATTTTTTGCAATATACAAGTCTCCATCTATCATATATCCGTCGCCGTCTTTTGCAGTTTTAGGTAATTCATTGGTACTTGACACTGTTCCCAATACAGATAAACTTGTTCCAGTATCACCCTTTTCGCCTTTTTCGCCTTTATCTCCTTTGGCTCCTCTATTAAGGTAAGGCAAAGCTTTATACTCCGTCTTTCCATCTCCAACTTTCATGAGCTGCGTGTCAGTTTCCATTGCTAGCTCCCCGTCTAAAAGTATAAGAGCAGATTCAATTAAATCTGCTCTTGTTCCTTTCTGAAAAATAAATCTGCCAACAGCTAAATTTTTCATATTAAGCCACCATTCCAACTTCTTTTAAAACTTCTTTAACTGCGTCACGAAGTCCAAAGAAAGTAGGTACTTGTTCTAAAGTATATACACCTGACATTACAAGTGAAACCCATACCTTAGTTAAACCTGAATCCTTATTAAATTTAAGCATCTATCTCAACTCCTTCCTCTTTTAATACTGACAAAACTACTTCTCTAAGATTAAAAAGTTTAGGTACTTCATCAATCTTTTTACCATTCTTTACTAGAAATACCCAAACGCTCACAAGCCCTGAATTTTTATCAAAAACCATTATAAATTACCTCCCATTGCACCAATCATCATTGTTAATTCTCCAATAGCCTTAGAAGTGCTTTCCATTATTTGACTTAAAGCAACAGACAAATCGCCAACTGCATCAACAGTCAAATCTTTATTTGATTCTTGAACCTCAAGGACATATGCAAGTTGTTCCTTAACATTTCCACTCTTTTCAAGTTCTCTTTCTTTTTGTATATCCTTTAAAGATTTTTCATTGTATAAAATCATTATTCAAAAGCACCCCCAAGTGTTGAAATCCAGGAAATAGCTGTAGCATTATTCTTATTAACTGTCATTCTAACCTTAATGCCCCATTTAGTAGCTGTTTTAGCTTTATTTTGAAAATTAAAATTCTTCCCAACCTTAACAACAGAAGTACAATCTTCCCAAACAGGTTTATCATCAAAAGCATTATTAGTAACTTCAATTTTCCCATCAGCACCAGCAGCAACAAACCACATAGGATTTAAATATATTTTTTTAGCTGCTGCATCAGTTTCAATTATTTTGGCACTTTCCATAATTAGCCTATTAACCACTCTATTAAAATTAATAAGCCTTACAACATAAGGACTTTTTGAATCAGTAGCAAGAATTTTTAAAGTATGTTTACCAGGTTTAATTTTTAAAAAATCTAACCCTTTAATTTCAACCTTATAATTTTTCCCATCTTCAACCTTTTTATCCTTTTCTATATAGACATCATCTAGCATTATACTTACCTTTATCTCATCATTTTCGGGGTCAGTTACAGAATAAGTATAAGAAATATCTTTAGTAATATCCCCCAAGTCCCTATCATTACCAGAAATAATTGGTGGTAAATTAGTCTTAATAAAAGTATATCTTCTATAAGTCACACCGCCTTTACTATCTGAGGCTTCAATCTCAATCGTATTTGAAGTTTTTATTTCAATTGTTTCAATTTGCTGCCTTGTAATATTCAAATAAATATCAGCGTCTTGACTAGCATTTGCAATGTTTTTAATAACCTTATTATTTAATTTTTCAACAACATTTACCTTATCTCCATCTAAATCTTTTACTTGATAAATAATAGAAAACTCAGTATTTTTAATCCCTAAGTCTTTATCTTCCCCAGAAATAATAGGAGCATTATTAATCTTTGTCCAAGTATATATTCTTGTAGTGCTTTCTCCATTTGAATCAGTAGCTTTCAATTTAATAGTATGATCACCAAGCTCAAAAGAACTTACATCAATGTCAAGATACCTTTTTACACCAAGCCCTACATTCTTTATGGTTTCACTTTTATCATCCTGTATAATTTCAAGAGTAACACTATCATTTTTGTCATCATCTGTAACTATATACTCCACCCTAAAATTATTTGATTTATTTCCTAAAAAACTATCACTCCCAGAAATTTTAGGAGCTTCATTTTCGGTTTTCTCAAAGACATACCAATAACCACCCTTTTGTCCATCATCAGGATAATCATTTCTATTTTTAGAAGTTACAGTACCCAATTTACTTCCCTTTTTATAACCCTGAAAAACATAGTTAACACCATAGTAGGAGTAAACATAGTCCCCATAGCTTCCACCAACTTCTTGTCTAATTTGGGGATATTGGGGATATCTATCCCTTACCTCATCGAATATAGGCTTTCCGTAAGACTTTTCTAAAAAAGTACTTTCTTCTTTCTGCATTGGGATTGCCTCGTATTTCCCCCATCTATAAATTGCCATAAATTCTCCTTTCTGCATTAAAAAACACTCTCAACGAGTGTTTGTGTCAAAATGAATTAATAAGCTATTAAACAACACCTCTGCCATTAGCTTCGTCATACCAACCTTCAATAATCTTTAAACCTTCAAACTGATCAAGAGCAGATAAAACAAAAGTATTATAAGGCATATTGTTTTGATTTTGACCCAATAAAGTCGAAACAAGAACGCCAAGCTTTCGAAGTTCAGACTCCATTTCAAAAATCTTTAAAAATAATTTAAGAATCGCAAAGTCCATATTACCCAAGTTCTTCTCATTAATAGGCTTTCCCTTTTGAAAAATTTCTCCGTCATCTCTTTCATGCCTTACAGACTTGCTCCCATCAGGAAATTCAGCCATAACAGTCTCTTTCTTAACATCAGCAGTTTGTGCAATATGGTCAAGCCAGTCAACAGGATTATAAGAAAAATCACTTAAGATTTCCTTTTTTTCCTCATCATTCAAATCCCTTTTTCCAAGGATCTCATTATATTTATGATATTTTCTTAAATCTATCATTCAGTCCTCCCAGTAACCTTAAAAATATCAATAGGCTTTTCAATCTCTTCTTCTAAGACATTAATATAAAAAGAAGAAACAACAGAATAAGTATCATTCTTTTCAATCTTGGTATCTTTAGAAATTATCACTTTACCCTTAGCATTTTTAAGATTAATATTCGTAATTAAACCATCAACATCAGCAGTATTTGTGTAAATCTTAAGTAAGTTGCCATCAATTTCGGATTTCATAATTGGTATATCATGACCCTTGTTGTCAATAACTGCCTCAGCACTAGCAACTTGACTCTCCACAAATTCTGCAACCTGTCTAATTAATAATTTACTTAGCAATCCCTATCACTCCTTATCTTTAAACTCGTATATATCCTTACTTGAAAAGTCTTGGATAAAAATAGTCTCGTCAACTAAATCTTCAAACTCAACCCCAGTAGGCACATCATCACTAGGCAAAGTGTAATAATTATTAGAATTATAGTTTTCAGTCCTAACCCTGAGATTAAATACCTTGTTATCTGCCTTGATTTCCCAAGGAATATCCCCACATTTTTCTTCCCCGCAAAGATATTGAGGATTCACATGATCTCCATATTGAGTCCTAAGAATTAAATTGCCTGCAGCAACAAAATCAAAGTAAATCCTTACACCTGCAGCCTTTATCCTGTGGACTATTTCATAAGGAAACTTGTCAAACTTAGGAGATAACCTCAAAACTATTGCAGCAGGTTCATTTAGATACCTTTCATAGGGCCAAGCCTCAGTAATGTTAATAAAAATATCCTTAGTGAGGATTGATAAGACCTTGTTAATAGTTGGAGCATCTCCAATAGATAGATTTGCAATTATCCTAGTCTTAATTAATAGCCTATAGAAATCATCATCTTCACCATTCCTAAACTGCCCAACATTAGCACCTAATAAATCTAAGGACTTCCCATAAGCCTTATCTATATTCCTACTGTCTCTTACACTTTCAAGACCTGTGTAAATATCATCAAATCCATCATGGTATAAGACGTAGTATAGATTTTCATTGTTGGGCTTCCTAAACCTCTCAGGAAGTCGATTAAAGGCCCTCTTATATAACTTATTCATAAGAAATCACTATCCTATCAGGTCTTGTCCTTGCTATATGGTTCTTCTCAATCTCAATAGTTTGTTCCTTGTAGTTGCTATTTGTAGTACTTAGTTCAACTGTGACATCAGCAACTCCACCCATACACATAATAGATCCAATAACCTTAGATAAAATTACATTCTTACCAAGTTTAAGGCCATTATATTCAATATTGTCCTTGTCAATTCCACCAATATAATTGATGACTGCTCTTTTAACTGCATCATCACCCTTGTAGTTTTCATCTTTTTTAAGACTTATTTTCACATAAACATCAGTGACCTTTGCCCTCGTAAAACCAATCTTATGTTTCTTGCCCTTGCTGTCTTCCTTATAGACATAAGTATCTCCAAAAGCTTCAATCCCTGCTGCCTTATTTTGGAAGATGGTGTCTCTTATTTCCTCATCACTTCCACCAAATACATAACAAGCAATAGACTTAGGAGGTATGCCATCAATAGTTGTCATTGTAGTGTTTTCTACAACCTCAGCATCAACAACAGAATCAATATCTAATAGTGCAGCAGTAATTGCAGGCACAGTAGACCCCCCAACACGAGAGTAGGACTTCTTATATCTTTCTCTAAATTCCTTGTCAGTTTCAATATCAAGATCACCTTCAGTGTCTTCTTTATTGGTAACCTCACTAATACCAAAGGCAGGATTGACAATTTCTGTTAAGCTCTCTGACCCAACATTATTTGTCTTACCTGCAGCAACTGAAATTATAGGGATATCTACACTCCGATTTTTAATCACTGCATCTTCAGTAGTTTCAAAGATTACACCATCCTTAGTGGCAACCCTAAAACCCTTAGGAACTAAGGTATCATTTGAACCCTTAACAGTTAAAATTCCCTTAGATTTAACTGCAGGCCTTCTTGTAATAGTCAAATACTGACCAACACTATCAAGACCAGTACCCTCTGACGAATTAACAAAGGAAGAAAAGTAAACCTCTTCCATTCGCTCCCAGATTTCAGCTTCATCCCAAGAAATATTTCTTATAAATTTGCCCAAAAAAGAAGTCTCTGAAGTATCAATATTGACTCCAAAGACCCTCTTTGCCCTAGTTATTCTTTCAGCTAGTGCTTCACTATATAATTTTCTCCTAAATCCATATTTAGTAACACCATATATTCCCTTGCTACTTGTAAATATGTTATTATCCAACATTTACCACCTCCTGAAGAAATATATTATTCTCATCTTTATCAATAATAGTGATATTAATATCAGCAATTCTTAAGGCGGCATCTCTTTTAACTGTCACATTCCTAACTTCCTTTATCCTGTCATCTTGAAGGCAACATTCCCTTATAGCAAGTTCTATTTCCTTATCAGTTACACCCTTGCCACTTATAGCAGGATAATCAAGACCTAGACCAATATTTAAAAACCACTCCCCCTGATTTACAGAAAGCCTATTTTCAATATTTTGCCTAAGTTCCTCTTGACCATTAACCATTATAAGGTCCTTATCAAGGATAATGTCGCCATTTATCATTTGAAAAGTATTTTTATACATAATCATACCTCTTTAATATCAACCTTTTCAGCACGGACCTTAAAAAGTTTTGACCTAATATCTATTTCGCCATTTTTATTTATATTTATTCGAGCAGTATTTTCTATATTTTGAATAACCAAAGCATCCTTATCATCAACATCAAGTTTTTCCTTTAGAAGAGTTATACCACCTAGACAGATACAATCAGAAACATCATGGTCTCTTTCGGTCTCAATAGAATCTTCACCCAAAAGGATATTGTCAGTGTCATTATCTACAAACAACAAAACAACATTATCATCAGGCTTAAGAGGATAATAAAGAAGAAAGTCACTTGTCCTTACAGTAGCCACAGGCACATTAATAATCATGGCATTGTCTTCTGAAGGCAAAGGCATTACATCAGCCTTCATAACTTCTGGATAAAATTTTACAACCTTGCCAAGCTTAGAAACATTAACTCCCTTGCTAATACCACTGGCAAAGTCCTTTAAAAACTTATTTGCATTTTCCATTAAGCTTCCTCCACAACAAGTTCAGTGTTAAAGTCCTTGGTATGCTTGCCACTTACAACCCTAAACTGACCATTACAGGTCTTAGATTCAATCTTTATAATGCTATCAGTTTCAATCTTTGCATTTAAAAGACAGGTAACCTTCCAAGTTTTCTTTTCTTCCTTGTTTTTCTTCTTTTCTTTCTCAGATTCCCTTAAGTCAGTCTTGTCTTCTGAGTCATCCTTATTAAGAGTTGGATTTCCAACAAGACCAGTTTCTGTATTTAAAAGAAATCCAATGTCATTACCCTTTTTCTCGTCCCTAATAGTAATTCTTTTTTTATTGATATACATCTTAGACTTTGTGTCTTTGACAAGCTTTTTAAGACTATCTGAGCAGTAACCCTTAATAGTCTTCCCAAGCTTGTATGTTATATCTTCCTTAGGATTTATCTCAACAACTTCATAGCCTAGCACACCACAAAGGTCTTGAATAATAAGACTCGCCTTAGTTCCCTCAGCATAGGTCTTATTAAGCTTTGCCTTTCTCCATTCCTTTCCACCATCAGAAACCTTTATCTTTGTAACCTTATCAAGACCTTCCCAGTCAGTAGTCACATCTTCAATATCTCCAGAAACCACACAGGCCTTGTTTCCCATTTCCCTATAACCTGCATTAACTATGCAATAACCTTGCTTCTTAATCTCGTTTATAGAGTCCTCAGAAAGATTATAAATAGTAACCTCAGATACATCGGGTTCTTCCTTGTCATTAAAAGAAATATCAAAGTCAATTTCCAAGGCATTTTCCCCAAGGGATTGGAACTTCTTGCCCCCTGCCAATACATCAATGTCTCTAATCCAAAACATATAAAAACACATCCTCATTCATATTTTCATAGAAAATCCTAATTGCATTTTCTGTGGTATCAAAGGGCATGATTTCTATCTTTGGTATTTCAAGATGCTTGCAGTTTTCAAAGAGTGATACTCCTAAAACAATCTTTTCTCCATAGAGAATTAAATTGTGGTTTTTATAAAGGTTTAGAGTAAAGAAATCTCCAAAGCTATTGTAAAGAACTTCAAATTGGAAGGTCTCATTAGCAAGGACTATTTCAAAACTATAAGGTATCTTGTTTTTTTCAATATCAATATACTTCATTTGCTTTTAACCTGCTTTCTACCTTCATTTGTCTTGCCCTTAACCTTGGATGCAGTCTTCTTATCCTGTTTGTTAGTTTCTGGATTTTTAACAGTTACTTTAAAGGTCTCAGGCTTTGCAATCTTTACATGAGTAAGAGTTATTTCATAGTCAAAACCTTCTGCATTTTCCACAGGATGCTTAGTGTTTAAACTTGTAATAACTACATCAGTAAGAGCGTTTCTACCAACATAAGTCAGAAGTTCTGCATCTTTTTGATATTGCTTTAGAAGTTTAAGCTTACCAGCAGCATCATCTACCATGGACCCAGAAAGTTTTGCAACAAAAGGTTTAGCCTTCATGTGGTCGGCAATATCCTCTCCCTTTTCTACAGGCTTATTAGTAACATCAGCAGGGAAATCAACAGATTCAGAAACTACTGCATCCATAATAACTCCACCTAATTTAATTTTAGTTTTTTTACCCATGACATCACGCCCTTTGAAGTCTTAAATCTCTAAAGATGTTTTCTACTTCCGCCCTAACATTTTGTGCAATATCCATAGGACTGTCCTTAGGACCACCATAGACATTAATGTTAATATTAGGAGCATTACTTACAGTATTATTAGATACATTTGATGGAGAATTATTTACATAATTGTAAGACTTATTAGGTACATTGTTTCTATCTCCGCCTAGGTCTCTATAAGCATTGGCAGCGGACTTAGTAAGGATCATTTCTCCTTCGTGCAGACTAGCTAAGTAGTTGTCATAAGGTACATAATCAAGACCAGTGGCATGTGAATTACCTTTAGCCTTTTCGCTTCCTCCACCCCCACTCATTATATTACCAAGAGCAGTTGCACCTTTTTGTACTATAGAGACAATCCCCTTTATTGGGTTTTTAAAGAACTCTTTGACCTCATCCCATTTTTGCTTGATAGAATTTAAAGCACCTAGAGCCTTCCCTGCCATTTCAGTAAATCCACTTCCCGTTACCTTTAAAGTAGCTAGTAAATAGCCCCTAATTCCACCACCTAAGGCTGCAGCCTCAGCTTTAATTGTTTGCCAATTAGAAATTAAGAAAGCACCAATGCCAACCACTGCCATTATAGCCCAACCAACTGGACCTAAAGCACCTACAATGCCACCAATAGCACCAACAACTGAGCCACCAACAGAAACAATTCCACCTAGTCCACCAACTAAAGAACCTATTGTTCCTACTAAACCTCCAACTACAGAAATTACAGTTCCAATTGTCGAAACAACTGTCCAGAAAACACCAATTACAGGCCCTGCAGCAACTAACAACAATCCCCATTGAGCAATAGAAGATTGAGTATCTTTATCTAAGTTGCTAAACATACCTGCCAGTTTTCCAATTCCTTCTGCAGCTTGAATAACAAAGGGAGAAATAGCCCCACCTACATCAATAAGGGCGTTTGTCATTTGTGTTTTAGCACGATTCCATTGCTCGGCAGGTCCTAACATTTTTTCATAGTTAGCATCAACAGACCCACAAGAATTCTGCATTTCTTTTAATACTTTTGAGTAACCTTCAACTCCATCTTTAAGCAAAGTTAAAGCTGCTTGACCTGCTGACTCTTGCCCAAACATATCCTTTAGTTTATAACCAGTTGCCTTAGCATTTTCATCTAAGATACCCAAGACTTCTCCAAGGTTAGTTCCTGACTTTGTTAATTCATCAAAGGACTTGCCAGTCTTAGACCTTAAGACCTTGTCAGCAGTTGACCCAGTCTTTGAAAGTTCAGAAATCATTGCATTAAGATTAGTAGTTGCAATCATTGAATTCTGACCCTTGGCAGTCAAGATTGAATAAGATGCTCCCAACTGGTCTAGGTTAACACCTGCAGCAGCTGCCATAGGAATTACCCTACCAATATTCTTACCTAACTCATCTACAGTAATCTTACCTTTATCCTGTGTCTTAACAAAAATATCATGTATCTTAGACACCTCAAAGGCTTGATCTCCATAGGCATTAAGAGCAGTAGTTGTTGCATCTATTACAGTTGCCATGTCGGTAAAGCCTGCTTTTGTAAGCTTAGTAGCAGATTTTGTAAAATCTACAACCTTTGAAGTATCAATCCCTGAAGACAGTGCCTCATACATTGCCCCTGCAACTTCTGTTTGAGCAATTCCTGAACTATCTGAAATGGACCTAACTTCTTTTCTAATTTGGGAAACTGGTAAAATTTCCTTATCAGCAAGAGTGGAAACTTGTCTTATGCCCTTGTCTAGTTCCATGAACTTCTTAAAGCCAACTCCACCCATTACTGTAAGAGGAGCAGTAAGCTTAGTTAAGGACTTGCCAAAGGAAGTAATTTGTTTTCCCTTGGCAGAAATTTGATTTCCAAAGTCCTTTATTTTTCCGCCAGTACTTTGAAGAGTTGAGCCAGTAGTTCTAAGCATACCCTCTAATCCAGTAAACTTAGATTTTGCACCATCCATGGACTTATTGACTTCTTTAATATCCTCAGCTGCCTTATCAGCACCAGTGGTACTAATTTTAAAAATCAACTCTCTAGCATCAGCCATTTAATTTTTCCACCTCTCTTTCCTCTTCTTTTTGATATAAAGAAAAGGCATAACTTAACCTATATAATTCATCAGCATTTAAAGTCATAGCCTCAGTATAGGTAAGTATGCCATTTCTAATTAATAATAAACTTGGTCTCCAAAACTCTTCGTATTCTTGGTTAATTTCCTTTTTTAAGGACTTTACTTCCCCAAATATACAAAGCTTATACACTCCTGTACTAACTCTTGTAACTCAACAATGGAATCAAAATCTTCCATCTTCTTCTTAGGAGAAATGACAAAGTGTTCAAGGCATAAGTCAATCATCTTTTCATCATCAACTACCCCACCTTCTTGCCATTGTTGTCTTAATCTTATAGCTTCTCTTGTAGGGATCTTTTGAATTAAGTATTCAGTTCCCCTAACTTCAACTTTCTTGTTCTCAAACTTATTAGACATTTTTTACTCCTTTTATTTAAAATATGGTATAAAGATTTCAAATTCTACTCCCTCAGCTTCCTTTTGTTTAGAAAGATTAGGAGTTTTCATAATTCTACAGTTAGAAGATGCAATGTTTACACCATTATCATTCATATCTACCATAGAGAAATCAAACTCTTCATTATTTTTTGCCAATGCCCTAATTGATGGTATACATGGAGAAGTAGACATTAAAGATATCTTAGCCTTTGCAGTCTTGTCATGGTTAATAGTGTAGTTAACTATTCCATCTACCCCAACCTTAGGTATAATATCATCTTCATTTTGTTCAATTTCCACCTTGCCATCATCAGAATAGCCAGTTAAACAAATACCTGCTACAGTGACAACAACTTTTTCTGGATCATATACAAAAGTCCTATTTGCCATTATCTACTTACCTCCTTGTTTACAATGTCATAAGTTAAAATTCCTGAAATTTGACCAGTATGGATAGCACCTTGAAGCATAGCAGTCCAAACAATGTAGTTGTACTTTCTTAGAGCAACTTCATTGGAATCAACTTCTTCTCTTCTCCTGTAGTCAACCCTGTATTGACCTTCTTCAATAATTCCCATGTCTACTGCTTCAGAAAGTACAAGTTCAGCAACACCAACAAGCATTCCAATTCCTAGGTTAGTATATGGAATCTTGTCCTCAACCATTGCAAGTCTTTGCATTCTTTCTTCCATTCTGAACCTAATCCAATATTCTCCAAGTACAACATCAATATATTCTCCAGAAAGCATCTTGCCTTCAGAAGTTTGAAGAACACCAAGCTTTTCAACATAAGAGAATATCTTGTTTTCATGAAGTTTATTAAGTTCAGTAAGAGTAATCTTTGCCTTTTTAACACCTTGGATAGTCTTAAACTTAGCAGTCTTGCCACCAATCTTATAAGACATAATAACTGCTAATCCTTCAGCAGCGTAAGAATCAACATCATCATGGTACATAACAAAGGTATTATCAAAAACTTCTTCATAAAGCTTAGCTGCATCTTCCATTGAATTGACAGTCACTGCATAAACCTTATTATTAACTTGACATAGATTTGATATTCCCTTGATAGTTTCAACAGAATTATCAGTACAAGTCACGAAGAAGAAGTCATTGTTTTCTTCTAGGACCTTTTTAAATCCTTCAACTGCACCGCCTTGTTTACCAACAATAACAACTTGTTGTGGCTGTGGCTTTTGCATAAATAATCTACTTGCTATCTTATATACCTTTGAATCAGTGTCTAAGGTATTTACATCTTCGCCAGTGATATATCTATATTCATATTCTTTTTCAGTGTCTAGAATAAGGATAGTTCCAAATCCTCTTTCAGATACACCTACAGTTTTCCTTTGAATGTTAACAGGAAAATCTAATATCATAAATCTACACCTTTCCCTTTCTTAAAACTATATTCTTCAATAGTTTCAATCCTATTTTCAATTTCATGTAGTATTCTAAACTCAACATCAAAGCCATACCTGTACTCATAAGCTTCCCCAAGAAATACAGTCCTATCAGTGATGTTTCCTACATTTACAACAACTACATTATTTTCTCTAAAATAATACTTGCTTCTATGCCTGAAATACTCCCAAGCCTTTAAACATGCTTCAAAACTACCATCTACATCCTTGTCATAGGAGTTAAAACTAAGGACTGCCTTAGGCTGTAACTCTAGTTTTTCAATGTAATCATACTTAAACTTTGGATTAAGTGATTTATCAAAGCTATGCCTTATAGTTCCGCCTTCCCCTATGTTCATAATTGGAGTGATAAATTTAAAGGAATAAAAAGGATACTTAGGTTTCTTATTGTTGTTATCTGTATCAACTGCAAGAAGCCCAGTATCCTCATGAATTCCCTTAGCTATTAAATTCTTCAGGTATTTTATCAAAGTCATCTCTATCAACTCTTTCTAAAATGTAAATGTGCAAGTCCTTATCATAGTCAGAATAATCTTTCTCATCTAAAATCTTGTATCTTCTAATGGACTTATCAAGCATTACATTTGTAATTTCAGTTCCCTTGTCAAGCCTCAAATAACAATAGAGCTTCCTATTGTCATCAGAATAGCTTCCCCCTTCATCAAATTTAAGGTCATCTTTATTTAATGGCACTATAGCTGCAGGATCTAACTTAATACTTAAAATTGACCCCTCAACATATTTGCCACCATCATCAACATTATAATGACCCTCTTCTTCGATTGAAGCAAAGACCATCCCCTTTGAGTACTTACTTACTAAGCCTTTAAAATTAAACAAAGACAATTAACCACCTACAATCTCATAATCAATAGCATTGACAAGCCTACCAGTGTCAACAAGAGGATTGCTTGAACCTTTATTTACAACAGTGAGAGGTGCATTAGGAGGAGAATTAACCTCATTAACTATGAAGTTTCTAACAGTATCAGCAGCAGTTTGCCCTAATATTTCATAAAACTTTCTTGCAGTTAAATCCCCTTCAATTACTTTTCCAAGTAAATCCTCGCCCGTTAAAAAGAAATTTTCACTGTTAGAGTCAAATGTTGTCCTAACAAAAGGTCTTTCAGGAATTTTTATAACATCTTTCTTAGTCCAAAAACCAAAGTTATGAAGAAAAAATACTCTCATTTTATTAGTAACTTTTATATCACAACCAAACTCATGAACATTAGCAATCATAAGGATTTCGCCACCAGCTGAAGATAAAACTCCTACCTTCAGATACATACTTTCAAGTTCTTTAATCCTCTTGAGTATTTCATCTACCCTTGATATATCCTCTACTGCCACTATAAAACCTCTTTCTTTTATTGCCAACTAAATGTATTCTCTTGTAAGGTTCTAGCCAATGTTGAATATACTTTGGTATCGCTCCCCCATTATCTGAGTAAGTCAAGGACATATCAGATAGCTTTTCTGAGGTTACGCTATATTGCATAGGGTCAAACTCTACAAGCTCATCAAGAGCAAGTTCGACCCCTGCAGGTATCTCGTCAAAAATAACATTGCAGTAGTCCTGGACTTGCTCCAAATATAGCTTTCTTATGTCCTTTTTTTCCATACTCTACCCCTTAGGCTGCAGCTTGTGTTAGCTTAGCCTTTAAAATAGCCTTTTTATTCTTTTCAGGAATATACTTTCCGTATTTAGCAGCAGCTTGAATTGCAACCCCTGCAAAATCTTCTGAATCAATCATTCTATAAACTTCAATACCAACACCAACAACACCAACATTGTCAGCCGCAAAAATAATATTTTCGCCTTTTTGAAAATATTCATCAGCTAATTCAACAAGGATAAATCCCTTAAACTTTAAATACTCTTGATTGTCAATATTTACACTTGCATTCTTAGCAGTAGTTACAAGCTTTGAATCAACAATTAAGTTATAAACATCAGCTGTAACATAAGCCACCCTTTGAACTGCCCTTGCAACTTTATTATTAACAAAAATTTTAGATGCCTCATTAAAAGTCTTAACAACATCATCTTCAGTTAAATTCCCAGTAAGTGTTTTTGATGCAGCAGCAGACAAAGCCTTTGATAAAAACCCATTCATTTGTTCAATCCAAGCCTCAGCATGTAATCCAGCTCTTTCCTTGATAACTTGTTCAGCGTTATCATTTACAGTAAAATTATCAACACCTTCATGAATTGCTAATGCTTCTTCATATTGAACTTGCTTGTCAACAGATTTTATTTCTTTTCTTGCACCAAATCTATTAGAAGTTCCAGTACCAGTTCCAAAAGCCACATTCTCGCCAGTATCATATTTTTGAATAACAACATCAGTATCAGAAATCTTTAAATCTATAAAAGTATCCTTATTAGTAATACCATCCTTGACTTGTAATTTACCTCCAAAAGTTCTCATAAAATTTTGTTTCTTCTCAAAAATATTAGTTAATAATCCCGCATACTCTCTTGTATAAACTTTAATTGCCATAATTTTATTCCCCCTTATTTATATCTATCAGCAACACTTTGCCATACATCTCCTGTAACTTTACTTTGAGATCCTGTCGGTGTTTTACCTTTAAACCTCTTCTCAACTTCCTCTTGAACCTGCTTTTGATATATTACTTTAAAAGACTTGATGATTTCATTTGTTGTTTCAGCGTCTTTTTGCATTAAAAAAGACTTAAATTCTAAAGGTAACCCTTCTTCTGTAAGCCTATCAATCGTATCTTTTTCTAAGTTGTTTCTATCAATTTCAGCTTTAAGCTTAGCTATTTCCTCGTCCTTTTTCTTAGACTCCTCTGCCTGTCTTTCTTTCTCGGACAACTTGGATAACCTTTCAGCTTCCTTTTTATCTTCCTCAGCTTTCGCCTTTTCCCTTGCAAGTCGTTTCTTAACGATATCTTCAACCTCTTCCTTTGTGAGTAGGTCTTTTGTCATCTCGTCTACTTCTTCTTGCGTATAGGTTTTAACTTCCTGTTCTTCTGCAGTTTCAGTATCTGTATTTTCAGCAGTCTTTACTTCTTCAACTACTCCCTCGTCTCCAAATAACAATAATTTGAACTTAAACATTTCTACCTCCCGTTTAATGTCCGTGCGACTTACTCATACTTCTTTTATGCCTAGTAAGGAAAAGGCAATAAAAAAACCGTGCTTATGCACGATTAATCACAAATAAAAAAGCACTCCCAGCATTTATCGCTAGTGTGCTTTTAGCCTAATACTTCAATTTTTTCTATTTCAGACTGATTGATTAATAAGTTATCTTTAACTAATAAAAAATTTTCTTCTCCATCATCTTGTCCTTCTTCATACAATTCTATATATGTTTCTAAAGCGTCGCCATCAACAAAATAAAGTTTTGCTTTGTGTCCCTCGCTTTTTTTCATTTCTTTAATACTAATCATTTTACTTTCTCCTTGGTATAATATGAACTTGACCCTTATCATTATAATTTATAGAGTATCTATTAGTTTTTTCGTTCAGATTGCCATCTTTACTAATAAAGAATCCTATATCAAACTCATTTTTTATAAACTCTTTTTTAGTCCAATTACCTTTTCTGTCCCGTCTTAATTCACCCGTTCCAGCTTTTTCATTTATTAATTTTTGTGCTTTTTCTTCAGATATGGTTAGATAACTTTTCTTTCCGTCATATCTTTTAGAATTAATATCATGTTCTTCATATTTTTCATGATTAAGTTTCTTATCATGGTGGTTTATCCAAGCACGAATATTTTCATCAGATTGAGTCTCTATTGGTTCATTTTCATTATACCCCAAATCCTCTTCACTAACCACAGTCTTATACTCACAATAACACCTACAGTTAATATCTTCACTTGGCATACCACTTGCTTTAGGATACAAGCAAGTCGCACCAGAAGGCAGTGTAAATTCTTTATCAAAATCTACCTCAACACCTTCCATAGCTTGATGAGTATCTCTAACCCTTTCATCATTCATAGTATGCCAAACTTTGACAACTTTAATATTATTAACTTTATTAATCTCTTCAAAAACATTAAACTTAGTATCTTCTAAAACTCTAGCTCCCTCAGTCCTTGCAATCCTAATAGTGTTTCCTATGTCTTTACCAAACTTTTTCCTTAAGTCCTTAGCCATTGTTGTATAGGTATCTCCTCTTTCAAGACCTGCTTTAATTATAGAGTGAACATCGTAAACAAAGTTATCGCCGTAATGCTTAGTTCTCTCAGTCCAAACCCTACCTGCAACTTCTCTTTCAATAACCTTCTTTGGATCTATGTCTTTTTTTATAGGCACAATAGAATGACTAATAGATACTTCTACAGTTTTATCATAAATCTGTTTTAGTGTAGTTTTTATTAACTTGTCATTGTCTTTATAAAGAGAAACCATAATACTTGCTGTTATATAATCAAGTCTTCTTAGTTCCTTGTACCTTCTCAAATCATCAAAATCAAGTTGACCTTCTTTTTCGTATTTGTCATAAATTTTCTCAAGCTTCTTTCTAAGCCTCTTATAAGCCTTTTTGTAATTCTGTATAATTCCTCTTTCTTTTTTATTGATAAGTGTCTCATAACTCTTCTGAAGTTCTAGAAATTCTTTCTTCATCTTCTAACTCTTTCTCAAATGATTCAGCATAAATATCTTTTTCATCTTCTTGTCTTTTTAATTCTTCGCCTATATCATCAATATCCCTAAGCTTACCTAGTGCATATTGTTTAGATAGGCCCGCATCAAGTGCAGCCTTAACTGTATTAATATTATCAAGCTCATTAAAAGGAGTATTTTCGTTAAAAATAATGCTTATATCACGGTAATCTAAATCAAGGCTGTTTTTAATTCTCATAGCATTTATAATAAGTCTAAACCTCGTTTGTAGTGCAGTCTTAAACTTCCTTTGCTTCTGAGCAATAATCTGATTAGTAGCAAATAACTTGTATTTCATTGATTCTCCGCTGACATTTCCTGCAAAATTCTCATCATTCATATTAGGTACTTTTGCAAACTTATGAATATCAGCATCAAGTCTGTTTTTATAATTTTCTAAAGCTGTATCGTTAATTTCCTTTATAAGCCAAGATGCAGCCTGTTTACCATCTCCATCTAAGAGAATAACCCTATCTTCTAAAAGCTGTCTTATATCCTCGTCATCAGTATCAAGCATTCCACTTAAAACAAGCATTGCATTTGTAAACTCTTCAAAATCATTAGCAGTATCAGATTGAGATAAATTTATAGCATCAATAAGAGACAAGACTCTTTCAAAATCTCCAATTCCCTCATTATTATTTAGAAATTCAATAACTGGTACTTCGCCAAAGGGATTTATACTTTCCTCGACTAAATAAATCTCTCCCTTTGCGTTGATATACTCCTTGATGCTATCCTTTGTATATAAAATTACCTTACTGTCTTTGCTTTCTTCGTCTATATTCTCCGCATCATATAAAGGAACTTGATATATAGCAAATAAAGGCTCTGAATTTATTTTGTCATCATAGATCATAACTATATTATCAGGATTAACTTCATTAAATCTTATGTTACTCTGTTCATCTACATAAACAATTTCATAGCCTTTCCCCTTAATGCCTGCCATTTTTGCAATTTCAGTATTTTCGTCCTGTTCATTATTTAAGTCCAGTATTTCCTGAACTAAAGACATTTTCTCTCTATCCTCTTCTGCTACTGTATAAGATATAGGTTTGCCAACAAAAAGACCTAAAAGAATATCAACAATATAGGAAGGATAATCTAATTTCAATTTATTATTTGACTTCTTCTCATCTTTTTTTCTGTCTAATATTTTTGCCTTGCCCTCATAATATCCTTGTAGTATCTCGTATCTTTCATTTTCTTTTTCTTTTATTTCTAACAATTTTTTTATAAGATCAGTGGTTATTTCTGTATCATCTGGCAAGCAAATTTTTCTCGGCAATTCTAAATTTTCTGTAATATAACTTTCCATTTAAACCCCCAATATCCTTTTATTAATGGTTCTTAACTTCCTATTTCTCGTATAAGGTTCAATTGCATACCTCATAGCATCTTGTAAGTGGTTAAAATCATCTATAGGCTTATTTATAGATTTGTCAAATTTATCCTTTGCCCACTGATAATTTGTAATCTCAGTCATGAAGTTTACACAGCTTGGGTGGACAATGATTTCAAAATTCTGTATAAATTGGACTCCGTTTAAGATAGAGTCCTTGCCCTTTTTAGCAGGGCTAATCCTGTATAAGCCTAGGTCTTTTAATTCGTCAATAGACTTAGGTTCAGCAGAATCAGCAATAATTCTCTCTTTCCTATATCCCATCTTCTCTATTTCCTTATAAATGTTCTTGTTAGATAGGCCCTTTTCATAGAGTTCATCAAAGACATAGATTTTATAATTTTCTAAGTCTAGCAAGCCACAGAATAAAGCAGTTGGGTCATTAGTGTAGCCAAAGTCTAGTCCAAATACAGGCTTAATATCTGGATTGTTTTTAATTAAATCTTCCTTGTTGAACCTATCTTCTCTTACATTTTCATATACAAGGCCATCAACAACTCCCCATTCTCCCAAGCCTGCTACTCGGTATCTCTTAGGATTGTGAATTTTCATTGTCTCAAAGACCTTTAAGTCTGATTCATCAAGCCATTCATTGCACTTGTAGTTAGTTGTAATTGCCAGTATGTCTTTATCCTCAGTATCAAAAAATCTTTTCTTTACCCAGTGCCTATCATTCCAAGGATTAAGCGTTAAGGTTATTTGCTTAAATAGTCCATCTGGCACTTGACCCCTTATAGATTCATCAAGCATGTTAAAGTCATCTTCATTCATGATTTCATAGGCTTCCTCAATCCACAAAAAACATAGACTTCCTTTATCTACTGCAACTGATGTAACCTTTAAAGGATCATCAAGACCCCTAAATAAAATCTTTTGCCCAGTAGGTAAATAAGTAAGTTCCAAGGGGCTATTAGTAGCCTTCCAATACTTATCAACCTTTAATCTGTGGATTGCCCATTTAAGTTGAGAAAAGCAGGAGTCCTTAATTGTCCTAAATACCTTTCTAATCACTAGACCATTGGCATTGGGATATGTCATTATCCTATAAATCATATTAAGAGCAGTTGTAGTTGACTTCTTACTTGCTCTTGAACCTTTAACAACCCTATATCTCCCCTTGTAGTTCCAGTAGGTTCCGTAGCCTTTGCCAATGACTTCAGGAAGGTAAACTTCATTAGTCTTCAAGGTCATCAGCCCCAGAAATAATTGTTGGAACATCAATATCCATATCAACCTTGTCAGTCCACATTCCATGCCTTTTACCTAAAAGTTCTCCAGCTTTTATGGAGTCCTTATTCTGTGTAGGGAGTTTTAAAACTTCTGGTTTCTCTTCAATCCCCAAGAAGTTCCCCTTATCATCAAAGCTAGGTTTCTTTATCATAACAACTTGATAGTCAATTTCTTCTCTTCTGAATTGTCTTGTAAGTCCTCTTAAAATCTCCCTTTGGTCAGCAATAAGTTCCTCATCGAGTTCTTTCATCTTCTCTTCAATATATTCTTTCATTTCAGGAGTATTAAAAAGACGGCTCGCTGCTGCAGCTGCCGTCTCTCTATTTTTAATATTCTTATAAAATTTTAAGTAACTTTCTGTCCTGTTGCCAGTGATAATAAAATCACCAGCAACTTGCTTTTGTTTAATTGTAAGTGCCATTATTACCACCTTTCTTCGCAAAGTAAAAGAGACCTGCCTTAGCAAGCCTATTTAAAGGAGAAATTTTATCGTATTCTGATTGAAATCCATTATATTATGAACCCACTAAATATTACATTCTTTCATAATATATACTAGCACACAAAAATCGCACAAAACGCACAAAATTATTTGTTTTTTAGTAAATCATATATGCCTAATCCTTTCTTGGATTTTGATTTTTTTAATGCTTCACATAATTTATCAACATCTGAGAAATGTTTTTTTACATAATCATATCCTTTTGAATATTTTTTGTTTTGAGACTTGTAAAATTCACTTGCTTTAACTTTAGATTTACATTTTTGAAACTCTTCATATAAATTATCATAATTTATAAAAACAAATTCTATTTCATGAGCAGTATAAAAATTATAAACCTTCTTCTTATAAATTTTATCTAGATAAAAATTTTCTTTTTTAGAATCTAATATTCTAAATATTAATAATTCTTTTTCATAATCCAATTGTAAAAAATTTTCTATTAGCCTATTTTTTGTCATTCTTTTGTAGACTTTTTCTTCCAATAGAACAGTTCTATCGAAAATAAGCATATCATTATCTAATAGAATATCCATGATAGCACATTCAGCTTTACCTTCACAAATACAAAGTATATAAAAATCATTGATATTTAAGTCTCTCAAATTAATACTATCTGACATTTAATACCTCGGATTTCATATAGTCTTTAAATTGTTTTATGTTTTTATAGCTTGGTGCCGTTCCCTTTATATAATTAGAAAGTAAAATGTCGCTTTTTTTAAGGTCATCTCTTTCGACTAAATCACTTAATAATTCAATTGTTGCTTTTTTTTCTTTATTTCGCCTTAAAACATATATGTTATCTGACCTATTCATAAAATCCATTAGTTCTGGATAGTGTGTAGTAAAAACTATTGTCGCCCCATTTTTATTTAATGTTTTGTCCTTGAACAAATCAATAAAAACCTTAACTAATTGCTTGTTTAGATGATTTTCTATTTCATCAACTAATAAATAACCTCCATACTTTAACACATCTAAAGTAATGTCAGCTAAACTATTACCCTTAATAGTTCCAGAAGATATTAATTCTCCCCATGCTAATCTATTCCCTGTTGAAAAAACTCCATTGGAGTTCTTAAATTTTAACATTACATTACTATCAATATCTTCATTTTCATGCTTTATATAATCTATATTTTCATCAAATAAATTTAATACTTCTACAGGAACACTATTTTTTACATTAAGAAAATTCAAATTGACACTGCCAATCATATCTCGAACTAATACTCCATTATCTTTCGTTATAATGGCTATAATGCTATCATCTTCTTTTAAAATCTGTTTCAATTGACTATCTAAATTTTCCCTTATCAAATCTGAGTTACTATCATTTAATTCCTCTGATATAAATTTTTTTAAATCTACTTTAGACTTAATCTTTGATTTTGAAACACTCTTTAAATATTCATTTTTATATTTTATTTTTAATTCATTTTTAACATCTGAATCTCTTTCTACAAAAGATGAAATTTTATGAAATGTATTATTTTGATAAAAAGTAACTTCATAACTAAAACTATCCATGGAGAAAAATAATATATTTTTTATCTCATTCAAACTTTTATTATTTATGATAATCTCTAAGATAAAATGAATAATTTTTAATAAGGTAGTTTTACCTACAGCATTTAAACCTACTATAGATATAACATTATTAGAGTTTACGCTTCCAGAAATATTGCTTGTACCCTCTCTGTCAAAAACTTTGTCATTTGTGAAAAAATCAAAATTAATAATTTTATCAAAAATATTAATTTTATTGAATTTAATATTTAAAATTGCTAAATTATCCATAATTTCCTCCTTTGTATAAATAATTATATCAGAGAAAATATAATAATCAAACACTTTTTGTGTTTATTTCTTATCTTTCATTCGAATTATAGCCCTGTTATGATTCATTCTTGCATAAGACTCGTTTGAACTTCCTAATTGTTTAGAAATATATACCCAACTCTTACCTTCAATATATCTAAGTTGAAAAACTAATCTTGTCCTTGAGTCCTCTATTCCCTCTATAAACTCCTCTATCTCAAGTTTAAGCTTCTTACATCTTCTAATTCTTCTGATAAGTCTCACTCTTATCTTCTCTATGTATTTATCATCTTCATAACCCTTAATTTTAAGCTCATACTGGTTATAGGGAAAATCAGAAGCAGATGCAATAACCTTGTCAGTTACTTCTTGCCTTTTTAAATTGTTAAGTTTATTCTCTAGCTCTTTAACTTCAAGACATAGACACTTGTATTGTCCTAACTGCTCCTTAGTCATTATTTCCCCCTATAACAATAAATATAGCCTTCCCAAACCTCTATATAGTAGCCTCTTCTTTCGTAATAATTTACAATTCTGATTCTATCCCTAAAAGTCTTATATGGTATTAAAAAGCACCTTTGCATTCATCATAAATCCTCTAACAAAATATAGACTTCTCCTATTCCATCTTCCACAGTTTCAATCTTTAAGATAAATTCGTTATCTTCTTGATATGTGCTGCATAAGACTTCATCATCTTCCTCATACTCTTTTAATTTTTCAATTAATTCTTTTACAGTCATTTTTTGCTCCTACTTAATAATTTTTTTACTTAATTTTTCAAACATTTTTCCACCTCTAATTAAAACTGTCTACTGTCATTTGAGATAGTTCCCAAATATCACTTTTATTTAGCATCTTATCCTGTGCATTCTCGTAGAAGTCTTTTTCTATTTCAAATCCATAAGAATTTCTTCCCAGTTCAAGAGCTGCTCTTAAAGTTGCTCCACTTCCTGCTACTGGGTCTATTACTACATCGCCTTTATCTGTAAATATTCCAATTAATTCTTTAAGCACTCCCACTGGTTTCTGTGTTGGGTGGACTTTTGGATATTTCTTTGAATTGTCCCTTTTCCACTCAAACCAATTAAAAATCATTTTTCCTTTACCATTTTCTTTTTTGCCATTGTTGAATTTTGGTAACTTGTCCCTATATAAAACTACTGCGTGTTCAGTTGCTCCAACTATTTTCATGTTTGCCTTTAATACTTGTGCTGAATAATTTTTTATAAAAAATAATGGGTAAGATTTCATAAATCCATACTTCTTGCCATATTCAATTACTGTTGGTATCTGCTCAAAACTACAAAATACAATCATTGCAGGTGCTTTATTTCTTTCTTTAGGTTCTTTTATAAGCATCTTCGAACAAAAGTGCATAAATTCAGCAATTCTAAATGTTTCATCTGTTTTAAAAAATGACTTCTTAGCTAACTTGCTTTCTCCATTTTTATTATCTCCGTCTTTATACCAAACTGGATTACTTGCATAAGCATCAACCCCTATTCTGTAGGGTATATCGGCTATAACTAACTGTGCTTTAGGTATGCTGTACCTTTTATAATTTTGAAAATTATCCCTAAATAGTTCGCACTTAATTTCTTTATCTGACATTTTTCACTCCTATGCCTTAAAACATTAACATTTCTTAACATTTTCCATTTTCCAACCTCTTCCAAATAAACCTCAACCCTTGGATTTTCCTTATCATAAAGAACCCTTGAGCCATCATGTGACACAATAATATTTGCATTGTCATCTTCAATGACTTCAGCGGCAACTAATATGTCACAAGTGGCTTCTAAGAGGTTCACTAAATCAACCCTGTGTCTTGTTGGCATAAAATAAAGACACTGAAGGTTATACTTTCCACTAAGTTTTTGCTTGTATGGCCTTGTGATTTGCCTTAAACAGTCCTTTTCATAAGCAACATAAGCCTTTGAAGGCAGGACCTTATGATACCCTCCACATTTAACAATCCTTGACGAGTTTTTCTTAGTTATTGGTCTGCCATAAAGCGTTAAGTTCACTAGATATCAACTCCTAACTTCTCAAATCCCTCTTTCTGCTTTCTCATAGCAACTTCTTCAAGCTCTTCAGCAGAATAAGAGTCAGTAATACCCTTGAAGTTCTTGAATTTATTGGAATTAGGTTTCTTAAAATCCCTATACTCCCCGTTACAAAGTTTTACAAGAAAAGAGTTGTTAGCAGTGTTTAAATTATAATTCTCACAAACCCACTTACTCTTAGAGAGCTCCTCAATTAGCTTCTCAACATCAATGTTTTGATTGATTTTTGTGAGAAAGTTAGGATATACAGGAATTTTAAGCAAAGAATTTAGTCTGGATATAAGTTTATTATTTATATCACCCTTTATACTTTTCTTTACTTTACTTTCCTTTACTTTACTTTGTGTACTTTTGCTAACAATAACCCCAGTTTCTGTAACAGTAATGGGAGTTTCTGCAACAATAACCCCAGTTTCTGTAACATTAACTAATAAATATTTGTTTATTAGGGTTTCTCTTTTCCTTCTTTTTGTTATTTCAAAGAATCTTTTTTGTATTCCTTTAGAAGTTATGATTTTATATTTCTCAAATAACTCACTAGAAAATAGATCTACTTGCAAGCACTTTTTTAAAACTTCTTTAACATACACCTCTTTAGCCCCAACTGCGTCAGCAACTAAAAAGCATACATCTTCATCCCACTTCATGAAATACCCTTCGTCTCCATAGATATTTCCGAGCAGCAGTATAATTATCGCAATACTATTTGGCCCACAAGACTTCATAATTTTTTTAATTTTTAAATCGTTTAAAAAATCAACATCTAAAGGATAATACTCTATCCCTCTACTTAAAGGTCTTGCCATGTTAAAAACTCCTTTCAAGTTGCTAGCCCCGACATAAGTCAGCAGCTAGCACCCAAATTTTGTTTGTTTTTATTAGGATTAACCTTCAAAAGGAGTTCCCTTTAAAAAATCTTCCTCTTCTTCAATAACTTCCGCATCTTCAACATCTTCAAAATCATTCCTTGATAAATCTACAAGCTTCTTAATATCTTCACAGATTCCATCAAAGTCATCTTTCTTTATGTTCCTAGTACTTTCATATCCATACTTACTTAAAACAGCCTTAACAATTTCTTCCTTGTTCTCAGCTAAATCAAACAATTTCTTTCTGTCACTATTTCCAATAAATTCTTCTTTATTTTCTAAAACAATAGAATCTTCAATCGCAGGATCTGTTCCCATTTCTTCTGCTGCATAAAGTTGAGATAAATCATCTGGAAAGGCCTCTCTTAAAGCTTGCACCAGTGCAACCTTCCTTATCATAATGGCAGGCATGTTCTTCCATGTTGCAGTACCCTTATTAAACTCAGAAAGTGCTACTGTATGGTCAAAAGGCACATCCCAATCTTTGATATAAATTGATGCCCAACCACCAACAAGATTTTCTTGTCCTTTATAGGTAGAAAGTTCCCTCTCTCTTTTCGACACCTCTTTCATTTTGGACTAAGATCCCTGCTTTAAATCCTCTAAAACTTTCATTGGCCCTTGCCCTCTTTAGAAAGACATCCTTACCAGTTATGATATTTGCATCATTGCCAAACTTGATAAGGTAGGCTTCCCTTAAAAATGGATTTAGCTTTTGAGCCTTGCAAAGTTCCATAAAAAGTTTAAATTCCTTATCTGTAACCTTGTCAGCATCTCCAGTAACCAAAAAATTCTTAACATCACTTTGAGTAAGTGTTATCTCTTGACCACCTGTTTCGTATCTAACCATTAATTCTTGTGACATAATTATTTCTCCTTACCTTATCCTTAAACTTTCTGTTTGGACTAATTCAGCAGCATCTTCAAACAATCCGTTCTTTACTGCTTCTTTTAAATCATTCTTATTTAACTTTCTTTCAATCTTGTAATAATCTTCAGGAATTTTGCTTTCATCTAGGATTTTTAAAGATGGAGCATTCTTTTGAATGTTAAAAGAAAATAAATCTGTTTTAAATTTCCTTTTATCTAAAACTAACATTGCATTTTGCAAGTATTCCTTTAAGTGTTTCTGCCTATTTTCAATGGCCTTTCTTTTCTTTGCTAGTCTTTCCTCTTCAGATTTCAAAGCCTCAATGTCTCCGTCAAAGTCCCTTAAAATCTTTGCAATATTATCAGCCTTAGTTTCAATCTCATCATCAATATTTTCTAAGGCAGAATTAAGATCTCCCTCTTCTATATCCATATCTTTTAAATTCAAGTAAATTTCAGTTAGTTCATATAATTGCATAATCTGCCTCCTCATCTAGTCTAGTAACCTTTATTCCACTCACTTCTTGAGTGCCCGTGATATTAAAGTTGTTTAAAATCTTATCAACTGTGTAGCAATAGCCATTTTGTGTTAGCTCCTCTATTGAGTGATTTTTAAGTAACATTTTCAAAGTCTCTTGATCCTTAAAATCAAGTTCAAATTCAATCTTAAATTTCATAATTTCCTCCTTATTTGTGGTATAATAAAGGCAAATAAAATATATTTATAATTTATTTAGTCCTGTTGTTTAGTCGCTGCAGGACTTTTTTCATTTGCCTTATTCAATTCAATCATTCCTTATTTTTTCTCTATAACTCAAAGTTTGTGATACAACATCTCTTGTACAAGCAGATATGCTATCTATAGCTACATTAATTAAAAGTGTAGGCATATACTTGTCGCAAAAAAATACTTCAAAAAATTCTTCCTTTTCGTGGTATATGATTTCTTGTACATCTTCATACAATAAATCTTCAATAATTCTTTGGTAAAATTTTATGCTTGCTTTTCTTGGTCCTGTCACGTCATAAAAATCAAATTGTGACTCTAATGTTTTGGATATCATCTCTTAGCCTCATCTTTATATTTTTCTAAAATATACTTTGTAACTTCTCTATAATCTTCGATTACCTCTATGCCTTTTTCTTTGCGATAGTTTTCTTTTTCCTCGTCTAAAAGCTTGTCAAGGTCAGCAGTTAAAAAACCACTCGCTATCTGGAATATTAAATTTATTTATATAAACTCTTAAAACTCCAGTAAAGGTATTTCTGTTTGCTTTCATTTTTACACTTCGTGCCATTCTTCCTCCTAAAATAAATTAATTGCAAAGCTAAAAACCTTGTCAATAATCGTCACTCCTGCATACATAAAGAAGAATAAAAACTTTATACAGAAGTTGGCCAACCAATAACCAAATACTAAAAGTAAACTAATTCCCAAAATTCTCCTTGCTATAATTGGTATCTTGTACCAACTAACACTTAAAGCTTTCATCTTTACCCCCTAAATAACTTTCAACATTTCCAACATAATCTTCCAACTTTTTCCTAAAAATAATGTAAGAGTACTGCTTTTCATTGAGGATCGCAGCTCCAAAGGGCAACACCCCCTGCTGCAACCCAAGCCTTATAGTTTGCTCAGGCTTCCCAAGAATTTTAGCAGCATCTTTTATAGTTAAAGTAAGATCATTTAACATAAAGTAACTCCTTTCTGTACTCTGAATAAATAACTAAAACTCAGATAAACATTTAGCCTCATAACAAATAACTTCATTAAAAAGCCTTTCAAGCTTTAAATATCTAATTATCAACTCTTCATTTTCTTCATAGATGTTAGAATTAATCTCTTCTCTAAGTTTTATCTTATGATTTTGAAGAGTTCTTATTCTTTCCATATTCATTTCTTTTAAAATTATTGATTTTACTCCCATACCAAAACCCCTATTCCTTTTCATTTTTCTTAAAATCTTCCACATAATTCCATAACAGTTCAATAATAAAGCCGTTAATAGTACAACCTTTGTACTCTACAATACTTTTAACTTTCTCCCACAAGTGGATTGGAATTCTTAAAGTTATTCTTTTCAAAATATCGCTCCTTTTATGATGTCATTTCAATGCCTTAATTGAATTATATTTTAATGTCGTTATAATGTCAATAGCTATTTTAATGTTTCTTTGGTGGTATAATGACATCAATAAATAAGGAGGTTTTTCCAATGACTGAAAAAAGATTTTCATTACGAATTGATGAAGAATTATTATCCAAATTTGCGTATATTGCAGAATCTAACGCTCGTAGCACCAATGGAGAATTACAAACAATTATAAAGAATCACATTGCTCAATTTGAAAAGGAACACGGTAAAATCAATCTTGAATAAGTGGATTGGAATTCTTAATCCTATTCTTTTCATTATTTCTCCTTTTTGTTGTCATTATGTTGTTATAAATTAATTGTAACTTGTTGTTATTATGTTGTCAATATGTTTTTACTAATAATTTTGTTGCTATAATGTTGTTATAATTACATCATTAAGGAGTGATACTGTGAGCAGTAAAAGATATTCCATTAGAATTAGTCGAATGATTGCAGATAAACTTAATTTCATTTCAAGCTATAACGCAAGAAGTTCTAATAAAGAAATTGAGTTTATATTTTTACAAGCTTTAAAACCTGATTTTAAATTAGATTTCGGTATATCTACTGACAAATCTACAAAAATTCAATACCAAGGTCGCATATCTGAAAATCTTTACAGTGATATTCAAGATTTAGCTACTTCGAACGGAAGAAGTTTTAATCAAGAAGCATCTTTATTAGTAAACAACTACATTTCAAACTTTGAAAAAGAACACGGTAAAATCAATCTTGAAAAAGAAAATTAAACTCTTTAATCCCTTTCCAAACAACGCTAATAATAAGTTGTGGAATACTTATTTTTTTAATATTTTTAATTTCTATTAACGCTTCGTATAAGTCATTAGACATTCGGAGCGTTAATTGTTTTTTATCATTCATATTCACTCCATTTATTTCTTACTTATCTAACAATGCTATAATCATCTCAAGGAGGTGATTACAATGGAAATGATTCCTGTTTCATCAAGTAACCTAGAATCAGTAGGTTACGATGTAGAAACCAAAACTCTAAGAATCAAATTTCATAATGGATTGTACGAATACTATAATGTACCTGAATCTATTTATCACGGATTGATAAATGCTTCTTCTAAAGGCAAGTATCATGCAGCCTTTATTAAGAATTCTTACAGTTATCAACAGCTTTAGTCGGTAATCCATACGAAGTTTCTTCCACTCTTATACCTTCCGAGTTTATAATTATGGTTGTATGAGGGTGGAAATTTTTTATCAATACTTTTAAAATAGGCACACATAATTCTGCCAATTCTTTTTCACTCATAAATACCTCCTCTTTAAGTTCAATTTACATATTTGCTATAATCATCATAAAGTTCATGAACTAAATGCCTATGATACATCTTCCGAAAAAGATGCAATAGAAGCTCTAATTCTAATATCTAAAGCTTTGACTTTACTTGATGATTGTTCAAAGTCTTCCATTCATTGAGGTCTATCTCTTCATCAGTCACTGTTGCAATTATTCCTGTACTCTCATAAAAAGCTTCAAGCTTACCAGCATATTGGTAGGCTATTTCTTTTGAAACAAAGAACACTGAATCTCTTTTTGAAAGTGATAATGTTCCTTCCAAGTCTGCCAAGTACCTGTCGATTTTATTAATCCTAAATTTTAAAATATAAATCTTAAAATTCCTTTCCCCTTCCATCAATACCACCTCTCACTCTATTTATTTTCTAACTAATTCCATCTTCAAAAATCTACTCCATCATCTGTTATAATTACAGTAAGGAGGTGATTATGTGATTAAAGAAAGTTTTAAAACTATCAGCATAACTTCACTATGCTTAAAAGATAAAGATCTAAGTAATCTTTCACTCGAAGAAATTGTTTCTATTTACGAAGAAACACATGAGAAAGTTCTTGATATATTAAACTCAAAAGAACAACCTCGAAAAATAAAAACAATTCCTAAATCAGAACTTGGTATTTAATCCTGTTCAACATTTACTTTAAGAGTGCAGTTGCAGCTGTACTCTTTTCTTATAACTTCCAAAAAATCCATGCAATTTTTTACTGACTCTTTGAAGTCTTTCCCAAGAGAAATATTAACTGACAATATTAGGTCCATTTCTAAATCCTTTTTCTCATTCATCTTTTGCCTCCTAATTTAATTCAAAGGGAACTTCTTATAGAATTAATCCAATTTTTATTCAGGTTACAGATTTTTAATTTTCAACCAAGCTGATTTTTCAACTCTTTCAAAAATCACTTTCACATCAAAGTCGTCAAGCTCCAACTTGGCGGCTTTTTCTCTTTCCCT
>UMIY01028246.1_pt1 | contig 36160 bp, 28 predicted proteins | sample 1965921 | NCBI WGS metagenome assembly UMIY01 (sample SAMEA4836134, study PRJEB28245) | human gut metagenome | biome: gut microbiome; material: fecal sample | place: Denmark | collected 2008
ATATATATATATATTAACCAATATATATCTCAATAAGAGTGTGATTTTAAATGAAAATAACTTTATTTTATAACGCCAAAATTTTGGTTTATAACGATTTGTTGCCATACCGCGGCAACAGCAAATGTACTGATATCGATATAAAGTGCAAAAACAACATGACCAGCAGTGCCGACACGACCAGCATATGTGTGGCAGATGAGAACTGCCTCACACAAAGCTATTTTGTTGATTCCATGATAGTAGCAGATAAAAAAATCCTCAAACTCGGAGATGAAAAGTCTTTGAGGACGTTTCTAAAATCGGACGGTTTTAAAGCTTGTACTAAATCCGAAAATCTGGACTACTGTGAAATTAATCTTGGTGGGCGGTTTGTAATGCCTGGATTTGTCGACTGCCACGAGCATCCTATACTTTTGTCGCACTGCCTAGAAGAAATTTCATGCCTGCCACCGAATGTTACCTCAATAGAAGAACTTAAGAGTAGGGTTGCAGAAGAAAGAGAGCGATTGATTGCCGACGGCGTGAAGACGGATAAAAGCGATAAGTGGATTATAGGTTGGGGCTGTGACGAAGGGAAATACCCTGAGAAAAGGCTACCTACGAGGTGGGATTTGGACGAAGTCTGTCCTGATTTTCCTGTAACTCTTGTAAGGACATGTGAGCATATCAGATGCTGTAATTCGCTTGCATTGAAAAAGGCGGGTATCGACGAGAATACTGAAAATCCTGACGGCGGAGAAATAGGTCGAGATGAAAATGGAATACCTAATGGTATTTTGTATGAGAACGCTAGAAATCTAATTGCGGAAATTCTGCCACATAGCGATCGAGAACATGAAGTTATGCTCATAAAAAAACTTGGTGATATGCTGACAAGACACGGCGTAACGTCGGTGTGCGAAATGGGGAACCTGAGTTCAAAGGATAATCACTTCATTTATTATGATGCTGTCAAAAATGGGGTAAAACAAAATATATCGCTTTTCTACATGTGGGAGTTTTACAAAAATAAGCCGAAATTTGAGATAAAGGGTGAGCACAAGTGCCTAGATCAGCAGATTCACGTGGCAGGGCTTAAACTCATTGGAGATGGGAGCTTTTCTGGACATACTGCTTGGACAGACGTTCCGTATTTGGGAACCGAAGAATACGGTATTTCAACATGCAGTGATGAGCTGCTCGATTCGGCGATAGAATTTTGTAGTAGGAACAATCTGCAAATTTCAATTCATGCAATGGGGAAAAGAGCGATTGATAGATTTGTTGAGAGGCTTTACAAAGAGAAGCCTTGGGAAGTCAGTGCCAATGTTAGCACAGAGGTTGGTGCAAATGCCAGTACTGATGTGAGCACAATTTCTAGTGCAAATATTAGTCGTGATAGTAGTTCAAATTTTAAAACAACTATTGAAAACACTGATCATACCGAAATATCCAATCCTTCAAACAAAATTCCGCATGCTAGGATTGAACATGTGACAGAGCCGAGCGAGAATGCAGTCAATTTGGCTGCAAAGCGAGGAATTGCAATCGCCACACAGCCAATTTTTATTTTTAGCGAAATTGAAAGTTATCAGAAAAACTTGGGCGATGCGAGATTGAAAACGACATATCCCATTAGACACCTGATTGACACGGGCTGTTTTGTTGGTTTATCAACTGACGCACCTGCCACTGCTTGGTCGGACCCTGCTAATCCTTGGATAAATATAAAGGCTGCCGTTACTCGCAAGGCTTACAACGGCGTTGATACGGGGCAGAAGCATAGGATTAACCTTGAGGAAGCTATTTTGCTTTACACAAAAAATTCAGCCATAATCGCTGGAATGCCATATCGAGGCTGTATCGCGGAAGGCTATTTTGCGGATTTTCAGGTTCTAAACGAAAATCCATTTGAGAAAGACTTTGATAATATTGAAGAATTTATGCCTGAGAAGGTATATATAAGCGGAGAGGAGGTCCTATAAAATGAGCAATAAAGTAACAAACAATTTGAGTGCTAAAGCAATTGATATAACGGGCGATGGAGCGAGCAATATCATGGATGATAAAGCACCGAACAGCAATAACGACCGAACGGCAAATATTTTGTATGGGAAAGTTGTCTCCGAGGGCATTGAGAAAGATATTTCAATAAAAATTGCAAAACTAAATTCACAAAACATTACTCCGACGCTTGCAATTCTGCGCATTGGTGAAAATACCGCGGATATGGCATATGAAAATGCTGTAATCAAGCGGGCGTCCAAACTCGGGATAAATACAAAACAGTTTGCTCTCGCGCTAGATGTATCTCAGGCTGAGGTGCTTGACTGCATAGATCAAATTAATAACGACGACAAGCTTCACGGTGCTCTGATTTTCAGACCGTTACCAAAAGGACTTGACGATAATATTTTGAGGAATAGGCTAGCTGTTTCAAAGGACCTAGACGCCATAACAGACGAGGCGCTTGCATATGTGTTTACTGGGAATGCTGAGAACTATCCTTGCACTGCTATGGCATGTGTTGAGCTTTTGAAACACTACAAAATACCTCTCTCCGGCAAGGTTGTTCTTGTGATTGGCAGGTCGCTTGTGATAGGTAAGCCTGTTAGCATGCTGATGCAGCGGGAGAATGCTACGGTAATAATGACACATAGTAAGACAACCTCTGAACAACTGAAGAAACTATCGGCTGTTTCGGATATCGTAATTGTTGCAACGGGAAAGGCTGATACTTTTGGTAGGGAATATGCTCAAGCCGGTCAAATTATTATAGATGTTGGTATGAATAGAACAGATGATGGCAGGCTGGTCGGCGATGTCAGCTTTGATGAGGTTGCTAACGTGGTAGAAGCCATTACGCCAGTTCCAAAGGGAGTGGGCAATATAACAACCGCCTGCCTCTTAAAACAACTTGTTGAAGCAGCAGAAAAATCAACCAAATAAAAAGAACATTATTTTACAAAGAAAGTGTCTTTTTGTACATTTAATAGCTTTAATATTGACTTTCAGGTATGATGGAGTATAGTGTATAAAACAGAGGAGATTATGTAATGAAATTAATTAGTTTATTCTCTGGAGCAGGGGGGCTTGATTTAGGATTTCAGCAGGCTGGTTATGAGATAGTGGCAGCCAATGAATATGATAAAACCATTTGGGAAACATATGAAAGAAATAATGATGTACCATTAATTAAAGGAGATATATGCAATTTAAACTCTGATGAATTTCCGGATTGTGATGGAATTATTGGAGGTCCACCTTGTCAGTCTTGGAGTGAGGCTGGATCTTTGAAAGGAATTGATGATCCAAGGGGACAATTGTTTTATCAATACATCAGGATTTTAAAAGATAAGAAGCCAAAATTTTTTCTAGCAGAAAATGTGAAGGGTATGATGGCTAAAAGACATAATAGTGCTGTAGAAAATATACTTTCGCAGTTTGAAGATGCTGGATATGATGTGTATATTCATCTTTTGAATGCAAGTGATTATGGAGTACCACAAGATAGAAAAAGAGTTTTTTATGTTGGGTTTAAGAAGGATTTAAACATAAGATTTGATTTACCACCAAAACCTTATGACTATAAATTGACTTTTAGGGATGCTATTTATGATTTAAAAGATGATGCTATTCCAGCACTAGATAAAAATAAAACCAATGGAGACAAGTGCAATGTGTCAAATCATGAATATTTTGTTGGAGCATATTCCCCTATATTTATGAGTAGAAATAGGGTGAGAGGATGGGATGAGCAAGCATTTACAGTTCAAGCCTCAGGAAGGCAGTGTCAACTACATCCTCAAGCTCCAAAAATGATAAAGAAAGAAAAAAATAAACAGATTTTTGAACCTGGAAAAGAAAAGCTATATAGGAGATTATCTGTTAGAGAATGTGCAAGAATACAGGGATTTCCCGATGATTTTAAGTTTTATTACTCAAATTTAAATGATGCATATAAAATGATCGGAAATGCTGTACCAGTAAATCTTGCATATGAAATGGCAAAGGCTATTAATTTAGCTTTAAGTAAGCCTGGATCATTTTCTGATCCTGAACAATTAAAATTGATTTAGAGGGTAGTATGAGCAATAAAAGCAATAATAAAGGCAGAGCATATGAATTTGCCTACTTAAGCACTTTACATGAGGAAATATCAAAATATAGAGCCTCAAAAATTGAAATAAATTCGAGTTATAAAGCGGCAGAGAAAGCATGGAACACATTAGAAGATTCAGAAAAGGATTTATATAAAATAAGTGCTTTAGCAGGGACTAATGCAATTTTAGAGTTGGAACCGTTGATATTAGATGACGGTGATGATGAATTAAAATTAAAAATACAAAGTGATGATAAAGGAAAAGAGGGGGATGTCAGGGATATTCTGATTATTCGAAAAGGTATAGAGTGGGAAATAGGACTTAGTGTAAAACATAATCATTTTGCGGTTAAACATAGCAGATTATCAAAGGGACTGGATTTTGGAGAAAAATGGTATGGTATAAAATGTTCCAATCAATATTGGAAAGATGTTAAACCAATTTTTGATTATTTAGAACTTGAAAAAGAAAAAGGTTCTAAATGGAGAGATTTACCTAATAAAGAAGATGATGTGTATTTGCCATTATTAAGTGCATTCAAAGATGAAGTTGACCGACAAAACATTAATTTTGGTAAAGACATACCCAAATTAATGGTCGAGTATCTTCTTGGAGAGTTCGATTTCTATAAAGTAATAGGGGTTGATAACAAAAAAATAACACAGGTTCAAAGCTATAACCTAAGAGGAACGTTAAATAAAGATGGAATTAAACGCAAACGAAGTATTAAATTGCCAATAGCTTCCTTGCCGACAAGAATTGTAAGTCTAGAATTTAAACCATGGAGTAAAAATACATTAGAACTGTATCTTGATCAAGGATGGCAATTCAGTTTTAGAATACATAATGCAGCAACTGATGTAGAGCCAAGTTTAAAATTTGATATACAAATTATAGGTATGCCAACAACAATTATTTCTATAGATTGTAAATGGAATCTATAAAATTAGTAATTTAATAGATTCCAACCAAATTATTTCGAAGACTTACTCAAAGCCTTGAAAAGCGACTTTGTTTTTCGGAGCGGAAGATCCGATATAAAGTGGGCAACTGCAGCCTTACCAATCGCATTGGTTCCAGTTGCCGCTATTGTTGAGCTGATAGCAGAGCCTGCAAATGGCAAGAAATTAGCAAACTTAGCAGCCTGTTGAGCAACCGTCCTAAGTCCAAAACCTGCAAGTGTTACACCACCTAAACTCAGAATAAACTCAATACCTGTTTTGAGGTTGACATCACGTCCACTCAGTCTTGCGATTAGTGCAACCATAAGCCCTTGAAGAATCAATAGCACATAAAGGTCAGCAACAGGGATTGGTGTGAGCGCAATAACAGCGGCCATGCCCGAAAACAGCTTAACTAGTCTATTAGAAACACCAGACAACACTTCGGACAATCTGAAGGTCATCCTGAATCCCATCTGCGCATTTGGGTCAACCATCACATCTTCAATTATCCTTCTAAGTTCATCGAAATTATATAAATTAAGCGAAGAAACCGCCACAATTTCGTCAACAATATTTCCGTGAGCCAAAATTGTTCCCCTATATTTACTTAAGGATTCTCTCAATTGATTCCTGTCGATATCAACCGATAGAGCAATTTTTTTGCCCATTTCGCCTTCGTCTACAAGCTCTTCATACGTCTGGTCGCTCGCCTCGTCTACTTTTGTAATCGCAACTATTAACGGAAGCTTGTTGCCGCCACTACCTTCGATTTTCTTTTTTAAATCCTCAAAAAACTCTAACTGAGAATGAATGTCAACATCTCTAGAACTGTCTAAGAGCAAAATAGCTGCATCTGGTTTGAAGTTAATGATTTGAGTGATTTTTTCGGCAGTCTTATATGTTGAGGTTTCAAAAATCTCAATTTCTGTTTCATCACCACGCTTACATGCATATATATCAATGTCATTTACAACGCGATCCACGTTCTCACCACCATATGGGGACGTTTCTACAATTCTTGCCCTACATAGTGCATTTACAAGAGCACTTTTACCAACACCACGGTCGCCAGCTATCAAAAGTCGAGGTGGTCTTTGAGTGCTAATTGATTCCATCAGAGCTTCGAGCTCCTTATCCTGACCAAGATATTTTTTCAACATCTTTTTAGTTGATTTTGGAATGAAAAAAGGAAGGTCATCTAGCATATCTTCGAATTTTTCATAATATTTTCTAACACTCTCAAGTCTTTCGAGTATAAGGGTTTTATCATCTTTCATACGTTTCTCCTTGAACAAATTTGTGATATAATTATGTTAATAGTTATAGTACCCGAAAATTGGTAAATTAATCATTTGGAATTTAGTATAAGGAGGGAAGAATGTATACTAAAAAACGTGCATTGGCTTTGTTAATGGCATTTGTTTGTGTTTTTTCAATGACAAGCCTTATGTCATTTGCGGAACCTTTAGAACAAGGCACATATGATTCACTCGGAGTTGGAGCAGATGATTATGTAATTTTTTACACAAATGACGTACACGGTGGTGTAAGTGACAAAGCATTCTACACAGGGACTGATAAATCTTTGGGTTATGCGGGGCTTGCGGCACTCAAGGCTAAGGCTGCAAAGACTTCAAAAGGAGTATTGCTTGTTGATAATGGAGATTCCATTCAGGGTTCAGTTCCAAATACAATGAGCAAGGGGCAGAGTTCTATTGATTTGATGAAGAAAACGGGCTATGATATATTGGTTCCGGGAAATCATGAATTTGATTTTGGTGTAAAAAAGTTTATCGATAAGGCAAACAGCTCAGGCTTGAATTACATCTGTGCTAACTTTACAGACAAAGATAATAATTTGATTTTTCATAAAGATAATAAAGGTTATGATATAAGAGAGATAAATATCGGCGCTGAAACCAAGAAGGTAGCTTTTATAGGTATAGATACTCCTGAATCAATATCAAAGGGTACACCTAAGAACTTCCAAGATGAAAATGGCAACTATATCTATTCATTCAACGCAAAACCAAATCAGGCCCTATATGGTATTGTACAGAATAATATCGACGCCGTTAAGAATGAGGGCGCAGATTTTGTAATCGTAATGGCGCATCTTGGGGATAATGGCGGAACCGATGGCTGGTATTCGCAAGATGTAATTGCTAATACTAGTGGAATCGATGTTTTGCTCGATGGACATGCTCACAGTGTCATTCCGAACAAAATAGTGAAAGACAAGGCTGGAAAAGATGTTTTGTTGACATCAACCGGGACCAAGCTAGAGAATATTGGGGTACTTAAATTATCGCTTGTAGATGGGAAAATAATGCCAACGTCAAATCTTGTGAACAAAATTACCGATGCTGAAAAGGCTACAGAAGAATATAAGCGAGTTAATGATGCTGTTAATCAAGAACTGAAAAACTATGAATATCTTGAGGAAAAAATAGGAGATACAGAATATCCACTCGTGATAAATGACCCTGCTAACAACAAAAGACTAGTAAGAAACGCAAATACAAACATGGCAGATTTTATCACAGATGCATACATGTGGTATTCTGAAAATGATCCAAGTAGCAAAGGCTTCAAGAAGGCAGATGCTGCAATAATGAACGGTGGTTCAATTCGTGCAAATATAAACAAAGGGGAAATTAACTATCTTAGTGTTTTAAGTGTACTTCCATGGAATACCAAGATTTGTGAGATCGAAGTAACTGGGCAGACAATACTGGATGCACTTGAGATGGGAGCTAAAAATTATCCGAACGAAAGTGGAGGCTTCTTACACGGAAGTGGCATTACATATGAAATTAACACAAGTGTTAAATCTAATGTGGTCACTGACTCTGAGAAATTGTTCGTTAAGGTTGACGGAGATTATTACAAAGGTGGATATAGAGTTCAAAATGTAAGAATCGGTGGAAAGCCTATCGATCTTAAGAAAAAATATAATTTGATGATTACTGAGTATTATTATAAAGATCTTGGCGATGGGATGACAATGTTTAAGGATGCCAAAGCCATTGTGGATGGAGCACAGAATGTCATTGATATCGATATTTTTAACGCATATCTCAAGAATGGACTTAACGGCAAGGTTTCAAGTGAGTACAAAAATCCTTATGGACAGGGCAGAATAGTATTTACCGATAAGGCGTATGATTATAGTCAGGATACAAATAAAGTTGAAACTGCAACTGTTCCTTCCAAGAAAGAGAATAAACCTGGCGCAGCTAAGACGGGAGATACTCAGGATTTAGCAGTTTTGATTATGATAATGGTTATTGCTGGACTTGGAACGACAATAACTGCTAGGAGAAAGTCCAAGTAGCAAGATAAATGCTGGAAAATACAATAAGGGAATAAAAATATTCTAAAGCCTGATGCCGTGATATCCACTAGCGATTATCATTGTAGACTTGAAAGACAACATTATATGAATGTAATAAATCACGATATTAAAAGAAAGGAAAAATGCTGTTTTGCTTCTATAAACATCATACAAGGATAATTATGAAACTCAGTGAAGTGAAATCGTCTTACCCAGAACTTAAAATTTATAAATTAAATAAATTACCAATAGAATCAATTGTATGGACAAGTATCGGTGCATATGGGGATCAAAGTATTGAAGAAATCTTTAAAGAGAAAATAGAAGATATAAGTGAAGTAAATAAAGCTTATGATGACGGAGGGTATTGTTTATGGGCATTGAATAAATTTAAAACTGAAAATGTCCGAGAGTTTTGTTATACAAGAAATGATACTAATAATCCCATTTATGTATTTATGAAATATACTGTCAGTGAAAATGCAGACGGTAAGACTATGCGATGTTCAGAACATTTTGACGATGATGATATAAATACAATTTCTAAAAAACATGAAAAAGATCTATATAATCTACATGCAGACGCAGATAATATGTTTCCTACAGAATTACCACACAAGGAAACAATTTTATCATCTATATCACACTTTGGTAAAGCTTTGATTATAGATGAATTAGGTGTGCTTGATTCAAAAATCGTTGATATAAATGCATTTCTTAGTAATTATATTAATAAGCAAACTGGTGAGAATGCGGATATAAGTATTAGTGGCCATAATGATAGTGGATTACTATCATTAAAAAATGAAATTGATATTGAAAAATACTGTGAAAAACTAGATAATTCAGATGAAATAAAATACTATATTGCTCGATTAAAGCCACCATATTTTGTTAAATTGAAACTTGAGGATGGATGTAATACATTACCTAACCGTAATAGGGATAATATAAAGTAAAGTAATATTTTTAGCACAGTTTATACTGTGCTTTTTTGCGAATTGTGAGTTATAATAAATTATCTTATTTGTGTTAGAAATAATAAGGGTTGTGAATGGGAGCGGCAAATATATGATTAAAAACAATATTGAAGTAGATGTAAAAGTAAAGTGCATAGAGAACGGAACAACCCAAGCACGGATTGCGGAAACAATCGGAACTACAGGTCAGTATGTTAATCGCATCATCAAAAAGCAGGACAGTGTTGTGAATAAGACCTTCGTGCAGATTGGGTTATGATATTGAACTGACTTATGTGAAACGAGATTAAAATCAAAAATAACTATTCGGAAAGGAACACATTATGAGTGATTTGATACCCTATGGTGAACAATTTAATAAAATTGTTGATATTATTGAGTCTGCTAAAGAACGTGCATACCGCAAAGTGAATGAGGAACTGATTTTAATGTACCGTGATATAGGTGAATATATTAGTGTGCAGTCTGAAAATGCTGAATATGGTGATGCATTTGTGCAGAAACTGGCTGATTTCTTTGCAACGAATTATCCTGAACTGAAAGGATTTAATCGTCGTGGACTTTACAGAATGAAACAGTTTTATGAGCTTTACAAGGACAGCGAAAAAGTGTCAACGCTGTTGACACAATTGAACTGGTCAAATCATTTGAAGATAATGTCGGCTTGTAAAACAATGGAAGAACGCATATTTTATATGAGTATGTGTGTAAAAGAAAAGTATAGTGCAAGAGAATTAGCACGCCAGATAGATAGTGGGTACTATGAAAGATATATGCTGTCGCAGAAATCATTGACTCCTGCTATCGAAGAATCCAAAAGAGTAACGAGGAATGTTTTCCTTGACAATTATGTGCTTGATTTCTTGGATGTGCCGGAAACAGTATCTGAACGTGATTTGCAAAAGTCTATTATTCGAAACCTAAAGGATTTCATTCTTGAGATTGGAAAGGACTTCACTTTCATCGGGGAAGAGTATCGTGTACAAGTCGGAAAGCACGATTATTATATTGATTTGCTGTTTTACCATAGAGGTCTTTCATGTCTTGTGGCTTTTGAACTGAAAATTGGAGAATTCAAACCAGAGTATGTTGGAAAGATAAATCTTTATCTTGAAGCTCTTGACCGAGAAGTCAAAAAAGGCAATGAAAACCCGAGCGTTGGTGTTATTCTCTGTGCAAGCAAGGATGATGAGGTAGTAGAATTTGCTCTCAGTCGTAGTTTGTCCCCGACAATGGTTTCTGAATATAATCTGAAATTGATTGACAAGAAACTGTTGCAGAAAAAATTGAAGGAATACATCGAATTGAGCGGAACGGTTTCTGAATAAGAATAAAGTGGCACTTACTAATTTAATCAAGGAGTATATGAGCACAGACTATACAAGTAATGAAAAACAAATTCTCTCACTCATGGAGAGAACAGATTAACGGAAAAGAGTTTTTTGCTTCTCTATCCCTGAATTTCTTGACATTTAGCAGGATATATGTTAATATACAAAAAGTAAATTATAATTTCTTTTGAAAGAGTGGGTCATCCCACTCTTTCAATTTTGTAAAGGATAGATATGTCAGGGAAGATTGAAACTTTTGTTATTGAAAAACTAAAGCCTATCTTAGATGAAGAATCTCTAGAATTATGGGATGTCAAAATATCCAAAGAAGGTAAGAACAATTTTTTGCGAATATTCATAGATAGACATGATGGTTACATCGATACAGACGTCTGTGAGAAAGTAAGCAAATACATAAGTGACCAGCTTGATGATATAGATGCTATAATGCCAGACAAGTATTTTCTCGAGGTTTCTTCTCCAGGAATGGACAGGGAGCTTAAGACAGATGATCACCTTAGGCGTTATTTAGGGGAAATGGTTGAAGTTAAGCTTTATAGTGGCATTGATGGCAAGAAGCTATTTTGTGGTAAGCTCGATGGATTTTCTGATGATGAACTTAAGATTACTGAAATTATTCAAGATATTAAGAAAAAGACTGAGATAGAAAAGCCTAGGACTTTTGACAGAAAGAAGATTGCTAAAATCAACCTGGCTGTAATTATATAATAAATTTTAAAGGAGGAGCTAATGAACGCAGAGTTTATTGAAGCGCTAAATTCTCTCGAGAAAGACAGAGGGATACCAAAGGATGTTCTGCTTAATACAATCGAAGATGCAGTGCTAGCAGCATATAAGAAGAATTACGGACCTTATCACAAGGTTAGAGTTCTGATTAATCCGGATACTGGGACCTTAATGGTGCTAATAAGGAGAGAAATTGTAGAAGCTGTTGAGGATCCAAATACTCAGATGTCTTTAGATGAGGCACATGAAATCGATTCGAGATATGAGGTGGGCGACTATATCGAGTATCAGGTAATGCCAAAGGAATTTGGTAGAGTTGCGGCTCAAACAGCAAAACAGGTTGTTGTCCAAAGGATAAGAGAAAAAGAAAGAGAAATTATTTTCGAGAGATATCAGCCATATCTAAAAAATATCATAACTGGTAGGATTCATCGTAAGACAGCGAGGACGGTATTTGTTTCACTTGATGGAACAGAGGGAATAATGCCGTTTTCAGAGCAGGTAAAGGGCGAGAACTATAAAGTTGGTGATGTGATTAAGGCCTATGTTTTTGAAGTAAAGAAAACGTATAAGGGACCGCAGGTATTTCTTTCAAGATCTCATCCCGGCTTTATCAGGGGACTGTTTGAACTGGAAATCCCTGAAATTGAAGATGGAACTGTTAAAATCATGAATATCGCAAGGGAAGCTGGTTCGAGAACCAAGATTACAGTCGCTACGGAATTTGAGAATGTAGACCCGATTGGAGCTTGTGTAGGCAACAGAGGCTTGAGAGTTCAGCATATTGCCGATGAGATTTATGGCGAAAAAATTGATATTATTGAATGGAGCAGTGATTCGGAGACGTTAATTTCAAATGTTTTGAGCCCAGCTACTGTATCTAAGGTTATTATCCACGATCTAGAAGAACAAATTGCAACCGTCGTAGTCCCTGATTCTCAGCTTTCTCTAGCTATCGGCAAGGAAGGTCAAAACGTTAGGCTTGCGGCGAGAGTTAGTGGCTGGAAAATAGATATAAAAAGTGAATCTCAGTATGGGGATGTTGCTGACGATGATGATTTTGTGGAGAATGATGATTTGAACTACGTGGAGGATTTAGAACACGAAAATGAGGATATCAATCACGATGAATTTGACGATTCTGAGAAATATGACGATTCATACGAGGACGAAGAATATATAGAAGAATCTGAAGAGTTAGAGGAAGCAGAAGCATCGGAGGAGTTAGAGGAAACAAGAGAGTCCGATGAGTAATTCACCGATGAGAACATGTATAGGATGTCGCAACGTATTTGAAAAAAAAGAAGTGTTTAGAGTGGCGTTCTATGAAGACAAAATATCACTTGATAAATCAGGAAGGTCTAATGGCAGAGGCGCATATTTATGCAAGAATAAAAAATGTGTAGATGAAGCTTTTAAAAAGAAAGCCTTTCACCGTGCATTTAAGAAAAATTTTAACAATGAAGAGATGAACAATCTCAAACACGAAATAGAAGCATTCTTGGAAACGGAATTTAAAAGTGAAGGAAAAAATATATAAATACCTGGGATTTGCGGCAAGAGCTCGAAAGCTTGCAGTCGGAATGACGGCGGTAGAGCAATCTACAAGGAAGGGCAAGACAAAGCTTATAATAGCTTCCGAAGAGGTTGGAAACAATTCAATCAAAAAACTTGAAAAACTTTGTGATAAATATAATGTGACGATGATTGTATTTGGCAAATGCGAAGAACTCAGCCATGCAACAGGTAAAATGGATAAAGGAATATTTGCCTTGGAAGAGGAAAATCTGACTAAGGCTATAATAAGTGAATTTAAAGAAGGAGGATTTCTATGACCTTAAAAGTCCATCAACTGGCGAAAGAGATGGGAATTACAAGCAAGGAATTAACTCAAAAGGCTTTGGACATGGGTATTTCTGTTAAAAACCATATGAGCAATTTGAGTGATGAAGATGCAGAAAGGTTAAGAGAAAACAAAACAGATACAAGGAAGCAAGCCGTATCTGCAAAAACTCAAGACGGAATCGATGTGTCACCAAGCAAGACAAACAAACCAAAACCACCTATGAATCGACCAATCGTTGATACTGCATTTTTAGAAGCCAGAAGCAAGGGAGTAAAATCAGACAAAGAAGATCAAAAGCAGACTGAAGAACCCAAAACAGCACCGAGAAAATCTGAGAAATCCAAGCCTGAAGAAATCAAGTCTGAAAATACTATGCCTGTAAAATCTAAACCTGTAGATACTAAGACTGCCCACTCTAAAACCGTAGAGTCCAAAAAGGAAAAAGTAAAATCAAAAGATTCAAGCAAATCACAGAGTAATGAGGCAAAAACTGTAGAATCTAGAAAAGAAAAAATAGAAGAGAATAAGAAAGCTTCCGTTTCTCATATAGGGCCTAAGATAATTAAGCGTGCATCTGAGGTAGATTCTAACGCTCAAACATCTGATAGAAAAGAACGCGGAGTTAGAGATGACAGACCTAGGCGCGATGATCGTCCAAGAAGAGACGACCGTCCGATTAGAAATGATAGGCCAAGACGAGATGATAGACCTGCTAGAGATGACAGGGCTAGACACGAAGCTCGTACTGGACGCTCCAGAGATGACAAATCAAGATCAAGAAGAGATGATCGTGGTGGGAAAGAATACGGAAATTCTAGGAATGACAGATCTAGATCAGGAGATAGACGCAACACAAGATATGATGGTGGCTATAACAGGGATGATGAAGATACAAGACGTGTTTCGAGACCTGCAAGGAGCAAAAGACAGTCCAGCGACAATGCCTCAATGGATAGGCTTGAGGTGAAATCAAGTCAATCAAGACATGCTGATAAGAAAAAGAACCAGAGCAAGTACAAGGATAAAAAGGATAAATTTAATAAATTTGATCGCAACATGGATATCTTTGGAAATCTTGAGAAGAAAACTCGAAAGAAAAAATCCAAGGTTAAACCTCAAGTAATTGAAGAGGAAGTTATTGAAGAGGTTTTGCCTGAAGGAACTGTAAAAATCGATGTGCCTATTACAGTAGCAGGCTTTTGTGAGCAGGCAGAGGTTAGTCAGGCAACTGTTATAATGTCACTGATGAAAATGGGCATTATGGCAAACATAAACCAAAACATCGACGAGGACACTGTTTTGCTCTTGGCGGATGATCTTGGAATTGAGGTTGCTATCGGGGCAGTTGAAGAAGAAGTTGAAGAAATTGGAATAGAAGATATTGAAGATAATGAAGAGGATCTTAAGCCTAGACCACCTATAATTACGGTTATGGGACACGTTGACCACGGAAAGACTTCACTTCTTGACGCAATTAGAAAAACTGATGTTACAACCACAGAATCCGGAGGTATAACCCAGCACATTGGTGCTTCAGAGGTGTCTATCAATGGACAGAAAATAGTATTCCTTGATACACCGGGACACGAGGCGTTTACAGCGATGAGAGCCAGGGGTGCACACGTTACAGACATTGCAGTTCTTGTAGTGGCAGCGGATGACAGCGTTAAGCCACAGACAGTTGAGTCGATAAGTCACGCAAAGGCTGCTGGTGTACCAATCATAGTTGCTATAAACAAAATGGATAAGCCTACTGCAAATCCAGATAGGGTAAAACAGGACCTTACAGAGCACGGAATTCTCGTTGAGGATTGGGGCGGAGACGTTATAAGCGTTCCAGTTTCGGCGAAATCAGGAGATGGAATTAAAAATTTGCTCGAGATGATTTTGCTCCAGGCGGAGGTTCTTGAACTAAGGGCAAATCCTAGTAGGTTCGCAAACGGTTCCGTTATTGAGGCAAGATTGGATAAGGCTAAGGGACCAGTTGCAACATTGCTTGTAACAAACGGAACCCTTAAGAGTGGACAATCAATCGTGGCAGGTACTAGTGCAGGAAGAATTCGTCTTATGACTGATTATAAGGGTAAATCAATCAAGAAGGCTGGTCCTGCAACAGCGGTTGAGATTCTAGGACTTACTGATGTACCTCAGGCAGGCGATGAATTCAACGCTGTTAAAGAAGATAAGCTTGCAAGAGAAATTGCTGATAAGAGAAAGGCTAAGCTTAGAGAAGAGGTACTTGCACGCAACTCAAGCACAACCTTAGAAAAATTATTTACGCAGATAAGCGAAGGTGAAGCAAAGGAGCTAAACCTCATTATCAAGGGAGATGTCCAAGGGTCTATCGGAGCAATAGTTTCTTCACTTGAGAAGCTTAACACAGATGAGGTTAAGGTAAACATTATTCATACAGGTGTAGGTACTGTTAATGAATCAGACGTAATGCTTGCAGGCACATCTGGCGCTGTAATAATTGGATTCAACGTAAGACCAAGCACATCAGTTACAAATCTTGCTGATAGAGAAGACATCGAAATTAGAACCTATAGAGTTATATACGACATCATAGATGACGTAGAAAATGCGATGAAGGGTATGCTAGATCCTGAATTTAAAGAGGAAATCCTTGGAAAGGTTGAAATCAGGAACACATTTAAGGTTCCTGGAGTCGGCATAATCGGTGGAGCTTATGTAACCGAAGGTAAGGTAGTTAGAAATGCAGAAGTTAGACTTGTTAGAGACGGAATTGTAATACATGAAGGAAAGATTTCATCTCTTAAGAGGTTTAAGGACGATGCCAAAGAAGTGGCTCAAGGCTACGAATGCGGTATTGGAATTGAAGACTATAATGACATCAAGGAAGGCGACTTAATTGAGTGTTTCCATATTGTTGAAACAGAAAGGAAATAAGCTATGATATTCTATTTTTCAGCCACAGGCAATTCGAAAGCCGTTGCAGAAAAGCTGATGGATGTTTTTGGCGGATTTACATACAAAATAGACGACGAGCTGAGGCGAAATAACTTCGAACAAGAGGTACCGAGAGATGAAAAAGTTTTCTTTGTATTTCCGATATATTTTTTCAGTATGCCTACAGTTGTTGAAGAATTTATATCAAAGGTCAATTTCAAGTTTGCTAATTCACAGGAGCGCCCCGAGCTTTGCGTGATAACCACATCAGGCGGAAATCCGGGAGGTGCCGATCATCTGATTGCAAAAATGTTTAAGGGCAAAAATGTGGATTACAAGGGCATGTATAATGTCAAATCCGTTGAAAACTATATTTTGTTGTACAAGGTTCCACTACCTGAAACTCAGATTCTCAAACTGAGAGATGCAGACAAAAAGGTCGATGAAATAATTCAAAACATCAAATTTAACTACAGGGTTCCGTACAAATCAGGACCTTTAATGGGTGTTGCTTCGGCACTGACTAACAAAATATATAAGGCTACGAACAAGACAGAGAAATTCACTGTAGACACTGATAAATGTATTAAGTGTGGGCTATGTCAATTCCACTGCCCTATCAGTGCGATTAAGATGGAAGGCGGAAGACCTGTCTGGATAAAGAAGAGATGTGTTCACTGTCTTGCATGTATTCACAGATGCCCAGCAAAAGCAATAGAATACGGAAGCAAGACTAAGGAACATGGTCGATATGTGAATCCTATTCTCAAGTAGTTCAACATGCTATTATAGGAGGAAAATATGGAAAAAGGTTATAGACAAGGACGACTTGGTGAAGAAATTAGGAAGATTATAAGTCAGATGCTCATTTCTGAAATCAAGGATCCTAGATTATCACCAATGATATCTGTCACAGACGTTAGGGTAACCAGTGATGGAAGCTATGCAACCTGTTTTGTATCTTTTTTCACTGGTGCTGAAGGAGAAGAAAAGACGAAACAGGAAGAAGAGGTGCTTGCAGGACTTGAAAGCGCCAAAGGTCTAATAAAGAAAACAATAGGTCACGAAATACGCTTAAGACACGTGCCGGAACTTGTTTTTAAGATGGACAGATCCTTGGAATACGGGCGACATATGGATGAGCTTCTATCCAATTTAAATATTAAGCATGATGATAATGAAGAAGAATAACAATACATTTGGGGAATTTGCAGCGGAGCTAATAGAAGGAGATAGGTTTGCGATATTTCCGCACGTTGATCCTGATGGAGATGCGCTCGGTGCATCTACAGCTCTCGCCCTTGCATTTGCTTCACTTGGTAAAGATGTTAAAATTTTGATAGACGAAGCCGAAGATGGAAGACTCGATATAAAGGAAGAGCTGTTGTTTTTAGATGATGAAAAACGATTTTTTACCGCTGACAGCTCTTTTGTTGACGAAAAAACCTATGGCGTCATGATGGACTGTGGAGAAATATCAAGAATTTCAGGAGCATCAAATCGCGATAAGGCTTTTCAGAAATGTTGCAAAACATTCTGCATCGATCACCATGCCAGTTCCACTCCGTTGGCTGACTTCAACGTTATCATACCCGAAACAGCTGCAACATGCCAGCTAATATGGAAGCTCTTTAAGTCAATGCAGAAATATGGACTTGAGATTGACAAAGAAATGGCCGAAGTTGTTTACGTTGGGATTTTGACAGACACAGGCGGATTCAGATATTCCAACACCTCAGCGGAAACTCATTTAATTGCCTCTGAGATTTTTAGTCTAGGAGCGGACCACTATGCAATCTCAAAGAAAGTTTTTGAATCAAATCCACTCAGAAGCATGAAACTAAAATTTGCAGCCATGGGAGTTGCAGATTTTTCGTGCGGAAATAGGATTGCCATTACCTATGTAGACTCAAAGATGCTCAAAATAGCAGGAGCAACTCTCAAGGATTCAGATGGTATTGTTGAGGAACTTAGGAACATAGATAGCGTGGAAGCTGCATGTCTTTGCAAAGAACAAGCCGATGGAAGTGTCAAGGTTTCAATGAGGTCGAAAACTAGCGTCGATGTTTCCAAAATAGCAATAAAATTGTCTGGCGGTGGGCACAAAAGAGCTGCAGGCTGTACAATTCACAAGCCAATTGCTGAAGCAGTCAAGCTGATGAAATCGGAATTAAAGGCAGCCATAGAAGCCGAATACTCTGGAATTATAAACATTAACAAAGCGCCAAATATGACTTCCCACGATGTTGTTGCAATCATCAGAAAAAAACTTGGTATCAAGAAAGTAGGGCATACAGGAACCCTTGACCCTATGGCAACAGGTGTTTTACCCATAGCTATAGGAAATGCAACTAGATTCATCGAATACCTCGACAAGGATGCAAAGACATATGTCGCAGGTGTTAAGCTAGGCATGATGACAGATACCCTCGATATATGGGGAGAAGTCGTCCACGATAGTCGCAATATCAATAAAATAGATTTGGATACGGAATTGATTTCCAATACTATCCAAAATTTCAAAGGCATTATTGAGCAGGAACCACCGATGTATTCAGCTATAAAGGTAGATGGGAAGAAGCTCTATGAATATGCGAGAAATGACCAAGAAGTTAAAATTCCTAAAAGGCAGATTGAGATTTTTGATATTGAATATATCGACAAGGGAAAAGAGAAATATTTGAATGAGATGACTGGACTTGCAGATGAAGCTGGTGGCATGAGGCCTGATGATGAGAGCGATTTTTATATCAGAGTAGAATGCTCACGAGGTACATATATAAGGAGCCTTATTCGCGATATAGGACGTGAATTAGGCACGGATGCTGTCATGTCATACCTTGTACGAACAAATTCGGGTGAGTTTTCAATCACCGATGCATGTAATATTCAAGAAATCAAAGGACTGGATTCAAATGAAATAAAGGATTTAATTGTTCCCATAGATTCAAAGATTAATTATATGGGTAGTATATTACTTGAAGATTCTGATTCTATTAAGTTTCAAAATGGAGGCAAGGTTTCTCTTAATAATATTAAGAGAGAAGAAGCCGGGACATCCTCACAAGATGATGAGAGAAATACATACCTGATATACAATTCACACAATAGAGACTTTTTAGGAACAGGACGAATAGTTGAAGGAAAATATTTAAAAGCTGAGAAAGTATTACCGAGGTAAGAATTTTAATGAAATATTTTGAAAAACTAGAGGATATAAAAAACATTGAAAATTCAGTTGTTGCACTTGGAAATTTTGACGGAGTGCATCTTGGGCATCAGGCACTTATAAAGAAAACGGTTGAACTAGCAAAAGAAAAAGGGCTGAAATCTGCAGTATTTACATTTTCTAATCATCCAAAGAATACTCTGCCTATGGCAAAACCTGTTAAAAACATTATATATAACGAGGAAAAGAGAGCCATTATAGAGTCGCTAGGCGTAGATTATCTGTATAATTTGCCATTTACTCAGGAAATAATGACAATGAGCCCAGCTGCATTTGTGGAAAGGCTTCTGATTGATAAGTTAGCAATAAAAGTTGGAGTTTGTGGATTTAACTTCCACTTTGGATACCGTGGCGAAGGTAATCCTGAAATCCTCAGAGAAATCGGAGATGAAAAGGGCTTCGAAGTATATGAGATGGAGCCTGTTAAAATTGAGGGCAATGTTGTGAGCTCCTCGCTTATAAGGACACTCATTGCTTCGGGTAGAGTAGATAGATGTAAAACCTACTTAGGCCGAAATTATGAGATTGGTGGAGAAGTTGTTGTAGGCAATAAGCTTGGGAGAAAGCTGGGATTTCCAACTTCAAATCTTGTTATAGACGATTGCATGGTTACACCACCAAACGGTGTATATGTAACAATTTGTGATTATGACGGAAAGAAATATCCTAGTGTTACCAACGTTGGACGTAAGCCTACAGTAGGAGAATTTTCCAAAAATGTTGAAACTCATATTTTTAACTTTGATAAAGAACTTTATGGTAAAAAAATTATTGTAGAATTTCTGGAAAAGACTAGGGACGAGGTAAAATTCGACAGTCTTGAAGACCTCTCGGACCAAATCCTGAGAGACTGTAAAGAAGCATATGAGTATCATCAGAGAAACGGTCTGATATAAAATTATTCATTCTAAAATAAGATAGTTTAAACTCATTGTGGATTTTTACTATAATAGTTAGTGTAAAGTATTTTTGAATTTTTGCTATAGCGGGTTTTGCTATAATAAAAATTGCTTGCAATTCGTTATATATGTATGATATTATTAGGTGTCAAACAAGTTTGTACTTTCACTTAGTTTTAGGACACTCCGACCTTTACTCGGTGGAAGCTAATAAAAAATAGGAGGAATACATGATTACTAAAGAAAAGAAAAAGAAGATTATCAAGGAATATGCACTTAAAGAGGGAGATACAGGTTCTCCAGAGGTTCAGATTGCAATCCTTACTGCAAGAATCAACGAGTTAAACGAGCACCTTAAGATTCATAAGAAGGATCACCATTCTAGAAGAGGCTTGCTTAAGATGGTTGGACAGAGAAGAAACCTTCTTGGCTACCTCAGAAAAATAGATGTTGAAAGATATAGAACTCTTATTTCACGTCTAGGTCTGAGAAAATAGTAAATAAAAGAATGAATTAGGACGAGAAATTTCCCTCGTCCTTCTTTATATTTATGTACATAATTCATTTCGAAAATTTATCATAGCAATTATATTATTTATACTATGGAATTCGAATGTTTTGTTGCATAATTAAAAGCCATTTAAGAGAGAAGCATAAACAGGAAGGAGTTGTTTATACATGGCAAGAATAGAAGATTATAGGTCATTTAAGACCGCAGTTGGCGGAAGGCTAATGGAACTTGAAATTGGCAAGGTTGCAAGACAGGCAAACGGTCAGTGCTGGGTAAAATACGGAGAGTCAGTTGTAAGTGTTACAGCGACAGCTTCAAAGGAACCTAGACCTGACATTGATTTTTTCCCGCTAAGCTGTGATTACGAAGAGAAGATGTATTCAGCCGGCAAGATTCCGGGTGGATTTTTAAAGAGAGAGGGTAGACCGAGCGAACACGCGATTTTGAGCTCAAGACTTATGGACAGACCGCTCAGACCGCTTTTTCCAAAAGGCTATAGAAATGATGTCGTTGTGGTTGCAACAGTAATGTCAGTAGACCCTGATTGCCCTACAGAAATTATGGCGATGATTGGTTCGTCAGTTGCGCTTGCAACCTCGGATATCCCATGGGACGGTCCGACAGCATCCGTACAGGTTGGACTTGTCGACGACAGATTTGTGATAAATCCAACACTCGCGCAGAGAGAAGCTTCAAAGATGAATCTCACTGTTTCTGGAACAAAAGAAGCAATCATGATGGTTGAGGCTGGAGCAGATGAAGTTTCTGAAAAGACAATGCTCGATGCGATTATGTTCGCCCATGAGGAAATAAAGAAAATAGTAGAATTTATAGATGCGATAGTCGCTGAGGTCGGTGTAACAAAACAGCCGTTTGAGCCGCCAGTTGTACCAGTGGAAATTGAGGAAGATGTCAAGGCGTTCGCAGAAGAAAAATTCGACGCAGCTATCAGAATCAAGGACAAAAAGGACAGAGAAAATGCCCTAGACGAAGTGGAATCTCTGACACATGAATATTTTGTTGAGAAAATGACAGAGGAAGAGTATGAGGAAAATGCTAAATTAATTTCCGATGCACTCTACACAGTTAAAAAGACAAAAGTTAGAAATATGATCTTGGATGAGGGTGTTAGACCGGACCACAGGGCACTCAAAGAAATCAGACCGATCTGGTGCGAGACTGGACTTTTGCCTAGGGCACACGGAAGCGGACTTTTCACAAGAGGACAGACACAGGTTTTATCAGCATGCGCGCTTGCACCTGTAAGTGAAGCACAGATTATAGATGGCATTACAGAGCAGACTGAAAAAAGATATATGCACCACTATAATTTCCCTGCTTATTCAGTAGGTGAGGCTAGACCTTCAAGAAGCCCAGGTAGACGTGAAATCGGACACGGTGCACTTGCAGAGAGAGCTCTTTTGCCTGTTCTTCCGAGTGTAGAAGAATTCCCATATGCTATCAGAGTTGTTTCAGATGTTTTGGAATCAAATGGTTCATCCTCGATGGCTTCGACCTGCGGTTCGACTATGGCACTTATGGATGCTGGTGTTCCAATCAAGAAGCCTGTTTCAGGCATTGCGATGGGTCTGATTGAGCGTGTTGAAGAAGACGGAACGAGCAAGATGGCAATCTTAAGCGACATACAGGGAATGGAAGACTTCCTCGGCGACATGGACTTTAAGGTTACTGGCACAAAGGACGGCATCACGGCTATCCAGATGGACATCAAGGTGCATGGGCTTTCAAGAGAAATCCTTGAAGAAGCGCTTGAACAGGCAAGGGAAGGCAGAATGTATATTATGGACAAAATCTTTGAGGAAATTTCAGAGCCACGTCCAGAGCTGTCAAAATATGCTCCTAGATATGTCAGCATGAGAATCGACCCTGACAAGATTAGGCTTGTAATAGGACCAGGCGGAAAGACCATCAACAAAATAGTTGAGGAAACCGGCGCGAAGATCGATATTTCTGAGGAAGATCCAGGGCTAATCATGATTTACTCCGCTTCACAGGAAGGTGCTGACGCTGCTAAGGCTCAGATTGAGTTCTTAACAAAGGACGTAGAGGTTGGCGAGATATACATGGGCAAGGTTATGAGGATAATGAGCTTTGGTGCTTTTATTGAAATTTTGCCTGGGAAAGAGGGACTCTTGCACATTTCTAAGATGGCTAAGAGGAGAATCGACAAGGTTGAGGATGTAATGAACATTGGCGATGAGGTTGAGGTTAAGGTTACCGAAATTGACAGTCAGAACAGGATTAATCTTGTAAGGACGAAATTGGATTAGTATTTCTATTAATATCTACCACCTTTGATGACATTAGTATTAAAATATAAGAAAAAACTGGGCTTTTATAAGTTTGGTAATTATTCCGAAGGAGGGTAATTTTATGAAAAGTAAATTTCTACCAATTGTTTTGGCTCTCACAATGATTATATGTGGAATGATGTCAGACTCGGTAACAATGTCTGTAAAAGCTGATGATAATTCTAACGCATCATCTTCTGAACTTTCAGAAAGTGAAAAGGTGGATACGGAATCTACAATCGAGGCAGAATCGCAAAGCGAAGATTCTTCTCAAACTAAAATTGATGAAGAAAATAACGGCAACGATGAAGGCGATAAGGTTGAGAATGAAGATTTATCGACCAAACCTGTAATGGGTATGAGCAGACAACCTGCAAATACGGATATCACTGTTATTTATCTCGATGGGCAAAAGGGAGATGATAGCAAAGATGGTACAAGCAAGGAAAACGCAGTCAAAAGTTTTTCAAAAGCAAAGGAAATTGCATCACAAAATCAAAAGATTACTACAATCTATGTGACGGGAAAAGTTAATGTTACTGGTGAGATTTCTCTTGCTGGTACCAAGGCTATTATAAAGAGAGCACCTGAGTTCGGAGGATATCTTTTTGTTGCGAAAGATGCAACTTTTAAAGATGTCATAATTGATGGTAATCAGGAGAATGTGACAGCAAATTCAGTATACTCTCTAATTTATGCCAAAGGTAATGTTACAATAGAAAATGGAACTCTAATTCAAAACAATTATTCTAAATCTCCAAACTTCTCAATTGGACAAGGCGGAGGAATTGAGGCTACAGGAAGCTTTAAAATGAATGGAGGCGTTATACAAAATAATAAGGCAAGATCAGGTGGAGGAATTTATTTTACTTCAGCACAAGCTACTATTTCCTCAGGAGAAATCAAAAATAACATTGCTTTCTATTCCGTTGATTCGGATGGTCAACCAAGTGGATGTGGTGGCGGAATTTGCATATATGAACAATCTAGTGTTGGCAGCAATGTTACTATTGAAAAGGATGCTGCTATAACTAATAATAAAGCTGGTTATGCAGGTGGAGGGATTGCTGTAGGAACATTTAATGCAGGAAATTCACCAAGCAAACTCATTATGACAGGTGGAATAGTTAATGAAAATTCTGCTGACTGTGGCGGTGGTGGAATATTCATTCAAGCTGGATTAATTGGCAATGTTGGATCAGCAGATATTTCAGGTGGACAAATCATCAACAACCAAATGACAGGAAAAGGTAAAGGACCTATGGCATTTGGAGGAGGAGGAATCTACGTAAACGGTTATAGCAAAAAATACGAAGGTCTTCAAAATGGTCAACTGAATTTGACGAATGCTATTATTAGAAACAATAAAGCAGCTTTAAATGGTGGTGGACTTGCAGCTTGCCCTACAACGAATACACATATTTATTTAACGGACGGAGCAGCTATTTGTGAAAATGAAGGCAATGGAGGAAGAGATCTGTATTTCCTAGCAAAAAGTAAATACGGAATTCATAGCGGGAGACCAGAATATACTATCTCAAATTCAATGTTAGGCGGGAAACCATATCACTGGAGATATGCTAATGATGGAAAAGAAGTTCCGCTGAATGTGCTTAAAGGTTTATTAGCAGAGGATGCTGAGCTAGCACTTAATACGGATGAAATAGCTGACAATACTGCATTCGAATTAGGTAAGGTAATTATTAGTGGCAATACATCCGCAACAAGAGGTGGCGGAATAGGTTCTAATGGTGATATTAATATAGGGACGCCAGACACGACTGAAATATCGGTAACTAAGAAATGGAAGGATGTAGATATGAAGTCTATTCCGAAGTCCATTACCATTGAGTTATACCGTAGTAAGCATGTAGATTCTCTGGATAAGGAATATATCGGAATGGAAACAATTAGTCCAGATAAAGACGGAAATTGGAAACTGACTTTTTCGAATATACCTAAGTTTGATAAAAACGGTGAATATTATATATATGATATTAAAGAAAAAGAAGTTAAAGGTTATACTGCTGAGATAACAGGCGATCAGAATGAAGGCTTTACTGTTACAAATAAGTATGCACCACCAGAAAAACCGCCTGTACCATCTGTACCTTCTAAACCATCTAAACCAAACACATCAGATCAAAACAGCATGGGTATCCCGTTGATTATGCTAATCACAGCTTCAATTTTGACAGCATATACCTTGCGCAAGAAACAAAAACTATAAATTAATTAGTATATTTTTAAGTAACCACTCGATGTGGAGAGCCCCAAAAGTTGAGCTAATAAACCAACTTTTGGGACTCAGTTCACGAAAGGGTGGTTATTTTTTATATACAAATCCATATAGATGTATATATTTAGATTATTTCATGATATAATGAAAATATATAAAAGAGTTATATGTGCAAAGTAATTAAGGATTTTTAACTTATTAATTTATCTTTAAAGAATTATGCACGAACTATTAATTAAGGAGTAGAATTAAAGATGAAGAAGCTAAAAGTAATCATTCTATCCATTACAATTATTGGAATGTTTACATTTCCTATTAATGTTATGGCAGATGAGCTGCTAAATTCTAACGAGGCAGCAGACAGTATGACGAGTTTACAAGAAAATGTAAACGATGAGAATATCGATGAGAATTTAAAAACGACTTCAGAATTTAAAGAAGAAAGTAAGGAATTACCAACAGGTGATAGTCAGATAAATTCTGTTAGTAAGACAGATATAGCAAAACCAACTTCAGGTCTAAAAAATACACCACCTGAATTAACTCAAAATCCTGCTAACAAGAATTTCACTTTAACAAAGACCTCAGGAGGAGTAGAAACAAAGATAAATGACTATGATAAGTTTAGTGAAACTGTAAGCGCCATGGATATAAACGATGTGGACAGTCTTTATACAATATATGTTAATAGAGATGTAATAATTCCAAAAACAGATCACTCTACATATAGAAGCAATAATAAGATAAGACTTACATCGAAAAATGGTGGACATTTCAAGTTAACAAGGGAGGGCGAAGAAGACTACATTGCAATTCAGACGAATGCGGAATTAACTGTAGATAATATTACGCTAGATGGAAATAATGATGGTCAATGTTTTTTCATCTCAAATAATGGCAAGATTACAATAGGAAAGGATACAGTAGTTCAAAACTTCATAGATTCTCCTAAATTTGATGGTCCCCCAATCTATATGACAGGAGGCACATTAAATATTCTAGCTGGTGCTGTTATACAAAATAATACTTCAAACCAACAGGGGGGGGTTATTCAAGCTTATCATGGAACTAATCTTAATATTAGTGGTGGAAGCTTTATTAACAACAAATCAAATAAAAGTGATGGTGGAGCAATAGCTACGTACGGAAAACTAAATATTACAGGTGGTGTTTTCGAGAATAATGTTGCGAAGAAAACGGGCGGAGCTATTATAGCGGGTTCAAGAGCAGATGCAACTATAAAAAATGCAACCTTTAAAAATAATCAAGCAAGCACAGGGGGTGCAATATATTCTGGAAACAAAATTACAATTTCAGATACTAACTTTGAGAATAACCAATCAAACTGGGCTGGAGCGGTTTTTGCAGGAAAAGATATTGATTTATCTAATGTAAAATTCATTAAAAATAAAGTAGCTAATCAAGGTGGTGCACTATATTTGAATAGTGGAAATGCTAACCTTAATAAATGTGTGTTTAATGAAAATTTATCAAATTCACAGGGTGGAGCGATTTTTATTAAAACTGCCAATACAAAAATTGAAGCTTCCGAGTTTAAGGGAAACGGTGCAGAAAGTGGTGGCGGTTCCATTTTCGTAGGCCACAATAACATGGGAATGACTAAGCTTTCAAAATCATCATTTGCCGATAACTATTCCAATGCATTCGGCGGTGGAGTATATCTTGGTTTAAATTCTAAACTTGATGTAGTGGATTCATCATTCTCTAATAATCAGGCTGTATACGGTGCAGGTATTTCAAGTGCAGCTTCAGGAGATTTAGATAAAAACCTGACTAATATAAAGGTAGATGATACAATTTTTGACAATAATAAATCTCTGATGGGTGCTGGAATTTTCACCTCATTTCCAACAGAAATTCTTAATAGCACTTTTACTAAAAATGAAGCGATAGTTAGCAAGAATGATGTACAATCAAATCCACACTTCTCAGGTGTAGGTGGAGCTGTACAGCTCATTGATAATAAGACTGTTATTAAGGGGACTACTTTTAAAGAGAATATTGCAGGTGGTTCTGGTGGTGCCATAGGAATAAATGGTGTAATAAGAAACGAGAATGGTGAAATTACTGGTATTAAAGACAATCTTAAAGTTGAGATTAGCGATAGTACTAAATTCATTTCTAATACTTGCAAAGTAGGACAGGGTGGTGCTATTTACACAATACCTTATCAATATGATTTAGAGAATCAGAAAATATCTGAGAATGTTCTCAAGACCTTCAAGGAAAAGGTTTATAAAAATCTAACTATAGATAAAACCACTTTATTTAAAGGAAATTTATCTGAATCTGGACTTTTCAATCCACCAGAAAACTATAAAGACTTTACGAATTTGCAGTTTAGCGAAGAATCCGATGTACCTCATGGCGAGCATATGTATAAAAGCTTGCTGAATAACTATGACATAAATTACAAGGGCAGATTATTGATTATATATGATGCTAATGGCGGTAAGTTTTCAGATGGTACCAAAATCAAGCAAGAGATGCACAACAAGGACGAAAATATTCAAATCATGAAAGCACCTACCAGAGAAGGCTATCAATTCCTATACTGGAAGTGGAATGATTCAGAATACAATCCAGGAGATAACTACAAAATAGTTGACAATCATACTTTTGTCGCACAGTGGAACAAAATTCCTGAGCTTACGGTTAAAGATGCAACTATTAGTACGGGAGAGAAAATTGATCTTAGAACCTTAATTGACAAGGCAAGAGATGAAGAAGACGGCGAGAATCTAATAGATAAAGTTGTAATTGACAAAGGAAGCTTTGATTCTAACAAAGCAGGGAAATATGAGATTAAATTCACATTGACAGATAGTAATGGAGCAAGTGTAACACAGGTAGCAACTGTTATTGTTCAAGGCAAAGAAATTCCAAACAAGCCTGAGCAAGCGACGCCAAAAGCAGAAACAAGCAAAAGCAATCCAAAAACTGGCGATGCTAGTGAAATTACATCATATGTTATCTTGGCAGGTCTATTAACACTAATTTGCAAATTGATACATAAAAAAAAGAATGGTAATTTTTCTCAGATAATATAAAGCTATATAGTTAAATGCAGAACTATAGAATAATTGTTCTAGTTATGAGCTTCTAGCCGAAGTCGAATATAAAGAGTTGTTAAAACCGCTGTGAAGTAGACATTTAAATCTATGCAGCGGTTTTATTTTGTTTAATATTTTATTAGCACTCTTTTTGATAGAGTGCTAAAAAGTTCTTTACTTTTCCATTTTCACGGTTTATAATAGTTGTATGAACGATATATAAGACTAATGGTTATGTTAAATAGTATAAAAAATCATTTTATAATTAACAAAATTCATATGTTATAAGATAAAAACACGAAATGGAGGTGGAACTATGAACATAGAAAAATATACTGAAAATGCAAGACAAGCTATTGTTGAATGTCAAAATATTGCGGTTTCTGAGGGAAATCAGGAGATACAGGTTGAGCATTTGGCTCTTGTCCTTTTGATGCAGAGAGATGGACTTATTCCGAAGCTAATTAATGCTATGGGGATAGATCCAGCTCTAATAATTGGTGAGCTAGAGGAAGAAATTCAAAGATTGCCAAAGGTATCAGGAGGTGCTGACAATGTATACGCATCAAGGCGATTTAGTCAGGTTATTTTAGCTGCCGAGAAGGAAGCTACGAAATTTAAAGATGAGTATGTGAGCGTAGAGCATTTATTCCTTGCGATTTTGGACGAAAGAGATGGCAAGGCTGCAAGGATTTTAACAAAGAATGGACTGCGTAAAGATGATTTTCTTAAAGCACTTACAATGGTCAGAGGAAATCAAAGAGTAACAAATCAAAATCCTGAAAACAGCTACGATGCATTGAATAAATACGGCAGAGATTTGGTTCAGCTTGCAAAAGAGGGTAAGATGGACCCTGTAATCGGCAGGGATGCCGAAATTAGGAGAACCATTCAGATTCTTTCAAGGAGAACGAAGAACAATCCTGTTCTCATAGGGGAGCCTGGCGTAGGTAAGACAGCCGTTGTTGAGGGACTGGCACAGCGTATTTTTAAAGGCGATGTGCCGGAGGGACTTCAGGACAAAACAATTTTCGCTCTCGATATGGGTGCTCTCATAGCAGGAGCTAAGTATAGGGGTGAATTTGAGGAAAGACTCAAAGCAGTACTAAATGAAGTGGAAAAGTCAGAGGGACAGATTATTTTGTTCATCGATGAAATACATAACATCGTTGGGGCTGGTGGGGGCGAAGGCTCAATGGATGCAGGTAACCTCTTAAAACCAAAGCTTGCAAGAGGAGAACTTCACTGCATAGGTGCAACTACCCTTGATGAATACAGAAAATACATCGAAAAAGATGCGGCTCTTGAAAGACGTTTCCAACAGGTAATGGTGGATCAGCCTACAGTTGAGGACACTATATCTATTTTGAGGGGACTTAAGGAAAGATTTGAAATACACCACGGAGTTAAAATTTCAGACGCTGCACTCATAGCATGCGCAACGCTTTCTGATAGATATATTTCGGACAGGTTTTTGCCGGACAAAGCAATAGACCTCATGGATGAGGCGGCTGCGAAAATCAGGATGGAAATAGATTCAATGCCAGTCGAGCTTGATGAGATTTCAAGAAAGATTATGCAGCTTGAGATTGAAAAGCAGGCACTCGGTAAGGAAGATGACAAAGCTTCTATTAAGCGACTTGAAACCCTAGAGGGTGAACTTGCAGAGCTTAAGGATGAGGAAAAAGTCCTCATGGCTCAGTGGAATAATGAGAAAGAAGCAATTACAAAGGTCAAAGAAACCAAGGAAAAAATCGAAGAGATAAGACACCAGATGGATGAAGCTGAGAGAAGCTATGATCTTGAGACACTTGCAAAATTGAAGTACGGCTCACTTCCTGAGCTTGAGGAAAAACTAGAAGAGCAAAAGAAAGAAGCAGAGAAAGCTGAAGAGGCTAGACTGCTCAAAGAAGAGGTCGGTGAAGAGGAAATTGCCGAGGTTGTATCAAACTGGACAGGAATTCCGGTTGCTAAACTTGTAGAATCCGAGAAGGAGAAACTAATTAGACTGCCTGAAATTCTGCACAAAAGAGTTATTGGGCAGGACGAAGGAATCGAAGCGGTTTCACAGGCAATTCTAAGAGCAAGGGCAGGGCTCAAAAACGAAAACAGACCGATTGGATCTTTTATTTTCCTAGGGCCTACAGGTGTTGGTAAAACAGAGCTCGCAAAGGCACTTTCTGGAACTTTGTTTGATTCGGAAAGAAATATGATAAGAATAGATATGTCGGAATACATGGAGAAGCATTCTGTTTCAAGACTCGTTGGAGCGCCTCCAGGATATGTTGGATATGACGAGGGGGGACAGCTTACAGAAGCAGTTCGAAGGAAGCCTTATAGCGTAATTCTCTTTGACGAAATAGAAAAAGCACACCCCGACGTCTTTAATATTTTGTTGCAGCTTCTTGATGACGGCAGACTGACAGATAATCAGGGTAGAACGGTAGACTTTAAGAACACGTTAATAATCATGACATCGAATATCGGAAGCTTTGATTTGATTGATAATATAAAGGTAGACGGAAGCATACCAGGTGAGGTTAAGGAAAGGGTTGAGGATCAGCTCAAGGCCCACTTTAGACCTGAATTTTTGAACCGTGTTGACGACATTGTGATATTTAGTCCTCTAACTAAGGCAGAAATCGAGGGAATAATCGAACTCACCGCAGACGATCTTGGAAGAAGACTTGCCGATAGAAATATAAAACTAAAAATCGACGATGCCGGCAAAGACTTTATTGCTGACAAGGCATATGATCCTGCATACGGTGCAAGGCCTATTAAGAGATACTTGCAAAAAAATATTGAAACTCACATCGCAGCTATGATTATACAGGGGCAGCTCGGAGAGGGCGATACAGTACGAGTTACAGCTGGCGATAATCAACTTGATTATATAGTGAATGGATAATAATATTAGAATTACCATGGCAACGCTAATGCTAATACAGTTGCAAGATTGCCAAAGCAAAATTGAAAGGTTTTTATGCTAAAAAAGAATGAAATTACCGCGGTTTTGGATGCTCTTGAAAAAGAGTATCCAGACGCGGAATGCGCACTAGATCACAAAAATATATACCAGCTTTTGGTTGCCGTTGTTTTGTCTGCACAGACCACGGATGTCAGCGTGAATAAGGTTACGCCTGCGTTGTTTGAGGCATATCCGACACCGGAGGCTTTGTCCAATGCAAGGCATGAGGAAGTTGAAATGGTGCTGAAATCGATTGGAATGTACAGGACTAAGGCACGCAATATAATTAATCTAACAGAACAGTTATGTGAAAAGTATGGTGGCTCCGTTCCGCATGATTATGATGCACTCGTATCTCTTCCTGGGGTAGGGCGTAAAACAGCAAATGTTGTTTTGTCTGTAGGCTTTGGGGAGCAGAGAATTGCCGTTGATACTCATGTTTTCAGGGTTTCAAATAGAATTGGACTTGTCAAAGCGAAGGATGTGCTTTCCACAGAGCTTTCGCTGATGAAGAGAGTGGCAGAAGAGAGGTGGTCAAGGACGCATCACAGTCTGATTTTTCATGGCAGACGGTGTTGTACTGCCAGAAATCCAAAATGTGAGCAGTGCTGCATTAATGAATTTTGCGAGAAGAATATGTAAAGTCTAAAGTAAGGCTAAGTTGAGGCTTATAGGACAAAAAGAGTTGATAAAAGTTTGAGTATTAAAAAAGGACCATGCTGGTCCTTTTTAGTATTCACACATTTCTTGCGTAGTATTCATGCATTTTTTCGCAGCATTCACACATTTTTTGCGTAGTATTTATGCATTTCTTCCACAGCATTTTTTGTATTTCTTGCCGCTGCCACATGGGCATGGATCATTCCTGCCAGGCTTTTTCTCAACATGAACAATCTTAGAACGCTTATAGTCCTTGTAGATTCTACGCCTGTCATCCTCGCTAAGTACATCATTCCACTCATCTAGGCTGAATAGGTGGTCAGCATCGGCATCAAGCATATTAAAAAATAATTTTTCAAAATCTATGTCAAGCTTAATATCTGACTCAGGGACAATGGAATCAAGGTCAAGCTCATCGCCTTTAAGCGACGTATTTACTCCATCTAGGAATCCCATAAGCATAACATCACGAACATCGTATTTCTTTTGAAGCTCATCAAACGTTCCAGAAATTACGGTGTCTTTGTTTGCCAATATATCCGAATAAATCTTAATCTCAGCATCTGAATACTCCTCCCAGAATTTAGGATAACTTTCTTCAGTTTGACTCTCAATCAATTTTTTCCATTCTTTGCATAAACTCATTTTTCAAAATCCAACCTTTCAAATATTTATAATATACGAATCAGAAGTTAACGATGTTAAGCTACGATCTTAAAATTAAAACATTACAATTAAACATATAAAATAAAATTCTACCTATAGCCTTTCAGCTATATCAATGATATCTCCAAGCACAGCACTACCAGTAGGAAGGGGACCTGCACCCTTGCCGTACATCATCACGTCCTCAACAGCGTCGCCCCTGACAAGAATCGCATTGTATTCATTGTCAACATTATAAAGAGGGTGAGATGCGTCTATTGCAACGGGCTTCACAAAATATTCAAGCTTACCGCCATCATCAATCTTAGCGGTTCCGAGCAGCTTTATTTTCTTACCTTCAGCAGATGCCTTCGCAATGTCATTGGCGGTAACCTTTGTGATTCCAAGGCGAGGAATTGACTCTGGGGATATGTACTCATCAAAACCGATGGCCATCAGAATTGAAAGCTTGTTCGCAGCATCGATACCCTCAACGTCAGCAGTAGGATCTGCTTCGGCAAACCCAAGCTCCTGAGCAGTCTTCAAGACATCCTCATACATAAGATTTTCTGAAGCCATCTTAGTTAGAATATAGTTTGTGGTGCCATTTAATATACCCGAAATTTCAGTAAATCTATTTCCGCGGAGATTGCCCAAAATAGCTGATAGTGCGGGGATTCCACCGCCAACAGAAGCCTCAAAACGAAGTGAAACACCTGAGGATTTTGCTGCCTCAATGAGAGATGGATATTTTGCTGCTAGAGCTGCTTTGTTGGCTGTAACAACATGTTTACCGCGTTCGAGAGCTCGCTTCATGTAAGTTGCAGCAGGTTCGATTTCACCAAGGGCTTCAATTATTATGTCAACATCGGAATTCAAAATATCGTCAAAGTCTGTAACGAGTTTGGCACCGAGGGTAGGCCAATTCCTAGGCTTATTCGTATCTGAAATAAGAATGTGAGTAACCTCGATTTTTCTTCCAATCCTTTGAGAAATAAGGTCTGCGTTATTCTTAAGTATTTGACACGTCCCACCGCCAACATTACCATGACCTAAAAATGCAATTTTAATACTTTCCATTTTTAATATATCTGGCAGAGAATGCCGAGATTTTCTCCTTTCTGTGATAAATTGATATTTCTGAACTTAAATATCATATTTAAGTTTGAGTATATAACATTTTGAATAATTTGTCTTTAATTTTCTGAAATTTTGCAATATAATTTAATTAGTTAAGTGAATTATAAATCGGAGGAATGAGAATTGGCACTTCACATAGTATTTGTAGAACCGGAAATTCCAGGGAATACCGGAAATATTGCGAGAACCTGTGCGGCGACAGGTGCGCATCTTCATCTTGTTAAGCCACTCGGATTTGATATAGACGAAAAGGCGGTAAGAAGGGCAGGGCTTGACTATTGGCCTTATGTAAATTTGACCGTTTACGAAAATCTGGATGAGTTCCTGGAGAAAAATGCAGACAGAAGGATGTTTCTAGCTACGACCAAAGGTAGCCAGCGGTATACAGATGTAGAATATGAGGATGATGATATGATACTATTTGGAAAAGAAACCGCAGGTCTTCCACGAGATTTTATTGCACAAAATAGTAGTATGGCCATACGTATACCTCTGAGCGAAGATACACGCCTTAGGAGCTTGAATCTAGCTAATTCTGCTAATATTATTTTGTTCGAGGCACTCAGGCAGCTTGATTTCCCAGAACTGAAATAGTATCTGAATAATATCTAAATAGCATCCGAATAGTTTTCGAATAGTTACCGAATGGTTTCCGAATCTATTGTCCAGATTGAATTTGATTATGAAAAGTGGTATAATATTTGCGTAATGGGCATGCGCCATTTTGTCATGAAATTTTAAGCTTTTAGCATGCAGATATTTTGTCGTTAGAATCGCACTTGATTAGAATGTAGACTAGTAGCAGGATTGCTTAGGAAGGATGCAACGCTTTGAGACTTGGTTATGAGCAAATACTTCAACAGACTCAGAAACTGGTGATGACACCGGAATTAATTCAGTCTATTCAGATTTTGCAGTATACAAGTCAGGAGCTCAGAGAGTATGTTGAGCAGGAGATTCTTGAAAATCCAATGATTGAGCCGTCTTCTGAATTTGAGTTTGCGAATGAAAAAGCAATGCCCATGTATGAGGAAGTTGCAAATAGAATGATGAAGGACTCATACTATGAGAAAAGCTTCAAGGTTTGGGAGAATGCTCCAGATGACGATTCTGATTTTAGTTTTGAGAAATACGTGAGTAAAGAGATAACACTTTACGATTTTTTATCTGAGCAGTTGACATTTGCGGATATTTCGATTGATGAAAACCATATAGGGGAATATATAATAAATGATATTGATGATAATGGCTACCTGAGGTCTTCGACGGATGAAATTTCTCAGGTGTTATCTGTACCAGCTGATAGAGTTGAGAGAGTAATTAAAGTAATCCAAGGATTTGAACCCTTTGGCGTTGGCGCAAGGAATCTCAAGGAGTGCCTTATGATTCAGCTTGAGCATAATAATCTTTTGACGGATGACATTGAATATCTTGTAAATAATTATTTGGATGACTTGGGGTCGAATAGGATTGCATATATCTCTAAAGAGATGAAGAAAACTCCAGAAGAAATTCAGGAGATGCTTGATATAATCAAAACGCTTGAACCAAAGCCTGGATGCAGATTTTCATCTGGAAAATCTGTGAAATATGTGATACCGGACTTGACGCTTGAAATTATTGGCGACTCATTTAAGCTTATTTTAAACAACAATTCAACCCCGAAATTGATGATAAGCTCTTATTATAAGACGCTTGCAAAAGATGTAATCGACGACGAAAAAGTTTCTGAATATTTTTCAGACAGACTCAATTCGGCGATTAATCTAATCAAGAATATTGAGCAAAGAAAAAGCACCATATATAACGTTGCAAAAACAATTGTTGAGAAGCAGAAAGACTTCTTTATATATGGGGATAAATATATGAAGCCACTCACATTGAGCGATATAGCCGATATGCTTCAGATTCATGAATCTACAGTGAGTCGTGCAGTGAACGGGAAATATATTTTGTCGCCAAAAGGACTGTTTGAACTAAAGTATTTCTTTTGTAGCGGCGTGGGCTGCGGTGATGAGGGCGTTTCCTCAAACAGTATAAAGTCATTTATTAGCGAATTTATCAATAAAGAAGATCCTAAGAAACCTTTGTCGGACCAGAAAATATCTGAAATGCTACTCGATAGAGGTATAGATGTCAAGAGAAGGACGATAGCAAAGTATAGGGAAAGTTTGGAAATACCAGCATCGTCAAAAAGACGCAGGTTTTAGGCGTTGACAGCTATCATAAGGAGAAGTCATTTTATACAATATACTTCTCTCAAAATTATTATTTTTTGATATTAATAAAATTATTAATAT
>UMIY01031455.1_pt1 | contig 36122 bp, 37 predicted proteins | sample 1965921 | NCBI WGS metagenome assembly UMIY01 (sample SAMEA4836134, study PRJEB28245) | human gut metagenome | biome: gut microbiome; material: fecal sample | place: Denmark | collected 2008
AGATGACGGAATGTGCACTGCAAGAGAAGATTACATTGATGTAGTCTCTGTCTGTTCACAGCTTGACATAAAATATTTTACTGTCAATTTTGAAAAAGAATATAGGGATAGAGTTTTTTCTTACTTTCTCAGTGAATACAAAAAAGGCAGAACTCCCAATCCAGATGTAATGTGCAATACTGAAATTAAATTCAAGGCTTTCCTTGACTACGCAATGGATTTTGATGCTGATTATATTGCGATGGGTCATTATGCCAGGACAAAAAAAATTGATGGCAAAACCTATCTTTTAAAGGGATCCGATCTCAACAAGGATCAGTCTTATTTTTTGTCAAGGGTCAAGTCAGAGGCACTTGCAAAAACTTTATTCCCTGTTGGCAATTTAAACAAGGATGAAGTAAGGCGCATTGCTAAAAAATATAATCTCTCTACTGCTTCAAAAAAGGATTCTACTGGAATCTGTTTTATTGGCGAAAGAGACTTTAATGAATTTTTAGACCAATTTCTTTTTACTAAGCCCGGAAAAATTGTGGACGAAAAGGGCAAGGTAATTGGAGAACATTCTGGTCTTATGCACTACACCATAGGGCAAAGACGAGGCATTGGCATTGGCGGCGTTGGAAGTGGCGAGCCCTTCTTCGTTGCTGATAAGGATTTAAAAAATAATCTTTTAATTGTCGCTCAAGGTATAAATAATCCTGTTCTGTACAAAGATGAATTTGAAGTTGAAGATATTTTTTGGATTACAGAAAATCCTTCTCTTCCCATAGATTTATCTGTTAAAATAAGGTATAGGGCAAAGGATGAAGAATCGACTCTAGAAAATAATAATGGTAAATATGTTGTTAAACTGAAAAACCCACTTAAAGGTGTTACACCTGGTCAAGTCTGTGTTTTTTATCAAGACGATGTATGTCTTGGTTCAGGTATTATAAAATAATTTTGGAGGTATGTATGAAATTAGTTTTAAACAAAAGAGAAGCTAAGGGTAAAAACAAAGTTGATAAGCTTAGAGTTAATGGTGAAGTTCCTGGAGTTCTTTACTCAAAGGGAAATGATGCAAAAATGTTATCTGGTCTTGAAAAAGATTTATTAAAGGCTTTTTCTGACGAAGGATATTCTAACATTTTTGAAATTGAAGTTGACGGCGAAACTACTTCTGTTCTTTTCAAAGAAGTTCAAATGCACCACATTAAAAATGCAATGGTTCACTTTGACCTATACGAAGTTGATATGAACACTGAGCTTACTGTTGAAGTACCAGTAGTTCTTGAAGGTAGAGATGAAGTTAAAGTTCAACCTTCTTCATTAATCCAAGTATTAAATGAAGTAACTGTAACTTGTCTTCCAAAATATCTTCCATCAGAAGCTCTTGTTAATGTTATTGATATGCAAATCGGCGATGTTATAACTGTTGCTGATCTTGACATTTATGGAAACGAAAATATTAAAATCGACATGGATTCTGAAGAAACTGTTGCAACTCTTGTTGAACCAACAGAAGAAAAAGAACCTGAAGAAGGCGAAGAAGTTTCTGCTGAAGTTCCTACTGTTGCTGAAACTGAAGCAAAAGAAGAAGCTGAAGAAGAATAATTTATATTTTAAAAGGGCTCGTGGAGCCCTTATTTTTTTTGGATTTTTAGTTTTATAAGACACTTAAATCACTATATTCTAAACATTTTTAATCAGAGAAATTTTAAAACTCCTCTTGGGTCTTCAGAAATATTTTCTGTGTACTTCAAAAGCATTTCTCTTGAGCCAGTACCACACAAGACGCCAAGCTTTACTGTGTCCTTGCCAAAAATCATATCAACTTTAGAGTCCCCTACTATTATGATTTCTTCATCCCTTAATAAATATTTTTCTTTAAAAATTTCAAGACTTTCTGGGTTTGGTTTCTTTTCATACAAGTCTGCAGCTGCATAAAAATCTATAAAGCTATCTAAATTCAAGTATTCCATAGAGTATTTTGCCTGTCTAAAATTATCTGAAGTAAAAAGCCCTATAATTATTCCTCTTCTTTTTAAATTTTCAAATAAGATTTTTAAATCACAAGTTGGTCTTATAAATTTTTTATTTTCCTTTAAAAAAACAAGAAAGAAGTCATCTAATTCTTCATAAATTTCTTTTGGACTCTCTTCCATAAATTCAGCAAAAATAAGTGCCAAGTCCTCCACTGTCTCTGATGACAAGATAGAATTTTCTTCCACTTCATTATTTTCTTTTATGCCAATCTTCTTAAATAACTTTCTCTTTGCATCTTCACATAAATTTTTTCCTCTTAAAAATTTTATAATTGAGTCTACCCAAATGTCTGAAAACTCAAGAAGCGTTCCATCTTTATCAAATAAAATTGCCTTAATCATTTTTTTTCCTCTTCCTTTAATAAATAAATTATATCATTAAATTTCCCACTGAAGCACATCTTTATACTTTGCAACAAAAAAGTTCATGAGATGTCCCATGAACTCTTTATCTTCTTAAATTAATTTACAGAAATTTTATTTTTGTGCATGTAATAAACTGCAAAGAATAAGGCTATTGTTTCTACAAGCATTGGGATTAGTATTCCTATGCCCATTCCCCTCATAAATACATCTCCATTGTTTAGGAAGAGTTCTATATTTGTAAACAAGTCAAATTTATCTAAGATATAGATAACTGCTCCTTCCACAAGTCCTAATCCTATATAGACAAGGACTGGTCCACCTAGTCCAAATCTCCTAAGTTTTTTGCCACCGCCAAGTGTCACTGCAAAGATTATGCTAATTATGTGGTTAAATAAAAATATTAGAATCCAAGCAAGCATTACTAATATGTTTCTTATCCCAACTTCATTTATTAGCTCATTTATATCTGCCCAAGTTATATCTATTACTCCACCATCAACAGATGGAACAGCCATAACTAAGAAAATAATTAATCCAAAATAAATTGAATAGATAATAAACATTATAAGATAATATAAAAATCTTGAAAAAGTTTTTGCTGATGGACTTATTGGTGTTGATTCATAAAATAGGGCGCTATCGCCAAAAAACATATTGTAATCGCCAACAATTACTGTTATTGCTGCTGCCATGTAGCCAAATATTAGCGCCATCATGCCTAGGACAATTGCACTACCACCAATTGAATTATTAACATTTGAGAATAATAATCCAAAAATAATTAGGGCCACTGGCAAAACTGGAATAAACCAATTATTTTTAAAATGATTTCTTATTTGATGTCCAAGTAATTTTCCCATTAAAATACCTCCGTAAAGTAATCTTCTATACTCATATTTTCTTCACTTCTTATCTCATCAACGGTTTTATTTATCATAATCTTTCCATCTGATAGGAATAAAACCCTGTCTAAAAGTGGTTCAATTTGATTAATAAGATGCGTTGAAACAATTATAAGGTTGTCTTCTTCAAAATTATTTAAAATAGTTTGGATTATCGCCTTTCTAGCAGAAGGATCTACACCAGAAATTGGTTCGTCAAGCAAAAATATTTCAGCCTTTCTTGAAAGACTAAGTGCAATTTGCATTTTTTCTCTCATACCCTTACTCATTTCCTTTACCTTTGCCTTTTGTGGCAAGTTAAATTCATTAAATATTTTATAAAATTTGTCCTCATCGAAGTCTTTAAAAAATAGTTTGTAAGTCTTGACAACTTCTTTAACAGAAAGTTTTTCACTTAAGGCAAACTTGTCTGGTTGATAAGATAAAATTTCTGCTGTCTTGTAAGTAATATTTTCTCCATCTATTAGAACATTTCCCTTGTAATTCATTTCTAAACCTGCAAGGATTCTTAAAAGAGTCGATTTACCTGCTCCATTTGGTCCAACAAGCCCAACTATTTGTCCCTTTTCAAGTTCTAAATTCAAATCATCGAGAACTTTATTCTTATATCCCATAGATAAATTTTTTATTTCTAATTTGCTCATACTTCCCTCCAATATTCATCTAAAAGTTTAAGCGATTTTTCCTTTGTCATATTTAGTTCATCTGCTACACTAATTAAATCGTCGCATGACCTATAGAAAGCTCCCTTTGCCAACTCATTAATTTTTTCCTCGTCATCAGTTATAAATCTTCCGCTAGTCCTATTTGATTTAGCGAGACCTTCTCTCTCTAGCTCTTGAAGAGCTCTTTGTACTGTGTTTGGATTTACACCATAAATTTTTGCCAAATTTCTAACAGTGTCCATCTTGTCCCCACTCTTCCACTGTCCACTTGAAATTTTTAATTTGAAATCTTCAAGAAGTTGTAGATAAATAGGTCTATTATTATCAAATTCCATATTTACCTCCTTCATATAATTTTTATTAGCTAATATTTCCTTTGCTTTTACTTGCTCTTTTTATTTTAAAGTAAAATAAAATGTTTTGTATCTTTGTACCAATTACTTAATACAATAATTATTATATACAACTTTCAAAAAAATGCAAGAGAAAAATAAAAATTTTTTGAAAAATTTTACATCAAAAAAATCCTAAAACTTCAATTAGCTCTAGGATCTTTTTATAGTCTATTCTATTTATTTTTTTTTACTTCTTCATTTTTTTTATTCTTTTTATTCTTTACCTTTTTAAGTCTGAAGAAATCTTCTCTTTCTTTTTCTGCAAGAATCTCTTCTATCTCACTAATTATATGATTGTACTTAGGTATTTGAATTTTATCAAGAGCATTTGCTCTCTTGGCAGTCTTTTTTATTTCATTTGCAAGTCTAAAGACAGAGGTCTCTATCTCTGCAAGTTCATAAATAACTGGAAGAATTTCAGAAATATTAATTTTTGCCCTATCAAAGGCTGCATTGGATTTGTGAAGAGAATAGTCTGCCTTGACCTTTTTCTTCTCATACTTAACTTTTGGAAGTTCAAGTCCCATTACTGAACGAGAGATGACCTCAAAATCATTTTCTTCTGGTGCAGCTTCCCCTAATTCTTTAAGAGAAAGTGCTCCCATAGAAATTGTCGCCATGACAAGTTCATCATAAGAATCTTTAAATTTTTCTTCTATTTGAGATTGTAAAGTCTTGGCATTTTTATTTAAGTCCATCATCTCTTTTATGAGGACAGTTCTCTTTTTGTCGAGAAGGTCATAACCCTTCTCTGCTAATACAAGAGCATTCTTTGATGCTATTAAATTTGCCTTAGTAGGTGTGACCTTAATTGCCATTATTATCACCTAAATATTTTTCTTTTAACTTAGGGTCAATTCTATCAATCATTTCAGGCGGAAGAATCTTTAGAAGCTCCCAACCTAAATTTAGGGTCTCTTCTATATCTCTATTTTCATTTTGGTCTTGAGTTAAAAATCTCTTTTCAAACTCATTTCCAAATTTTAAAACTAATTTTTCATCATCAGAAATGTCATCTTCGCCAATAATTTGTGCAAGAGCTCTAGTTTCTTGTACCTTTGAGTAAGATGCAAAAAGTTGAGAAGATAAATCTGGATGATCTTCTCTTGTGTATCCTTCCCCAATGCCATCCTTCATAAGTCTTGAAAGAGATGGAAGCACATCAATTGGTGGATAAACTCCCTTGGCGAATAAATCACGACTTACTACAATTTGACCTTCTGTGATATAGCCAGTTAAGTCTGGGATTGGATGAGTAATATCATCATTAGGCATTGTAAGAATTGGAATAAGTGTTACTGAACCATCGCTATCCTTAATCATACCAGCCCTTTCATAAAGAGCTGCTAGGTCTGAATAAAGGTGTCCTGGATAGCCCTTTCTTGATGGCACTTCTTCTCTTGACGAAGAAACTTCTCTTAGGGCTTCAGCATAGGAAGTGATGTCTGTCATTATTACAAGAACTTGCATGTTTTTTTCAAAGGCTAAATATTCTGCAGCTGTTAAGGCACACTTTGGTGCAATTAATCTTTCCATAATTGGATCATCTGCATAATTTATATACATTACTACCTTGTCAATTACGCCAGAATTTTTAAAGCTTTCTCTAAAAAAGTCTGCTTCATCATGCTTTACGCCAATGGCAGCAAAAACTATGGCAAAGTTATTTTCTCCGCCTTCGTCGGCAATTTTTGCCTGTCTTACAATTTGTGCAGCAACTTCATTGTGTGGAAGTCCTGATCCTGAAAAAATTGGAAGTTTTTGTCCCCTAATTAGGGTCATTAGCCCATCAATTGAAGATATACCTGTTTGGATAAAGTTTCTTGGGTATTCTCTTGCTGATGGGTTTATTGGTCTGCCGTTGATGTTATATACATCCTTGGAATAGATTGCACCACCCTTGTCTATTGGCTCAGCTGTTCCATTAAATACCCTTCCCAAAATTTCTCCTGATAGTGGTATTTCAAAGGGATGAGCAGAAAATTCTACCTTAGTATTTTTTGTGGACACACCTAAGTTGTTGCCAAAGACCTGAACAATTGCCTTGTCATCATCAATTTTTATTACTTGACCAATTTCAGACCTCTTGCCGTCCTTTGATATAATCTTTACAACTTCGCCATAACTAACTCTGTGAAGATTAGAAAGTTCTAGTAAGGAGCCTTCAATTCTATCAAGTGTTAAATATTCTTTTTTCATTCTTCATCACCATAGCTTCCGCTAAGCTCTAAATAAAAGTCATTTATTTCATTGTTCAAGCTTACAAATTTCTTTAAATTTTCGTTTTCTATATCGTACTTCATGTTGATTACTTTTCCGTAAAGGGCATCGTTCTTTATTACTGAAATTGGAATTTTAAGTTTTAAAGCTTCCTTTCCCTTTTCATAAAGATTGTCAATTGTCTTTAACATTTCAAATTGCTTTTCTAGTGGCACAAAGGTGTCAATTGGGTTAAAGGCATTTTGTTGTAAGAAGCCAACTTTTACAACACGGCATATTTCTAGGACAAGTCTTTCTTCATCTGGCAAAACATCTTCGCCAACTAGCATTACAATTTCATTTAATTTTGCTTCTTTGTGAAGTAAATCTAAATATTTTATTCTCAAATCAGGAAGATCCCCATCAAGTCTCATGTCATAATAATTCTTGAGAAGTGGAATATAACCAGAATAAGAATTCATCCAGTTAATAGCTGGATAATGTCTTGAGTAGGCAAGTTCCTTATCTAGTGCCAAAAATACATTTACAAATCTCTTTGTATTTTCAGTTACTGGCTCAGAGAAGTCTCCACCAGCAGGAGAAACTGCACCAATAAGTGTTACAGAACCTTCGCTACTTGAAAGTGTCTTTACATAACCAGCCCTTTCATAGAATCCTGCAATTCTTGATGGAAGATAAGCAGGGTATCCTTCTTCTGCAGGCATTTCTTCAAGACGCCCAGAAATTTCACGAAGAGCCTCTGCCCAACGAGAAGTAGAGTCCCCCATTAAGGCTACATGATAGCCCATATCTCTAAAATATTCTGCCATAGTTACACCTGTATAAATTGACGCTTCACGAGCAGCAACTGGCATATTAGATGTGTTGGCAATAAGAATAGTTCTATCCATAAGAGCCTTTCCTGTGTTAGGGTCAATTAGCTTTGGAAAATCCTCCAAAACTTCTGTCATTTCATTGCCACGCTCTCCACAGCCAATGTAGATAATAATATCAGCATCGCAATACTTTGCTATTTGGTGTTGAGTCATAGTCTTTCCAGTACCAAACCCACCAGGAATTGCTGTAGTACCACCCTTGGCAATTGGGAAAAATACATCAAAAACTCTTTGTCCAGTGACAAGAAGTTTGTCAATAGGAAGTCTTTCCTTAACTGGTCTAGGAATTCTTACTGGCCAGTTTTGATACATTTTTATTTCGTTTATCTTTCCATATTCATCCTTGACCTTTAATAAAACTGTTTCAATATTATATTTTCCATTATCAAGAATCTCTACGACTTCCCCACTTACTTCTGGATGAATCATAACTTTGTGAGTAATAATATCAGTTTCAGGAACTTCTGCAAAAATTTGTCCGCCACGAACCTTGTCATGAAGAGAAACCTTAAAAGTTACATCCCAAAGTTTTTCTTCGTCAAGGGAAATAAGTCCAAGACCTTCAGGCATAAAGGAGCCATGTTCTTTTTTTATAGATTCAAGAGGTCTTTCAATACCATCAAAAATACCTCTAATCATTCCAGGTCCAAGTTTAACAGAAAGAGGAGCTCCAGTTGAGATTATATCTTCATCTCTTTTTAGACCTTCAGTTTCTTCGTAAACTTGCACTGTGCCAAGGTCACCGTCAATTGAAATAACTTCGCCAATTAATTTTTTTTCTCCAACAAGAACCATTTCTCTTATTTTATAATCAGCCATATTTTTTCCAATTACAACAGGTCCGTCAACTGATTTAATTGTTGCCTTTTCCAATGACCTCACCTCTTTCTTTTAATTTTTCATGTAGCATAGAGCCAATTTCATATCTCATATCTTCTAGTTTGTTTTTTAGTGACAAGTTGATATTGTAAGTCCTTTTCAAATCAGAAATTATAAAACCACCTATGTGATATTCGTAAAGCTCATCTATATTTAATTCAACGCCCTTTTCCTTGGCAATTTCTTTAAATTTTTCAATAAGCTTTTCATTTTCATCCTTCTTTACATAGAGATAAATACTCTTTTCATCTATTTCATCTAAAATGTCTTTAAAGTTTTCAGTTTCTAAATCCACATATTCATCAGTCTTGGTAAATGCTAAAAGTTTTTGTGAAAGAGTATCTAATAACTCATTTAATAGTTTTTCATCTTCTTCTAAGAAGAGAACTCTCTTTTTTTCTTCAACAGAAGCAATAAGCTCATATCCTCTTCTCTTAGCTAAAGTAACTCTTCTATCGACAAAAGCTTCTTCATCATTTTTAAGAGATTCAATTTTTTCAGCCAAAATCTTTTTAGCCTTTTCCTTTTCTTCTCTTATCCTCTTTTCACATTCTTCCTTTTGCTTTAAAAAAACAATTTTGTTGAATATGGCAATTTTGTTTTCAAGTAAAATCATTTAATCACCTACAGCTTTCACACCAACAGATTCTCTGACATATTTCAAAATAAAATCATCTTCCATTTTACCGTCGAGATCGGGAATAGTTACAACAAGTGGAAGCTTACCTGTAAGTTTAAATTCCAAAACTTCATCCTTAATTTCCTTAAAGGAAGAGTAAGTCAAAATAATTATTCCAATATCTTCAGTTTTTGTGTATGATTTGAAATTTTTTAAAAGTTCAGCTCTGTCATTACATTTAACAGACCTTACACCTGCAAGGCGAAGGCCGTTAATTATATCGTCATTTGATGTTAAAAGAATTGACTTCATTATTATAGTCTTCCAAGAATCATGATTGAAATGATAAGACCATAAATAGCAATACCTTCTGCAAGTCCTAGGTAGATCATTGATTTACCAAGAATGTTAGGGTCTTCAGATACAGCCCCAATTGCTGCAGAACCTACATTTGATACAGCAACACCAGCCCCAAGAGATGCAAGACCAGTTGAAAGACCTGCTGCTAAAAATCCAAGACCGTTACCTGATGCTGGAGCAGCTGCTGCAGCTGATGCCATTTGAGGTACTAATGAAATAAGACCAAATACAAATACTGGTGCAAAAACAAATAGGTTAAGTTTCAAAAAAGCACGGGCAAATTTTCTATTTGCATCTGTTCCCTTGTATATGAAATAAAAACCTGTAACAACCATTGAAAATACTGTCAAAACTGCGAAAATAATAATTTTTTCCATCTTTAAACTCCTCATTAATAAATTTTATCGGCTTCAAAAAGTACGCCGTCACCACTATAATACTTGCTAAACATTTCGTAATATTCAAGTCTTAGAGATTGAATAAATACAATTAGACCTTCAAGTCCTAAAATCAAAATATTGCCAAAAATTAAAACTGCAATATTTCCTCCACTTGAACCAACCATTTCTCCAAGTGTCTTAAATGCCAAGAACAAACCAACGTGATTTATTGCAAAGGCACCTACCCTTATAAATGAAATAATAGATGACATAGTTGACAAAAGAGCTTCTAATAGCCCAAAGGATGACTCAATATAATAATCTGAGGCAGATCCTTCTCCTTCTCTCTTAAATAAAACTTTAAGAATAGGTCTTTTTAATAGCATAATCACAAGACATACAATTAAAATTTTAAGTGAGATATTCATAGGTATAGGGGCACTTGCTCCCATAACTGACATGCCAATGTTAATCATTGCAACAAAAATTAAAACTCCCAAAAAACCTTCCTTTGAGAAAAAGGCTTCATCTGGTCTACCACTTTTTAGTCTATTGTAAATACCTATGCCATAGGCTATGGCAAGTAAAATAATGCCAAAGTAAATTGCAATTATAAGTGTATCATTTATATTTTCAAAGGGCCTAAACCACACTGCAGGAATAATTTCTTCGCTTCCAAAAACCGATCCATACATCAAGCCAAAAAACATAGATGATGCACCCATCCTTAAAAGAAGACCGCCAAAGTCTTTGTTCTTCTTTGCTAACATCAGTCCAGCAATTGCAAATACAGCCCCTTGACCCAAATCGCCAAACATTGCTCCAAAAAGAATCATGTATGTTATACCAAAAATTACAGTAGGGTCAAATTCCCCATAATTAGGTGTCCCATACATATTTATTAGTAGTTCAAAGGGCTTGAAAAAATTTGCATTTTTTAACTTTGTTGGAATTTTCATATTCTCATTATTGGGATCAAAATACTCAATATTAATCTCTTTGTATTTAGATAGCTTTTTATTTAACCTATTTTTATCAGATTCTCCAACCCAACCTGAAAGATAAAAATATTTATTTGATTTAAGCATAAACTTCTTAGATTTTTCAATTTCTTCATAGCTAAGCATGTGAGCAAGAGTAGTTTTTAAATCTTCACTTCTACTTTTCAAAAGATTCTTTTTATATTCTTCAATTTCAAAAATCTTTCTCTTAATATTTTCCTCTTCTTCTTCAATGTTTTTATAAATTAAATTAGCTGTTCCTTCGATATTTTCCCCAAGAAGTTCAACTTCAGTAAAGTTCAAGCTCTTTAGAACTCTGTCTACATCAGTTTCCGTTTCCTTTGGATAAATTACTAGGAAAAGCTCTCTATTATCAACAGTGCCTGTGTGATAAATCATCGCCAAGATATTGCCATAATTTTTCTTTAATCTATATCTTGCATCCTTGTCCAAGAAACCAAACCTAGTATTGAAGTATCTTAAATCAGCGATGTCTTTTAAATCAATATCAACATTTTTAAATAATTCATAATTTTCCTTTAAAGTATCAAGGATTTTTAAATTTTCTTTAGTTTGTTCATATTCATTAATTTTTTCACTGATATTTTTTACAAAGGAATCAATGTCTTCATCCACATTTACCTTTTCAAAGTAAGAATCATCAATTTTGTCGATTCCCAAAAACTTCATAATCTCAGCTGCTTTTTTAGCAGAAGATTTGTGAGCTTCATCCTCTTCAATAGGCGAAATATAGTTTAACTCAAGATTTCTCTCTAAATTTTCTTCATTGTCTAAGCTAAATGTAAACTTGTTGTCTGCCATATTAGCTTCAGCAGACATAAATTGCATACATTTCAAATTTAAAATGTCAAGGACAACAGAATCCATATCAGATATATTTCCAATGATATTAGCGACCTTCATTTTTTCAACGGCCAATTTCTTCACTTCCCTCTCTATCAACAATCATATATTTTAACTTTTCATCCTTATTTAGACCAAACCTAGTAGCTTCTAGAATTCTATCAATATTTGCAATCTCAAAATCCAATAAAACCAAAAAGCTCATGAATTTTCCAATACCATCAGTTCTTCTAAAGTTTTTCTTTGCAATCCCATACATTGTCTTTTTTGCAGTCCTTCCAGTTCTGATAACTCTTCCCTCTGCAAAAAGTACGCCATATTTAGAGCTTTTTATCACTTCTTCAAAATCAATTTCTTCTAAATAAGAAAACTCAAGAAGTTTTTCAGAATTATAATTACCACCAAAAATAGTAAAGTTGAAAATTTCTTCAGGCGAAAGATTATAATATTTCTTCGCCCTATAAATCCAAATAATATTTAATAAATCAATATTTACACCAAAAATCTTCTTAAATTCATCAACTTCATCTTTTGAAAGAGATTTTATTGAATCAGTTAAGTTCCTATAATAAAACTTGTCTAAATTCATTTCTATGGCAAAGAGAGCATCCTCATCCTTTGAAGACTTATAATTTTTTATATACTCATAATAGTGAGTATCCCTTAAATTGTCTATAAAAGACTCGAAAGTCTCATCATTAAAGCTAATGATCTTGCCTCCGATAACAAGTTTGTCAACTTTTGGCTCTTTATTCATCCTCAAAGCTCTCAAGATTTTAATAATCTTATCGACATTCATCCTCTCTAAATATGCCTTCAAAAAATCTCCATATCTTAGAGGAAGAAAACCACGAAGTTTTGTAACCTCACTTCGCCTATAATTTTCCAAGAACTCTTCAATTTCATAAATATCTGAAAAAGAATCAATGTTAGGAAACTTTTTATCCTTTAGATATGCTAGGCAGTCCCTTACATTGTCCCTTTCGGCAATTTCCTCAAAATCTTCATATACTAAAAAATCAGAATACATTTTTGAAATCTTAGCATTTAAAGCCTTTAGACCATCAAACATTTGACTTCCTTCCAATCACCATATCAAAGGCACTCTTTATGAATTTGTCAGAATTTTCATTGTAAAATTCTTCTATCTCTTTAAGATTTCTTTCGTTATCCTTTCTCAAATTATCAGCTTTTTTTTCAAAGTCAGCTAAAATTTCATCGCTCTTTTCTTTTCCAAGAGCTTTTGACTTTTCAATTGATTCATTTTCAATATCAGTCAACTTTTCCCTCAAGTCTTTTTTAATACTTTCGATTTCTTTTTCAGTATTATCGACAAGTTCTCTAGTCTTTTGATCTATTGCTAAAATACTATCTATACTTTCTTTCAAAAATATCACCACTCTTTTTATTTCCTTGTGCATTTCTCATTATATTACTTTGTAATTCTAATTCAAGGGAATTATTTCACTTTTGAAAATTTCACTAAATTTTCACATTTCGCATAATGAATAATCTTTTTGCAATACGAAAAAATTATTTATAAATAATTTCTAATGATTTTAAATTAAAACTTTCTTAAAAAAAAGCTCAATTTTTTAAGTTTTTGTGCTTTAGTTTTTTTAATAATGAGCTTTTAAAGTCCAAAGTGTTTTTAGGCTAAGCTTAAATAAAGAACTTGCTTTTTCAAAAAAAATAAAAAATTATGGCTCTTTTATAAAAAAATTATTACTGCAAGGACTTTAAACTTTTGATGCATAAAAAAAGGAATGCCTTCAAAAAGACATCCCTTCTATATTTTTTATTTGTGTAGGTAATATGTTGGACATGAACCATGACAAGCGTCACAACCACAATCACAAGATCCCTTACTTTTTATAAGTTTTTTATAGCGAAAGCTATCAAAACTATAACTACTGCTCCAACTATTATATTAGCCATAATTTCACCTTCTCTTAATAATAAGAGAAGTAGGAGCCTACTTACAAAATCTGCTCTAAGCTAAGCTCTGATCAAGCTGAAGGTGTTTCTTTAATGCTTGGTTTTAGTGAAGATTTAAAATTAGCATATAGGTTAAAAGAATTATTTTACTGTGTGCCCTGTGGGTACCAATATGTTCTTACTCAAACCAATAGAGTTATAGCCACTAAATCTTTAAGAGAATGGACAAAAAGAGCTGAGGAATCTAATTTAAAAGAATTTAAATCTTGTATCACTGCTTTTAATAACTGGTTTGATGAAATATGTAACTCTTTTGATTATCCTTGGTCTAATGGTCCTCTTGAAGGAACTCATACTAAGATAAAGACTTTAAAGAGAAATTGTTTTGGTATGAAAAATTTTAATTTGTTTAGAAAAATAATTATGTTTGCTTGTAAGTAGGGATAGGAAAATTGGAAAATTTTACAAAAACCTAGGGGTTTTGTTTGCTATGTTTATTTTTAATAGTTTTTACTTATTTTAGTTTTGATATTCTATTAGCGTCTAAGTATTTATTTTTAAATGAAAAGAGAGACTCGAGTTAACAAGTCTCCCCAAAATTTGACAAAGAGCCTATTTTAATCATTATCTCTTTGCATCAACAATAATTCTTCTTTATTCATTTTATTAATAGCAATAATTGAAGATATTGGTCCTAATAAGGTTCCTAAAATTATTACTATTATTAACATTAAAAGCATAAGGAATATATTTGGTCTTAAAAAAGGCATATTCAAAAGTGATGAAAATACATTATTGAAAGTTATACTTAAAACAAAGGAAAGCACAGAACCTATTACTGCCCCTGTTCCATTAATCAGTATGGATTCACTAAGAACTATTTCACTAAGTTTTTTCTTTGTTGCTCCTAATATCCTTATGGTTGCAAATTCTCTTTTCCTTTCCTTAACTGATAAGGTATTTACAAGACTTAAAATAAAGAAAGCTAGTATCCAAATCAAAGCTATCAATATATATACATATACAAGCATGTTTTTTGCTGAATCTGAAACTTGTGTCATTATTTTTCTTGGCAATAAAGGATACACTTTTTCTTTTTTAAATTCTTCTTTAATAAGTTTTTGAATTGTCTTTGGATCTTTGTTTTTTTCAACTTTTACTAAAATAGAAGATATATCATCTTTTTTTGCCACCGGATGATTAATTATCTTTTCATATTCCTTGGCTAATCTATGAGTTTCTTCTATTGTCATAAAAACTGAATTATCAAAGCCCATGCCAGTTTTTGCTAGCCTACCTCTTATCTCAAATTCTTGATTAAAAAATTTAACCTTATGATTAATAGTCCCCACAATATTAGCGCCTACAACAACTTGTCCAGCTTTAATTGGAGATTTGATCTGTTTTTCAAGCCATGGTTTAACGCTAAAGTCATCAGAAAAGTCAATTCCTATAACTTGAATGGGAAAAGAGCAGCATCCAGCAGAAAGTGTCGCTAGATAAACTTGACCACAAGCCTTTTCAACTCCTGGTATTTTTTTTACTCTATTTAATATGTCCTTGTCAAAAAAGAATGTATTAGGTTCTCCCCTTAATATTGCGCCTGTAATTTTGGAATCATAACCTTCTGGAACTACTATAATGTCTGCCCCCATCCTATCTGATAGAGATTTCATGCCGTTTTTAAGAGAAAAAATTATAAATGACGACATGAATAAAATAAAAGTTAAAATTCCTACAAGAAAAATTAAGGTAATTGACCTTGTCTTTTTATTTTCTATATTCTTTTTTGCTAAATTAACTGTGTATAAATCTTTCATTATTTTGCATCAGCAAGAGCATTGTTGCAAGCTTCTATAAATTGCTTGTAGGTTTCTGTTGCTCCCGAAATAACGTCCACTCCTTCAGGACTTCCTTTTTCCACTAATCTATCTGGGTATGACTTTGCAAGATTTATAGCTTGTTGGGCAATCTTATATAGTCCTTCATTTTGGCTTTGACCATAAGATTCATCCTTTTCTTTTCCATCTCCATCAATGTTTTGCATTGTGCAAGATTCAATCTTATTGTCTTTAACACTTATATCCACTTTTACAAGTCCGCCTCTTTCATCCTTGGCAGATTCTCCATGATATGTGCCGTCCTTATAGCTTACGCTTGGAGCTTCTTCTTTTTTATCTCCTCCACAAGCAACTAGGACAAGCCCCAAAGATAAAATTATTAATGCATTTAAAATTTTTCTCATATAAACTCCTTAAGTTTTTCGTCTTTTATTGTAGAATCAAGAACAGGTCTTTTTCTTTTCATTTTTTCTTCTTTTGTAATCTTACCATGTTCAAGAGTTATCATTCTTTCAGATTCTTCACCGACTTCAGGGTCGTGAGTTACAACAATAATTGTTGAACCTGCATTGTGAAGTTTTTCAAATATATCAAGAACTATATATTCATTCTTTTCATCCAAATTTCCCGTAGGTTCATCAGCTAAAAGTATAGCAGGATGATTGATAAGAGCTCTAGCTATACATACTCTTTGTTGTTCCCCACCTGATAATTGGTTGGGTAAGTGCTTGGCTCTATCAGCAAGACCTACTGCAGCCAAAGCTTCCATTGCTTCTTGTGCATCTGGCATAGAATGATAATATTGTGACATCATTACATTTTCCAAAGCACTTAAATAATTAACTAAATGAAATTGTTGGAAAATAAGTCCTATCTTATCCCTTCTAATAACTGTTAGTTCCTTAGGTGATTTTTTTGCTATATCTTCACCATCCAAAATAACTTCGCCAAGTGAAGGTTTATCCATGGCACCAATAATATTCATCATTGTTGTTTTACCAGAACCTGATGGACCCATTATAGAAATCCATTCGCCCTTTTCTACACTTAAATTGATTTTGTCAAGGGCTTTAAGTTCACCATAAATTTTTGAAACATCTACGAGTTTTAATATATCCATAAAATTCCTTTCTATTCTCCACGAAGCACTAAAGCTGGATCAATATCAACAGTTTTAGATACTGGTATTAAAGATGCAACTATAGTTATTACTATACAAACAATAATTGTCATAGGTACTAAAAGAGGCAAGAAACTTACCTTTCTAGCAAATACCGAAATACTTACCCTATTGGCAAATATATATCCTAATGCAACACCTAAAAGTCCACCAAAAACCCCCAAAAATGCTCCTTCACCTAAAAAGTCAACGATTACTGACGAATTTGTGGCGCCCAAAGCTTTCTTAAGACCTATTTCTTTACGCCTTTCAGTTACAACTGCCATCATTGTTGTGGATACACATATCATCATTATGAATAATACTATTATCGTTACAATGAAGACAAGAGCTTGTAATTTATTCAAAACTATATCTTGTGAGGCGGTAACTCTTTTTACCATTTGTGGAGTTAGAGATCCATCCTTTTGTGAAATATTTGATACTATTTTTGAAAGTTCATTTTGTTCAGCTTCTACTGAATATTCTACGACATCATAATTTTTGTCTTTAACAAGCTGTGAAATATCATCAATACCCATAAAAATAAGTTCTTCTTCTTTACCACCTGTTGTTACAACTCCTGAAACAACAAAATTAGTATCTATAGAACCTTCTCCATTAACTTTGGGAGTATTTATAATAATTTTATCTCCCTCTTTTAATTCCAAAGCCTTTGAAACTTCATTACCTATTAAAACTTCTCTAGGTTTTTCAGGCCATGAACCATCAATAAGCCAGTATGGAGAATTTTCTTTCGCTCCCTTTAAATCTGTACCTGCAAGCATATAAGGTTGTTCATTAATTTTTGCATTTGTATAAATATAGGGTGCCTGACCGACAAGCTTTCCTGATGGAATTAACGATTTAATTTCATCTAACTGTTCATTGGTAATTTTTTTATCAGGGTTAGTTGGAATTACCAACATATTTGCACCATAAGACCTAAACTCCTTACCCATTTGTCTAGGAATATCATAGTAAATAGTAACAAGTCCTGAAATAATTGTTGCTCCCATAGCTATAGCAAGTAGTGCTGTTAACATTCTTGCACGTCTCCTTGCCAAGGAAGTCATTATCATTTTTAAGTAAAATTTATTTTTACTTTGTTTATCTGCCATGTAGTACCTCCGTTGGATTTAAATTCAAAAGGTATCTTATAGCTGGTATTGAACCCAATATTGTAACAAGAATAATAAGTATTGCTACAATAGGAACTACCATAGCTGTTGGAGCTATTGCTGAACCAAAAACTGTTAGACCAATAATCTGAGTAAGTAGCAGACCAACACCGTAACCTATAACTGTTCCAAATATCGCTGTCAAAATTATTTCCACAAGAATTATGGAAATTATCCTTCCATTTGACGCCCCTATAGCTTTTTGAAGTCCAATTTCATTAGATCTTTCCATTACAGATGCTGTAATAAGATTAGAAATACCAAAGCCTGAACCAATCAAAGTTAATACTGTAATTAAAACCATAAGAAGAGTAGTCTTATTTAAAATATCTCCTTCACTTTCTGCAACTTGGCGAATTGGCTTAGCTACAGAATCAGTCATTACTTCTGTTATTTGATAACAAATAGCAGAAACATAAGCTGTACAATACCATACTTCCCATTCCTTAATAGTTAAAGATAGTGGGTTTTTGGCAGCCTTTCTTGCTAAGTCATTGTCTGGTGTAGTAAGAGCTGATACTTCAACTTTATTTACAACTCCAGTAACTCCAGCAAACTCTTGTGCTGTTTTTAAAGTAGCATATATAAATGCATCTTCATCAGAACCTGATGAGAAAATACCCTTAACTTTTAATTTTTTGTCTAAATCATTGCTTTTTAGTTGGATTTCATCACCAACTTTAAATCCATTTCTGTCTGCAAAAATCTTTCCAAGCATAACTGAATCGCTATCATTTTCTGATAACCACTCGCCTTGAACTTCCCACCAGTTTTTAAGTCTAATCATACCAGTATCAACTGATTCTCCAGTAGGCAAATCCATATGATTATTAAACCATGTTCCTACCATCTTAGTATGTTTAGAATCATTATTACAAGAAACCCAAGTGTTAAGATATGGCGTATAGTCTACAATATTGTAAGCCCAAAAAATAGTTTTAATGTTAGGAAGTTCTGATTCCTTTAAATATTTTTGAACCTGCCCCTCTTTTTCTTGCATGCCATACAAATCATCAAGAAGGGAAGCTTCCTTAGGCAATACATTAATATTTGCTCCATAGGTCTTTAATTCTTGATTAACTTTATCTCCAACGCCGAGCATGGTATTTAACATTGAAGTGGCAAGAGAAGCTCCAAGGGCAACTGTAAATGCTATAAGAGCCATCTTTCCCTTTTGTCTAAAAAGCGCTCCTTTAACTATTCTCCAAAACATAAGCCCTCCTACTTAAATACATAAGACAATGCGTCAAGATCTTTTGGCGCAATCTTTATCTTTTTATCATGGACAATGTATGGGAAAGGTATCGGGTTACATCCACCCTTAAAACCTATTGTACCCCTATTCATTACAACGTCGCACAACTTACAAATAACATCATCGCCTCTTTCAAAATATCCAGATGGACCACATATCTCGCAGGCATCAAGTACAACTCCATACGAACCTTCTGATTTTTTAATGCAGAAAAATCTCATTTGTGCACCATCCTTTGCCTTATACAAATATCTGTGCAAATGCATATCCTCTAAGCTACTTAAAGGAATAACAATCATTCCATTTTCAGTTTGATAATCTTCAGGTGGTGAAAGGGCCTGTTCCTTATTAGCATATGCCTTTCCAACCGTTAATGAAAAAGTATTAATAAATAGAACGACAAGGAAAAAAATTGCCCAATGTCTTTTATTCTTCATTCTATACTTAATTTTTCTTAACTGAGCCCTATTGCTATAATCTTCATTAACTTTAATATTTTGCTTATATAAAATTACTGGAATAGCTATCATAATTAACATTGTTGCAAATAAAAACACATTTTCGTGATTAGCTATAAATGCAATAACTCTAAAAAAGTTAACATTTCTAGGAATGATCCCTTTAGAATAAAATCTTTGAATTATGACGTTAAATTGGCTTATACCTGAACATATCAAGCTCAAAAAAACAATAATCTTTAAGTTTTTACCTTCAAGTTTAACTGAAGACTTATATATGGCAAGTCCTGATAAAATCATCATGATTATCCCAAAAACAAAGCCTAAAATCCTAAAAAGTACAATAGTTGAAACAGCACTTTCGCCATAATATACAAATTTGTTTGATTGGTTAAATACATACGGTAAATAATAAAAACAAATTCCTACAAGATAAACAACAACCGATGATGAAATGAAATTATCATAAATTTTAGCATTTATCTTATCTTCAAATATCATAAAAATTAATATTAAAAATACTGAGATAACTATGGGTACCATAGACCAGAAATTCAATTCTGTTCTATTAATAAAATTAGGTATATTTCTTATAATTATTGAAACAATTGCTGCAATTACCCCTAAAACTAAAGAAATTATAATAACATACTTTTTATATTTGCTCTCTTTAGTTGTATAATAGGCAAGTATTAAAGAAATCATTAGAGAAAAGGCTATTCCCGCCTCCATAACTTTAATAAAAATTTTTAAAATAATTTCACCCCCCATAAATGCATATAAGGGGAACATGAATTCCCCTTCAAAATATTAAAAATTTTCAAAATTTTACCATTGTGGTCCGTTCCATTCAAAGTCAGTCCATTCTGCAACAAGTGGTTCTGTCCAGAATCTACCTGTTACACCAGTTTCTTTATCTACATGTAGTAAGTAGTCATTGCCTGGTGCAGCTACTTCGAATTTTACATCATAAACACCAACACCTTCGTCAAATTTAACATTTGCACCATAGTGAGGACCATCAGATGCGTTCATTGGCATGAAAGCTACTTCTTGAACATGGTCTGAACCTTTCTTTTGCAAATAAGCTTTTACTTTTAACCATGGAACAAAATCACCAACACCATAACCTAATGTTGAACCTTCTTGTGATGCTGTAATGTCAGCTTCAATATGGCAGTCAGCTTCTTCTTTAGGAATTGAGTTTCCTGCTGGTTCCATATCAACTGGTTGGAAATATACACCAGAGATTACTAAAGGTCCTTTAGTTTGGTCGTCGCCAATTGGAAATTCTTCAAATCCTGCATCTTCTCCTGGAGCTGCTGCTTTTGCATCTCCTGCTTCTTTCTTGTTTCCTTCAGCTGGTGTTTTTTCTTCTGTAGAAGTTTTAGCTGTATTATTAGCTTTTGTATCTTCTTTTTTACCACAAGCTGTAAACATTAATGCACACACAAGCGTCATAACAACAAGAAGTAAACTTTTCTTTTTTAACATAATACCCTCCTATTTTTTTTCTTGGCTGGCTTCAAGCTCAGCTCTAATTTTTTTGTTTCTATTATTTTGATAGATAACAGAAACAATGGTTACTACTAATAGAATAATTTGTGGAATAAGATTTTCATACCTATCGTATATACCTATAACTTCAGCAGACCATCCATTCATCCAAGGAACTACAGTTCTGCCAATTACATCTGCTTCTTGTAATTCTCCTATGCCCTTTCCTAAGAAAGACAAGCAAAGTATAAACATTAGCCAAGAAGTAAATGTAAAGAATGGTTTTAATGGTAGCCTTACAGAAACTTTAGCAATTAAATAATATACAATTGCAAGTATTATGGCGGCAACTAAAAGTCCAATCCACATATGCATTGGATTATCAGAAATACCCGTTCTCATACCTTGGAAAAACAAAATAAGTTCTGCACCCTCTCTTGCTACTGCTAAGAATGAAGTGAAAGATAAGGCAAAATAATTACCCTTGGAAACAGATTGTTCAACTTTGTTTTTAATGTATCTATTCCAAACTTCAACTTCAGATTTAGAAAGCATCCAATTGGATACATAAAATAGTACGATAACAGCAAGAAACATCGCAATTCCTTCGAATATTTCTTGTCCCATTCCAGACTCAACTTCTCCCACTGTATTGGCGATGATATTAAATACTCCAGCTAGGACTACTGAAAAAACAATGCCTAGCAAGGCTCCAATATATACACCTTTTAAATAAATTCTATTATTAGTCTTTGATAAATATGCAGCAATGGCAGCTACAACTAAAATGGCTTCAAGTCCTTCACGAAGTGTAAGTCCAAGAACTGCAAAAAATGTGCCAAATCTTTTTAGCAGCTCTCCCAACAATTGACCTGTTGAAAGGCTGTTTGCATCTTCTTGACTTTGACCACTGGACTTAGAATCTCCAGAGGTTCCATCAAGAGTATGAGCATCTTCATGAAGATAAGTTATAAGTGCATCAATTTCATCTTTAACTTCTTTTGGGTCTGCATCTTCTTTGATAGAATTTTTTGCTCTGTAAAATTGATGTTCAACCATTGAACCCCTTTGGCCTGAAATTGCAGACATAGTTGTTTTTTCAAATCCAATTTTTTCATAGAATTTAAAGTAAGCAACATTAACTGCATCTGTGGCTGCTTTTTTAGCATCCTTATCTCCAGGCTTATAAACTTCCACAGCTTTTTGTAAATGTTCTGACATAGCATCAGCGACTTCAACCCAGTTACCATAATTTGTTTCTGCTGCAAAAGCAGGCATGAAAGTGAGGCTAATCATGATTACTATCATTGCGAAAATGCTAGTCCTTTTCTTTAATAAATTCATCTCTATCCCTCTTTTTTTATTAAACTTCCATCTTCCATTTGGCAAAGTGTATTGCCATATTTTAAAATATCAAGCTCATGAGTAACTATAATAAGTGCAGTACCTTTAGAATTTATTTTTTTTAATAAATCCATTATCTCCATAGTAGTATTTTTATCCAAATCACTTGTAGGCTCATCTAAAATCAAAAGTTCCGGCGAATTAATCATAGATCTGGCTATCAGTACTCTTTTTAGCTCTCCTCCAGATAAATTTTTAGGAAAATCATCTTTCAAATGCAAAATTCCCATCTCATCAAGAAGCATAGCTGCTTTTTCATAAGCAGAGTCATCTCTTTTAAATAGATAATAAGGAAGAGACACATTCTCTAAAACATTTAAATTTGGAAGTGTTCCTAGACTTTGTGGCACAAAACCTATGACTTCATTCCTATATTTGCTAATTTCTCTATCAGAAAAATCACTCATATCTTTGCCCTTAGCAAAAATTTTACCTTCAGTCGGTTTTAATAAACCAGACAAAAGATTTAAAAAAGTTGACTTCCCTGAACCACTTCTGCCAATTATATTGACAAACTCTCCCTCCTCCAAGGTAAAGTTTACATTTTTAACTGCAAAAAGTGTATTAGAACCTCTCTTAAAACTCTTACTTAAATTTTCAGTTTTAATTATTGATTCCATTATGAATTTCTTTCTTTCATGCAATAATAAATATTAACTAAAACCAATATGCCTGCCAACAATGTGCAAAGTGGAATGGTTTTTGCTCTGCAAGCCATATCGGCTTTCATACATCCACCAATAAGCACATGAGTGTTTAGTATCTCTAAAATACCAATTGCTATATTTGAAATAGATAATCCTAAAGATATTTTTGAATCTTTAACTACAATAAGAATGATTGCTAATACTAAAATGACTGCGCCAATACCCATAGTCATATTTCCCATCCAATGGCATTTCATGAACATCCCATTTTCCATAGGAGGACAAACTGGTGTTATAAATTTTGGTGCAAGCACTAACAAGAGACCTATAATAGCAGAAATATATCCTAAAATCTTTTTTCTACTCATTTTAATTATCCTTTCTACTTATCTTTATTGATGACATTGTAATATAAAAACGTGTTTATATTTTTTTGAAAATTACATTAATTATATGTAAATTGGTAATTAATATCATTTAATTATCATTTTTAATTATAGTGTGTAATTTTACTAAATTTTTACAAGATTTTCTTGGAATATATTTAATAAAATTTAAAAGAATTTAGATCTTGTGTCGCTGCTTTTAATAAGTGGTTTGATGAAATATGCAATTCTTTTGACTGTCATTGGTCTAATGGTCCTCTTGAAGGCACACATACTAAGATAAAAACTTTAAAGAAAAATTGTTTTGGTATGAAAAATTTTAATTTATTTAGAAAAAGAATTATTTTTGCATGTAAGTAGTGATAGGAAAACGGGAAAATTCGCAAAACCCCTAGGGGTTTTGTTGCTATGCTTATTTTTAATGGTTTTTTAGTTATTTTAGATTTGATAGTTCATTAGTGTATAAGTATTGATTTTTACATAAAGAAAGAGACTCGAGTTAACGAGTCTCCCCAATATTTGACATAAAGTCATAAAAAAAGAATACTTCCCAAGAAGTATTCTATAAAACTTATTTTTTTTCATCTATTGAGCAGGTGCTGTGACAAGACCGGCAGCCACATCCGCATCCACTCTTTTTGTGCATTACTTTTTTTACTGCAAGGGCAATTACAGCAATTATAACAAGGGCGACTAAAATATTAATTGGACTCATACTTTACCACCTCATCCTTTTTCTTTTCAAAATCCCTTTCATTTAGCTTTGACCTGTCTTTTCTAAATAGTAAGTAACCATAGATAAATAGAACTACTATAGCGAGGGCTGTCATTAGGTTAAAGGATCCACCTTCAAGCAATCTTCCAAATTGATAAATCATAAAGGCAACTGTGTAGGAGAATAAGATTTGATAACCTATTGCTAGTCCAAACCATTTCTTTGAACCCATTTCTTCTTTTATAGCTCCCGTTGCTGCAAAGCAAGGAACTGTAAGTTGGTTGAAGAAAACAAAGGCAAAGGCTGATGCTGTAGTAAATCTTTCAGCTACAAGCGCAACCATTGGAGCATCTTCTGCTCCAACTTCCCCAATGCCTGCAAGAACTCCATAGGTTCCAACTACAATTTCTTTGGCAACAAGTCCAAGAATTGTAGCAACACTTGCTATCCAATCGCCAAAGCCAAGAGGAGCAAATACTGGTGCAATGGCCTTTCCTATTACTGCAAGAATTGAATCTTCAGGATCTGCATTGAAGTCCATAAAGTGTCCTGTAACAGAAATGCTCTTCAAGAACCAAATTACAACTGTTGCTAGAAGGATTATTGTTCCAGCCTTTACTACAAAGGCCTTACATCTAAACCAAGTTGCCTTTAAAACATTGTGGGCACTTGGCATGTGGTACTCAGGAAGTTCCATTACAAAAGGTGCAGGATCCCCTGAAAAATATTTTGTCTTCTTTAAAATAATTCCCGATACTATAACGGCAAGGATTCCGCCAAAGTACCAAAGAGGTGCATACCACCATCTGCCACCTAAAAAGGCAGCAAACATTGCAATAACATCTAGCTTGGCACCGCAAGGCATAAAGGATGCAGTCATAATAGTCATCCTTCTGTCATTGTCTGACTCAATGGTCCTCGTTCCCATAATAGCAGGCACTGAACAGCCAGTTCCCATTAAAATCGGAATGAAAGACTTGCCAGATAAACCAAATTTTCTGAAAACTCTATCTAAGATAAAAGCAATTCTTGACATATATCCAATGTCTTCTAGGATTGCTATGAATAAAAACAAAGCAGCAATAACTGGTAAAAATCCCAATACTGCTCCAACTCCACCGATTATTCCATCAACTAATAGTGATGTCAAAAATTCAGATGTGCCAGCATTTTCTAAAAATCCTCTAAAGCTTCCCCCAACAATTTCTCCAAAGAAATTGTCATTTACCCAATCAGTTACTGGACCACCAACATAATTTATAGCCAATATATAAACTAAAGTTATTACTCCAGCAAAAATAGGAATAGCCAAGAATCTATTTGTAACTATTCTATCGATCTTGTCAGAAGTAGTCATTCCCTTTCTGCCTTTTTTTACAGAATCTCTTGTGACTTCAGATACAAAATTGTATCTTCCATCAGTTATTATGCCTTCTCCATCATCGTCGTATTTTTCTTCAGCTTCTTCAATAATTTCCTTTAGCCTTCTAGTTTCATTTCCATACAAAGGATACTCTTTAATTATTTTTTCATCTTCTTCAAAAAATTTAACTGCAAGCCATCTCTTAGCTGGATTGTCTTTTATGACGCTGAAGTTTTCAATTTCCTTGATGTATTTTTCAATATCAGTGTCAAATTCGTGATAATGAGTATTTTTTTTGTGGGCAGCTTCCTTTGCCATCTCAATTAACTTATCAATGTTTTCATTTTTTAAAGCTGAGATTTCAACAACCTTGCAGCCAAGCTTTTCCTCTAGCATCTTAATATCTATGAAGTCATTATTTTTTCTTACAACATCCATCATATTAAGAGCAATGACAACAGGAATGCCAAGTTCCACAAGCTGAGTCGCCAAAAATAAATTTCTCTCAATATTAGTAGCGTCCACAACATCAATAATTGCATCAGGTCTCTCATTTACCAAATAATCTCTTGAAACAACTTCTTCCAAAGTGTAAGGGGAAAGTGAATAAATGCCAGGCAAATCTGTGAAGTGAACATCTTTATCCTTTTTATACTTGCCAGTCTTTTTTTCAACAGTTACCCCTGGCCAGTTACCAACATATTGATTTGAACCAGTTAAGTTGTTGAAAAGAGTGGACTTACCACTATTAGGATTTCCAGCAAGTGCAATAGTAATAGCCATCTTAGTCCTCCTTCTTTTCTATCTCTTCAATAGAAATGAGCTCAGCATCAGCTTTTCTTATGCTAAGCTCATAATTTCTAATGTTAATTTGTACGGGGTCCCCTAGAGGTGCCACCTTTCTTATGTATATCTCAGCATTTTTTGTGATTCCCATGTCCATTATTCTTCTCTTTAAAGGACCTGAACCATTAATTTTTTTAACAATATAATATCTACCAACAATTGCATCTCTTAATGTTTGCAAATTTACATCTCCTCTACTAAAACTTTTTTTGCAATGTCTTTGCCTATAGCAACTCTTGCATCTTTAATAGAAACAATTAAATTACCATCGTTCTCGTTTACAACTTTTATAATCGCACCCTTAACAAATCCAAGATTTGCAAGGTGAGATTCAGTGACGCTACTATTTTTTAAACTTTTAACTTTTAAAATTTTAAAATTTATATTTAATGGCGCCATTATCAAACTAAGCATCTTTACACCTACTTATTTAATAAGAAATAATTTTTTATATTTGAATTTGATTATCAATTTCTTAAACAATTATAACACAGCTAATTGAAAAATAACATAAATTCGATAATATTTTTAAATTAATTTTATTAAAAAAAATTATGAAATTTTTTCATAGATATAATATTTTTAACTCTTCGATTTTTAGAAAATTTTTATTTCGTTAAAGTAATTTTAAATATAATAAGTTCTAAACAAAAAAGACAGCCTAAAAGCTGTCTTAAAATATTTATTTACTTTCACCATTAAGTGTTCTATAACTAATCCAACCATTTCCTATATTACACCAAGTTCTTCCATCAGCTCTTCTAGTGTCATATACATAAACTGGATCGCCCTTATAAAGACTAAACTCAACTCCATATGAAAATCCTGGTCCACTTCTTACATTTGCTCTACTTGAAGTTACAAATTGATAAGTACCAATTAAATTTGATGCTTCTGCATTTTTTAATTTTGCAATTTGTGCTTCCAATTCATCTGCTCTTGCTTTTTCCTTTGACGCTTCACTTTCTTCTTGTGCCTTTTTTTCAAAGGATGTTTTTTGAGCGTTTACATCTTCTAACAATTTTTTAAAGTCATTATTTTCAGGATCTACACTTATATAAGAATTTAGCCTATTAATAGCACCAACAAAATTATTGTTTCCAACTAATTGTGTTATTTCAGACTTAATTGCAGAATAATTTTTTTCTAAGAGGGCATCTTTTTTGTCCTTTAATTCTTCATCATCACTTTCCATGTCTTTTAAAAAAGCAAGTGAAGATTCATAATCTCTTCCTTCAAATTTTTGATTTGCCTTATTTAAAGTTTCCTTAGCTTCAATATTCTTGTCTATCTTATTAATTGCTTCTAAGTATTTTTTATCATCACTTTTTTCGTAAAGCTCACTGTATTTTTCCCTAGCCTCTTTATAGTTTTTGGCTTCTAAATTTGCTCTTGCAGCATTTTCTAACTTTGTCATTTTGTATTTTCCAAAGCCAATATTAAATAAGAGAGAAAAAGCAATAAGTCCAATAATTACAAATCCAAATACAAGACCTTTTTGTTTCGTACTCATGGAATCATCTTTAAAAGAATTATTTTTTACAATTCTTTCTTCGTCTTCATATTTATAGTCTCTATCTAATCTTTGTGTTTTGGAAAAATCAATGTCATCTCTTAAATTATGACCACAGTCAATGCAAAATGATGCTTTATCAGGATTTTCCTTGCCACAATTACTACATTTCATCTAAAAGCCTCCTCACTATTTTTTATTTTTATTCGAAATACCCTTTTTAAATTTTTTTAACTTATGGATAATTTCGTCATCTAGAGCAGTAACTTTCTCTTCTTTTAGCTTTTTTGCAACGTGAAAAATTTTCTTTTTAGAATTCTCAACTTCTGCTTCAAGTTCTCTTGCAGAAATCCTAATTCCACCACGGGACAAAATAATTTGTTGCTCAATGTTGTCACTTGTGGCAACACGGACGTTGGTAAGCTTTCCTATCTCATCAAGTTGCCTTTCAATGTAGTGGTCTGCCGTCTCAAATTCCTTAGTAAATATTATGTCGACTCCATCTCTATAATAAGTTTTGCCACCAGACTTTTTTACCAAGTAGGCATCAAAGACGAGAATAATATGCTCTTTAGTGCTGTGAGAAAATTCAATCATTTCATCTATTAATTCATTTCTAGCTTCTTCAAGGGAAATATTTTTTAAATCTATTAAATTTTGCCAAGAATTTATAATATTGTATCCATCTACAAAGAGATAAGACACATCTCTTTTGTATCTGCTAAAGCTTCTTCTCATTTTATTCTATCTAAAAATTTCATACATAACAATTGCAGCTGCAACTGATGCATTTAAAGAGTCAAAATCAGAAAAATTTGGAATAGTGATGATTTTATCAGAATTTTTCAAAACATTTTTGGAAACTCCCTTGCCTTCATTGCCAATAACTATGGCAACTTTTCCAGAAAAATCACATTTTCTTATGTCTTCACCTTCAAGGTCTGTTGCGTAAATCCAAAATCCTGCATCCTTTAATTTTTCCATTGCTTGGGAAATATTTGTAACCTTTGCTACATCAATATCATAAATGGCGCCAGCAGATGACTTCACAACTGTGTCATTAACTGTGCTTGCTCTTCTATTTGGAAAAATAATTGCATCTACGCCAAAAAAATTTGAGCTCCTTGCAATTGCACCAAAATTATGTGGATCTTCAATTTTATCTAAGATAAAAACTTTGGCATTTTCTTTATCTTTAAGCTTATTAATAAGTTCTTCAAGTTCAATGTATTCAAAATCACTAACTAAAGCTACAACAGCTTGATGATTTTTTGTACCTGCAAGTTCTTCTAACTTTTCATTATCACTTGTCACAGTTGGTACTTTTGCATCTCTTGCAATTCCAATGATTTTTTTAATGGATCCTGTAGCATTTTTCCCAAGGTAAATTTTTTCTACTTCTTCATTTTTTAGTGCCTCAATAACTGGGCCTCTTCCATATATATATTTCATTATAAATTCTTAAACTTCTCTCTAATTTCTACTGCCTTGCCACAAGTCATCTTTCCTTCTGGACATGGACCTGACACACAAGCTGGACCTTGATCTTTAAATAAAAGTGGCGCAACTTCCTTCACTTGTCTTAGCATTTCTGTTGCCAGTTCTCTTATTTCCCATTGAGCTCTTTCACAACATCTAACTGTGAAGAAGTGTCTCAAAGTTCTAACATTCATTGTAACAACAATTTTTGTCTCACAAGCATTTGGAAAAACATATCTTGCATCTTCAATTGACATCTTTTCCACAGCTTTTTTTGCCTTTTCTTCATCCATACCATTTTCAATGAGGACTTTTGCGTGTTCATTTACAAGAATTTCAACTAATTTGTCGTAATCTTCTTGGTCTATTTTCATTGCTTCAAGAAAAATTTTCTTTGCTTCTTCATTTTTTTCAATTTGTGGAGGAATAATATATTCAAAGCTGTCAAGTTTTACATATCTTTGGGATTGTTGAGAATAAGATGCAATCCTATGTCTCACAAGTTGATGAGTAAGTGTCCTAGATACACCTTCAATTGCAAAGGTAAAACTAACATGTTCCAGTGGAGAAAGATGAGAAAAGGACATAAGCCTATTTAAAAACTTTTCTGTGGATTCTTCTGTCAAATTTTCTGTGATTTCTTCAACACCAACTCTTGAATAGCAAAGTTTTGCTGCAGCAGCAATGGTCTTATCAGGTTCCATTGTGTGCGAAATAATTTTTACCTTCATCTTATCATCTCCTCAAATATTTCTCTAATTCTATTATACCTTTTTAAAAGATAGAGATAGCCAAAGAGTGCCTCAAGCCCAGTTGCCATCCTATAATCTATTGGGTCAGCATTTTTAGGAACTGTATGGGACTTAGCATTTCTTCCTCTTTTAAAAATTTTCATTTCTTCTTCTGTCAGTTTATCTTCTACTTTTTCAATAAGTTCTCTCTGTGATTTAGCACGGACAAATCTAATGCTTTCTCTGTGAAGCTTATTTGGATTTTTCCTGGCATCAAGAATCTCACTTCTAACTAAAATTTCAAAACAAGCATCGCCAATATAGGCAAGGGCAAGGGGACTTAACTCCCTAACCTCGCTCTCTTTGTAATTCTTAACTTCTAAAAATTTTAAATTCTCTTCCAAGTTGTTCCACTTCTCGTATCTTCTATTTCAATGCCCATTTCCTTTAGCTTGTCCCTGATTTCATCTGCTTTTGCAAAGTCCTTGTTTTTTCTAGCAGCATTTCTTTCAGCAATAAGACCTTCTATGTCTTCGGATATTTCTTCTCTTTCGCCTTCCATTATGCCAAGAACTCTTGTAAGTTTCTTCAAAAGTTCAAGAGTCTTTTCTAACATTTCCTTAGAATTATTTTCATCAAGATTTAAGTTTATATCCTTAACTAAATCAAAAATTGCAGTAATGGCATCTGCTGTATTTAAGTCATCTTCCATTGCCTTTTCAAACTTTTCTATGTGCTTGTCAAAGGACTTATATAAGTTTTCTTCTTCATCAGTGATTTTTTCAAGATTAGACTTTTCAATTGCATCTTCAAGTTTATATTTTGCATTGTAAAGTCTCTTACTTGAATTTTTAGTTTGCTCCATTACTTCTCTTGAGAAATTAATTGGCGAGCGATATTGAGTTGTCAAAAGGAAAAATCTCAAGACTTCAAGGTCAAATTCATCAGAAATTTCTCTAACTGTAAAGAAGTTGCCCTTGGACTTAGACATTTTTTCGTTGTCGACAGTTATCATGCCATTGTGCAGCCAGTAATTTGCAAAGGGAACTCCGTTGCAAGTTTCTGATTGTGCAATTTCATTTTCGTGATGAGGAAATTGTAAATCTTCTCCACCAGTGTGAATGTCAATATTATCTCCAATAAGAGTCTTTGCCATAACTGAACACTCAATGTGCCAGCCAGGTCTGCCTTCTCCCCAAGGTGCTTGCCAGTAAGGTTCCCCTTCCTTCTTATTTTTCCAAAGAGCAAAGTCACTTGGATTTTTTTTATTGTCATTGATGTCAACTCTGTGACCAGAAATTAAATCTTCAAGATTTTTCTTTGAAAGCTTACCGTAGTCCTTGGCATAACTTATGTCAAAATAAACATCGCCATTGGAAACATAAGCAGCCCCCTTATCTATCAAGGTTTTTACAAAGGAAATAATCTCATTAATGTGCTCTGTTGCTCTAGGGTTTATGGTTTCATAATCATAAAGATGGAGACCATTTGCATCTTTTTTAAACTCTTTTATATATCTTTCTGCAATGTCAGAAACCCTTACACCTTCATCATTTGCCTTGTTAATCATCTTATCGTCAATATCAGTGAAGTTCACAACAAATTTTACCTTCATTCCCTTGTATTCAAAATATCTTCTTAGTGTATCAAACACAACAAGGGGTCTAGCATTTCCAACATGGATAAAGTTATATACAGTTGGACCACAATTATAAATTCCAACTTCGCCCTCTTTAATCGGCACAAAATCCTCTTTACTTCTCGTTAGAGTATTGTATAATTTCATAAATCCTCCTATAAAAAAACGTCTCCTTTGAGACGATTATATACCTCTGAAAAATTTTTCGTAGTAATCAAGTCCTATAAAAGTTTTGTCTTCAATCATTTTTCTTATCTTACTTGGGTCTGCAAGGTCAACATCCATAACTTCTTCCTCTTGCAGTGTAATTTCATCAAGAGAAATATTTTTGCGAACTAAAAAAATATAAAAAATTGTATTTTTTTCAGTGATAATTCTCTTTAACTTGAGCTCATCTTCACTGATTTCTATTCCAAGTTCTTCCTTGAACTCACGCACCATCCCTTCCTTTGGTGTTTCTCTTGAAATTACAGAACCACCAGCAGAACAGTACCACATTCCAGCAAAAGATTTTTTATTGAGAGATCTCCTTTGAATAACAAAATTTCCGTCCTCTCTCAAAATCCAGCCTTCAACAATAATATGATATTCATTATTCTTCAGCCTTTCGCCCTTTCTTATGGCACGCCTTTTCCATTTTCCCTTTTTATCATATACATCCCAATATTCCACGACAAAACTCCTCATAGTTATTTTACACCATTTATGCTGTTTTTTAAAGAATAAGAAGACTTTATTTAACTAAAATCTTACCCTTAATAAATAAAAAATGCCGAGAATAAATTAATATTCTCAGCATCTATTAATCAAATTATCATCAAAGTAGATATGGGTCATTTTCCCAATCAATCAAAGATTTTGGGTCTTCTGCATTAGTGTTTCTTCCTTCAGGTGGAAGGTCTTTTGCAGATTCTGGTTCAGCTGGCTCTGTTGGATAATTTAAGTCAGCATCTCTTGCATTTAATTTTTCCCACTCTTCACGAGATTTTGGCTCTATCATTTCAAGATCAACTGTGTCAATATCAATGCCAAGTGCCTTTGCTACTCCCTTGCCATATTCTGGATCTGCTGCATAACAATTTCTAATATATCTGTGCTTGATTTGCATAGTTGAGTCGCCCATATTTCTAGCTGTATTTTCAAACAAAACTAATTTTTGTTCATCAGTCATTCTATTAAAAAGCATGCCTGGTTGAGTAAAATAGTCGTGGTCATCAGCTCTAAAGTCATATCTCTTAACTTCGCCACCTTCATCATGTGGCATTTCTAGGTTTGGATCATCTTGCCATCCGCCGTAAGAATTTGGATTGTAATGAAGCTCTGCACCCTTATTTCCATCAACTCTCATTTGTCCATCTCTGTGATAGTCATGAGGATGGTCTACACCTAGTGGAGAATTTACAGGAATTTGGTGATGATTTACGCCAAGTCTATATCTTTGTGCATCAGAGTAGAAAAACGCTCTAGCTTGAAGTAATCTGTCTGGCGAAAGTGCAATTCCTGGCACAATATTTGCTGGAGAAAAAGCTACTTGTTCAACATCTTGGAAGAAGTTGTCAGGATATTTATTTAACACATATTCGCCCACTGGAATAAGTGGAAAATCTTTTTTTAACCACATCTTTGTAATATCAAAAGGATTTGTTGGATGATTTTTAGCTTCTTCTTCAGTCATTACTTGAATATACATCTTCCACTTTGGATAATTTCCATTTTCAATAGCTGTGTATAAATCACGCCCAGAAGACTCTCTGTCCTTACCATTTACCTTTTCGGCTTCTTGGTCAGTGTAATTTAAAATACCTTGCTGGCTTCTAAAATGGAACTTAACCCAAACTCTTGTGCCTTCTTCATTGTACATAGAGTAAGTGTGCGATCCAAAGCCGTGCATATATCTAAAGGAAGAAGGAATACCTCTGTCACTGTTTATAATAGTTGTTTGAAGTAATGACTCTGGTAGAGATGACCAATAGTCAAAGTTTGTGTTTGGACTTCTAAGGTGTGACTTTGGATCTCTCTTTACAGCATGATTTAAGTCTATGAACTTCATGGCATCTCTGAAGAAGAAAACAGGAGTGTTATTTCCAACTACATCCCAGTTGCCATCTTCTGTGTAAAATCTCACAGCAAAGCCACGAATATCTCTTTCTGCATCAGCTGCACCACGTTCTCCAGCAACAGTTGACATTCTTGAAAATACTTTACACTTATTTCCAACTTTGCTAAAAATTTTTGCCTTAGTATATTTTGTAATATCATGAGTTACAGTAAATTCACCCCAAGCACCCCAGCCTTTAGCGTGCATTCTTCTTTCGGGGATTACTTCTCTATTAAAATGAGCGTGTTTTTCAAAAAGCCATAAATCTTGAATAGAAATATGTCCACGCTTGCCAGCTGTCATTGAATCTTCATCATTATCAACAACTTGTCCACCAGCACGTCTCATGGTAGGATCATCATCAACATTTTCGTTTCTACTTGGTATTGGGTCTCCTGCCATGTTTTTTGCAGTAGGATCCATTTTTTTCTTATCGTCTGCCATTATTTACCTCCTTAAGTAAAAATGTACTCCTTATAAACCATCTATTTATTTCTTACCCCATTAATGCTCCTCTACTCAATTAATTTCACTATAAAATATATGTACATATATTTTATAAGGTAATATATAATAATTTTTGCAATAAAAAACTCCTTACTGTTTTGTCACTTAAATAGTCCACAAACAACAGTAAAGAGTTTTTTAATTTTTATTTTTTAGCGACCGCCACCGCCTCCTCCGCCGAAGGATCCTCCCCCTCCGCCAAAGGAAGTAGAGCCACCGCCTCCTGAACTACTATAGCCAGTTACATCTTGATAAGTCTTGTTAATAGTTTTAGAAAAATTTCTTGCAAACAATATGTGAGTATTATAAAGAGCATAATTATTTATATATGTTGGATAATTTTCTGCTCCCCTTGCAAATTCTTCATCTAAGAAAAATATTGATGAATAAATCAAAAATTCTTGCCACTTATTAAAATCAACTTCCTTTGCAACATCTTCTCCATATTCTTCCAAATAATTTTTAAATTTTATTAGATTTTCCCAAAGTTCTTTTCCCTTTTCTGTTACTCTAAGTTCTGTTCCAGTTTTTTTAGAAAATAAAAATTTCTTTTCATACTTATAATTTTCTAAATATCCCTTTTCCTTTAAAGCATCAATTGACTTATCTTCAAATTCATTATAATAATCTTCCATTAGAGATTTATTCTTTTTGACATACTTTTTGAAATCCTTGGCTGTAATATATTCCTCGTCCTTTAATTTATTTGCTTTAGAAATCATTTCAAAAAGTTCCTCTTCTGCTGGTCCCATATCTTTTGGAGTGGAAATAATTTTTATTTTGTTTTTAGAAAAATTACTGCCTTCTTCAACAAATTCTATTGCCCCTTGAAGATTCCATTTTAAAATATATGAATTAATGTAATTTGCAACTAGATCATCCATAACTAAATGAGATTGGTCAATAAAAAATGCCAAATCTTCAATTGGTCCATGGTAAGGTACATCTTTAAAATATTGTCCATCTAAATCACTTAAAAAAGGAAGATCTTTTCTGTTTTGAATTTTCTTCTTGTTAAAACTAAGACTAATGGCACGAGCAACATAATAAATAACCAAAACAACTGCAAAAGCTATCCCACCAAGGAATGACTTTTCTGCAAATGACATTGGCTTTTGGTAAGCCTCGCCTTCTCTATTTTCCCAATCAGAACCCTTGGCAGCCATATTTGCATAATCTTCAAAGTTTTTGTCAATCTTATAGGCAGTATTAAAATAACCCTTTGGGAATTTTAGCATTACTGTTGCATAGTCAACATAGCCACTTGATGTCATGACTATTTCTCCATTTACATTGTGGATTTCTCCTTCCATGCCAAAGCCCCACATTTTAACATCTTTAAAAGCTTCGTAAGCTCTAATTCTAATTTCTACATTTTCTGGTTTTGGATCAAAATTTTCGCCAACAAAATTAAAAAACAACATATCGCTGTCATTTAATCCAACTACAAGAGGATTAATCTTGTAACTTAAATTATATGTATTGTCGCTAAATTCGCTTATGCCCCAAGTGAGTTCTACCTCGTCTTCTCTATCTATTCTGCCATAATGGTATGCCTTATCATCAAAACTGGCATCAATATCCCATGGCATTAGCTCTGTAAAATCTTTTCCAAGAGCTTTTACAGAAAAATCTTCAATCTTTATCCCTCGCAAATTGTTTATGAGTTTATATCTCTCTGTATAATCTTCATTGTCTTCATCAATTTGCCAAACTTCATTAACTTTTGCTATTCCATTTTCGTCTATACTTGCATCAATTTTTATGCCCTTAAATTCTTCTGCGAAAGTAAAAACTGGTAGCATTAGCATTAAAATAGTTAGAACCATTACTTTTTTTAGTTTCATATAAAAAACCCTCCTATGCACTTTTTATACCCAGGAAAAATATAAATGAAAAATAAATTTACTCTAAA
>UMIY01003640.1_pt1 | contig 36084 bp, 34 predicted proteins | sample 1965921 | NCBI WGS metagenome assembly UMIY01 (sample SAMEA4836134, study PRJEB28245) | human gut metagenome | biome: gut microbiome; material: fecal sample | place: Denmark | collected 2008
CAAATATTACGCTATCTATTTGTTTAATGCATAACAAATCAATATCTTTTTTAGTAATGGTGGCATTTTCTCCTATGTATTCAATTAACTTTCTAATTTCGTTTATTAAATCTTGCATATTCGCGCCACATAATTCTACAAAATATTTAGTAGTTTCATTATCTATCTTTACTTTGTAAGCAGCACAAATCTTTTGAATATTTTGAATAAGTTGAGGTAACTTCAAAGGTGCAAACTCCGTTACTTCTCCATTTTTTTCTATAGTCCTATATAGAGTATTTTTTTCTGCAGATTCTTCCACAAAAACTAGCTCTACTGCTTCATTTATTAACGAAATATTCTCATCAATATATTGTGCAATCTTTAGCATCAAATCATTTAAAGCGACGTCCGCTCCTCTTGCATTCTTCTTTTCTTTTTTGAATAAACCTGTATTTCTTGCAATAATAAGCTTATTCTCATATCCAAATGCAGGAGTTTCAATGTCAGAAATTAACTCTTTTACATTTGTCTCATCTAGTTGTATATAATTAATTCCCTTTACTAACTCACCAAAATCTTTTTTTATTCTCTTTAATTTTGTCTCTAATAAATACGTTTCTTCACCATAAAGTAATTTAACTGACATTTTATCACTCCTCTCTTCAGCCTCTTGTACAGAAGGGACACCCTATCAATCCTAAAGTTTCACTGCGAACTTAGCCGAATGGGCATGGCATATTGCAGCAGCCATGCTATCCGTAGTATCATCTAATTTTGGAAGCTTATCTACTCCTAATATTGTTTTTACCATTTTTTGCACTTGTATTTTATCTGCTCTACCATACCCCACAACTGATTGTTTTATTTGAAGTGGAGTATATTCATATGTTGGCACATTTTTTCTGCATCCTACTACAAGTATAACTCCTCTAGCTTGTGCCACATTTATAGCTGTCTTTGCATTATTATTGAAAAATAACTCTTCCACAGAAATAGCATCTGGTTTATATGTGTCTATTATATTTTCCAAATCATTATTCAATTTAAGTAGTCTTAGAGGGAATGATTGTCCCGCTTCTGTTAATACTGCTCCTGAGTTAATCAATTTAAACTTGTTTCCTATATAATCAATTATACTATATCCGGTTATTGCAAAACCTGGGTCTATTCCTAAAATTCTCATTTTCTTTTGCTCCTTTGTTTTAGAGTATTATTCTAAACACTTCTCCTACACTCCATGCTTGGAATTTTGCACCTTGTGGCAAATATTTTTTATTCTCTATATCATATAGCTCGCAAATACTACCTACGCTATCACCATTATTCATTTCTTCGACAAATGTTTTCTTTACACTTTCTCTAAATTCGCCAAGCTTGTTTTCTAATTCTTTTCTAGTAGTTTTATTTTTTTCTTCTTTTATCATATTTCTTAAAGTATCATAATATAGTCCTAAAAGCCATGGCCAAATAACACCTTGGTGATAACTCATATCTCTTTTTATCATATCGCCTTCATATCTTTCTCTATATCCTGGCTCTCCTTTTGCCAATGTTCTTAATCCATATGGTGTAAGCAGTTTTTTCTCTACTGTGTTTAGCATTTCTTTTGCTTCGTCTGATGTAACATCCAAAACAGGATATGAAAGAGCTGTTGCAAATAATTGGTTTGGTCTTATTTTTGAGTCTCCTAATACGTCATATAAGCATTTTCTTTTTTTGTTATAGAATTTTTCATTAAAGCTCTTCTTACATTTTTTTGCTAAATCTGCATATCTTTTTGATTCTTCTTTTCCACGCATTAATATTGTAAGCTCTTCCATAACTTTCAATGCGTTATACCACAAACTATTGACTTCTACTGCTTTTCCATTTCTAGGAGTCACAACATAATTTCCTATCTTTGCATCCATCCATGTGTTTTGTATGTTTTCTGTTCCTGATGCTATTAAGAAATCCTCATCCATATAAATATTATTTCCATCAATGTCAATTCTATTTTGATATGCATTCATTATTTTTACTAATGAAGGATATATATTATTTCTTACCCATTCATATTCATTCGTGTATTTTAAGAACTTCTTTACTTCTTCGAATAATAGCAATGAGGCATCAACACTATTGTACAAAGGTCTTCCGTCATATCCAGAATATCCATTTGGCACTAATCCATACTTTATGTCTCGTATGCAAGTTAACAATACTTCTTTTGCTTCTTCAAATCTCTTTGTTTTTAGTAAAAGCCCTTCCATTGAAATTAGTGTATCCCTTCCCCAATCTAGAAACCAGTGATATCCTGCAATTATTGTATATAGTGCAAAAGAAGGTCTATATGCTATAAAGTTATCTGCTGCAATTACAAAATTTTTAACTAAATTAACATACTCTGGATTTTTTGCCTCTTTATTTCTTTCATCTAGAAAATCAGTATTATATATAAGTGTGCTTAATCTTACAATTTCCTTATTAATTAAATCTTTTGCATTTATTTCTTCTATGTTTTGCTCTAGTGAGCATACAAAAGTAATAAGTTTTTCTTCATTTGGCTCAATATCAACTTCATAAACACCTGGTACTGCATGATTTTCTATTGCACTTTGTCCTCTTTTTTCCTCTTCTATATAATACATGTTTCTAAAAATATCATTGTCATGTTTTATATATTTTCCTTCTGATAAGAAGACGTAAATAGGATTTTGTGAATGCTCTCCCAATATTAATTTTATTTTGTTGTTTTCTATTTCTTGTTTTAGCTGGAAATCTTCACTATTATTTGTTGTATGAAATCCTCTAAAATTCACAACTGGAGCTAATGTTAATTTGGATTTTTTCTCACCATTTTTTATGTAGTAAAAAACACTAACAGTATTTTTTCCATGCTCCATACAAATAAATTTTTTTATTGATACATCTTCAACTTGATATGTAAATATTGGTATATATTCTTTTTCAAAGCTTACTAAATTTTTATATCCATCTGAAATAAAATCTTTGCAAACATTGGTATATAAGTTATAGTTTTTTCCCTCTATTTCTATGCTTTCATCTAGCTTAGATAATATTACTTGTCTATTTCCTGGTGGCATCAATGGAGCCACTAAAAGTCCATGATATTTACGTGTATTAGCACCCAATATTGTAGAACTGCTATATCCTCCAATCCCATTGGTTATTAACCACTCTTTCTTTAGTCCTTCTTCCAAAGATAATTTCTCTTTTTCAAACTTCATTTGTTTTCCTCCATAATAATTGATTTTCTAAGATTATTAATGTTTTTTACTTCAATATTTAATGCTCGTGAAATTATTTTTTGTTTTTTTGCATTTTTTCTTTTTGCTTCTGCTTCAAATCTGATTCTTTTATTGATTGTATTCTATCATTATATTTTTCAAAGAATTTGCTTTTACCATGCTTCATTCTATTTTTCTTTTCTTTTTCAATAGTCTTCTTATTTTCTTTTGCACTCTTCTTTAAAGATTTTTTGCTGTCCTTCAATTTATTATTAAGCATCATATACTGTGCATTATTTTCCATATTGTTAAATTTCAAATCATCACATATAAGTTGTATAATAGATGCAGCAATTGCATCAGGGTTATGACGTATATATCCATTTTCAATGTGAGATAAATCTCTTTGAATAAGATAAACACCTTCTACTTTCACTTTTGAAACGTCTTGCTCTACTAATTCGGAGCCTTCCATGTTGTATTTTCTAATATACTCAGGAATAATCTCTCCTGTATCATATATGCAATATTCAATAACACCTTTTCCTACATGCTCATTAATGGCTTTAATATGCTCTGATAAAGAATAATTATCTGTTTGACCTGGCTCTGTCATTATATTACTTACATATACTTTAAAAGCTTTGCTTTCTTTTATTGCTTTTGCGACACCTTTTACCAATAAATTAGGAATTACATTTGTGTACAAACTTCCTGGTCCAATTACAATAGCATCGGCTTCCATTATTGCCTCTATAACGCCAGGTGCTGGTTTACAATTTGATGGATTAATAAATATTCTGCTTATTTTACACGTTTTATTATTTATTACTTCTGGTATTTTGTCTTTACTTTCTATAACAGTGCCATCTTCTAGCTCTGCGCAAATCTTTATTTCTTCCATAGTAACTGGCAAAACTTTTCCAGTCATATTAAATATATTTTCTGATTGTTTAACAGATTCTGTAAAATCTTTGTATAAATCTTGCATTGCCAAAAAGTAAATATCGCTAAAAGATAAATTGCTTAACCTTCCACTCTTAAACTTAAAATTCATTAAACTTTCCATGGATTTTTCTTTAGAAGAAAGTGCTACAATACTTTCTTTCACATCATCTAAAGGTAATGTTTCTAATAACTTTCTCGATTCTGTTTTTTGCTCTCCATAATCTGACACTGTAACAATCGCAGTAATATTATCTGTATAATTTTTTAGTCCTCTTAAAACAGCATTTAATCCTGTGCCTCCACCAATTGCTACAATTTTAGGTCCTTGATTGTACACTCTTTTATTAAAAATCAATGTTTTAACATTTGACTTTTCATCTTTCATTCTCTTGTCTGTATCTTCTACTAATATTTCAAGTGTTCTCTTTTGAATAGCTATAATACTATATATGATGAATATAAAGCCAACAACAAATATTGCTGCTATTTTAGCCACATTTCCAAATTCTAATTGCCTGCTTGTTAATATCTCTGCCATTCCATAGCAACATAAAAGAATTCCAATAATAATAAGAAATATCCATCTTTTGATTTTTGTGTTTGCTTTAAACCATTTAAAAAAACCTTTCATTTTTGTGATTCCTTTCTATCCTATTACTCTCCTAAAACTTCTACTTCTAACTTAATAGATTTTCCTGTTTTTTCAAATACAACTTCTTTAACATAAGCAATCAAATCCAAAATATCCTGTGCAGTAGCTTCACCTGTATTTACAATAAAACCTGCATGTTTTTCAGAAACTTGTGCTCCACCTATTGTATATCCCTTTAATCCACACTCATCTATTAACTTTGCTGAAATGTAATCCTCTCCTCTTTTAAAAATACTACCTGCACTTGGCATGTTTGGTTGCTTTTCTCTTCTGCTTTTTAACAACTCTTCCATCTTATTTTTTATTTCTTCCATATTTCCATAAGCTAGTTGCAATTTAGCCGCCAATATAACATATCTTCTACTTGAAAATATACTATCTCGATAAGTAAATTTTTGCTCTTCATTACTTAATTCTACTATCTCTGGCTCATCTGATTTTTCTACAGCTTCTGTAATTTCAATATCATCAATATTAGTTCTTTCTAAAATCATATTATAACTTTTTAAATCTAGGCATTTGGTAGAAATTACTATATCTTTCATTTCCATTCCATGTGCCCCCGCATTCATTCTAATAGCTCCACCTATGTTTCCAGGTATTCCGTGATGCAAATTCAAAACCAGTTATACTATTTTTTAGTAAAGTTTGTGCTAAACTTGCAAGTTTAACCCCTGCGCCAGCAGTAACAATTGCTGTATTTTCGTCTTTTTTCTCTATTGTTACATCTTCAAAATCTATTTGCAATACAATTCCTCGTATGCCTTTATCCTTAACTAAAACATTACTTCCATTCCCTATAATTGTTATATGTATATCATTTTTTCTTGCTATTTTTATAACATGTTTTAGCTCTTTTATATTTTTCACCTTCGCAAATATATCTGCATTTCCACCTACTTTAAATGTAGTATGTTTGCTCATTGGCTCATTCATATATATTTGCTCTGATGGAATTTCTTTTGTAAGCTCACGACAAATCTCTAAAATTTCCAAATAATTGTCCTCCTACCAAAAAGAGTTGGCGGAGTGAGTGGGATTCGAACCCACGGCCCCCGAAACGAGGGTACTGCAGTTCCAGTGCAGCTCGTTATGACCACTTCGATATCACTCCCTATTTGCCTACTATATTATACTATTTCTTATGTAGAAAATCAATATTTATTCTAGCTAAAATATCTTTGTGCTTTCTGTAATATTTTTGTAACATACAAAACCCTTGCTGCATTTGCAGCAAGGGTTTTGCTTGGTTTTCAGGAAATTGCTATCGCAATTTTCCTTTTAGGCATTAACCGGTGTGGCGTGATTCCAGCTCGGAGTTTCGAAGCATTTGTTCTTGATGAATTTTTCAGCAAGCTTAAGAGCTTTACCAGAAATATTCTCCATTCCTTTGCCTTCGAATCTGATATCTTCCTGATTGACTGCCACAAAATCAATGATGACTTCGTTTGGGTTATCATCAGTCTTTGGCTCCTCATTGATATATACCGTACCATTGGGAAACCGGATATCAGTTCCAAACCTCACTTCCACATTCATGTTCACGTTGTCTTTTCCTTTGTTGTTTTCCTGCATTTTCGTCATGCCTCCAATAATAAATTTTGCCTTTCGGTAACTTTAATTATATCACCATTTACAATATTTGTCAAATATTATTAGAAAAAAATTGGAAATTTTTTCAAGTATTTAACTCTCTAGCCAACCAATCTATTTTATAATATTTTATACTTCCTCTACACGTACATTTCCCATTCCAATTATATCTTGAAATTCCTCTAAAGTCTCATTATTACTGCTATTTCCAAGGTTGTTTACAAATATTCCGCCTGCCATATCTTTCTTTTCTCCATTAACTATTTGGATTGGAATATTGTTTCTTTCACCAGAAAAATACTTAATTGCTCCTCTTAATTTTTCTTTTTGCTCATCATTAGTATTTGTAATATCCAAAATTAAAACTTTTTTCTTTTGCTCTCCAAATTCTTTTATCTCTCTTGCTACTATTTTTATATCTTCGTCTTCTCTAATGCTTAAACGTCCATCTACCAAAACTATATTGTCTTCCATTAAAATATTTGAGCAATTTTGGTAACAATTTTCAAATACAATTACTTCTGTAGCTCCATATAAATCTTCAACTGTGACAAATGCCATTATTTTATTTGTTTTAGTAAATTTCTTTTTTACACTTGAAATAATACCTGCATATTTTACAAATTGTCCATCTTGCAATTGTGATTTTGGCTCTAATTTCATGTTTTGAGCTATATCCGCTTCTTTTATGTCTTTATAGCTCTGCCTTTCTCTATATTCTTCTATAGTTTCTTCATCTAGGCTGCTAGCACTTTGTACTTCTCTCATCATTGCTGTATTTATATTAGTTTGCATTTCTATTTGATGTCTTAATTTATCTAGTGGATGTCCAGAAATGTATAATCCAAGCATCTCTTTTTCCATAGAAAGCATTTCTCTTTCTGTAAATTCTGGCATCACTTTATATGTATATTTTAGCTCTTCCATCTTTTTTTGCTCGGCTCCACCTAAGTCAAACATGCTAACTTGTCCATCAAAGCTTTTCTTGCTACTTTCTGCTATAGAGTCTACTATTGATTCATATGATTCTAACAATGTTCTTCTGGTTTGCTCAAAGTTGTCAAATGCTCCTGCTTTTATTAAGCTTTCTATACATTTTTTATTTACTGATGCATTGGCGATTCTCTCGCAGAAGTCCGCAAAGTCTTTGAATTCTCCATTTTCTTTTCTTTCTTCTACTATCTCGTCAACTGCTCCTCGCCCAACATTTTTGATACTTCCAAGTCCAAAACGTATTTTGTTTTCGTCTACTGTAAATTTTGTGTAACTCTTGTTTATATCTGGTTTTAAAATTTCTATATTAAGTCTTTTACATTCATCAATATATGTTGGTATTTTATCTAAGTTTCCTAAAAAGCTGTTAAGCATTGCAGCCATAAATTCAGCTGGATAATATGTTTTTAGGTATGCTGTTTGATATGATAAAACTGCATATGCTGCTGCATGTGATTTGTTAAATGCATATTTTGCAAATTCTGCCATTTCGTCAAATATTTTATTTGCAGATTCCGCATCTATACCATTACGTACACATCCTGGTACAACAATATTTCCGTCGTCATCTACTTGGCCATTTATAAAGATTTCACGCTCTTTTGCCATTACATCTAGTTTTTTCTTACCCATGGCACGTCTTACTAAGTCAGCTCTTCCAAGCGAATAACCTGCCAAATCTCGAACTATTTGCATAACTTGCTCTTGATATACCATACAGCCGTAAGTTACATTCAATATTGGCTTTAGTCTTTCATGTGTATATACTGCATTGTCTGGGTCCTTTTTGTTGGCAATATATCTTGGAATTTGGTCCATTGGTCCTGGTCGATAAAGTGAAACACCTGCTATAATATCTTCTAGGCAGTCTGGTTTTAATTCTTTCATAAAGTTTGTCATACCTTGGCTCTCAAATTGGAATATTCCAACTGATGTGCCATCTTGCCATTGTTTATATACTTTAGCATCATTCATGTCTTTGTCAAATTCTACTTTTATTCCTCTATTTTGCTCTACTAATTCTTTTGTATCTTGTATAACTGTAAGAGTTCTAAGACCTAGAAAGTCCATTTTCAAAAGTCCTAATTCTTCTAGTGTGGTCATTATATATTGTGTAGAAATCGCGTTATCTCTCATGTACAAAGGCACATATGTATCTACTGGCTCTTTAGTAATAACTATACCACATGCATGTGTTGAAGCCTGTCTTGGCATTCCCTCTAATGCCATGGCAATGTCTAGTAGCTTTTTGTACTCCTCATTAGACTCATACAATTCGCGTAATTCTCTATTTTGCTCCATTGCTTTTTTTATTGTAATGTGTAATTCGTTTGGCACCATTTTGGCTAACTTATCTGTTTCTGCATATGATACATCTAGTGCCCTTCCTACATCACGGATTACCATTCTTGCAGACATTGTACCAAATGTAATAATCTGTGACACATGGTCATGTCCATATTTTCTGCCAACATAGTCTATTACTTCTTGTCTTCTTTCATAACAAAAATCAACATCAAAATCTGGCATACTAATTCTTTCTGGATTCAAAAATCTTTCGAAAATTAGTCCATATTTAATTGGGTCTATGTCTGTAATTCCTATTGCATATGCTACTATAGAGCCTGCACCAGAGCCACGTCCTGGTCCAACGGGAATTCCTCTTGATTTTGCATAATTTATATAATCCCAAACTATTAAGAAATAGTCCACATATCCCATTTTATTTATAACAGAAAGCTCATAATCTTTTCTCTCGATTATTTCTTGAGATGGATTTTCTCCATAGCATTTTATAATTCCCTCATCTGTAAGATGTTTTAAATAATCAAAATGTGTTTCAAATCCCTCTGGCACATCATAATTAGGTAATATAGTATGTCCAAATTCAAATTCTACATTGCACTCGTTTGCAATTTTTACTGTGTTTTCTATAGCATCTGGTACATTTGCAAAATACTCTTTCATTTCTTCAGGTGATTTAATGTATAGCTCATCTGTTTCAAAACGCATTCTGTCTTCATCCGTCATTCTCTTACCTGTTTGAATACATAGCAATACTTCATGATTGTATGCATCTTCTCTTTTTAAATAATGTGCATCATTTGTTGCAACAAGTGGTATATTTAATTCTCTTGCAAGTTGTACTAATTTTTGATTTACTAATACCTGCTCTCTTACACCATTATTTTGGATTTCCAAATAATAGTCATCTCCAAATATGCTCTTAAACCAATTAGCTACTTTTTTAGCTTCCTCCATGTCATTTTTTAAAATTGCTTGTGGAACTTCTCCAGCTAAACATGCACTACAGCAAATTAAGTCTTCATGGTATTTTTCTAGTATTTCTTTATCTATACGAGGCTTGTAATAAAAACCTTCTGTAAAACTTAAAGAAACAAGCTTTGAAAGATTTTTATACCCTTCATTATTTTTAGCAAGTAAAATTAAATGATTATACTTGCTATCTAGCTCAGCATCTTTATCATGTCTTGAGCGAGGTGCTACATACACTTCACACCCAATGATAGGCTTTATTCCATTTGCTTTGCAAGCTTTATAAAAGTCAATAGCCCCGAAACATAACACCATGGTCTGTAATTGCCATGGCATCCATTCCTAGCTCTTTTGCTCTTACTGGTAAGTCCTTTATTCTATTTGCTCCATCTAATAAACTAAATTCACTATGCACATGCAAATGCACAAAATCTCCCATTGCTATTCTCTCCTTTTAATAGTCCTCTTCACTCAATTCTGGAAAAGTAAACTCAATGCTGTTTGGTGACAAATACCCATCTGCCTCATGTGTTTCAAAAAATGTATCTGAGCCTTTTAAAAAGTTTTTATATTTTACATCAGATGTTATATATCCATCGCCTACAATTACAGGGTCATCCCATGTTACATCTACCGCATACCACTTTCCTTCTAGCTCCACATAATTCCATGCATGGGATTCGGTTTCGCCATTGGAATTTGTTGCAGTTCCACTTATCAACACACAAGGTATTCCTAGCTCATCCAAAATATATTTAAAGCCTCGTGCATATCCTTCGCACACTGCTTTTCCTTCTGTTAATGCTCCTGATATAGAGTATGGCTCATCAGCTACCAAATCCACATCATATTCTACGTTTTCTATCATCCAGTCATGTACTTGCTTAATTTTTTCATAATCTGTATATCCATCTAACTGATTTTTTATTTCTTTTCTCATTGCTTCTAAAAGATTTAACTTTCCACTTAGTTTAGCTTGATTTGTAAAGCTATCTTTTAAATATGTACTATTACTGCCATTCGATAAATCTACACTATGTGTAGAAATTCCTGCTAAAGTCATTGTTCGTGTAGTTAAAGTTAGTTTTTCAACATCTATATAGAATAAATCCATATTGTCGTATGTATAGGCATTCCAGGCGGACTGAAATGCTACGTTTAATTTATCTTCTCCATTTTCTGAGTTTAATAAGCCATTAAACTGTGTGCCAAAATCTATGGTATATGCTCCTGACTTCATTCTTTCTTTGTTTTCCACAAATCCATCATACATAATCTTTCCGTACTCATCTAATTGATTATAATAATATTTATAACTATTTAGTTCTTCGCTACTACCGTAAATTACTATTTATAATAGGCGACACTTCTTCTGTCACTTCATTGTTTGTTGCTAAATTTTGACTACTTGGCATGTCTATTACATCAGTTTGCTCTACCGCATTTACTGCTGCAATATCTTCATTTTTTACGCCAAATATATCTATATAAAATATTTCGTAATAAAGAAATGCAAACAATATAATCACTAAAATAAATAGTATAAAAGATATTAAAGAAATTCCTCTATTATTTTTCATTAACTTACCTCACGCATTTGTTTTATCATTAAGTCAGCAAATACTGCATATCCAGTTGTAGAGTCATTTACTAACACATGTGTTACTGCACCAATGAATTTTCCATTTTGAATTATTGGAGCTCCACTCATTCCTTGTATTATTCCTCCCGTTTTTTCTATAAGCTCATCATCTGTTACTTTTATTAACATACTTTTGTTATCACTATTATTTTCTGGAAATATTTTTTGTATTTCTATTTCATAATTTTCAATTTTTCCGTTTTCTAATTCGCACATAATCTCTGCTTTTCCTGTTGTTATTTCACTTCTATTTGCGACTTCCATTTCTTTTGAGTTATTTAAGTTGAGTCTAGCACTATTAGTAATGTTGCCATATACACCTAGTGCAGTGTTTTTATTTATTTTTCCTAATGTTATGCAATTATCTATTGAGCCCCTTATTTCTCCTGGAGAGCCATCTTCACCTTTTATTATATCTAATATGTTTGTAGTTACTAACTCCCCATTTGCAATTTGTATTAGCTCATATGTGTCAACATCATTTATTCCATGGCCTAAAGCTGCAAAGTCTCCAGTAGAAGGCTCATAAAATGTTAGTGTACCAACTCCTGCTGCTGCATCTCTAACCCATAATCCTAGTTTATATTCATTGTCAGAATCTTTGGCAGGCTCTATATTGGCAGTCTTTTCTTGCTCATCACTAATATATTTTATTTCTACGCTTTTGCCATTAGAACTGTTTACACATTGGATTAATTCGTTTGTGCTGTTTATTTTTACATTGTCAATTTCTACTATTGTATCTCCTGCTTCTATTCCAGAGCCCTCATATGGTTTTTGCCCTTGAATTTCGGACATTCCAACCACTAAAACCCCGTCTGTATATAGTTTCATGCCTATGGCTTTTCCCAGTGGTATTACTGTGGTTTCTGGAATTACGTTTACAGTCATATCTTTTACTGGTAAAAAATTAAACAAATTTAAACTTACGCTCATTGCTCCTGTTTCTTGCACAATGCTATGGTTTAAATTGCTTGATGCTTGCATTGCTTCTGATGATATATTTAGTCCAAAAATTGTATTTAGATTTAAAGTTTCTCCTTGCATTAAAATAATATTATTTGGAAGCATACTTATGTTACACACATATACATATATTATAGTTAAACTAAAAACAAATATAACTTTTTTTATTAATTTCATTGATTATCCTTCTTTCTGTGGTATATAGTAACAGGTTTGATTTTGCTTGTAACATTTAGTAAGATTTTTAACCTTACAAATAGGATAACCAATTTTTTTTATTTTAATCATTTCATCAATTTTATATACTTCATAATTTTTCTAAGTTTTATTACCTTTGTGATTTTAGTCTATCTTAATGCATCCAAGTCAAAGTTAGTCTTATATAAGTCTTGTCTTTCGCGTGCTAGTGCTGTTAAATAAGCTTTTCTAATTGCTTGATATGCTGAGTTTGTACTTCTAAAAGAAATTTCTCCAGTTCCACCATTTTCTGTTTTGTTGTCATAATCTATAAGGTCAACTCCTTCCATGATGTCATATATATCATACTCTGCTGTTGAATTAACTATGCAGCTGTAACAACTAGTTAATGTCTTTTTGCCAGTTATCTCTTCTTTAACGTATCCCTTTCCCCTGGATTGGAAATAAAAGTTTTGGTCTTCTTCCTGGTTTTCAGAAATTTTTACACTTTGCATCTGGAAACTTGCTGTTGGATAAGCACTGGCAACATATTCTGAAGAGCTTGCCGTGTTTTCTTCTAATAGGTGTACATCTCCATTTGCTAATTTTTCTATCAATTCTTTACAACCAGGCTGATGATATTCTCTATTTCCAGAATCATCTTCTACTACAATATATACATTTTCTGGCTTAACAACTTCTTTATTGATATTGTTTGTTATTACTGCATAATTATTATAATACCTAAACCCGATTGACATTCCTTGTAAAAATGTTACTACTGATACATTATTTAATATTTTATACCAATCATCATCAGATAATACAGGCATTGCATAGTCAAAAAGTGTTGTTGTATGATAATTAGAAATTGTTGCATTTAAATTTGTTTCTATTGATTTTCTTATAACTCCTAATCTGTGGTTATTAAATGCTGAGCCAGAAACCATAGGGTCATTCGTATCACTTGCTTCAAATATATTTTGGTCTCCTGTATTTTCTGCTAAATACTCTTGGTCATTGCCAATTGGTGTAACACCATCTTCTACTTTTAGCATATCTGACTGTTTTATATCTCCAAGATATTTTATTACCCATTCACTAAAATCTAATGCCTCCATGTAATAATCATAAGCACTTGTACTTTTCATTCCGCATTCATTTGCATAATTTCTTATATTTATATCATTTACATATGTTTTTATGTAATTATCATACCAGAAAATTACAGGTAATCCACCTTCATATTTTAGAGTGCCATCTGGATTTTTATCTTGATATATTTTTTCGTTTTGATAAAAAATGTATCTATAGTCATCTTCCCATGTAATGCCTCTTTCTTGATCTTCTATAGTAATTAGATGCTCTGTTAGTACTTCTGGCTCTATTGTAACACCATTATATGTTAATGTTTTAGCATCTTCATTAATGTTTTGAACATATTTTGGATTTATAAAATATCCTGACCTTGTAACATAACCATTTCCATCTCCAACATCACCATACACAGTTATTTCATTATCTAAAGTGTAGTTTACAACTATAACATTTTTCTGATTTCCCGGTATTGGCAATTTATATTTTGCAGAATAATACACATATGGTTTTAGTCCATTTTGATAGTCTTTGCCATCTATTTGAATATCAACTTTTCCTTCTTCGTCAGTCTCTCCTTTAGATGCATATACATTATCATATGCAGAATAAATATAGTATCCATCATATAATGTAAATAATATTGCCGGTGTATATGCTCTAAAATCTTGTGCAGATGATAAATAGTCTAGCATAGATGTATTTAAAGTATTATAAAAAGTATTAACCGCGGCCTCTATGTCTCTTATTTTTGAATCGCTTATACTTGAATATTTATTATTTGTTGTATTTAGTTGAAATGCTTTAACTGCATCATATGTTGCGCTTATCAAATATTTATCATATTGTGTTTGTAACATTATTGCATCTATTTGATTTTGAATATATGATGCCATTACTATTGATATAGGAACAATTATTAAAACAAATAAAACTGCTAAATACTGTATCTTCATAATTTTAACCTTTCTACTAATAAAAAATAGAAGTGAATATTTTACTCCACCCCTACATTTATTCTTGTATTGTAGAGACAGATTATATATCTGCCCAACAATTTATTTTCTATCTACTTGTACTACCATTTACAGAAACAACTCCTGTATGTTGTCCCGCAACTTGATATGAGTCATTACCAGAAATCATATAGAAAAAGTTTCTTAGCATTTGTGAAATTGTTTGATTTGTATTTTTTGCAGTAACTGTTACTAAGTCTCCTTCTTTTAAAGTTATTCTTCCTGTTTTATCTAATTGCTCTAGTACTTGAGTAGTATAAATATTATAATATAAATTTTCTCCTATTTTAGTAGCTTCAGCTTGTGTTGTTTTTACTCCTGGGTTTTCATCAAGTTGTTGTATTAAAATTTCAACATCAAAGGAATTACCAGTTGAAGTCAAATCACTTAAATATGCATCATAATCTTCTATTGTCATTTTACCAGTAGTTCTTACCTTGTCTACAAATTCAGTAGTTGCTGTTTGCACTGCCAAATTCGATATGTCATCTGTTCTTTCTGCTAATGACATTAGTGGAAATATGAACATTAAAATTGCTGCTAAAAATATTGCTACAACTGTTATTAAACTATCTCCCATTTTTACCTCCATTCGAGCTAAAATCTAGCTCTATAACCGTAAGTTTACTCATTTATTAATGTATAAATAATTACTCTTTTGGTTTTTCCTTTTACATCTGTTGCTCCTGCTACATCATCTGAGCTTATGCTATTGTATGTATATTCTCCCAAGCTTTCTCTAAATTGATATTCTTTAAATTTTTCAACAAAACCGCCTTTTCCTATAATCTCCTCATAATCATATGAGTTTCCACTTCCATCAGGATATGTAAAAACACCTCCAGATAGAAACATATCTAAATTTTGTTTATAATAATCTGTGCCTCCTGTCCAAGGCTCATGTCTTCTTGTTTCGTCATCAACATCAAATGCACAAACTCTAGTGTCATAGTCATCATCATAATACCTATTTATATAGGCATCTTCTGTACCATATCCACTCCACAATTTAATATTTGTTTGCGTTTCATATAATGGTATATAGGAATTTTCACCATCGTTATTGTTATAACGGAATATTACTGTGTAATTTTCTTTATAATATTTATATAAAGTAGGAATGATTGTTTCTAACCCTACAATCCTCTCACTATTTATAATAGTAGTTCCTTCTGTTATATCTTCTAATTCTGTATAATCCATAAACTCTGTTATGTCTGAGCTTCGCAATACTATGTCGGCAGTCTCTCTTGCCTGCGTGAACATGTATATGGCAAGAGATAACGCCATAATTAATACAAATATTGCAAATGCCATTTTTAAAGCATCTACTGCATTTTCCATAGATTAACTTCCTTTTCTATTAAGCTCCTGTGCCTGATCCACTTTGCGCTTCATTAATGAATACTGCTGTGACTAAACCTGTTGATTCATCAAATCCGAAAGTAACATCATATGTTTTTCCTGACTGCAAGTCATTTCTTACATCATTAATAGCTGTTGTTGTTGTTGCATTTAAATCACTTCCTGCTTTAAATGGATCTTTTGTAGCTGTACCTAAATATATTGCAACTTTTTCAGAATCATCTGCTGCATTTAGGTTGTGGTTTCTTACTGCTTGGCATAAACTTTTAGCAGCTGATCCTCTAGCACTTCCCTCATATGTTGTAAATGTTTGGTTATATGCATTAATTTCTTGCTCAGACATATCTGCTGCATCTTGTATTGTTCCACTAACACTTTGGTATACGAACATTCCTATACCTATAATTGCTATAGAAAGTAATATAGCACCTGCTATAATTAATGCTTTTGAAGCGTTCTCCATAAAAAATTCCTCCTTAATTTATTTTATCTATTGTTTAAAAAATATTAAAATCTACTTAATCTACTTCTGTAAAAGTCAGTGCTTTTACATTGTTAGTTTTTTCATGATAGTTTATTTCTGTACATACAAAATTTGCTGTACTGTATGCTTTTGCAAAATTTTCTATTCCGCCATTAATTATTTTTTCCATTTCTAATGCTCTATAATCATTTTTGTATTTAAATTTTACATATATTTTTATTGAATTTGTATCATTTTCTATGTACATGCCTTCATCATTTTTTTGAACTCCATATTTTGAGTCTATATCTGCTGTTTTATTTATAATGCTAAGTAGATCATTACCTATTATCTGTACATTATAATATGATTTATATTCATTATTTATTTTTTGTGACTCTATAGCTTTGCTCCTGTATGAATATATTCCATAAACTGCAACAGCCAAAATCACTACAAATACAATTATTATCAATAAAATCTTATTCTTCATAGTTTACTCTTTCATTATAATATTTTATTTGAGTTTATGCAAGAGTTTTGACCAAATTTCTACAAATTTCCTTTATACTCCTCAAACAACATATAATTTACTTTTTTAGTAACTGTGCCTATTCCTGGCTCTTGCTTACATATAAACTGCTTTGTATTCGCAACTGTATTTCCATCTTCATCTAGCGAATATGCAATATCATTTTCTTTTATTAAATTTACTAATTCGTCTTGTGGCATTGTTTCAAGGTTTTTATATGTTTTTACACCTATTTTTAGGTCTATTTCTATATATTCAGATGTATCTGAAACTGGCTGTACACCTTCAAAATTATTTGCTGTATTTATTTTGTTTGCCAAATTTGCAAGTCCTATTATATCGTGTATTGTACATGTAATTTGTTGTCCTCCCGATGTTCCATAATATTTTAAGAATTGATTATTGTACTGCTCAAGTTGTGTCTCTTCCATTTCTGCAGTAGTCTCAGCACTATATTTTCCAAGTGTATTAAATAAATATACACCTATAGAAATTATCAAAACGCCTATTAAGATTTCTGCTGCCATTATTAGTGCTTTTGATGCATTTTCCATAGTCTCCTCCTAAAATTTTATTTTTCCACAAACACCATTTTATTTATTCTTCCATTTTGTGTATTATAGCCTATATCCACACAATCAAATTGCTTTCCTGTTCTAAATTCTGTATATGTTGAATTTAGGCTTGTGTAGGCATGTATCTCTGCCAATAAATTACTTGTAGTTGAATTTTTTGCTAATATTTCATTTTCTATTTGATAGCTAGTATAATTACTTGGTGGCTCTATTCCTAAAAGATCTATTGCTATTTCTCTATTGCTTTTCCCAGCATAATATTTAACGCTTTTGTTATTATATGTTCTCTTAGGCTCTTCATATTTTGCTCTTTCTTTTTCTAAATTTTCTGCATCTTCCACAATTTCAAATAAATCATATGTATTTGCTTGAAAATATATTGTATCTGCAATTGAATTTTTTATTGTAACTGTTATTTCTACTTTATCATATCCAGTGTTTATTCTTGCGTCTGAGGTATTATAATCTTCTTGCAAATTTGCCAAAGATAATAATTCACTTCCATATAAAGTTCTGCCAAATTGTTCAAATTGATTCATATATCTAGCTAGCTTATCATTATCTTCTGCATCTGTCTCGGTTTGCTGAAGGCTAGATAGTTGTTGATATCCAAACACCAGCAAACCGATTACTAATATTGCCATTAATATAGAGCCAGCCATGATTAATGCTTTTGATGCATTTTCCATATTCTACTCCTATTTATATTTTAATACTCTGCTGCCATTCCATTCATTGATGTACTCATACTTGTTAATCCTATAAATACCAATGGAATAATTAAGTATCCTACGAATATTACTACCATAGGTGCAAAACCAATACCTCTACCTATCATTCCTTTTCTAGAGATTAATCTTTCATTTGATTCCTTTCTACGTGCTTGGTAATAGTCTCTTTCTGTATCTAGCTCATCAAATGCGTCTGCAATTGGTATTTTTTCAACTGCTGCTTGTAAGCTTTCTACTATTTGTATAAATTGTGGATATGAGACATCTTCTTTTAGTTGCTCTAATGCTTCCCATGGTCCACTCTCGTAGTTATTAACACATTTGCTTATTGGCTCTTTAAATATGTTTGCATATCTTTCTAGCCATTCTAGGATTATTTCAACATTAACCCTCTCAATTCTCATAAGCATTAGTATGATTGTCTGGAATTGCATTACTTCGTCTTCCATTTCTAGTTGTCTCATTCTTGCTTGGAATTTTAACATCCAAATTGGTGCATTATATGCAACTACAGCAAATACCATTGCAAGTAGTACTTCAAACCATTTCATGTCTTCGCTATTTACTGTTTGTATTTTTCCTAAAACTCTTTCTGCTGCAACTTGAATTTCATCTGCACTACTCTCTAAGTAATCTTCGTTTATTCTTCCTCTTTCCATTTCCTTTTCTATATCTTCTACTGTTACATCTGGGTCATCTTTAAAATGTAAAATATATTGATTATCAGACTCTGTAAGTTCCATAGCAGTTTGTGTTTGCGTATCCGTCATTGCCCCAATCAGGTCATATGTTGTAGTCGGGTCTGTATATACATTTTGCACTACTATATGGTGCAAATACATTATTACAACCATTGATATAATAAATGTAACTACACACAGCAAAATTCTATTTATGTATATCCATTCCATTTTATCCTTTGTCGCGGCATTTTTCATGTCCTGCTGTAATTTTCTATATTCTTTAGTTCCTTCTTTTGGAATAAATAAATTTACAAATTTCTTTACAAATGAAATTTTGTATAATTTTGCTTGCCATGGATTGTCTTCTTTAATAGTCATGTTTACAGAGCCATTGTCTTTTAACTTTCTTGTTAATAAATAACAAACAAAAGTTAAAACTAATATTAATATTTGCATTATCATTCCACCTTTTCCTTGATAGAACGATGCTGTAAAGCTGAACATTGAAACTGCCCAGTTTTTTATAGGCTCCATAAATAATATAGGTACTATAGATATTAATGATAAACTTTGGAAAACATAGTCTAGTTTATCTCTTTTTAATATCTCTAGCTGCATTTCCTGTGTTATGTTATTTAAGTTTTTTAAGTATAGTGATGCGCCATCAACTTTTCTGTCACCAAATTCTTTAGTAAGATAAGAAATTCCTGCAAATTCTTTTAAATATGCATTTGGCGCGATATCATAGTATTTTTCTAGCTCAGATTCCGGGTCATTTGATATTAGTACTTCATATATTTTTTCTGCCTGCCTTGACATTTCTACTTGCTCATCATCTTGTGCAACTTGATATATCGCTTCTTCAACCATGTTATATTCGTGATATGCATGTCTTATTTCTGAGAAAAAGTTTATCTGTTCTCTCAATAATTTATTATCTATTTTATCAACCATACCACCTATAATAGTATCAGTTAAAAAGATTTCAAATATCAATAGAAATGCCATAAGCAATACATTGTTATGTGTAATTGCTACAATTGCTAATGTTAATGGTATTATAATTAATATAGCATTGGTTAAAATTTTAGACGCTTGCTTTCTTGTCAAATATTCATCATCTATGTTTATTATTTCTAATCTTCGTCTTACTTTTAACAAATATCTTTTTAAAAATGGTATTTTTAAATATTTAACATATAACTTTTGGTATATTATTTCTGCTGTAAATTTCTTTTCTTTTGTTCCTGCCCTTAGCTGCTCTATTTCTCTTACGCCTGATGATTGCATCTTTTTTCTAAGCATTAAGTAAGCAACCACTATTATTGCAAAGAGCGCACCTACACCAATTAATACATACATTAATATTTGATTTGACATTGTTTAAAGCCGCACCTCCTTGCTAATTATTTTACAGCTTTAGGTTTTCTTCCTCTTTTTGTAGTTTTTACTTCTAGCTCTTGTTTTGCTTCTGCTTCTTCGTCTTCAAATCTTTTTAGTTTTATTCCCCAATTTCTTTGTAAGAAATTATCAAATCCATCTATGTCGCTGTCATCCATGTTATTTCTCATTTCTATTATATTATGCTCTGAAATTGGGTTTGTAAGCACATATGTTCCATCATGATTTTCCAAAATGTTAACATATTTATATAATTCTTTGTTTGTACTTTTTGTGAAAAACATTGTTGCATTATCCATAAATTTATCTAATTTACCTTCCAATGTTTTTTCTTTTCTATAATCAAATGTATATTCATTTTTGTCTTCTACTGGTATACATTCTGTTACTCTTTCGATATATCTTCTTCCTCTAAAGTCTTTTACCAAGTGAATGTCAAAATTTAAAACTTGTACAACTTGCTCTTCTGCTGTTTTTTCATTTCTGAATACACCAGCTCTTAACATTGAGTTACGTAGTGCTGTAACTAAGTCTGGAAATGTTTTAGCATGGTGAGTAAACAATGTAAACTTAGATGCAACCTGTGCAGATTGAATCATCCAAGATGCTACGGGGTCTGTTGCAACCTCTCCGGATTATGTTAACAGAGCCATCAGTCTTCTTCTGAACGTCCAAACAGTCTTGTCCAGAAACTGTTTCTGTCTCACGCATTGATAAGATATTTCTTGTTGGGTATATTTTTCTTAAGTGAAGCTCGAATGCGGTCTCTGTAATACGAAGGTTCATTGTCTCGTAAATATTTTCTATCATAGCCATAAGCATAGTTGTTTTTCCGGCATCCCTGCTCACCAGTTAGTGATATAATTCTTGCTCCTTTTACTAAGTATTTTAGTAATTCTATAGCTTCTTCTTTTCCTGGTCCATGAACAATTTGCTCTAATGCTGCACGCTTTACGTCGAACTTTCTTACGAAGAATGCCCATGTTTCTGACATACTTGGTCTAACAACAACAACACGAGAGCCATCTTTCATTTCATTGATTTTATAGCCATTTGTATCTGATAATTGTCCAGGATTATTATATTTGTATATATTTTGACATACTCTTTTTAACTCTGCTTCTGAGCCAAAAGATAAAAATGCTAAACGAATAGATTTACCAGCATACATAATCCAAATACTATCACAAGCACGTGGGACTTTATGCTCTGCAATCTGGCTTAAATAGTCTCCATCTGTTTGTGCAACTTGGCTTAAGAATGATTCTGGAAGACCTGATACACCACCAGAAACACCATCTATGTTCATATCTCTTATTTCATCTATACTGCTATATCCTTTGTATTTTTGGTAAATTCTTTGTACTACTACATTTAATTTATCTTCTAGAGTCAAGACAAACTTTTCTTTTTCAAATATTTCATTTATTTCATCTTCTGTAATAACATATGATGGTTTTGCTTCTCCCTCTACATATTTAAGTCTATCTAGATTATACTTCTTTATTATTTCACTTAGTGCTTCATACCCAAATTCATTTTTATACATATATAGTATAATTTCGAATTTATCTTGAGCAGTTAGTAGTGAAGGTATATCAAAAGGAATCGCCTTAGATATATTTGTTTCATCTACACCATATTCTTTGTATAATAAATCATATATTAATTCTTTAACATATTTTTTATCATTAACATCTCCATATGTACAACCTTTTAATGCCTTTTTTAACTCATATTTTTTATTCTTTCTTCTTTTTAGTTCTTCTTCTGAAAGTCCAATATCATATAAGTTGATTTTTGTGATTTCATCAAGTCTTTTCTTTACGAATTCGATCATCATATCTAAAGTATATGTTTTATCATCAACCTCTAAAACATCTTCTTTCTGCTCATTTTTTCTCTTCTTTATAAAATTAAATAGTAATGCAAATGCTACTATAACAACTATTACTATCAATAATATGTTTACCATTGTTTATCTCCTTCCCAAGGATTAAATCTTCATTTGCAACTCTTGCAATTTATATATAATGCTATCATCTGCTCTATTTACTTCTTTTATGAATACATTATTTCTATCCTCTTCGTCAAGATTTTTAAATCTTAACATAAAGTCTACTACCTTTCCTTCTGAGCATGATTCAAAATATAATGTGTTATATGGTATTGCGAGTATTGACTTTTTTTCTTTCAAATATCTTGTTACATTTTTTACATTATATTTAGAAAACGTATCATATCTACCTAACAATAGCAATATATTATTTCTTGCATAAAATTCATCATTTTGCTTTAATTCTATATATCCATCAATATTTTTCAATCTTTGTGTCATATTTACCACAATTATGTCTGATATATTTAAGATATTTTGTGCTTCTTGCTCTCTCATTCTAGAGCTTAAATCTACGAATATCATGTCATAATATCTATCAGCTGTCTTTAAAACTTCTGGATAGTTATCACATATTTGTGTATATTCTTGATAATCTTTCGTATTTGGTGATAATAATACATCAAGTCTTTCTCTTAATACTGTCTTTGAATAGTTTTTTACAATATCTGTACTTGTTTTGTTTGATGCTAAGACTCTTATTAAACCTTCTATTCCGTTGTCCACGCCAACCGCAACATGCCCTTGTTGGTTTATTATTGGTTTATTAAGCCTATCTAACTCCCAAAAACAGTTTTCAAGTGTTTGGTCTTTAAAGTTAGTAGATACAATCAATATTTTATAACTGTGCTCAATCGCCATTTGTGTAGCTGTAGCTACTAATGATAGGGTTTGTCCTGTTTCTTTTAGCTCATTGCTTTTAAAGGTTATAATTGCCATTATTTATATCATTCCTTTCTTAAATTGAACAAATCCAGTTACGAATTAAACTCCTCTTTCCAATTGTTTAAATGTTTTTTTCATTTTTGCATATTCGTCTTGCTCTAAAATTTGCTCTGCTATATATATAAGTGCCTCTTTATATTGGGTACTCAATTTTCTAAACTTAATCTTAGATACTTTTTGATTTTCAGCTATCACAACAAAATCTCCTACTTCATAAGGGAAATAAACTATTTCGTCGCTCCATACAATTTTATACCCTAAAGCTAGATAATTTAAATAATCATCATCTTCTCTACTTGCTGTTCTAGAAAATATAACTTTTGTTAAATTTAACACTTCTGTAAGACCGCTTAATATTTCTAAACCTCTTTTTTGTGTATATAAATCGAATCCTGTCACAAAATAGTTCTTCCAATCATTATTAATGCCAAATCTCCTTAATGATTCATAACTATCTATATCTAACAAAATCATATCATATGGTAAGTCTGCAGTTGGCATAACCCCCAAAAAATCTCTTATTTCTTCAAAATCATGGAATCCAACTGCCACATCAATCTTCTCAAATTCAGTAACATAAGCTTTAGTTGGCTTTATGACAGGAACTATATATTTTGCTTTTTGATTAATTGTTGAATCCACAACCAAAACCTTTTTATCCATTGCTACCAAAATTTTAGCGACATATAATATTAAATCTATTTTATCGTAAGAGCCAATAAAGCTTATTTTTTTCATTACTTCCTCCTAAATTTAGTTTAATTCTTTTATCCACCTATAGATTCTATGTATTGCTCTCTTTGTTCTTGCAATCCTGTAATTTCTTCTTCCGTCTTATCTACTACATTATCGGCTGCATCTTCATTGTTTACAGCATTATTAATTCCAGGTCTTATTGTGTCACTATTTTCATTGTATCTTGTAATTAGTTCATTCTTAGCTTCTTGAACAATGTTTGGATCATTATGAATAAGTGTTATTGTTACATCATTTGGTAAATATGTAGGTGTTGCAGCTTCTTGAATTCCTGGCTCTACATATTTTGTTGCATAAAGCATTGAACCCTGCATTTGATACGATTCCACAATAGCACAGCTCATCATTAATATTTCTTCTTCAGTTAAATCCATTAGTATATTATTTGTAGATAAAGTTCCATCTTCAAATTCTGGAATAGTTACTTGTTTATGTGATACGACAATTAAATCTTGTCCATCTGGTAATCTTAATCTAACATCTATATATTCACCCGTTTGCAATTGACTTTGTGGAATTATTACATTATATTCTTGTGTTCTCACATCTGATGTTAAAGCTTCATCTTCATATAACAAATCATTTGTAAGAACTGTTCCTGGATTTAAGTCTACTTTAGCCTTTTGTGTATATACATCTATTTCATCACCAGTTGTAGGGTCCAATACAGTTTCCATGTTTAATGTTGTAACTAAGTTGCTTGTATCAACACCTCCTAAGGTAATTTCGTCAAACACTAGTTTTGATTCATCTAATGTTTCTCCAGATTTAATAGTATCTGCCACAACATATGCAGATACTTTTTCCGCTTCTATATCTTTCATTTCTTTATTTAAATTAGATATTTGGAATATTAAAAAAGCTATAATTATACCTGTTATTAATAAAGTTATTAATATTCCTAACAAAAATGAATTGTTCGCCTTTCTTTGCATTGGATTCATTGCCATAATATATTCCTCCTTATTTTTTTGACAAATTATTATTTCATATTTTATTTTACAACATTATTCAAAAAAAAACAATAACATTAAGCTTCTTGTAACAAAAACTTAATATTATTGTAATATTTCTGTAATATTTTGTGTTATTGTACTATCTCCTTCTGCAACAACACCCACTTCGGGCATTTGTATTAGTCCTATTTGTTAAGTACACTACTGGGTTTGCTTGATTTGTTGTTAATGTAAACCTAGTTTGATTTGTGTTATTGTTGTCGTTATTATTACAACAATTGCTACAATTACAATTAGAATTATTATTTCCAATACGACTATTATTGTTATTGCAATTATCTTCACAACAATTATTAAATTGTCTTATTCTTTCTAATATATTGCATACTAATCTAGTAATAACCGCCGTAACATATGCTAGTATAGTATATATAATAACAAAAATTAAGAAACTAGAATCAAATATTGCAAATGCAATGATTAAATATATAGCAAAAAAAGTTGCTGCCACTAAGATAGGACATTTCAATATTTTTTGTAGAACAATTGAAAGTATTATTGTAGAAATCGGTAACGCAAAAAATAGTAATAATATTTCCATAAATTTTCTCCTTTAGCATGTTGTTTTTTAGTATATTTTATGTTGATACAGCTAATTTGGTTACTTTATAATAACACTAAAAGCATACATGTATTTTTCTAATTTTTATGCACCTTGCTGTCGAAAAGCTATAATCAGATTTAAAAAATAAATTTTTTAAATCTGATCCTTTTCTTCAATCGCACTCGCCTAAACGGCTCGTTTGGTCGCTGCGCGGATGCTATAAAAATTTTCAAAATACATGTATGCTTTTAGTTAAGTAAAGTCACCAATTTGTTAGTCATATACTACATTTAACAGCATTAGCCCATGTGGTGGCAAAGTCTTGCCTGCTTTAGTCCTATCTTTTGAAGCAATAATTTCAGGAATGTCATCTGCTTTTATTTTTCCAAGTCCGACGTCTACTAATGTTCCTGCTATAATTCTAACCATATTATATAAAAAACCATTTCCTGTTAAATCAATTGCAATGTTTGTCCCTTCTGTTATTATGTCCGCTTTGTATATTGTTCGTATACTGCTTTTGCTGCTCGTTCCACTTGATTTGAATGCTTTAAAATCGTGCTCTCCTTCAAAATATTTTATTGCTTTTTTCATTTCTTCCACATCTAATTTTATCGGCATATGGTAAGAAATATTCCTATATATAGCACTTCCATATTTTGAATTATCTATTACATATCTATATGTTTTTTTCTTACAGTTAAATCTGCTGTGGAAATTTTCATCTACTTCTTCTGCATTTTGTATTCTTATTGAATTTTTCACTTGTGAGTTTATTGCTATAGGGATTTTTTCTATAGGCATATTTGAATTTGTTTTAAAATTTGCCACTTGTCCCATTGCATGAACTCCAGCATCCGTTCTTCCAGATGCAATAAGCTCTACTTTCTCACCAGTAATATTTTCAATTGCTTTTTCTATTTCACCTTGAATATTTAACTTGTTAGGCTGTTTTTGCCATCCCTTAAAATCTTTTCCATCATATTCTATTGTAAGTTTAATATTTCTCATATTACTCTCTTTTCTTATTGTTTTTTATCTCTTTTTAACCATTTTGGAGTATGTGTTTTTTTATTTGTTTTATCTCCAAATTTTTTTACAACTAAATTTTTAATAAGGATATTTTTTAATGCTTCCTCCTTTAAATCAACAATAAGATTTCCATCTTTTGCAATAGATATTTTACCAGTTTCTTCTGATATAACTACTGCAATTGCATCACTTTCTCTCGAAATTCCTAGTGCTGCTCTATGTCTTGTTCCTAATCCTTTTGTAATTTGTTTGTCATCAGACAATGGCAAAATACATGCTGCAGCTGCAATTTTGTTTTTGCTTATAATTATTGCTCCATCGTGCAATGGCGTTTTTGGTACAAACAAATTTACAATTAATTGAGGTGATACATCAGCATCTATCTTCACTCCACTATCCATTATATCATTTAGCTGTATATCTCTTTCTAGTACTATCAATCCACCAGTCTTTGAATTAGATAGCTCTTTTGCTGCTATAACAATTTTGTATATATCTTCCTTTGTTTTTGTTTCTAAATCTTTCTCTAGTCCTATTCCAAAAAATCTTGTAAACTTATTAGTACCTAATTGCTCTAGCATTCTTCTAAGCTCTGGTTGAAATATAACAATTAAAGCGATAACACCATAAGTTGTAAAAATTGTTAATAGCCAATTTAATATTCTTAATTCAAATATACCACTTAATACTGTTACAAGTATTATTAGTACAATTCCTTTTAAAAGCTGCCACACTCTAGAGTTTCTTGCAGATTTAATAAATTTATACACTATATATCCAACTATTAGTACATCTAAAATAACAATTATTAATTTAAATGGATTTTCCGAAACATCTGTAACATACTTTGTTATGCTTGTCCAAAAACCATTAATATTGTTAAGTGAAAAAACATCCATATTAAACTCCTTTATTTTGAGACATTACAATGCTGCAATTTAATTTTTTATGATTTTAGGCATAACTCTATTACATTGCAATTAAATAAAAAATCAATGTTGCCGCAACTGCTAATACCATAAGTATTGCGAGTATTAATGCAATTACTTTTATTGTAATTTTTCCTACATCTCTTCTAATTTTTTGCTTTTTCTCCATTATTTTCATTCCTTTCTAAAATCTTGTTATTAATAACTTTGATAATTATTTAAAAGCATTGAATATGGGTCAAATGATACCACTGTGTCTGGTACACCATAATCTACTCCATAAGTTTCTACACTAATGCTTGTTATAACAGGTTGCTCCTTTGGTGTATCTGATGCAATCTGGTTTCCATTTTCATCTTCTGGTACTTCAAAGTTTTCATCTACTTCAGTATCTCTATAATATACTTCTACATTTGCTATTTTTTCTACAACGTCCATTCCTTCTGTTACTTTACCAAATGCCGCATATACTCCATCTAGAGAACTATTATCTTCTGTCATAATAAAGAATTGACATCCAGCTGAATTATAACCTTCTGTAGTATATCCCATACTGCTGTAATCGCTTCTTGCCATAGATATTACTCCCGCTTCATGTTTTACATTATTCTCTTCATGGTCATTTGCTATAAATTCTCCTGGTATGCTATAATCTTGCTCTAGGAATTTTTCAAAATAACTTTTGCCATTTTCATTCTCATTAATATAAGATTTCATTTCAGAATATGATGTTATTACAGTACTTGCATCATCCTCTAAAGTGAACTCTCCATTATAATATTGCTCTAAGATTGACTCAAAAGTTTTTTTATCGTTTAGTACATTATCTAAATCATATAAATCACTTAGAGTTGGAGAAGCTGTTGTATCTCCATCTTTTGCTCCACCTTGTATTACAAAGTTTGGCATTGTTCTATGGAATGTTGTTCCATTGTAAAATCCTCTATTAGCTAATCTTATAAAATTTGCTACTGTATCAGGTGCTTTATCTGGATATAGCTCTACTTTTATAGTACCATAACCTTCAACTTCTATTGTAGCAACAGGATTTTGTATGTCTAGTGTAACTTTTTTATATACTCCATATACAGTAAAAACAATTCCTGCTATAACTAATAAAATCCCCAATATTAATAATACTCTTGTCAAATTTTTTTTCATCGTTTTTCTTCCTTCCACTTGTTTTTTATTAAATACGTTTCCATTTTAGCACATCTGCGCTTTTTTTACAATTATTTTACGCAATTTTTATTTTTACATAACTAAATTATCAAAAACAAACTGCTCCTGCATTCTCTTTAACGATTGTTTTATTGTTCTAGCTCTTATCTCGCCAATTCCATCTACATCATCAAGTTGTGGTATATCTGCCACTAAAATATGTTGGAATGATTTAAAAGATTTTACTAAATTTTCAACAATATTACTTGGCATTCTTGGTATTTTATTTAAAATTCTGTACCCTCTTGTATAAACGCCAACTTCATCATAATTATCGAAATCCTCATACCCTAAAAGATTAGCAATCCTATTCGGCTTTAAAAGATTTTCATACTCAGTATTTTTTAACTCTTGTAATATTTTTTCTGCTGTTCTTTTCTTTCCAGGTGCAATATAATCTTTTATAATCAAAAGCTCTTCCTTTTCTAAATCTCCTACCGTTTCGTCAAGTTGCATCTCTAAGAGTCTACCTTCTTCTCCTAATTCATCAATGGCTTTATTTACTTCTTCTGTAATTTTCATTACCATTTCTGCTCTTTGAATTGCAGTAATTACATTTTCCAATGTAACAATATCATTAAACTCATATTCATTTAAAACATTTATTTTATTATCAAAAACTTTCTTATACTTTTCTACAATCTGTAGAGCCTGATTTGCCTTTGATATTACATCAGCCGAATTTCTTAAAACATATCTATCATTTCCTCTAAAAAGAGTTATTATGCCTCTTCTTTGAGAAATACTAATTACCAATGCACCTGTTTGCTTAGCAGTACGCTCAGCAGTTCTATGTCTAGTGCCTGTTTCAGAAGTATTGATATCTGGCGAAGGAATAAGTTGTGTATTTGCATATAGTATTTTCTTAAAATCAGAGCTTAAAATAATGGCTCCATCCATTTTTGCAAGCTCATATAGCTTTGCTGGGCTAAAATCTACATCAAGCTTAAATCCACCATCTACCAACTCTAGAACTTGCTCAGTATCTGCTACTGCTATTAATGCACCAGTTTTAGCATTTAGTATATTTTCCAATCCATTGCGTATTGGTGTACCAGGTGCAATTTGTCTTAAAACCTCTTCAATACCTTCCATCATAACTCCTCCTGTTTGTCGTTATAGGGACAGGCCTAAAAACGACAAAGTTGTCGTTTTGGGGACAGACCTTCTTAACGAAATTCTGATTTTAACTGTTTTTTAACTGCAATCCCCTTATAGCCTCATTAATATTTCTAACGCCTATTATATCTAATTTATAGCTATCTTTCAATAGTTTTTTATTACTTTCTGGTATAATACATTTCTTAAATCCTAACTTTTCCGCTTCCTTTATTCTTTTTTCTATCATATTTACTGCTCTAACTTCGCCAGTTAGTCCAACTTCTCCTATTGCCACTACATCCTGTGGAATACTTACATTTTTGTAACTTGATGTGCAGGCAAGTACCACTCCTAAATCTATTGCCGGCTCTACAAGTTTTATTCCACTAACCACATTCAAATATACATCATGAGTTCCTAGAGCTATTCCAGCTCTTTTTTCTATTACTGCCATTAATACTGCTAATCTGTTATAATCAATTCCATTAGCAGTTCTTTTTGGTATTCCAAACACACTAGGAGTAGTTAACGCCTGAAGCTCAACAAGTAATGGCCTTGTTCCTTCCATACTTGCAACAATTACTGAGCCTGCTGGATTATCATTTCTTTCCGTTATAAGTATAGAAGATGGATTTGTTATCTCCACCATTCCTTCATTTTTCATTTCGAACATGCCAACTTCATTAGTAGAGCCAAACCTATTTTTTACACTTCTTAAAATTCTATAAGAAAAATATCTTTCACCTTCTAGATATAGCACTGTATCCACCATATGCTCTAGCACTCTTGGTCCTGCAATATTACCATCTTTTGTTACATGACCAATTATAATTGTGGTTATGCCATTATCTTTGCACATTCTCATAATTCTAGAGGTGATTTCTCTAACCTGGCTTACCGTTCCAGCAGCAGAGGTAATTTCCTCTGAATACATTGTTTGTATTGAGTCAATAATTACAAGCTTTGGATTTATGGACATAATTGCATCTTGAATATTATCAATATTTGTCTCTCCAAAAAACATAATATCCTCATTGTTTATATTAAGCCTATCTGCCCTAATTTTTACTTGCTCTGCAGACTCTTCTCCTGAGACATATAAAACTTTTCCATCTCCTTGCATCTTATTACAAAGTTGTAAAATCAAAGTAGATTTACCGATTCCAGGCTCTCCTCCTACTAAAACAAGAGAGCCTTTTACTAGCCCTCCCCCAAGCACTCTATCTAGCTCTCCTATACCAGTACTTGTTCTAGCCATTTCTATTCCTTCTACTTCTTTTAACTTTCGTGGCATACTTCTTTCTTTGCTTGAACTACTCTTGCCTCCTGCTGTACTTGAAGTATTTACTACTTTTTCTTCATAAAATGTATTCCATTCGTTACAAGCAGGGCATTTCCCAAGCCATTTTGCAGACTCATATCCACAACTGCTGCACACAAAAATCGTTTTTGCTTTTGCCATATTTTTCCTCCTTGTCGTTATAGGGACAGGCCTAAAAACGACATATTTCTTATTAGAAATATTAGTCTTCTTTCATGCTCTTTATAATTCTTTGAATATTTCTCTCACTCATCCCTAAAATTCTTGACATTTGTTTAGGATAAATTCCATCTATTTGTGATATTTCATAAATTACTTGATTTCTTATAGCAGTATTGTAATTTTGTATAAAAAGCAAATTATTTATTCCTAATTTTCTTTTTATAATTTCAGATGCTTCTTCATCAGTTAGAATCATATCAAATTCTAGGCTGCTATCAATAAAAGAACTATCATTCTGTTTATGAAAATCTATAAATCTTTTTGTAGCCTCTATTGGTTTTTCGTCAAATAATTCAAGTACAAAATCTGTATCTGTAATACTATTATTATTATTTGTTATATAATCACGATAACTGCTCCATTTATACGTATTCATATCACATATTCCGTCTTTTTCTGGATTTTTATGTATATATCGAATCAAATTCAATAGGTAGTTTTCTGTATCAACACATATATTTTTAAATCTGTTTTGAAATACGTGACCTACTCTTTCATATTTCTTATTAAAATACATAGCATAAATTGTACATATTCTATGCATAATTTTAGACATTTCATCGTGTTTATCAAATATTGTAAAATGAATATGGTTGTTCATTAGAGCAAATGCATATAACTCAAAATTATATTTTTCTTTTGTTAGCTTTATCATTTTATAAAAATTATCTTTATCGTCATTATCTAAAAATATATCTTGCTTGTTTATTCCTCTTGCTATAATATGATATGTATTAGTGATAGTTTTATTATCATTTCGAGATATTCGAGGCATAATACCCTCCTTTCTATATAAAAATTTGTTAAGAGTAATATGCCCCCTCGATAATTATTACTTTATTAACATATAAAATATAGCACATTTTTTAAAAATATGCTATACTTATTTACATTTTTTGTTAAATTTTCTCTTTTCTTAAGAAGGTCTGTCCCAAAAACGACAACCTTGTCGTTTTTAGGCCTGTCCCTATAACGACAAAATGAACATTGCGTGAGCCCAAGCAAGACCGATTACCCAGTTTGGTTGCATTGTGGCATTGTCGATTTGCTCTCCTATTAGTCCATGCTCATTAGCACTGTTTACAATAAAATCAATGCATTCTTGTGCCTTTTGCTTATTTCCTATTTCTTTATAATACATTGCCATCCATAATGTTGATATTGACCAAGGGCTTTTGCCTTCTCTATAATGGTCACCTTCAAATCTTAAATATCCTCCTGTATATGTTCTAAGTCGCATATTTATTTTTTCAATGGTGTTTGCTACCTTTTTTTCTTTTACGCCATACATTTTAAATGGTACGACTGCTCCAAGCATACTAATATCCGTAATATCGTCTATTGTATTTCTTTTTAAAGTTTTTGTATTTTCATTATACATATTAGCATCAATATATTTTTTTATTTCTTTTTTATAAAATTCTATCTTTTTTTCTAACTTATTTACACTTTCTAGTTTAAGTCTGTTTCTTTCTTCATATTCTGGTTTAAATATTGCATATATTTCTTCTATAGAGTTAAATGCTGCATATATACTTGCTAAAGAATATAAGTGCACACCCTCGTGCATTTCCCATAAATCATAGCTTACAGGAAGTTTGTTTCTGTTTTCTGTATGATATGTTTTTTCTATTTCGTTTTTTACTATGTCACTATCATCATGTATTCCTAAGATATTATCCATATAGATACATAAAAATTTGACAGCATTTTCACACATTTTTAAAACATCTCTTAAAAATTTCTTATCATTAGTAGCTTTGTAGTGCTCATATGCTCCATATACTACGCCTGCGGTTTCATCTATTTGATATCCCCAGCATGGTGCTAGTCTTCCATCTGTATAGAATCTTTGCTCCCACATTCCATTTTTGCTTTGTGTGTTTTTGCAGAAAATTTTATAAAATTTTTCTGTTTCTTTTTCCATTTTCACTTTGTCAAATGCACGTGTAATAAATACAGCATCACGTGGCCAACAATATCCATATCTACCACATTGAGTTAGATTTTCGTCCACTTCTACTGCTGCAGCAACTCCTCCTGTTTCTCTATTTGTTAATAATGGAAATAATAATATACTTCTTTTATATATTTGATTAAATTTGATGTTATATTCGCTATTTTCTTCCTTGAGCTCTATTCCTATATGCTCTTTAACATATTTTTTCCAGTATTTTTCTACTGACATCTGCTCATGAGCAACATCCTGCTTTCTAATGTTTTCTATATTCTTCCACATTTCGTCTGCAGATACTTTTTCATTTTCTATTACATATAAATAAATATTTAGCTCTTTTGTTTCGCCTGGTTTTATTATTCCCAATTCATAATTGATACTTGAATCTGAGCTCATTCCAATATAGTCTTTATCGTGTATTACCCCGCTTCCAATATTATTTTCTGTGTCATTAAGCTGATGCGCATTAATCTCCTTTTTGGAGAACATACACATAGTATTATTATGGCTATATTGCATAAGTACATTATTTTCTATTTTTGAGCCAACCATATTATTAGGGTTTGACAATAGCTTTGAATGCACAAGAAAGTTTACATTTAAATCAATTGTATTATCATTTTTTAAGATATATCTTTTTACTAACACACTATTTTTGTTAGATACAAAATCAACTTGTTTTATCTTCAAATTAAAATATGTGTTTTCTATTTCAGTATTAAGTACATTGGTGTCTTCACTATAATATTGCTCATATCTATTGTTTTGGTCTTCATGCAAATAGATTATACAAGAGTCATTTACTTTGACTCCTGTATGAAAAAAATCTAAAAATTGTCTAAAGTCAGGCGTGTTATACATTAACCTTAATAATTCGCCTTTTTTTGTATAGCTTGCTGTTATATCTCTCCCACCAATAATTGCATCATTATAATACTTATTCTTCATCTGTTCTTCTCCTTATTTATTTTCTACAATTTTTACAATTTGTTGCTCTAATTCTTTTAGTCTGTCTTTTAGTTTTATAACTTCTTCATCACTAGTATATTTATCCAAATACTCTTCTTTTACTATACTTGACATATCTTCTAATTCTTCTTTTAATGTGTTCATTCTTTCTAATACTTCTAATCTCAAATATTGCTCTTTTGCTTTTGAATGTACTTTTCCTATCATTCCTACTTTTTCTTCTAAGTCATAGCTCTCTCCAAAATCCGGAATAATTACTGGGATTTCTGTGTTTTCTTCTATTTTTTGTTTTAAAACCACTTGTCCTTCTGGCTCACCATGAACTAAGAATATATGACTTGGCTTTTTTATAAATGAATATACAAAGTTCAAAAGCCATTCTTGGTCAGCATGTCCAGAATATCCTTCTATATATTCTATTCTAGCATTAACTGCAATTTCTTCTCCAAATATTTTTACCTTTTTTTCTCCATCTACTAATTTTCTTCCTAAAGTTCCAGGAGCTTGATATCCTACGAAAAGAATTGTACTATTTGGCTCCCATAAATGATGTTTTAAATGATGTTTTATTCTACCAACTTCACACATTCCGCTTGCAGATATGATTATAGCAGATTCGTTACTTGCATTAAGTGCTTTAGATTCATCTGCTGTCTTCGTAAATTTTAGCCCATTAAATTCCAAAGGATTGTCTCCTGAATTAATAATTTTTTGTGTTTCTTCATTGAACAAATCCATATTTTCCTTAAATACTTCTGTAGCTGAGATTGCCAAAGGACTATCAACATATACTGGTACACTCATCAATCTTTTATACTTTTTATAAAATTCTTCATCATGTTTTTCTTCTTTAATTCTATTTAATTCATATAATATTTCTTGCGTTCTACCTACCGCAAAAGAAGGTATTACTACAGTTCCACCTTTTTCAAGTGTCTCATATACAATGTCCAAAAACAAACTTGCTTTATCATCATTTCTAATATGAAGTCTATTACCATATGTAGATTCCATTACTAAATAATCTGCATCTTCAATCATTGTTGGTGGAGATAAAAGTGGAATATCATTATTTCCCAAATCTCCTGTAAATACTATTTTTTCTGTTTTTCCATTTTCTGTAACCCATACTTCTATTATTGCAGAGCCTAACATATGTCCTGCATCATTAAATCTTACTTTAATATTATCATCAATATCTATTATCTCATCATACTTAACTGGGCTAAATATTTCTAGTGACTTTGCTGCATCTTCTGCTGTATATAATGGTGGAAGTGGGTCTTCGCCTTTTCTTTCTCTTTTTCTATTTTTCCATTCTACTTCCATTTCTTGAATGTGTCCACTATCTGGCAACATTATTGCACACAAGTCACAAGTTGCTTTTGTTGCTATAACTTTATTTCTATATCCTTCATTATATAACTTAGGAATTCTTCCAGAATGGTCTATATGTGCATGTGTAAGTAGCATAAAATCTATTTCATTTACATCAAATAAAAACGGTTCTTCATTTTCATATTCATCTGCGCCTGAGCCTTGATACATTCCGCAATCAACTAAAAATTTCTTTCCAGCTCCCTCTACTAAAAAATTTGAGCCAGTTACTGTTTTTGTAGCACCTAAAAAAGTTACTTTCATTAAACTCCTCCTTCACAAATTATAGAATCTAAATCTATTATTACATAAATAGTTTAAACTTCTTCTTTATTTTTACACTATCAATATGAACTTCTAATGAACTATCTATAACCGTATCATCATAATATTCCACAATCAACACCTTATTTTCAAGTCTACATTGTATATTTATACTCTGCAAATATATAATTTTGGTATTAAATATCTCCTTT